>Ga0196958_10000007_pt1 | contig 170607 bp, 141 predicted proteins | sample S1v_10metaG_FD_148654 | JGI IMG/M metagenome (GOLD analysis project Ga0196958, IMG submission 148654) | Soil microbial communities from Anza Borrego desert, Southern California, United States - S1+v_10 | ecosystem: Environmental > Terrestrial > Soil > Desert | place: USA: California... | reverse complement strand
GTCGGACCGGGTCGCCGCGACACCGGCCGCGCGACACCGGCCGCGCGACACCGGCCGCGCGACACCGGCCGCGCGACACCGGCCGCGCGACACCGGCCGCGCGACACCGGCCGCGCGGGGCCGGCCGCGCGGTTGCCGCCCTGCCGGCCCGGTGTCTCTGCCACTATCGAGGGCGTGATCAGCCTCGACCCGGTTTCCCCGGTGCCGCCCTACGAGCAGGTGCGGTCCCAGTTCGCCCGCAAGATCACCGACCGGGAGCTGGCCGTGGGCACCCGGCTGCCCACCGTCCGCGCGCTGGCCGCCGAGCTGGGCATCGCGGTCAACACCGTGGCCCGCGCCTACCGCGAGCTGGAGGAGGCGGGTCTCATCGAGACCCGCGGCAGAGCCGGGACCGTGGTCAGCGCGGCGGGGGAGCGCAGCCGGGAGCGGGTGCTGCGCGCGGCGCGCGCCTACGCCGCCACGACCCGCGAGCAGGGGCTGACCGCCGAGGAGGCGCTGGAGATCGTCCGGGCGGCGCTGGCGGATTGATCAGTAGTGTGGTCGGGTGGCGACCGGACACAGCGGCGGCGGCGACCCGGCACGCACCCTCGCGGTGCTGTGGCGCACGGCGACGCCCAGCGCGCGCAAGGACCTCGGGGTGGACCGCATCGTGGCCGCGGCGGTGGAGCTGGCCGACGCCGAGGGGCTGGACGCGCTGTCCATGCGCCGGGTGGCCGACCGGCTCGGCGTGGGCACGATGTCGCTCTACACCTACGTGCCGGGCAAGGCCGAGCTGGTCGACGTCATGGTGGACACCGTGCAGGGCGAGACGGCGCGCCCGGCGCGGGTGCCCGGCGGGTGGCGCGGGCGGCTGACGCAGGTCGCGCGGGAGAACTGGTCGCTGCACCTGCGCCACCCGTGGCTGCTGCAGGTGGCCACCAACCGCGCGGTGCTGGGCCCGAACGTGGCCGCCAAGTACGACTACGAGCTGTCGGCGGTCGACGGCATCGGGCTGACCGACCTGGAGATGGACTCCGTGCTCAGCCTGGTGCTCGGCCACGTGCAGGCCGCGGCGCGGCTGGCGGTGGAGGCGGCGCGGATCGAGCAGCGCACGGGCCTGACCGACGAGCAGTGGTGGCAGGCCGCGGCGCCGTTCCTGGCCAAGGTGTTCGACCCGGCGAAGTTCCCGACCGCGGCGCGGGTGGGCGCGGCGGCGGGGGAGGCGCACGGGTCGGCCTACTCCGGCGAGCACGCGTTCACGTTCGGCCTGGAACGCGTGCTCGACGGCGTGGAGGCGCTCGTCGCCGCCCGGCGGGGCGGTCAGTAGGGCCGCTTGGGCATCATCACCCACAGCACGAGGTAGACGAGGAACTGAGGGCCGGGCAGCAGGCACGACAGCACGAACACCAACCGCACCGCGTTCGGCTTCCAACCGAACCGCGCGGCCAGTCCCGCGCACACGCCGGCGATCATCCGCTGGTCCCGGGGCCTGGTCATCGTGGTCATGACTCCACTGTCCCCGCCCCGGGCGCGCCCGGCATCGGTGGGAACCCCGAGATTCGCCCCCGGCCCGGTCCGGGTCGCGTGGCCGCCGTCACCGCCGGGGCCGGGAGGGGTGCGCGTCCGCCGGTTCCGGCGGTCCTTGTCGGGGGCTTCACGCGGTCCTCGTAGGCTGATCGGGTGGTCGCACCCCCCGTGGTTCCGGACCGGTCCGGAGCCGAGCACCCCCCTGCCCGCCGCCGTCGTGACGTGCGCGGCGCCCTGGCGCGGGTCGCGCTGGCCGGGGCCGGGGGCGCGCTGGTCTACCTCAGCTTCCCGCCGCGCTCGGCGTGGTGGCTCGCGCCGCTGGGCTTCGCCGTGCTCGGCGTGCTGCTGCACGGGCGGCGGGCGCGGGCTGGCTTCGGGCTGGGCGTGGCGTGGGGCCTGGGGTTCATGGCGCCGCTGCTGCGCTGGACCGGCGAGTTCGTCGGGCTGATCGCCTGGCTGCCGCTGGCGCTGCTGTGCGCGGTGCTGATCGGGCTGGGCACGGCGCTGATGGCGCGGGTGTCGACGCTGCCGGGCGCGCCGCTGTGGATGGCCGCGCTGTGGGTGGCCGACGAGTGGCTGCGCGGGCTGTTCCCCTTCGGCGGGTTCCCGTGGGGCCGCATCGCCTTCGGCCAGCCCGAGGGCTGGTACCTGCCGCTGGCCTCGGTCGGCGGCGCGCCGCTGGTGGGCTTCGCCGTGGCGCTGACCGGTTTCGCCCTGGCGCGGCTGGGCCGCCGGTGGCGGGTGGCCCTGCCGCTGGCGCTGGCGCCGCTGGCGGCGGGCCTGGCGGTGGCGCCGCTGGTGGGCGTGGCGCCCGACCGCGGCACGGTGGTGGTGGCCGCGATCCAGGGCAACGTGCCGCGCGCCGGGTTGGACTTCAACGCCCAGCGCCGCGCCGTGCTGGACAACCACGTGCAGCGGACCCTGCAGCTGGCCGAGGACGTGGCCGCGGGCCGGGAGCGGCAGCCCGACCTGGTGATCTGGCCGGAGAACTCCTCCGACATCGACCCGTTCCGCAACGCCGACGCCGCCGCGCTGCTGGACCGGGCCGCCGCGGCGATCCGCGCGCCCATCGCGGTCGGCGCGGTGGTGGTGGACCGGGCCGACGGGCTGCCGCGCAACACGGTGGTGCTGTGGGAGCCGGGCCGGGGCGCCACCGACACCTACACCAAGCGGCAGCTGCAGCCCTTCGGCGAGACGATGCCCTACCGGTCGTTCTTCCGGGTCTTCAGCAAGGCCGTGGACCGGGCCGGGCAGTTCCAGCCGGGCTCGGACCCGGAGGGGTTCGTGATGGGCGCGGCGAAGGTCGCCCTGGACACCTGCTACGAGGTGGCGTTCGACGGCGTGGTGCGCGACTCGGTCACGGCCGGGGCCGACCTCATCGCCGTGCCCACCAACAACGCCACGTTCGGCTACACCGAGATGACCTACCAGCAGCTGGCGATGTCGCGGGTGCGGGCGGTGGAGCACGGCAAGGCCGTGGTGGTCGCGGCCACCAGCGGGGTCAGCGCGATCGTGCAGCCCGACGGCTCGGTCACCCGGCGCAGCGGCCTGTTCACCCCCGACGCGCTGGTCGCGGAGCTGCCGCTGCGGGGGGAGGCTACGCTGGCCACCCGGCTCGGCGCTTGGCCCGAGTGGGTGATGACCGCGTTGGGCCTGGTGGCCGCGGCGGTCGGCTGGACACTGACACGACGATGATCGCGTCCGATCCCCGCTGCGGGGATCGGCGAGGAGGAAACGGATGGCGGACCAGCAGGCGAAGCCTGACCGCGAGCTCGGGCCGGTGCTGGTGGTGATCCCGACCTACAACGAGCGGGACAACATCGGGAAGATCGTGAAGCGGCTGCACGCGGCCCTGCCGAAGGTGCACGCGCTCGTGGTCGACGACGGCAGCCCGGACGGGACGGGACAGCTGGCCGACGAGATGGCCGCCGCGGACGAGCGGGTGCACGTGCTGCACCGCACCGAGAAGGCCGGGTTGGGCGCGGCGTACATCGCGGGTTTCGGCTGGGGCCTGGAGCGCGGCTACGGGGTGCTGGTCGAGATGGACGCGGACGGCTCCCACGCGCCGGAGGACCTGCCGCGGATGCTCGACGCGCTGCGCGCCGCGGACCTGGTGATCGGGTCGCGGTACGTGCCGGGCGGCAGCGTGGTGAACTGGCCGAAGAAGCGGGAGTTCTTCTCGCGCGGCGCGAACCTGTACTCGCGGCTGGCGCTGGGCGCGAAGGTCAAGGACATCACGGCGGGCTTCCGCGCCTACCGGGCCGACGTGCTGCGCCACCTGAAGCTGCACAACGTGGCCTCGGCGGGCTACTGCTTCCAGATCGACCTGGCGTGGCGGACGATCGAGCTGGGCTACCGGGTGGTGGAGGTGCCGATCACGTTCACCGAGCGCGAGATCGGCGTGTCGAAGATGACCGGCGACGTGGTGCGGGAGGCACTGGTGCGGGTCACCAAGTGGGGCCTGCGCCGCCGCTACACGCAGCTGCGCGAGGTGTTCGCGCCCAAGGCGGGCGCCGGGGCGCGCCGCTAGGGCCCCGGGCGCGCCACGTGTGTGAAGGGGCCCGCCGGTCGACCGGCGGGCCCCTTCACACACGTGGGGGGAGGTCAGGCGGTGCGGGTGCGCCGGCCCTTCAGCTCCTCGAGCCGCTCGTCGAGCAGCTCTTCCAGTTCCGGGATGGTGCGCCGCTCCAGGAGCATGTCCCAGTGCGTGCGCGGCGGCTTGACCTTCTTCGCCTCCGGCTCGGCGCCGTCGATGATCTTGGATTCCTGCCCGTGGAGGCGGCACTCCCAGGTGTGGGGGATCTCGGCGTCGTCGGAGAAGGGGACCTCGAAGTCGTGGCCCTTGGGGCAGGCGTACCGCACCGACCGGCGCGGGGCGAGGTCGTGATTGCGGTCGGTCTCGTAGCTGACTGCTCCGAGCCGGCTACCCCGTAGAACGCGGTCGGCCATGGCGGTGTCCTTTCGCTCGGCTCAGGGCCGGGGCCCAGGCGTGGTGCTCACCGAGTGCAACGACCGGATTGCTCCGTTCGTTCCCGGTATGGCGGTCATGGTCGCCCACAGTGACGTCGTTCACCCGTCAACGAAGGCTTCCTCCTAAGGGATGCAATCGCGGCGGGATCGTGACGCGTTATCAAGCTGTCGGGCCGGCTCATCACACGGATGGAGCAGCACCGGCAGATGGTGTGCGGCTGCGACAGCTTAGACCGAACACGCAGGGCGACGTTAGAGCGGGTTTAACGCAACAGTAGTGACGGCCGTCATGTTTGCGGTTACTCCACGTGAGTTCGGTCGGGTTCGGGGGAGTGGCCACGCTGCGTGTCGCACCGACGCAGCTGCGTGGTGGCCAACCCCAGGGGTCACCCGTCCGGCCCACACCCAAACGTTGACCGCCGGAATTTATTCCAGCAATGATTTCAGTGTGGACTTAAAGATCAAGAACGGCGAGGCGGTCGAGGAGCACCCGCTGGGCCGTGACGAGCTTCCCGGCGGCCTCGGCGAGGGGGAACCAGGCGACCCGGTCGACCTCGGGGAAGCGGCGCAGGACGCCCGAGCCGCGGGGCCACTCCAGCTCGAAGGTGCCGGGCACGACGCGCTCGGGGTTCAGGTCGCCGCGCAGCGCCCAGGCGTGGACGGTCTTGCCGCCGGACTGGCGGACCTCGCCCAGCGGCGCCAGCTCGCCCTCGGGCACGGGCAGGCCCAGCTCCTCGGCGAACTCCCGGCGCGCGGCGTCCTGCAGGGGTTCGTCGCCGTCGGGCTCGCCCTTGGGGATCGACCAGGCCCCCGCGTCCTTGCGCGCCCAGAACGGGCCGCCCATGTGCCCGATGAGCACTTCGAGCCCGCGGCCCCGGTCGCGGTGCAGCAGGATGCCCGCGCTGATCTTCCCCGTCACGGGGGACAGTGTGGCGGTGCGGGGCCCGGGGCGCGGCGGCGGGGTGGAACCCGGCGGGGCGGGCGCGGCGCGGCTGCCCGGCGCGTCGTCACGGGCCGCCGCGCGGTCGGCCGGAGGGCCGGTGGCCGTGCGCTCGGGCAGGGGACGCCGCTCCGGCTCCGGCCGTGGCGTCGGCGCGCTCGGGCCGGCACGGGAGGGCGGGGGCCGGCGCCTCAGGTGAGGCTGAGCTGGCGACCCTGCGCGGCGGCGGGGCCGAGGTCGCCGGTGCGGTAGTGCTGCCGGCACAGCACCTGGTAGCGGACCTCGTCGGTGGTCGGGGCGGTGTCGGCGACCAGGACGGTGTCGCCGGCGCGCAGGACGTCGCCGTCGTGGACGCGGGCGTTGAACCGGCCGGGGTGGCCGCACCAGCACAGGACCTCGACCTGGATGGCGTTGAGCTCGTCGGCCAGTTCGAACAGCCGCCGGGAGCCGGGGAACAGGGTGCTGCGGAAGTCGGTGGCCAGGCCGAAGCAGTAGACGTCGAGCCGGGCGTCGTCGGCGAGTTCGGCGAGCTGGTCGACCTGGGCGGGGGAGAGGAACTGGGCCTCGTCGACGACGAGGTAGTCGACGCGGGCGCCGGCGGCCCAGCGGTGGCGCACCAGGTCGCGCACGTCCAGGTCCTCGTGGACCTCCAGGGCGTCGCGGGCCAGGCCCATGCGGCTGGAGATGGCGGGGGCGCCGGAGCGGTCGTGGCGCACCAGCAGCAGGCCGGCGCGGCCCTGGCGGGCCTGGTTGTGGTCGATCTGGAGGGCGAGGGTGGACTTGCCGCAGTCCATGGGGCCGAAGAAGAACCGGAGCCGGCCGGTGGGAGCGGCGCCCCGGTGCGCGCCGGCGGCGGGCACGGCGGACAGGGCGTCGGTCGGGTCGGTGCTGGGGTTCGTCGGCTCCACGGCGGGCCACCTTAGTGCGTGGTCGGCGGGGCACCGGCGGCCCCGTCCGCGGCAGGAATATTCCTTTCTTTGATCAGTAATTTCAGTGCAGACCAAAAAGCCCTCCACCCCCCGAAGCACCACCTGACGGACCACCACGGGAAGAACGCCGGGATCACGAGGCAGTGCCTTCGTGGACGGGATATACCGCTTCGCGATATAACCTGCGATGTGAAGGGTATGTCGGAGCAGGCGTTCCTGGTGCTGACGGCGTTGGCGGAGGAGCCGTTGCACGGGTACGCCATCGTGCGGTCGGTGCAGGCCCTGTCGGAGGGGCGGGTGGTGTTGCGGGTGGGCACGCTGTACGGGGTGCTGGACCGGTTGGTCGCCGAGGGCTTGGCGCGGCGGGACCGCGAGGAGGTGCACCAGGGGCGGTTGCGCCGGTACTACCGGCTCACCGACGCCGGGGTGCGGGCGTTGTCGGCGGAGGTGGCGCGGTTGTCGGCGAACGTGCGGGTGGCGTCGTCGGTGTTGCGGGCGAGGGAGGCGCGGTGAGGGCGGACGGGACCGGTCGGGACGAGGCGGGGCGGGACGCCGGGCCGGAGGTCGAGGGGGCCGGGTCGGGGTCGAACCTGGAGCGCCGGTACCGGGCGCTGCTGCGGCTGCTGCCGGCGTGGTACCGGGCGGAGCGGGAGGAGGAGATGGTGGGGATCTTCCTCGCGGGCCGGTCGGGCGGGTTGGACGGCGAGTACGGCTGGCCGGGGTGGGGCGAGGCGTGGGCGACCTCGGCGTTGGCGGTGCGGGTGCGGCTGCGGGCCGGTGGTCGGGCCGGCGAGGTGACGCGGGTGCTGGCGCTGGCGGGGTTGGTGGGCCACGTGGTGCTGGCCGCGCAGGGCGCCGCGGCGGCGGTGCGGTTCGGCGGCGCGTGGGCGGTGTGGTTCGACGCGTTGGTGGTGGCGGCGTTCGCGGGGCTGCTGACGGGGCGCCGGGTGGTGGCGCGGGCCGCGATGGGGGTGGCGGCGCTGGTGGGGGTGGCGGCCGTGGTGTCGGCGGTGGCGCAGGGGTCGGGGTGGTGGGTGCTGGCGGCGCAGGCGCCGTTGTGGGTGACGGCGGTGGCGGTGTTGGCGGGGTTCCACCGGGAGGCTCCGCGGCCGCCGCGGGCGCGGTGGGTGGTGGCCGCGGCGGTGGGCGCCGCGGTGGGCGCGGTGTGGGCGTTGTCGGCGCCGTTGTCGGTGGTGGCGTTCGGTGGGGCGTGGGTGGTGACCGCGGTCGTGGTGGTGGCGGCGCGGCCGTGGGTCGGGGGTGGCGCGGGGGCCGGTGCCCGGCTGCGGTGAGGGGTCGGGGGCCGCCGCGGTCGGGCGGCCCCCGTCGGGCGCGGGTGGGGTCAGACCTTGGCGGGCAGCGGGTTGCCGGCCGCGGCGATGGCCTTGCGGACCGGCACGAAGATCATCAGCACGAAGCCGACGACGAAGAACACCACCAGCGAGATGATCGCCAGCCGGAACGAGCCGGTGGCCTGGCCGACGCCGGCGAACACCAGCGGCCCCAGCCACGAGGTGGAGCGCTCGCCGACCTCGTAGAGGGAGAAGTACTGCGCTTCGCGGCCGGGCGGGATCATCTGGGAGAACAGCGAGCGGGACAGGGCGTTGGTGCCGCCCAGGACGATGCCGATGCCCACGGCGAGGCCGTAGAACTGCAGCTGCTGCCCGGCCTGGACGAAGAACGCCGCGCCGATGACGAAGATCCACACGATCAGGCTGGCCATGATGGTGCGCTTGGCGCCCCAGTGCCGGGCCAGCCACCCGTGCAGCACCGCGCCGGCGAAGGCGACGAACTGCACGATGAGGATGGTGGCGATCAGGACGGTCTCGTCCAGGCCCAGCTCGTCGCGGCCGTACTGGGCGGAGACGTTGGCGACGGTGGCGATGCCGTCGGTGTAGACGAGGTAGGTGCCCAGGAACGCCAGGGTGAGCGGGAAGGTGCGGGCCTGCCTCATGGTCCGGCGCAGCTCGCGGAACCCGGCGGACAGGACCGAGGCGCCGGACTCGCCGTCGCGGGGCTGCGGGTCGCGCTTGAGGCGGGCCAGGGGGATGAGGGTGAACCCGGCCCACCACAGGCCGGACAGGACGAACCCGACCCGCACGGCCGCGCCTTCGCTCAGGCCGAGGGCGTCGTGGCCGATGAACAGGCCCAGCTGCACGGCCAGGGCCAGGCCGCCGCCGAGGTAGCCGAAGGCCCAGCCGCGGGAGGACACCGCGTCGCGCTCGTCGGGGGTGGCGATCTCGGGCAGGAACGCGTAGTAGACCACGACCGAGGCGCCGTAGCAGATGTTGCCGAGGATGAACACCGCGACGCCCAGCTGCCAGTCCGAGCCGCCGACGAAGGCCAGCGCGACGGTGGCGGCGGCGCCGGTGAAGGCCAGGCCGCCGAGCATCCGCCGCTTGTTGCGGGTGCGGTCGGCGATGGCGCCCATGACCGGCAGCACGACGACCTGCACGACGGTGGCGATCGACAGCAGGTAGCCCCACAGGGACCCGGCGGGGAAGTAGGCGCCCAGCAGGGAGATGTCGCACTGCTGCAGGGACCCGGTGGCGCAGGCGTCGGGTCCGTTGCGGGCGACGTCCTCGCGGGCGGCTTCCTTGGCCACCGCGGTGAGGTAGCCGGAGAGGAACACCGTGACCACGGAGGTGGGGAACACCTGGTTCGCCCAGTCGTACCAGGTCCATCCGCGTTGTTCCCGCTTGCGGTCGATCGCGGGTACTGGGCTGTCGGCCACGCTCATGGGGGCGGACTGTACTTCCCGCCGGCGCGCCGGCGGCGATCACCGCCGAGCTGTCGCCGTTCAGCCACCCGCCCATGACCCGCGCGACCGCAGGACGTCACGCAGCAGGTCGGGTCGGTCGGTGACCAGTCCGTCGACGCCCAGGTCCAGCAGGGCCCGCATCCGCGCCGGGTCGTCGACGGTCCACACGTGCACCTCCAGGCCGCGCCGGTGGGCGGCGCGCACGAACCGCCGGTCGACCACCACCAGGCGGCCCCGGGTGGCGGGCACCTGGGCGATGCTGCCGGCGACCGGCAGGCCCGGCAGCATCGCCCGGCCGGCCGCCCACAGCGCGCCGGCGGAGCGGGGTCCCATCGAGGTGATCAGCCGCGGGCCGCCCAGCGCGCGCAGCCGGGCCAGGCGCCGGTCGGAGAACGAGGCCAGGCACACCCGGTGCAGGGCGTCGGCGCGGCGCAGCAGCTCGATGACGGGCCCGACCGCGCCGTCGGCCTTGACGTCGACGTTGACCAGCGCGTCGGGCAGCTCCTCCAGCAGGTCCTGCAGCCGGGCGACGGGTTCGCGGCCCCCGACCTTGGCGCGGCGGACCGCCGACCAGGGCTGGGCGGCGACGGGGCCGACGCCGTCGGTGGTGCGGTCGAGGGTGTCGTCGTGGTGGACCACCACCACGCCGTCGGAGGTGGCGTGCACGTCGGTCTCCAGGTACCGGAAGCCCTCCCGCGCGGCGCGGCGGAACGCGGCCAGCGAGTTCTCCATGCCCGCCAGGTCGTCGAGGTGCCAGCCCCGGTGGGCGTAGGCCCTGGGGTGCGGGCCGGACAGGTAGGGGTGCTTCGCGGTCACGGTGTGGAGTCTGCCCTGGCGGCGTGGCGCGGCGGTGACCGGTGGGTAGCGGGATACCGTCGCGCGCCATGGAGTCGGTGACCGGGGCCGTGGCGGCCCGCCGGGAGGAGGCCAGGCACTGCGCCTGGTGTGGCCGCCGGCTGCCCGACAGCGGCCGGATCGGGCGGCCTCGCCGCTACTGCGCCCAGCCGTGCCGCCAGCGCGCCTACGAGCGGCGGGCGGCGGTGCAGCGCGGGGGGCTGCCGGAGGACGCGGTGGTGCTGTCGACGGCGGAGCTGGGCGACCTGCAGGACCGGCTGTTCCAGGTGCGGTGCGCGGCGGAGGACGTGGCCACGGCGGCGGCCGACGGGGCGGACCGCGCGGAGCTGCGGCGGTTGGCCGACGCCCTGGTGGAGACCGCGCGGGAGCTGGAGCGGCTGCGGTGAGCCGGTCCCTCCCGCCGGGGTCCGGTCCGGGGTCCGATCCGGGGCCGTGGGCGGGGTGTCGCGCCGCCGCGGGGGCGCGGCGCGCGGGCGCCGGGAGGGGCCGGGACCGCGGATGTGCGGCGCCGGGGGAGCGAGGCGCCGCGACCGGTGACAGCGTCACCCGGGTGGCGGCGGACGTCGGCTTGCCCCCCGTGCGCGGACTCCACCATCATTGCGCGCGGGTGGGCGAGGAGGGCGCGTGGACGACAACGGCGCGTTGCACCGGGAGGTGCTCGACCGGGCCGATGTCGGTTTCGGTGTGACCGATGGGCAGGGCACGCTGCGCTGGGTGAACCCGGCGCTGGCGGAGGTCCTGGGTGTCGCGGCGGACCGGGTCGCGGGGCGTTCGCTGCTCGCGCTGCTGCCCGGCGTGCCCGAGCGGCCCCGGTCGGGGCTGGCGCTGCTGACGCCCACGACGCACCGGCGGGGCCACCGCTGGCTTGAGGTGACCTGCCAGTCGCTGGGGCCGCGCGGCGAGCTGCTCTACCGCGTGGTGGACGTGACGGCGTGGCGGGACCGGGAGCTGGAGGCCACGCACGAGGCGGACGCGCTGCGCCGCGCCCAGGTGATGGGGCGCATGGGCACCTGGGAGTGGCACATCCCCGAGGACCGGGTGGAGTGGTCGGACGCGCTGCTGGAGATGTTCGGGTTCCCGCCGGGCACGCGGCTGGACTTCGACGGCTACACCGACCTGATCCACCCCGACGACCTGCCGATGATCCAGGCGACCCTGGAGCAGGCGATGCGGTCGGGCTCGGGGTTCTCCTACACCCACCGCATGGTGCTGGCCGACCGGCGCACCGAGCGGTGGTTCGAGTGCTTCGGCGAGGTCGTCAGCGCCGAGGACGGCACACCGCTGCGGGCGTTCGGCACCGCCCACGACATCACCCGCGCCCGGCTGGTGCACGACGAGCTGCTGGCGCTGGCCGAGCAGGACCCGCTGACCGGGCTGGCCAACCGGCGGGCGGTGACCCGCGAGCTGGAGCGGCAGCTGGGCTCGGGCGCCTCGGGGTCGCTGCTGCTGCTGGACCTGGACAACTTCAAGGACGTCAACGACCTGCGCGGGCACGCGGTGGGCGACCGGCTGATGAAGGCCCTGGCGGGCGCGCTGCGCTCGCGGCTGGCGCCCGACCAGCTGATCGGCCGGCTGGGCGGCGACGAGTTCGCGGTGGTGCTGCCGGGCTGCGCGGCGGCGGAGGCGGCGCGGGTGGCCGACGGGCTGCGCGACGCGGTGGCGGCGCTGCCGCTGGTCGCGGCGTCGGCGCGGGTGACGGTCAGCACCGGGGTGGCGGAGTTCGGCGCCGGCGACACCTGGGAGCTGGTGCTGGCCAACGCCGACCTGGCGCTGTACGCGTCCAAGGCGGCCGGCCGCAACCGGGTCACCGTCTACGAGCCGGGCCACTACGCCGACACCGCCAAGCGGGTGTCGGTGATGGACCGGCTGCGGGCGGCGCTGGCCGGCGGCGGGCTGGCCCTGCACGCGATGCCGATGGTGGAGCTGTCGTCGGGGCGCACGCTGGGGCACGAGCTGCTGCTGCGGCTGGAGGACGGCCAGCTGCCCCGGCTGGGCCCGGCGGAGTTCCTGCCCGAGGCCGAGCGCTCGGACCTGGTGCTGGAGATCGACCGGTGGGTGCTGTCCACGGCGATCGACGCCCTGGTGCGCCACCCGGACCCGGCGCTGCGGTTCAACGTCAACGTCTCCGGCCGCACCCTGGAGGACGAGGACTTCGCCGGGTTCGTGCTCGACCGGGTGGCCGGGGCCGGCGTGGCGCCGGGCCGGCTGTGCCTGGAGATCACCGAGACCGCGGCGGTGACCAACCTGGACGCGGCGCGGTCGCTGGCGGTGCAGCTGCGGGCGTTCGGCTGCCGCATCACCCTGGACGACTTCGGCTCCGGGTTCGGCTCGTTCGTGCACCTCAAGCACCTGCCGATCACCGGCATCAAGATCGACGGGGAGTTCGTGCGCAACGTCGACGAGCGCTCCACCGACGCGGTGCTGGTGTCGGGGATCGTGGAGATCGCCCGCGGCCTGGGGCTCTCGGCGGTGGCCGAGTGGGTGGAGCGGCCCGCGCAGGTGCAGACCCTGACCAGGCTGGGCGTGCAGGTGGGGCAGGGGTTCCACCTGGGCCGCCCGGTACCCCTGGCAAGCATCCTTTCGGGCGAGCCGATGACTCCGGACGGCGCATTGTCCTCACCGTTGACCGGTGCGGAGGATGGGGCGCGTTCGTGATCACCGCCACCGCCGCCCGCCGATGGGAACCCGCACCGTGCCCGGTCCTTCCGCCAGTCCCGCGCGCGGTGTGCGCCGCGTGGAGCTGACCACCGCCGACCCCGAGCCGATCGCCGACTTCTACGCCCACCTGCTGGGCTGGGTGGTGCTGGCCGAACCCGACGGCGGGTTCAGCGGCTGGGTGGGCGACCGCCTGGCGCTGCGCGTGCGCCGGGGCGGCGACGGGTTCCTGGTGGTGTTCGCCGGCGCCCGCCGGGACGGGCTGCGCGACGGGGCGGCGGTGGACCGCGGGCGGGTGCTGCACGGCCCGTGGGCGCCGCGCCCGCGGCCGGGGGAGCCGTGCTGGGTGGAGTTCGCCGGCGCCGCCGACGACGCCTACTGGACCGGCGAGCTGGGGTGGCGCGCCCGCACCCCCGACGAGCCGTTCACCGTCTACGACACCCCGGCTGCCCACGACCCGGCCGGGCGCCGGGCGGTGGCCGGGCGGCGCGCGGCCGACCGGCAGCGGTGGCTGTGCCACTTCGCCGTGCCCGACACCGCGCGGACCGCGGCCCTGGCCGAGCAGGCCGGCGGCCGGGTGCTGGACCCGCCCACCCGGACCCCCACCGGCCTGGCCGCCTCGATCGCCGACCCGGCGGGCGCGGTGTTCGCCGTGCTGCAGGACCCGCCCGGCTGGGGCGGGACCTGGTCCACCACCCCCTGACCGCGCGCGCCGAGTACCCGGACGGGGTTGAACCGATCACCGAACGGCAACCTTCGGAGCACCTCGCCCCTCCCCACGAGCAGGTGACACCCATGATCGTCCCCCTGGACCTGACCGACGACGCCACAGCCGAAGCCGTCCACCACGTCGGCGCCCGCTGCCACGAGGTGGAAGCCGGGCCGATCGGGTCGACCGCCGTCCCCGGCCTGCACGAGACCCTCGATGAAGTGCGCGCCCTGCCGCTGCGCTGGCTCGGCGGCTACGTCGACAACCAGCTGGTGGCGTTCGTCGGGTTCGCCCGCGTCGACGACGTGCTCGACATCGAACGGCTGTGCGTGGCCCCCAGCCACTTCCGGCTCGGCTTCGCCCGCCGCCTGGTCGAGCAGGTGCTGGCCGAGGGCGGCCCGGCGATCGTCTCCACCGGCGCCGACAACGCCCCCGCCATCGCCCTGTACGAAGGGCTGGGGTTCCGGCTGGTGGACACCACGGCGGTGCGGGGCGGGCAGCGCATCGCCCGCTTCGGCCACCCCGGCCTGACCTGACCACCACCGGCGGGACCGGAGCAACGACCCGGCCACCCCACCACGACCGCGGTCCCGGCCACCCGCCACCGGGACCCACCCCCCGAGCACCGCGCCCGCCGCGCGGCGCTCACCCCCCGAGCACCGACAACACCCCGTCACGCCCCAACGCCGCACCCCGCGCCACCTCAGCCTCGAACACCCGCGCCCCCAACACCGCCGCGACCTCCCGCCGCGTGTCCAGCACCTCCGCCTCCACCACCACCCCCGTGCCCCGCAACCCGCCCGCCGCGCCCAGCAACAACGCCGCGCACGCCGCATCACCCTCCGCCGCCGCCAACGCCGCCCGCACCTCGGCCACCCGCGCCAGCACCACCCAGTTGCCCCACTCCACCGCCGAACCCAACGCCACCCCCACCAACTCCCGCGCCGCGGCCCGGTCACCCCCGGCCAACGCCACCCACCCCAACGACACCCGGACCACCGCCCGCACCTCCTCCGGCCCGAACCACCCCACCGGGCACACCCGCAGCGCCTCCTCGCACCACCACCGCGCACCCGCCAGATCACCCCGGCACCGGCACACCTCCGCCATGCCCCACCACACCTCGGCCAGCGTCTCCACCGCGCCCTGCGACCGCGCCAACTCCGCCGCCCGCCCCAGATCCGCCCACGCCGAGTCGAACCCGCCCCGCCGGCACTCGCACTCCGCACGCTGCGCCAACATGCTCGCCGTGTGCTCGGTCGCCCCGAACGCCGCCGACAACCCCAACGCCTCGTCCAGGAACGCCACCGCCCCCGCCAGATCCCCCTCCACCCGCGCCAACGCCGCCAACCGCGTCAACGACATCGACGTGCCCCACCGCTCACCCAACGCCCGGAAACCCGCCAACGACTCCTCGTGCGCCACCCGCGCCTCGGCCAACCGGCCCGCGTACTGGTACTGCAACCCCAACCCCAGCCGCGCCAACGCCTGCGACCACGCGTCCGGACCGATCAGATCACCCCGCGCCGCCAACGACGGCGCCGCCACATCCGGCACCCCGTGCACCATGCCCCACAACATCGTCACGAACGGCCGCGTCGGCGGACCCGAAAACCCCTCCGGCGCCGCCCGCCCGGGCGAGACCACCCCCGAACCCGACGAAGACCCCCGCGACGACGCGCTCAACACGCACAACAGGTACTCCTCGGCCAACCCCGGCGGCGCCACCGGCCCCACCGCCCGCACCACCTCCTCGGCCAACACCGACCCCTCCGTGCGCAACCCCCGCACCCAGAAGTACCAGCCCGACTCCGCGACCAAGCGCAACGCCAACCCCACATCCGCCCCCGCCGCCCACCGCACCGCCGCCTTCACGTTCCCGTGCTCGGCCGACAACCGCTCCAACCACGACAACTGCTCAGCCCGCAACAGGTGCGGCGACGCCTCCACCACCAACCCCAGCACCCACCGCGCGTGCGCCGCCCGCACCACCTCCTGCTCACCGGCCTCCACCAACCGCTGAGCGCAAAACGCCCGGATCGTGTCCAACATCCGGTACCGACCGCCCGAAACCTCCACCAACGACTTGTCCACCAACGACGGCAACAACTCATCGGTGCCCGCCACCCCGCACACCACCGCCGCCGACTCCAACGTCGCCCCACCGGAGAACACCGTCAACCGCCGCGCCAACACCCGCTCCTGCTCCTCCAGCAGGTCCCAACTCCACTCCACCACCGCGTGCAGCGTCCGATGCCGCGGCGCCGCCGCCCGCGACCCCCGCGACAACAACCGGAACCGGTCACCCAACCGCGCCGCCACCTCCACCACCGGCAACGACCGCACCCGCGCCGCCGCCAACTCGATCGCCAGCGGCATCCCGTCCAACGCCCGGCAGATCTCCACCACCACCGGCCCCGACACCCCGTCCAGCACGAACGACGGATCCACCGCCACCGCCCGATCGGCGAACAACCGCACCGCCGGCGACCCCACGTCCGCCACCCCCAACGGCGGCACCGGCCGCACCACCTCCCCGGTGACCCCCAACGCCTCCCGACTCGTCGCCAACACCCGCAACCCCGGACACGCCGCCAACAGCACACCCGCCAACACCGCCGCATCGGCCACCACGTGCTCGCAGTTGTCCAACACCACCAGCACCGACCGCTCCGCCAACGCCGCCACCAACCGCTGCACCGGCGAAGACACCACCCGCGGCCCGTCCTCCCGCAACCCCAACGCCGTCACCACCGCCTGCGGCACATCCGCACCCGCACCCAACGGCGCCAAGTCCACGAAGAACACATCACCCGGGTCCAGCGACGCCACCTCCACCGCCAACCGCGTCTTGCCCGCCCCACCCGGACCCACCAACGTCACCAACCGCGACGACCCCAACGCCGCCCGCACCGACCGCACCTCCGGCGCACGACCCACGAAACTGGTCAACTGCGCCGGCAGCACGTGCCGCCCCGGCGCCCGCTCACCCCGCACCACCTCCAGGTGCGCCTGCGCCAGCACAGGGGAGGGGTCCGCACCCAACTCCCGCGCCAACACCCGCCGCGTCCGGTCGAACAACCCCAACGCCTCCGCCTGCCGGCCCTCCCGGTGCAGCACCCGCACCAACCGCGCCACCAGCCGCTCCCGCAACGGGTGCGCCGCCACCAACTCCCGCAACACCCCCGTCGGCACCACCCCCTCGTGGTCCTCCACCGCCCGCAGCCGCAACTCCTCCCACCGAGCCGCCACCCCCGCCGCGAACGGCGCGTCACCCACATCCCGCAACGCCGGCCCCCGCCACAGCGCCAACGCCTCACCCGGCAAACCCCGCGCCACCAAATCCTCGAACAACAACGCGTCGACCTGCTCCCGATCCACCACCAACCGGTAACCCGCCGCCGACCGCTCCACCTCCACACCCAACAACGACCGCAACCGCGACACCTGCGACTGCACCGCGTTCGCCACCCCCACCGGCGGCGCCTGCCCGTACACGGCCTCGACCAGCCGATCCACCCCCACCACCCGGCCCGCGTCCACCAGCAACACCGCCAGCAACGCCCGCAACCGCGGCCCACCCACCGGGACCTCGGCCCCATCCGAACGCCGCACCACCATCGGGCCGAGCACACCGAACATCACGAAGCGGGATTGTCCCGCACCCCCGGAACCGACGTGGCCCATCCGGAGCAACCCGCCCCCTCACCACGCCCACGCGCGAGGACCACGTGCGAGGATGACCACCATGCCGACCACGCGAAAGGGCAATGGCGCGTAGACCGCCGGCCCGCGTCCGCGCGGACCACCGCGCCCACCGAACCGATCCCCACACCCGGCGGCCTCTCACCACGAGGACTGGCACACCTCGTCCGCCTCGAACGCACCCGGCTGTGGCCCGGAGCCGCCGCCGAAGCGCTACGGGCACGACAACGATTCGTCCACGACCCGGTGCACCGACTGTGGGACCCCCGACACGGGTGCGCAATCCTGCGGTGCTGCCCCGACCCGGACGAGCTGCGCCACCTCCTGCACCTCATCGCGCACGCACTGCCCGCCAAGGACGCACGAGCCTTCCGCAAACACCTCGCAACCCTCGACGACCAGTGGTGACCAGCCACTCAGACAGACCACCCCGGCGGCGCCCCACCCCCCGAAGCCCGCCCGCCCGAACCCCGCCCGCCCGAACGCACCCGCTCCACACTGCGCTCCAACGCCGTCACCAGATCCACCACCTCACCCGGATCCACCACCCCGGGCCCGTCCGGCAACCGCGCACCCGCCGCCTTCGCCTCGACCAACCCCCGCATCGCCTCGGTGTACTCGTCGACGAACCCACCCGGGTCGAACGAGCCCGCCATGCTCTCCACCAACGACAACGCCACCCGCAACTCCTGCGGGCGCAACTCCACCCCCACACCCAGGAAGTCGAACTCCGGCCTGCGCACCTCATCCGGCCACAACATCGTCTGCAACACCAACAGGTCCCCCCGGACCCGCACCACCGCCAACGACTCCCGCTGCCGGATCGCGATCTTCACCACCGCCGACAACCCCGACCGCTCCAACGCCGCCCGCAACAGCACGTACGGCCGCAACGCCCCCCGATCCGGCTCCAGGTAGTACGACCGCTGCAAGCAGATCGGATCCACCTCCGCCACCGGCACGAACTCCAACACCTCGATCGCGTGACCCGCGCTGACCGGCAACCGCTCCAGATCCGAGTCGTCCACCACCACGACCCGGCCATCGTCCAACTCGTACCCCTTGGCGACCTCCGCGAAGGCCACCTCCGCACCGCACACCTCGCACACCCGCCGGTGCCGGATCCGCCCACCGTCCTCCCGGTGCACCTGGTGGAACCGGAAATCGTGCTCCTCGGCAGCCGCGTACAACCGCACACCGATCACGACCAACCCGAAGGAAATCGCCCCGCGCCACACCGCCTTCATCCCACGCGGATACCCGCCACCAGCGAAAACCCCCACCACCTCACCCGAAAGAACCACACCCGGGGGACAAGCGCCCACCGGGGGAGCAGCACCCTCACCCCTCCCGCTCCGGCAACCGCGCCAACGACGCGTACGTCCGATTCCCCGCCACCGCCGCCCGCCGCTCCCGAGCCGTCGCCTCGATGTAGTTCTGCGACGTCGACAACGACGCATGACCCAACAACGCCATGATCTCCGACGCCGACGCCCCGTCCTCCGCCAACCGCGTCGCGAACGTGTGCCGCAACGCGTGCAGGTTCGCCCCCGACGGCACCCGGTCGTGCACACCCGCCCACCGGAAGCACGACCGCACCAGGTACTCCAACCCACCCCGCCCGATCGGCTCACCGTGCCGATCCCGCAACAACGCCGAACCCCGGTCGAACCGCGCCCGCGGGAACCGCGCCCGGCACGACACCAGGTACTGCTCGACGATCCGGTCCATCGCCGGCTCGATCGGCACCGACCGGTCCCGATTGCCCTTGCCCGCCACGTGCAACCGCCGCTCACCCGGCCGACCCGCCACCGACGCCAACGTCAACGTCCGCATCTCCGCCGACCGCAACCCCGCCACCAACCCCAACGCGATCACCAGCACATCGCGCTCCGGCCACGGATCACGGGCCTTGCGCGCACCACCGGCCGCCGCCGCCAACAACCGCTCCGGCGTGTCCTCACCCCGCAACGGCTTGGGCACCAGCGGAGGCGTCTTCGGCCGCGCCACCGCACCCATCGGATTGCCCGGCACCAGGTCCTCGGCCACGCAGAACGTCAGGAACTGGTTCCACGTCGACCACGCCCTCAACACCGAACTCTTCGCGTGCGAATCGGCGAACACCCCGAACGCCACCCGCAGGTTCCCCGCCGTCAGGTGCCCGATCAGCAGCTCGTCCGGGGGAGTGGAGCACACCTCGGCCAGCAGCGCCGTGACACCGGCCAGGTCACGCCGGTAGGCGGCCGTGGTGTGGGGGGAGTCCTTGCGGGGCCGGCGGGCGAGGAAGAACGACTCCTGAGCGGCGAGAACTCGCATTGGATCTTCATACCGCACGCCACCGACAACCCGTGCCGTCCCGGCCGCCGGAGCAATTCAACATCTGATGGATAATGCCGATTATCCATCAGATGTGGCCGTGGAAGGGGACCCGGGCCTCGGGGTGCGCCCGGACGTCCTCACGGGGGATGTCGGCCGTCGAACACCGCCGATCGCCGTTGCGGACTCCGCCCCGGCGGCTCGCGCGCCCTTCGCCACCCGCCGACTACCGGCCGGCCACCGCTCGGGCGCGCGAGTCGCCGTGAACGAACGACGTCGGATCCGGGCGTCCTGGAACGGCCTGACGCCCGGATCCGACGCCGGCGGGCCGCCCGGACGGCGTCCGCGCCGTGCCCCGTCACACTCCCTTGGATACGTCACGTGACGTATCCAAGGGCTGCTCACCTCGCCTACCTACAACGCCGATAATCGACATTATGTTAAGTAAAGCGTCGCGGGACCTCGGCGCGCCCGGCGCACCGTCGCGCGTGGCACTCCCCTCGACCCTGCGGGCCGACGAACGCCGGGACGGCGCGCCGTCGTTCAGGGCCGGCGGCCGCGGAAGGTGCGGCGCAGGTCGTCCACCCAGGCGTCGGGGTTCTCCCACGGGATGAAGTGGCCGCCGTGCTCGTGGGCGTTGACGTTGACGTGGTTGAACCAGTCGGCCTGCGGGCCGGTCTCGAACGCCCGGATCCGCTCTTGGGCGGTGTGGATGCCGGGTGGGTTCTCGTAGGTGACGAAGGTGAGGCCGACCGGGGCCTGCACGACCGGGGTGCGGTCGTGGGACGGGGTCCAGGGGTGGCGGTTGGCGTTGGCGTAGTAGCGCATGGAGGTGGCGATGGAGTTGTTCGCCCAGTAGATGGTGGCGTGGGTGAGCAGGTCGTCCTTGGTGAAGACGGTTTCGACGTCGCCGCCGTTGTCGCTCCAGGCGGTCCAGCGCCGCAGCAGCCAGGCGAGCAGTCCGGCGGGTGAGTCGCTGAGGCCGTGGGCCAGGGTGGCGCCGTCGAGGACGTGCGCGGCGAGGTGGGAGGCCCAGCGGTGGTCCTGTTCGATGACGCGGGCGCGGATGTGGGCGGGTTGGTCGTCGGTGAGGGGTCGGTTGCGGGCGAAGTCCCAGGCGCGGGGGCCGGTGAAGAAGTCCAGGGGCAGTCCGGAGCCGATGTGGATGCCGTACAGCTGGTCGGGGTGCTTGTGGCCGAGTTGGCTGGAGACGAGGGCGCCGATGTCGCAGCCCCCGGCGGCGTAGCGGTGGTGCCCCAGGGTGCGGGTCATCAGGGTGTGCCAGAGGTCGGCGACCTTCCAGAAGTTGAGGTCTGGGGAGCCGGTGAGCGGGCCGGGGAAGCCGAAGCCGGGCAGGGAGGGGACGATGACGTCGAAGGCGTCGGCGGGGTCGCCGCCGTGCGCGGCGGGGTCGGCGAGCGGGTCGATGACCTTGGACCAGTGCCAGAAGGTCCACGGCCAGCCGTGGGTGAGGATCAGCGGGATGGGGCGGGGGCCGCGGCCGGGTTTGCGCATGAAGTGCACGGGGGTGCCGGTGACGTCGGCTTGGTAGTGCTCGTAGGTGTTGATGGTGGCTTCGGCTGTGCGCCAGTCGTAGGTGTCGTGCCAGTAGGTGAGCAGTTCGTGCAGGTAGGTGGCGGGGACGCCGTAGGACCAGTCTTCGTTGGCCTCGTCCAGTGGTGGGCGGGTGCGGGCGAGGCGGGCGCGCAGGTCGTCCAGGACGTGGTCGGGCACGTGGATCGGGGTGGGTCGGGGGGTGCGCATGGGTTTCGATGATCGCAGGTGGGCGGCTTCGGTCCGGGCCGCTCCCCTAGCCCGGGTCGTTCCCCTGGTTCGGGGTGCTCCCCTGGTTCGGGGTGCTCCCCTGGTCCGGGGTGCGGAGGTGGTGGTGGATGCGGTCGCGCAGGGGGCGTCGGGCGAGGGCGTGCAGGGTCTGCTCGACGAGGTGGCCGAGGGGGTGGGGTAGTTCGGCGTCGAGTTCGCGGGCGGCGGCGGTGGTGGCGTCCCATTCGGCGTTGACGGTGGGCAGCAGGGTCTTGGTGCGTTCGGTGAGGTGGACGACGCGTTGGCGGGCGTCGGCGCCGGGGTGGAGTTCGACCAGGCCGTCGCGCCGCATCTGGTTGGCGGTCTGGCTCAGGGCGGAGTGGGTGACGCCGATGGTGGTGGCGAGGTCGCGGATGGATTGGGGTCCGCGGGTGTGGACCAGGCGGATGACGGGGGCGTAGCGGGGGCGGAAGCCGGGCAGGCCGAGGTCGGCGTAGACGCGGGCCACGTCGGTTTCGAGTTGGTCGATCAGGTGGCGCAGGCGGGTGCCGAGGAAGTCGGTGGTGGTGTTGTCGTCCACTCCCCTAATGTAACAGCACTGTTGTTTCTGGTCTGCTGTCGAGAGGGGTCGTGGTGCTGTACCCGGAGAGCGCGCCGTTCGAGCACGGGATGCTGGACGTGGGTGAGGGCAACCTCGTGTACTGGGAGGTGTTCGGCAACCCGGAGGGCAAGCCGGTGGTGTGCCTGCACGGTGGTCCGGGGACGGGGTGCTCGCCCCGGATGCACCGGCAGTTCGACCCGGAGGTCTACCGGATCGTGCTGTTCGACCAGCGGGGGTCGGGGCGCAGCCTGCCGCACGCGGCGGATTTCGACACCGACCTGTCGGTGAACACGACGGCGCACCTGGTGCGCGACATCGAGTCGCTGCGCGAGCACCTGGGCGTCGAGCGGTGGATGGTGTTCGGCGGGTCGTGGGGGTGCACGCTGGGGTTGCACTACGCGCAGCTGTTCCCGCACCGGGTGACGGAGATCGTGATGGTGGCGGTGACGTCGGGCCGGTTCGAGGAGATCGAGTGGCTCTACCACGGGTTGGGGCGGTTCTTCCCCGAGCAGTGGCACCGGTTCCGGCAGGGTGCGCCGGAGGGCGCGGTGGACCTGGTGGCGGCCTACGACGCGCTGCTCAACGACCCGGACCCGGCGGTGCGGGAGAAGGCGGCGCGGGACTGGTGCGCCTGGGAGGACTCGATCGTGACCCTGGACCCGGACCACCGGCCGGGGCCGCGGGAGTCGGACCCGCGGTGGCGGCAGGCGTTCGCGCGGATCACGGCGCACTACTTCCGGCACCGGGCGTGGTTGGCCGACGGGCAGGTGCTGCGGGAGGTGGGGCGGTTGCACGGCATCCCGGCGGTGCTGGTGCACGGCCGGTTGGACCTGCAGGGCCCGTTGGCCACGGCGTGGGAGCTGGAGCGGGCGTGGCCGGACGCGGAGCTGTGGGTGGTGCAGGGCGCCTCGCACAGCGCGCAGGACCCGGGGATGGCCGAGGCGGTGCGGGCGGCGACCGACCGGTTCCGCCCGGCGGTGTAGGGCCCGGCGCTCAGGTCAGGCGCCAGACGCGGGTGGTGCGGGTGTCGACGCCTTCCAGGTCCCTGGGCACGGGCACGTGGTGGGTGGCGAGCAGGCGCAGGCCCGTGCGGGGCAGGTGGGCGCGTTGGGGGTCGCCGACGAGCACCAGGGCGCCGCGGGCGTGGGCCCGGCGCAGGAAGGGCAGGACGCGGGCGGTCATGTCGCGGTCGTAGAACACGTCACCGGCCAGGACGACGTCGGTGTCGGGGTCGGTGTCGAGCAGATCGGCGACGTGGGTGCGCACGGTGACGTCGTTGGCGCGGGCGTTGAGGTCGGCGGCGGCCGCGGCGAGGGGGTCGACGTCGTTGGCGGTGACGTGGCGGGCGCCGGTCCTGGCGGCGGCGATGGCGACCAGGCCGGAGCCGGTGGCCAGGTCCAGGACGCGGCGGCCGGCGGTGGCGCCGGGGTGGTCGAGCAGGTGGCGGGCCAGGGCTTGGCCGCCCGCCCAGGGGAAGGCCCAGAACGGCGGTTCGGCGTGGCCGGTGGCCTGCCACAGGGCGGTGATGTCGGTGGCGGTGCGCAGCACGACCTCCGGCACGAGCGGCACGGGTTCGGGCGTGGTGTGCCGGTGGACGAAGTCGCGCCGCGGGTCGGGTCGTCCCGGGTCGGGCTGCTCGGGGCGGTGCGCCACCGGTCAGGCCGCGCCCGCGCGGTGGTCGGGCGCGGTGTCGCCGTCGGGGTGGGCCAGGTCGCGGCACAGGGCATCGAGGGAGAGGCCGACGGCGGCGGCGAGGGCGGCGACGGTGAAGAACGCGGGCGTGGGGATGCGCCCGCGCTCGATCTTGCGCAGCGTTTCCACCGAGATGCCGGCGGCGGTGGCGACCTGGGTCATGCTGCGCTCGCCGCGGGCCAGGCGCAGGGCTTCGCCGAGGCGCTCGCCGCGGGCGTGGTCGGAGGGGGTGAGGGGTTGTCGCACCATGCTGTGATAGTAATACCGGTATAACTATCACGGTTGGAGTCTGTGGTGATCGAGTTGAAGTCCCCCGGTGAGCTGGCCGCCATGCGCGCGGCGGGCCTGGTCGTGGCCGACGCGCTGGCCGCGGTCCGCGACCGGGCGCGGGTCGGGGTGTCGCTGCTGGAGCTGGACGAGGTCGCCGCCGCGGTCATCCGCGCCGCCGGGGCGGGCTCGTCGTTCCTGCACTACCGCCCGTCCTTCGCCCCCACCCCGTTCCCCGGCCACATCTGCGCCTCGGTCAACGACGTGATCGTGCACGGCATCCCGTCGGGCTACCGGCTGCGCGAGGGCGACCTGGTCAGCATCGACTGCGGCGCGCACCTGGACGGCTGGCACGGCGACGCGGCGGTCAGCTTCGTCGTCGGCCGCGCCGACCCGGCCGACGACGCCCTGGTCCGCACCGCCGAGCGCGCCCTGGCCGCGGGCATCGCCGCGGCCGTGCCGGGCAACCTGATGGGCGATGTCTCCGCGGCCATCGGGCGCGTCGGGCGGGCCGCCGGGTACGGCATCCCCGCCGACTTCGGCGGCCACGGCATCGGCCGCGCCATGCACGAGGCCCCCGGCGTGCCCAACGAGGGCCGCCCCGGCCGCGGCCTGACCCTGCGGGCGGGCATGGCGCTGGCGATCGAGCCGATGTTCCACGCCGGGGGCCGCGACGCCTACCGCGAGGCCGACGACGGGTGGGCCCTGCACACCGTCGACGGCAGCCGGGCCGCCCACGTCGAGCACTCCGTGGCCATCACCGAGGACGGGCCCCTGGTCCTCACCGCGCCCCGGTAGCGGGCCGCCCCAGGGGGGCGGCGCGGGCGCGCCACCCCGCCGCCGTCCGGGCGCGCTCCCCCGGCGGGCCCGCCCGGACGGCGGCGGGGGGCGGACCGGGCGCGGGGGCCGCCGCTCCCCCGGCCCGGACTACTGCCCGCCCGCCACCCGCAGCACGGCCCCGGTGGTGAACGACGCCTCGTCGCCGAGCAGCCACGCGATCGCCGCGGCGATCTCCTCCGGCTGCCCCGCCCGCCCCAGCGGGATGCGCGGGGCCACCCGCTGCGGCCGGTCGGGCACGCCGGACAGCTCGTGGATGGCCGTGTGCACGGTGCCCGCCGCCACCGCGTTGACCCGGATGCCGCGCGGCCCCAGCTCCTTGGCCAGCCCGACGGTCATCGCGTCCACCGCGGCCTTGCTCGCCGCGTAGTGCACGTACTCCCCCGGCGCGCCCAGCGTCGCCGCCGCCGAGGACACCGACACGATCGCCCCGCCCTCGACCAGCTCGCGCGCCGCCCGCCGCGCGCACAGCAGCGCGCCCAGCACGTTGACCTCCACCACCCGCCGCAGGTCCGGCACCCGCGTGTCGGCCAGCGGGCCGACCGGGCTGGTGATCCCGGCGTTGATCACCACCCCGGTGACCTGCCCCAGCCCGGCCGCCGCCGCGAACAGCCCGTCCACGTCGGCCTCCGCGGAGACCTCCGCCCGCACCGCCAGGCCCCCGACCTCCTCGGCCAGCTCCCGGGCCTCCCGCTCCGCGGCCCGGTAGCCGATCACCACCCGGTGCCCGCGCGCCGCCAGCGCGCGCACCGTCGCCGCGCCGATGCCCCGGCTGCCGCCGGTCACCACGGTCAGCCGTCCGGCCACGCCGCCACCCCCGTCCCGCCCGGCGCCACCCGGCGCCGCTCCCGTGATCGCCACACGCCGCAACCTACGTCCCGCCCGCCGCGCCCGGACACCGACACCCGGAAAAAGCCCCGCCGCGGCGGCAGCCCCCGCTGCTCGCGCGGACACGACAGGCGCCACACCCCGGCCGGCCCGGACCGCCGACCCCGGCGACCGGCTACCGGCTCACCCGGCCTGGACGCGGCCGTCGTCCTCCCACCGCCCGGTCGGCACCGCCGCGCGGAACAGGCCCAGCCCCACCGCGTGCGGGTCGTCCAGGCCCACCTCGCGCACCGCGTCGGCCGGCAGCGCCAGCAGCGACACCGCCACCCCCAGGAAGCAGGCGTCCAGCAGCCCCGCGTCGCGCGCCGACGAGGGCAGCCCCGCCGCCCGGTGCAGCCGCGCGCCCGCCTCGGCGTTGGACACCACCACCCGCCCCAGCGCCTCGCGCAGCGCCGGGCGCCGCACCGCCTCCAGGTACAGCTCCACCATCGCCAGCAGCTGCGTCGGGTCCTCGGCCACCGCCCGGCGCAGCAGCGCCGGGTACAGCTGCGCGACCTGCTCCGGCGAGATGTCCTGCGGCGTCGTCGCCGACAACCGCGCCACCGCCTCGGCGTGCGACTGCGCCATCCGGCCCGCCGCCGCCTGCAGCAGCGCCTCCCGCGTCGGGAAGTAGTTCTTCGTCGTGCCCTGCGGCACCCCCGCCGCCCGGTCCACCGCGCGGTGCGTCAGCCCCCGGCCGCCCTCGGCGGCCAGCACGGAGATGACGGTGTCGCACAGCAGCTCACGGCGGGTGGTCACGGGGAGGGGACCCTATCCGACGCCGGTCCGCCGCCCGCCGTCGCCACCACCCGGTCCCCCTCCAGCACCAGCCACAGCCCGCACACGCACCGCACGTAGCAGACCCGGCCGTGCCGGGAGGCCGGGTAGGCGTGCTCGGAGGAAGGCCAACCGCAGGAAGGGCACCCGATCGTCACGCCACCCAGCGTGGTGTCATGGTTCAGTGCATTTCAACCCTTACGGGGGCGCCGCCGCCCAGCTCGCCGCCGCCCTGGTCAACGCCGACCCGCGCGGCACCGCCGAGGACCTGCTGGACCTGCTGCGCGAGCACGGCTACAAACCCCTGGGCGCCCTGTCCGCCGGCCAGGCCCGCGACCTGACCGCCTGGGCGCGCCGCCTCGAACCGGTCTTCGCCGGCGAAACCGACCGCGTGGCGCACCTCAACGCCCTGCTCGCCGAGACCGCCGCCAGGCCCTACATCTCCACCCACGACGACCGGCCGCCCCACCTGCACTTCGCCCCCGCCGCCGCGCCCACCCCCGACCGCGTGCGCGCCTTCACCGCCGCGGGCCTGGCCCACGTCGTGTGCGAGGCCCCCGACCGCCTCGGCCGCTGCGCCCGCCCCGGCTGCGCCACCGTCTACGTCGACACCTCCCGCAACGGCCGCCGCCGCTACTGCACCACCCGCTGCGCCAACCGCGTCCAGGTCGCCCGCCACCGGGCGCGCTGAACCCGGGCCGGCCACGGCCCCGGCGCAGCACCCTCAGCGCAGCACCCTCAGCGCAGCACCCGGCGGCCGAAGCGCACCCCGTCGAACTCCGCCGCCTCGCCGATCAGCGCCGACCCCACATCGGTCCACCCCCGGAACCACGACCCGGAGAACACCGCGTCCCGGTGGAACACCACCTCGCCGAACAGCGCCCGCCCACCGAAGAACACCCCCTCGAACCGCGCCGGGCCGCCGAACTCCGCCCGCCGCAGGTCCGCCCGCCCCGACACCTTCGCCCCCCGCGCCGAGACCTCCTCCGCCACCTGCGCCCCCGACAGCACCAGGTTCCCGGTGAACACCGCCAGCTCCGCCGACAGCGACCGCGCGAACAGGGCGTCGGTGAACACCGCGTGCCGCAGGAACCGGGCCCCGTCGAACACCGCCTCGCCGGTCACCGTCACCGCCGCGAACCGCGCGTCGCCCACGAACACCGCCCCGGTGAAGTCCGCCCGGCCCACCCGGCACCCCGACAGGTCGAAGTCCACCAGGATCGCGCCGGCCGCGCGCACGTCCATCCCCGGCCAGAACTGCTCACCCGGCCGCAGGTGCGACACCAGCTCCCGCTGCACCGCGGTGCGCCACGGCGTGTCCAGCCCCCGGCTCACCCCGCCCCGCAACGCCGCCAGCCACGTGTCCACCACGTCCTGGCGCCGCCGCGGCGAGTCCCGGCCGATGCGCGCCAGCAGCAGCAACCCCTCCCGCTCACCGGCGCGGAACCTCCGGTTCGCCTCCCGCCACACCGACACCGGCGACGGCGGCCCGCCACCGGTGCGGCGGCGGGCGTGCTCGTCCAGCAGCGTCTCCGCCCGGGACCTCCGGTGGTGGCGCACCGCCACCGCGACCACCACCAGCGCCACCGCCAGCCACATCACCCACGTCGGCATGACACCGATCATGCCCTGCCCCGGGCGCCCCGCAGGCGCGGTCGCCCCCACCGCTTCCCAACGGACGCCGCCGCCCGCCGCCACGTGGAGCATCACGGGCCGCCGCTCCCCCCTGCGCCGGGGCCGGGAACCGCGCCACCGCCGCCGCGCGAGCCCGCCACACCCGGCCGGGCGTGTTCTAGGGTGCGCCCATGGACCTGACCGACGCGTGCTTCGCCGGCGCCGCCCGGCAAGCCGAACTGCTGCGCGCGGGCGAGCTGAGCGCCCGCGACCTGGTCGCCGAGTGCCTGCGCCGCGTCGACCGGCACGACCGGCAGCTCAACGCGTTCCGGCTGGTGTTCGCCGAGCGGGCGCTGCGCGAGGCCGACCGGGCCGACGAGCGGCTGCGCCGCGGCGAGCACGCGCCCCTGCTCGGCGTGCCGGTCGCGGTCAAGGAGGACCTCGCCCTGCGCGGCCTGCCCACCACCAACGGCACCGCCGCCACCGACCGGCCCGCCGACGCCGACGCCCCCGCCGTGCGCCTGCTGCGCGAGGCCGGCGCGATCGTCCTGGGCCGCACCCGGATGCCCGAACTGGGGCTGTGGCCCCACACCGAGAGCACCTGGGCCGGCCCCACCCGCAACCCGTGGTCGCCGCGGCACACCGCCGGCGGGTCCAGCGGCGGGTCCGCCGCCGCCGTCGCGGCGGGCCTGGTCGGCGCGGCGCTGGGCACCGACGGCGCCGGCTCGGTGCGCATCCCCGCCGCCTGCACCGGCCTGGTGGGCCTCAAGCCCCACCGCGGCCACGTCCCGCTCGACCACCCCGCCTGGACCGGCCTGGTCGTCGCCGGGCCCCTCACCCGCCACGTCCGCGACGCCGCCCTGCTGCTCGACGTCCTGACCGCCGACCACCGGCACGGCGCCGCCGCCGCCACCGACCCGCCGCGGCTGCGCGTCGCGGTGTCCCTGCGCACCTGGGGGCCCGGCATCGCCGTGGCCGGCGAGGTGCGCGACGCCGTGCTCGACACCGCCGGACTGCTCGCCGACCTCGGCCACGACGTCACCCGCACCGACACCGACCTGCACGACCTCACCGGGCCCGCCGCGTTCGCCGCCCGCTACCTGCACAGCGCCGCCACCACCGCCGCGCCGCTGGAGCACCCCGACCGGCTCGACCGGCTCACCCGCCGCGTCGCCGCCCTGGGCCGCGCCCTGCCCCGCAGCGCCGTGCGCGCCGCCCTGGTCCACGCCGAAGCCCTCACCGAACGCGTCGACCGCCTCTTCGGCGAGCACGACCTGCTGCTGACCCCCGTGCTCACCCGCCCGCCGCTGCGCGTGGGCCAGTGGCGCGGCCGGGGCGCCGTGCCCACCCTGCTGGCCGCCGCCCGCCTGACCACCTTCCTGCCGGTGTGGAACGTCACCGGCAACCCCGCCGCCGCCGTCCCCGCCGGCCACACCCGCGACGGCCTGCCCCTGGCCGTGCAGCTGGTCGGCGGCTCCCACCGCGACGACACCGTCCTGGCCGCCGCCGGCCAGCTCGAACGCGCCCGCCCCTGGGCCGAGCGCCGCCCACCGCTGCGCTAGGGGCGCCCCGGGTCACAGACCGCGGTCGGCCAGGCGCCCCACCAGCTCCGGCACCCCGTCCCGCGGCGTCGAGCCCGGCGACAACCGCGACCGCACCCGGCCGGCCGACCACCCCAGCCGCAGGCACTCGTCCACCGCCAGGTCCACCAGCCGTCCCGCCGCGCCCCGGCCACCGGTCGCCCGCAACCCCCGGCCCACCCACCTCAACGCCTCCACCGCGCGCCCGGCGTCCCGCAGCACCGTGGCCACCTGCAGGTAGTGCCACCCCGACGACAGGTCCCGGGTCAGCACCAGCACCTGCAGGTCCAGGTCGCCGGTGTGCTCGGCCAGCTCCTCCATCACCCGCAGCAGCGCCCACCGCTCCCGGTCGTAGCGGCCGGTCCGCCCGAACCCGACCACCGGCAGCCGCGAGAACCGCGCCACCGCCTCCTGCCGGTAGCGGGCCAGGCCCAGCTCGCCCAGCGCCGCCGCGTACGGGGCCAGCCGCACCTCCGGCGGCTCGGCGAACCCGGTCTGCACGTGCAGCAGCCAGTCCGCCAACCGCGCCGGCGGCGGCGGGTCGCCGGCGCACGCCACCGCGTGCAGGTCCAGCGCCCGCTCCACCAGCTCCGCCAGGGCCGCCCGCCGCCGCGGCTGCGCGCCCACCGCCGCCACCAGCAGCTCCACGACCTCCTCGGCCACCTGCCGCGCCGGGCCGGCCGACACCAGCTCCGACAGCTCCGCCACCGCCGAGGTCAACCCGTCCCACCGCCGCGCCCACGGCACGTCACAGCGATTCAGCCAGAATTTCACTCGAACGGGTAGCGGATGCACCGGCACATCCAACCGCAACCCCACCGCGCCCGCGATGCTCCACCCCGGCGACCACCGCCCCGTCCCGAACCCCGCCCCGGACCCGCCCTGGGCCCGGCGCGAACACCGGGGGCCCGGACGCGGCGAGGGGCGGCCGACCCGGATCCGGTCGACCGCCCCTCGCCCACGAGAACCCGACCGCTACCCCTCCGCCGGGCGCGGCGCCTGCCCGGTGGCGTCACCGGTGTCGGCCACGCCCCCCGGCGCGGGCGCCGCGCCGGTCAGCTGCGCGCGGCCCGCCGACTCCGCCAGCGACGGCCGCGGCGTGTCCAGCGGACCGGGCACCTCCTTGCGGGCCACCGCCTCGGCCGCCCGCACCGCCTCGGCCACCGCCGGGTCGGGCGCGGTGTCGAACCAGTCCGCCACCGACGCGTCGTCCTCCTCCGGCGTGGAGGTGCGCGGCTCGTCGGCCGGCGGCTCGTACCGGAACACCCCGTCCTCGCCCGGCGCGCCCAGCATCCGCGCGAACCCCTCCAGCGCCTTGCCGTAGTCCGAGGGCACCAGCCACACCTTGTTCGCGTCGCCCTGCGCCATCTGCGGCAGCGTCTGCAGGTACTGGTAGGCCAGCACCTCCGGCGTCGGCTTGCCCGCCTTGATCGCCGCGAACACCTTCTCGATCGCCTTGGCCTGGCCCTGGGCCTGCAGGTAGCGGGCCGCCCGCTCGCCCTGCGCCCGCAGGATCCGCGACTGCCGCTCCGCCTCCGCCGCCAGGATCGCCGCCTGCTTCGCGCCCTCCGCCGCCAGGATCTGCCCCTGCTTCTGGCCCTCGGCGGTCTTGATCGCCGACTCCCGCTGGCCCTCGGCGTTGAGGATCATCGCGCGCTTCTCCCGGTCGGCGCGCATCTGCTTCTCCATCGAGTCCTGGATCGACGGCGGCGGGTCGATCGCCTTGAGCTCCACCCGCGCCACCCGGATGCCCCACCGGCCGGTCGCCTCGTCCAGCACGCCCCGCAACTGGCTGTTGATCTGGTCGCGGGAGGTCAGCGTCTCCTCCAGGCTCATCCCGCCCACCAGGTTGCGCAGCGTCGTGGTCGCCAACTGCTCCACGCCCACGATGTAGTTGGAGATCTCGTAGACCGCCGCGCGCGGGTCGGTGACCTGGAAGTACACCACGGTGTCGATCGACACCGTCAGGTTGTCCTGGGTGATCACCGGCTGCGGCGGGAACGACACCACCTGCTCGCGCAGGTCTATCCGCGCCCGCACCCGGTCGAAGAACGGCACCAGGATGTTCAGCCCCGGCGCCGCGGTCGTGCGGTAGCGGCCCAGCCGCTCGATCACCGCGGCCGTCGCCTGCGGGATCACCAGCACCGACTTGACCGTGACGATCAGCACGAACAGCACCAGCACCGCGACGACGATCAGCGTGGTGGTCACCACTCACGTCCCTTCACACCATCAGGACCCGGACAGCACCACGGCGGTCGCGCCCGAGATCTCCACGACTGTCACTTCCTCGCCCGGCTCGATGACCCGCTGGTCCACCGACCGCGCCGACCACACCTCGCCGCCGATGCGCACCCGCCCGCCGCGGCCGTCGACCGTGGACACCACGACCGCCGTCGCGCCCGGCAGCGCGTCCACGCCCGACCGGTGCTCCAGCCCGGCGCCCAGCCGCCGCTTCAACGCCGGTCGCGCGCCCACCACCAGCCCCAGCGACAGCACCGCGAACACCGCCGCGCCCAGCACCGCGTCCGCGCCCAGGGCCGACGCCCCGGCCGCGCCCAGCGCGGCCAACCCCAGCATGACCAGCACGAAATCGCCGGACAGCACCTCGGCCGCCACCAGGACGACACCGAGGATCAACCAGATCACCGCGGCCACGCGCCCATCCTCGCACCGATGCGGACCCGGCGGGTCCCGTTCAGGGCAGCTCGGCCCCGGTGACGAAGTCGATCAGCCGCTCCACCGCCCCGATCAGCGGCGTCTCCAGGTCCCGGAACCCGGCCACGCCGGCCAGCACCCGCCGCCACCCCTCGGGCGGCTCGCCCCAGCCCAGCGCCGCGCACACCCCCTCCTTCCACGGCGTCCCGCGCGGCACCACCGGCCACGCCGCGATGCCCACCGACGCCGGCCGCACCGCCTGCCAGATGTCCACGTACGGGTGGCCGGTGACCAGGACGTGCTCGTCGCGCACCGCCTCCACCAGCCGCGACTCCTTGCTGCCCGGCACCAGGTGGTCCACCAGCACCCCCAGCCGGCGACCCGGCCCGGTGCCGAACCCGGCGACGCGGCCGGCCAGCTCGTCCACCCCGTCCAGCGGCTCCACCACCACGCCCTCCACCCGCAGGTCGTGGCCCCACACCCGCTCCACCAGCTCGGCGTCGTGGCGGCCCTCCACCCAGATCCGGCTGTCGCGGGCCGTGCGCGCCCGCAGCCCCCGCACCCGCACCGAACCCGACGCCGAGCGCTCCGGACCGCGCGCCGGGGCCGCCGGGCGCACCAGCGTCACCGGCCTGCCCTCCACCAGGAACCCCGCCGGGCGCAGCGGGAACAGCCGCTGCCGGCCGTGCCGGTCCTCCAGCACCACCCGCCCCGACTCCCACCGCACCACCGCGCCGCAGAAACCCGACACCGGGTCCTCGGCCACCAGCCCCGGCTCCGCCGCCACCTCCGGCGCCGCGCGCCGCGCGCGCCCCGACAACACGTCCCGGCCGTAGTCCTGTGATCGCACGACCGGACGCTAACCGCTCGCCCGGTCGGATGACCCGCAGGCACGCCGGGGGCAGCCGCGGCTCACGAGTCCAACCGCAGGATGAACTCCTCCACCTGCTCGCCGCGGCCCTCGGCGAAGCCCACGTCCTCGCCCACCGCCACGAACCCGCACTTGGCCAGCACCCGCAGCGAGCCCACGTTGTCCACCGCCGCCCGCGCGTACAGCGGGCGCAGCGGGTCCAGCTCCAGGTAGGTCTGCAGCGCCGCCGTGGCCAGCCCCAGGCCCCAGAACGGCCGGTCGATCCAGTACGACACCTCCGGCTCCCCGAACTGCCGCAACCGCAGCACGTGCCCCACCACCCGGCCCTCGAACTCCACCGTGCGGGCCGCCACCCCGTCGTCGGCCAGGATCCGGGCCCAGCGCACCAGGTGCGCCGCCCGGTCGGTCGGGTCGGCCGGGCCGAACGCGGCCATGCGCGCGGCCTGCGGGTCGAGCTGGTGCTCGAAGAACACCAGGACGTCGGCCGCGGTCACCTCGCGGAGTCGGACAGGGCTCACGCGGCCGATTAGACCACCGTCAGAACGCCGGCCACGGTATTGCCGGCCACTCGTTCGAGGGTTCGGGGTGCACACCGGCCGCCAGCAGCTTGTCCGCCCGCTCCGCCAGGGCGCGCACCTCCGCGCGCGTCAGGTGCCCGTGCAGCCGCTCGCCCAGCCCGCCGTCGACCTGCGCGCGCACCCGCCGCAGCGCCTCCACCGCCTCCTCGGGCAGCCGCTCGCCCAGCCAGCCCCACAGCACCGTGCGCAGCTTGTCCTCCGCGTGCAGGCAGATCCCGTGGTCCACCCCGTACACCGCGCCGTCGGCGGCGTGCAGCACGTGACCGCCCTTGCGGTCGGCGTTGTTGACCACCGCGTCGAACGCCGCCATCAGCCGCACCCGCGGGTGGTCGGCGTGCGCCAGCACCGCCGGCTCGCCGCGGCGGTCGTGCGCCCGCAGCACCGTGCGCCAGCCCTCCGGGACCCCGTCCGCCGGCACGACGTCGACCAGGTCGTCGCCCTCGCGGGTGTCCACCCACAGCTGCACCATGCCCGGCCCGAACGGGCCCGGCCGCAGCACCGTCGGCGGCACCAGCCCGAACCCGGCCGCCTCCGACACCAGGTAGGCGGCCACCTCGCGGCCGGCCAGCGTGCCGTCGGGGAAGTCCCACAGCGGGCGCTCGCCGCGCACCGGCTTGTACACGCACTGCGCGGTCACCCCGTCCAAGCCGATCCCGCACAGCAGCGTCGCGTTGGACGCGTCGACCAGCCGGCCCTCGACCTCGATGCGACCGCGCCGCAGTAAGTCCAGCACGCCCTCGTCGCCGGGTCCCACCCCCGGGTCAGCCCTCGTCCGAGCGCCGGTAGCCGTTCTGCCGCGGGCAGACGTGCCCCTCCGGGTCCAGTGGCTCCGAGCACAGCGGGCACGGCCTGCGGCCGGCCCGCACCACCCGGTCGGCGCGCTCGGCGAACGCCCGCGCCTCCGCCGGGCTCAGGAACACCCGCACCGCGTCGGGGCCCTCCTCGGTGTCGTCGAGGACCACGGCCTCGTCGACCTCCTCCTCGGTGATCGCCAGCAGCTCGACGACCACCGCGCGGGACTCCGCGTCCCAGCCCAGCCCCATCGTGCCGACCTTGAACTCCTCCTCCACCGGCACCGCCAGCGGCTCGGTGTCGCGCAGGTCGTCGGGCACCTCCTCGGGGACTTCCGCCCCGAATCGCCGGTGCACCTCCTCCAGCAGCGAGCCGATGCGCTCGGCGAGGACGGCGACCTGCTGCTTCTCCAGCGCCACGCTCACCAGCCGCGCCTCCTCGGAGGCTTGGAGGTAGAACGTGCGCTCGCCGGGTTGCCCGACGGTGCCGGCGACGAACCGGTCGGGCTGGCGGAATACGTGGATGACGCGTGCCATGACACCGTCGACCCTAGGCCACCCCGCCAAGATCGGCAGCCCTCCCCCCGGTTTTCCGTCATCTGTGGAGGGCGCCGGCCTCGACGGGGGCCCCGGGCCTGCCGCTAGGGTCGCCTGCGTGGTGAAGATCGCACCGTACGGAACATGGACATCGCCGATCGGCGCGGCCGACGCCGCCGCCGCCGGGGGCGGCCTGCAGTGGGTGGACCTGCACGCGGGCCGCGTCTGGTGGGCCGAGGGGCGCCCCGCCGAGGGCGGCCGGGTCGCGCTGGTGCGCGACGGGCGCGACCTGCTGCCGCCGCCGTGGAACGTGCGCAACCGCGTGCACGAGTACGGCGGGCGGCCCTGGGTGGTGCTCGACACCCCCGACGGGGAACGCGTCGTGTTCACCCACTGGGATGATCAGCGCCTCTACCTGTTCGACCCCGAGGACCCGCGGCCGACGCCGATCAGCCCCGAGCCCGACCGGCGCCAGGGCGTGCGCTACGCCGACCTGACCGCCGGGCCCGGCGGCGCGGAGGTGTGGTGCGTCCGGGAGAGCGCCACCGGCCCCGCGCGCACCGACGTGCGCCGCGAGCTGGTCGCCGTGCCGCTGGACGGCTCCGCGCCGCGCGTGCTCGCCGCCAGCCACCACTTCATGAGCGGGCCCCGGCTCTCGCCCGACGGCACGCACTTCGCCTGGATCGGCTGGAACCACCCCGACATGCCGTGGGACGGCACCGAGCTGTGCGTGGCCGAGGTCGGCTCCACCGCGCACCGCGTGCTGGCCGGCGGGCGGCGCGAAGCGGTGTGCCAGGTCGAGTGGGAGGGCCGCGACCTGCTCGTGCTGACCGACCCCGACGGCTGGTGGAACCTGTACCGGGTCGGCCTGGACGGCTCGGCGCGCAACCTCGCCCCGTGCCGGGAGGAGCTGGGCGGGCCCATGTGGCGGCTGGGCCACCGCTGGTTCGCCGCCCTGCGGCCGGGCCGCTACGTCGTGCTGCGCTCGGGCGTCCCGGCCGTGCTGGACGAGGCCACCGGCACCGTCACCGACATCGAGACCGACCTGCCGGTGTGGTCCTCGCAGCTGGCCGTGCACGACGGCGTGCTGGTCGGCGGCGCGGGCGGGCCGCGCGCGGAGGCCGCCCCGGTCACCCTGGACCTGTCCACCGGCGAGCTGACCCGCCTGGGCGCCCACCCCGCGCCCCTGCCGCCGGCCGAGTACCTGCCCGTGCCCGTCGAGCGCGTCTTCACCGGCCCCGACGGCCAGGACGTCCCCGCCTACGTCTACCCGCCCACCAACCCCGACTTCGCCGGGCCCGACGACGAGCGCCCGCCCTACCTCGTGCACGTCCACGGCGGGCCCACCGGCCGCTCCACCGCCGCGCTGGACCTCGACATCGCCTACTTCACCAGCCGCGGCATCGGCGTCGTGTCGGTCAACTACGGCGGCTCCACCGGCTACGGCCGGGCGTTCCGGGAGCGGCTGCGCGAGCAGTGGGGCGTGGTCGACGTCAACGACTGCGCCGCGGTCGCCCAGGCGCTGGCCGACGAGGGCACCGCCGACGGCGCCCGGCTGGGCATCCGCGGCGGCAGCGCCGGCGGCTGGACCTCGGCGGCGTCGATGACCTCGGTCAAGACCTACCGGTGCGGCATGGTGGCCTTCCCCATCCTGGACCTGCGGGGCTGGACCGGCGAGGGCGGCGAGACCCACGACTTCGAGTCCCGCTACGTCGAGGGCCTGGTCGGGCCGTGGCCGCAGACCGCCGAGCGCTACACCGAGCGCTCCCCGGCCAACCGGGTCGACCGGCTGGCCGGGCCGGTGCTGCTGCTGCAGGGCCTGGAGGACGAGATCTGCCCGCCCGAGCAGGCCGACCGGTTCGTCGCCGCCCTGGACGGCACCGGCGTCCCGCACGCCTACCTCACCTTCGAGGGCGAGCAGCACGGGTTCCGCAAAGCCGCCACGATCACCGCCGCGCTGGAGGCCGAGCTGTCGTTCTACGGGCAGGTGTTCGGCTTCGTCCCCGCCGGCGTGCCGGTGCTGGAGCTGCGCAGGTGACCGCAGGCCCCCTGCCGGACGCCCTGCCGGGTCTCCTGCGGGCGGGTGACGGCGTCACCGTCGTCAGCCCGGCCGGCCCCGTGCCGGCCGGGCCGCTGCGGGCGGGGCTCGACCTGCTGGCCGGCTGGGGCCTGCGCGCCCGCCTCGCGCCCCACGCCGGCGACACCCACCCCGACCTGCCCTACCTCGCGGGCTCCGACGCCGACCGGGCGCGCGACTTCCAGGACGCCTGGTGCGACCCCGGCGCCGCCGCCGTGCTGTGCGCGCGCGGCGGCTACGGCAGCGCGCGGATGGTCGACCTGGTCGACTGGGAGCGGATCGCCGCCGCGCCGCGCAAGGTCTTCGTCGGCTCCAGCGACACCACCGTCCTGCACGAGCGGCTGGGGCGGCTGGGGGTGCCCACCTGGTTCGGGCCCATGGTCGCCACCTCGGCGTTCGTCGACGACGCCACCGCCCGCGAACGGCTGCGCACCGCCCTGTTCCACGGCCCCACCACCCTGCGCGGGCGCACCGTGGCGCCCGGCCGCGCCCGCGGCACCGCGGTGGGCGGCACCGTCAGCCTGCTGGGCGAGCACCCGCCGCCCGACGGGGCGATCGCGTGGCTGGAGGACGTCGGCGAGGCGCCCTACCGGCTGGACCGGCTGCTCACCGGCCTGCTGCGGTCGGGCTGGTTCGACCGCGTCGCCGGGATCGTGCTGGGGTCGTGGACCGACTGCGGCGACGCCGAGGTCGTGCTGCGCGAGCGGCTGGGCCCGCTGGGCGTGCCGGTGCTGGGCTCGGTCGGGTTCGGGCACTGCCCCGGGCAGCACACCGTGCCCCTGGGCGTGGGCGTCGACCTCGACGCCGACGCCGGCCTGGTCGGCGTGGCGCCGTAGCCGGGGTCGCGCCCGCCGCCGGACCCCGCGCCGGCGGCGGGCGCGCTCAGACCCGCGCGGGGGCGAAGAAGTCCTCCGCGCGGGCCAGCGCGGCGGTGTCGGCGGCCACGTCGCCGGGCTTGCTGCCGTTGCCCAGCAGCAGTCCCGCCCACCGCATGCCCAGGTAGCCGGCGCACCGGCGCAGCACCCCCTCCAGCGGGTCGGCCTGCGCCGGGTCGCGCTCGGCCAGCACGCTGACCCCCCACAGCGCCTTGTCCGCCATGCGCCGCTTGAACTCCAGCCCCGGCACCCGCAGCCACGCCGACCAGTAGTCCAGGTAGGTCTTCGTGCTGGAGGAGACGCTGTACCAGTAGACCGGCGAGGCGATCACGACGTCGGTGGCCGCCAGGGTGGCCTCCAGCAGCGCCGCCTCGTTGCCCGCCGGCGGTGGCAGCGGGTCGTCGTGGCGGGTGTCGGCGAAGGTGGGCAGCGGCAGGTCGCCCAGCCACAGCCAGCGCTGCTCGACGTCGGCGGGCAGCCGCCGCGCCGCGTGCCGGGCCAGCTGCTCGGTGTTGCCGTCCCGGCGGGAACTGCCGAGCACGAACAGGAAGCTGCTCATCGCCACGACCTCCACAATTAGATGCATGTGCACACAGATGTTGTCGGGGCGACGGCTCGCCTGTCAAGCACTCCCACCGCGTGGACGGGTCGTCGGACGGCCCGGCCCCGCCACCGCGCCACTCCCGCCCGCTGCGCCGGCCACCCGACCGGATCCGTGCGCCCGGCGCCGGGACCGACCGCGCCCGATCCCCGCCCGCCGCCGCAGCGGCCCGCACCGGCGAAAACCGGTCGCGCCGCCGGGCCGGCCGCGGGCACACTGCCCCACCATGCGCCCGGCGCCCGGCGAAGTGCTGCACTTCTCCGAAGACCCCGCCATCACCCGGTTCGTCCCGCACGTGGCCGCCACCGCCCGGCAGCCCGAGGCTTACGTCTGGGCCGTGGACCACGACACCGCACCCGCCTACTGGTTCCCCCGCGACTGCCCCCGCGCCCTGGCCTGGACCCGCCCCGGCACCACCGCCGAGGACCGCGCCTGGCTGGGCTCGCCGCGGGTGCACGCGATCGAGCACGCCTGGCTGCGCCGCTTCCGCGACGTCGAGCTCTACGCCTACCGCTTCGACGCCGCCGCGTTCCGACCGCTGGGCGAGGCCGCCCACGTCGCCACCACCCCGGTCCGGCCGCTCGGCCCGCCCGAGCGCGTCGGCGACCTGTTCGAGCTGCACGAACGGGCCGGGATCGAACTGCGGCTGGTGCCCGAGCTGTGGCCGTTCTGGCACGGCGTGCTGGACCGCACCCTCGGGTTCAGCGGCATCCGGCTGCGCAACGCCCGCACGCCCCCGCCACCGCGCCCCTGACCGCCGGAACGCGCCCGCCCCGCGCCGGACGACCACCGCGGTCCGACCGCTTGCCCGCATACCGACCGGTCGGTAGCCTCGGCGCGTGGCGGGAACCGGGCGACGGGCCGACGCGGTGGTGGTCGACGGACGGGTCGGCCCGCCGGCGCGCCGCCGCCGGACCCGCGCCGACCCGCCGGGAGCCGCTGGGAGCCGCCGCATGACCGACCCGCCCGACGACCGGCCCGACGCCGCCCCGCCCGGCCTGGACCCGGTCCGGCTCGCCGCCTACCTGGGCACCCCGCCGCTGACCGCCGAGCTGATCCCCGGCGGCCGGTCCAACCTGACCTACCGCGTCACCGACGGCGAGCACCGCTGGGTGCTGCGCCGCCCGCCGCTGGGCCACGTGCTGGCCACCGCCCACGACATGGCCCGCGAGCACCGCGTCATCGCCGCCCTGGCCGCCACCGACGTCCCCGTGCCGCGGGTGGAGCTGCTGTGCCCGGACCCCGAGGTCATCGGCGCGCCGTTCTACCTGATGCAGGAGGTCCCCGGCGTCGCGCTGCGCCACCGCGACCAGTGCCCCTGGCTGACCCCCGACGCGGCGGCGGCGCTGTCGCACCGGCTGGTCGACGTGCTGGCCGACCTGCACGCCGTGGACCCCCGCGCCGTCGGGCTGGGCGACTTCGGCCGCCCCGACGGGTTCCTGCGCCGCCAGGTCGCCCGCTGGGGCAAGCAGCTCGACGCCTCCCGCAGCCGCGACCTGCCCGGCGCCGACGAGCTGCGCGACCGGCTCGCCGCCACCGTGCCCGACTCCCGGCGCACCGCCGTCGTGCACGGCGACTACCGGCTGGACAACGTCCTGGTCACCCGCGACCCGATCGGCATCAGCGCCGTGCTGGACTGGGAGATGGCCACCCTCGGCGACCCGCTGGCCGACCTGGGCCTGCTGTGCGTGTACCGGACCGGCGTCGACGGGCCGGACGACCCGATCACCGGCGCCGTCCCCACCCTGCCCGGCTTCGCCACCGCCGACGACCTCGTCGCCCGCTACGCCGCCCGCAGCGGCGCGGACGTCACCGGCCTGGGCTGGTACACCGCGTTCGCCTGCTTCAAGCTCGCCGTGATCCTGGAAGGCATCCACTACCGCTTCACCACCGGCCGGACGGTCGGAGCGGGGTTCGACCGGATCGGCCACCTCACCCTCCCGCTGCTCCGGCGGGGACTGGCCGCCACCGCGAGGGAGCGCTGATGGACTTCGCCCACGACGCCACGACCGAACGCCTGCGGCACAGGCTGCTGCGGTTCATGGACGAGTTCGTCCGCCCCGCCGAACCCGTGGCCGCGCGCCAGCTCGCCGACGCCGCCGACCCCTGGGCCCGCCCGCCCGTGCTCGCCGAGCTCAAGGCCGAAGCCCGCCGCCAGGGCCTGTGGAACCTGTTCCTGCCCGACGCCGAGCACGGCGCCGGCCTGACCAACCTCCAGTACGCGCCGCTGGCCGAGATCACCGGCCACAGCCCGCACCTGGCGCCCGAAGCGCTCAACTGCGCCGCGCCGGACACCGGCAACATGGAGGTGCTGGCCATGTTCGGCACCGACGAGCAGCGCGAGCGGTGGCTGCGGCCCCTGCTCGACGGCGAGATCCGCTCCGCGTTCTGCATGACCGAACCCGACGTCGCCTCCTCCGACGCCACCAACATCGCCACCCGCATCGAACGCGACGGCGACCACTACGTCGTCAACGGCCGCAAGTGGTGGTCCTCCGGCGCGATGAACCCCGACTGCGCCGTGCTGATCGTGATGGGGCAGACCGACCCCGACGCCGAGCGCCACCGCCGCCAGAGCATGGTCGTCGTGCCCCGCGACACCCCCGGCGTGCGCGTCGAGCGCGGGATGCACGTGTTCGGCTACACCGACGCCGCGCACGGCGGCCACGCCGAGATCGTCTTCGACGACGTGCGCGTGCCCGCCGCCAACATCATCGCCGGCGAGGGCGAGGGCTTCGCGATCGCCCAGGCCCGCCTGGGGCCCGGCCGCGTCCACCACTGCATGAGGCTGGTCGGCATCGCCGAGCGCGCCCTGGAGCTGATGTGCCGCCGCGTGACCCGGCGGGTCGCGTTCGGCAAGCCCCTGGCCCGGCAGGGCGTGGTGCAGGAGTGGATCGCCGAATCGCGGGTGCGCATCGAGCAGGCCCGGCTGCTGGTGCTCAAGACCGCGTGGCTGATGGACACCGTCGGCAACAAGGGCGCGCACACCGAGATCCAGGCCATCAAGATCGGCACCCCGCTGATGGCGGAGTGGGTGCTCGACAAGGCGATCCAGGCCCACGGCGCGGCCGGGGTCAGCCAGGACTTCCCGCTGGCCGACCTGTGGGCGCAGGCCCGGACGCTGAGACTCGCCGACGGCCCCGACGAGGTGCACCGCAGGTCGCTGGCCAAGCGGGAACTCCGGCGCCACGGGTAGCGGGCCACCCCCTCAGCGCCCTCTCAGCGTCTCAGCCCGTTCACAGGTCCCACCTGCCACTCTCGGTGTCGATCACACGACCGAGAGGGGCACTCCCGTGAACACCACCACGCCCACCACCGCGCTGCGCCGCCCGCCCACCGGGGTCCCGACCCCGCGGTCCCGCCTCACCGCAGCGCCCGCGACCGGCCCGCAGTCCCCGGGAAGCCGGCCGCGTGCGGCACCGCGCCGGCGGCGGCCCGTGGATCCACGACCGGTCCGCCCCCGCGGGCGCCCACCGGCGGGCAGCCCGGCCGGGCTGCCCGCCGGTGGGCGCGGCGTCGTGCCCCCGGTGGGCGTCAGCAAGCCCTGACGACGGCCGAGTGGGCCTTGCCGCCGAGGTCGAGGATCCGCACGTTCCGGTTACCCGCGGGCACGCGGACCTGGTAGGTGCCGGGGTTGACCGGGTAGGCCAGGTAACTGCCCGCCGGGGCGGCCCCGGTGCCCGCGATCATCGAGCCGTCGGTGCGGTGGATCGTGGTGGCGACCGCCTTGCCGCAGTTGTTGGAGATGATGATCTTGCCCTTGGTCGCGGCGGTGGCGGAACCCGTGCCGAGGACCGAGATGACCAGACCTGCGGTGGCCAGACCGGTGAGAACGCGTCGGGTGGTCGTCATGGTGCTCCTCCTGGTGTCGTGAAGATCGGCCGCAAGATATCCGCAGGCGCGCCCGCGCACTGTGGGCCGAACGACCGACAAGGCCACGAGCCGGCCGGGTGATGTGGATCTCGCCCGGTCGACCACCGCGGCGCGTCCCGTGAGCAGGCGCGTCTCGTGAGCGCGGGAACGAGGCGCGGTGCCGCCGGGGGCGGTGCCACCGGCGGCGGAACCGCGCGGCCCCGTCGGTGGTGTCCGAGCGCAGCGTAGGCGGCCCGCGTGGGCGAGGGTGTCGCGATCGAGGAGGCGAGTGGAGGTCGCGGAACAGGGCAAGGGCTTGGCGGTGGTCGCCGGCACGGTGGGTGATGCGGTGGGTGATGCGGTGGCAGTGCAGCCGAGGCTGTCCGGGGTGGCCGCCTCGCCCGCGAGGTTGTGGTGGTGCAGGACGAGGGTGGCGCGGTAGTGCTCGCGGGCGGTGTCGAATTCGCCCGACCGCGCCGGCCCGCTCCGCACGACGTCCGACCCGGCCGGGCACAGTCCGGCGCCGGTCGGTCGGCGTCCCGGCACGTCGGTTCACTCGGTCACGTCGGTTCACCCGGTCATGCCGGATCGCCCGGTCATGCCGGATCGCCCGGTCATGCCGGATCGCCCGGTCATGCCGGATCGCCCGAGCACCCACCGGCCTGCGGTGCGCACCGCGCGGACTCTCCAGCACCGGACACACTGCGCCGGACACCCACTGCACCGCACACCCACTGCGCCGGAAGAGCCGGACGAGCCGGGGGCCGCTCAGCCCGGTGGCGTCCGGGGGTCCGCGGCGGCCAGCAGGGTCCGCGTGTACGGGTGCTCGGGCGCCACGAGCACCCGCTCGACCGGGCCCTCCTCCACCACCCGCCCGGCGAGCATCACCACCACGCGGTCGGCGATGGACCACGCCAGGCCCAGGTCGTGCGTGATCACCAGCGCCGCCAGGCCCAGGTCGCGGCGCAGCCGCAGCAGCAGCGCCAGGATCTCGCCGCGCACCGACGCGTCCAGCGAGGCCACCGGCTCGTCCGCGATCAGCAGCCGCGGCCCCAGCGCCAACGCGCCCGCGATCACCACCCGCTGCCGCTGCCCGCCCGACAGCTCGTGCGGCAGCGACGGGAAGAACAGCTCCGGCGGCCTCAGCTCGGCCTGGGCCAGCGCCCGCGCCACCCGCTCGGCCTCGTCGCCGTCGAAGCGGTGGATCCGCAGGCCCTCCGCGACCGCCTCGTACACGGTGTGGCGGGGGTTGAGCGCGCTGGTCGGGTCCTGCAGCACCAGCTGCGCCTGCCGCCGGTAGGCGCGCAGGCCCGCCGCGGAGGTCGGCAGCGGCGCGCCGTCGAACAGCACGCGCCCCGAGGTGGGCCTGCGCAGCCCCAGCAGGGTGCGCGCCAGCGTCGTCTTGCCCGACCCGGACTGCCCCACCAGCGCGACGATCTCCCCCGCCCGCACCGCCAGGTCCACCCCGGCCACCGCGGTCGTCGCGCCGTAGTCCACCCGCACCCGCTCGGCGCGCAGCAGCACCGGCCCGGCGACCTGCTCGGCCACCCGCCGCGACGCCGGGTCGCCGATCGTCGGGAACGCCGCCGCCAGCGCCCGGGTGTGCGGGTGCGCGGGCTCGGCGACCACCCGCCGCGCCGGGCCCTGCTCCACCACCTCGCCGTGCCGCATCACCGCCAGCCGGTCGCAGGTCGCCGCCAGCACCGGCAGGTCGTGGCTGATCAGCACCAGCCCGATGTCGCGCTCGGCCACCAGCCGCCCGAGCACCGCCAGCACCTGCGCCTGCACCACGACGTCCAGCGCCGTGGTCGGCTCGTCGGCGATCACCAGCCGCGGCCCGCACGCCAGCGCCATGGCGATCATGACCCGCTGCCGCTGCCCGCCCGACAGCTCGTGCGGGTACGCCCGCGCCGCCGACGGCGGCAGCTCCACCTGCGCCAGCAGGTCGGCCACCGACCCGGGCACGCCGTGCAGCCGCATCGGCTCGGCGATCTGCCCGCCGACCCGTCGCACCGGGTTCAGCGCGTGCATCGCGCCCTGGAACACCACCGACGCGCTCGCCCACCGCACCGCCCGCAGCCGGCCCCACGTCATGGCCCGCACGTCCTCGCCGTCGAGCAGGATCGCGCCGTCCACCCGGGCCGAGCGGGGCAGCAGCCGCAGCACCGACATCGCCACCGTCGACTTGCCGCACCCCGACTCGCCCGCCAGCCCCAGCGTCTGCCCGGCCGCCAGCGCCAGGTCCACCGACCGCACGGCCTCGACCTCGCCGCGCGCGGTGCGGTAGCGCACGCTCAGGCCCCGCAGCTCCAGCAGGCTCACCGCCGCTCACCCGACCGGGGGTCGAGCACCGTCTCCAACGCCCGCCCGACCAGCGTGAACGCCAGCACCACGCACACCACGCCCAGCCCCGGCGGCAGCAGGAACCACCACGCCCGCTGCGACACCGCGCCGTGCGCGTTGGCCGCGTGCAGCAGCGAACCCCACGACACCCGCGTCGGGTCGCCCAGGCCCAGGAACGACAGCGTCGACTCGGCGATGATCGCCCCCGCCACCGCCAGCGTCGTGTTCACGAACACCAGCGGCAGCACCGCGGGCAGCACGTGCCGCCCGATCACGTGCCCGTGCCCGCCGCCCAGCGCCCGGGCCCGCTCGACGAACGGCCGCGCCCGCACCGCCAGCGTCTGCGCCCGCACCAGCCGCGCCGTCGCCGGCCACGCCGTCACCCCGATCGCCAGCACGATCGTGCCCAGGCCGCGGGGCAGCACCGTCGACAGCGCGATCGCCAGCACCAGCGACGGCAGCACCAGGAAGAAGTCGGTGACCGCCATCAGCACCCCCGACACCCACCGCCCGAAGTGCCCCGCCGCGACGCCCACCAGCGTGCCGATCAGCACCGACAGCACGGTCGCGGCCAGCCCCACCACCAGCGACACCCGCGTGCCCCACCAGGTCAGCAGCAGCACCGAGCGCCCGGTGTTGTCCGTGCCCAGCCAGAACCGCCCGCTGGGCGGCTCGAACGGCCGGCCCGGCGCGCGCGTCACGTCCAGCCCCGACGCGTCGGTCAGCAGCGGCGCCGCCACCGCCAGCAGCGCCACGACCACCAGCACCGCCACCCCGGCCACCCCGCCGCGCCGCGCCGCGAACGCCCGCCACGTCGCCCGCGCCGCCGCCCGCCGCCGCTGCCGGCCGATCCGCGTCACACCGCACGCACCCTCGGGTCCAGCAGCCGGAGGCACACGTCGGCCAGCAGGTTCGTCGCGACCACCGCGCCGGCCAGCACCACGAACGCGCCCTGCAGCAGCGGCAGGTCCGGGCCGGCCAGCGCCTCGTAGGTCAGCAGCCCCAGACCCGGCCACGAGAACACCGTCTCCACCGTGATCGCGCCCGACACCACCAGCCCCAGGTGCAGGAACACCAGCGTCACCGCCGGCAGCAGCGCGTTGGGCACCGCGTGCCGGCGGCGCACCAGGTCCTCGCGCAACCCCTTGGCGCGGGCCGTGGTCAGGTACTCGGCGTGCGCCTGCTCCAGCAGCGAGGTCCGCATCACCAGCAGGTACTGGGCGTAGACGACGGCCACCAGCGTCAGGCACGGCAGCACCATGTGGTGCGCCACGTCCACCGCCTGCGACACGAAGTCCGGCGGCGTGCCCGGGTAGCGCATCCCGCCGCTGGGGAACAGGTCGCCGGTCGCCATCGACAGCAGCATCCCCAACCAGAACGTCGGCATCGCCCACTGCGCCAGCGCCACGCCGGTCGACACCCGGTCGAACCGGCTGCCGTGCCGCCACGCGCCGCGCACCCCCAGCCACAGGCCCAGCACGGCCGCCAGCACCGTCGAGGTGCCCACCAGCAGCACCGTGGGCCACAGCCGCTCGCCGACCAGGTCCAGCACCGGCCGGCCGTAGACGTAGGAGGTGCCCAGGTCGCCCCGCGCCGCCGCCGCCACGTAGTCGGCGAACTGCTCGCCCAGCGGCTCGTCCACGCCCAGCCGGGCCCGCAGCTCGGCCAGCTGCCCGGCGGTCACCGGGCGGCCCCTGGTCATGGTCACCACCGGGTCGCCGGGGATCACCCGGAACAGCAGGAAACCCAGGCCCACCACCAGGGCCAGGCTGACCAGCGCCCCGCCCAGCCGCACCGCCAGGTACCGCCTCACTCGCGGTCCCCCGCCGCGCCGCGGCGGCGCGCCACCAGCCGGATCACGACCGCCGCCGCCACGACCGCGCCCGCGGCGCCCAGCACCCACCCGGCCCCGACGCCCGCCGGCGCGCCGGCCGACGCGGTGGGCACCGCGCCGTAGTAGCCCCACACCCCGGTCTGGCCCATGATCACGCCGCCGGGGTCGGGCTGCACGGGGAAGGAGGCGAACCTGTCCGAGCGGTAGGCTTCCAGCGCGTTGTCGTAGCCCAGCACCACCGCCGGGACCTGGTCGTACCAGCGCTGCTGCATCCGCCGGACGAGCGCGGCGCGCGCGTCCGGGTCCAGCTCGGCGCGCTGGCGCGCGTAGAGGGCGTCGTACTCGGGGTCGCAGAAGAACGCGTCGGTGGTGCCGCCCCTGCCGTCGGCGTTGGGCCGCTGGTCGCAGGTGTGCAGCGACAGGACGAAGTCCGGGTCGGGGTTGACGCCCCAGCCGGAGAGCGCCAGGTCGAACGCGCCGGCGGTGGTGGACTCGTTGAGCTGGTTGTCCGACACGATCCGCACGTCCACCGCGATGCCGACGTCGGCCAGCGACCGCTTGACGAACTCGGCGGCCGGCTCGTCGTAGGCCCTGCTCGCGTGGCCCAGCAGCCGCAGCTCCAGCGGCCGGCCCTCCGGGGTGACCCGCAGGCCGTCGCGCACCCGGTAGCCCGCCCGGTCCAGCTCGGCGTTGGCCGCCGCCGGGTCGTGCCGCAGCGGCGGGTCCGGGGTGAGGTGGTGCTCGGCGAACACCGGCGGGACCGGGCCGGTGCCGCGCTCGGCGTAGCCGCCGCTGACCCGGGCGATGATCGCGTCGAGGTCCAGCGCCTGCGCGATGGCGCGGCGCACCACGACGTCGCGCAGCGCCGGGTGGCCGTCGCCGATCGGCTCCCCGTCCCGGGTCGCCGCGCCGGAGTTGATCACCAGCTCGGTGAAGCGGCGGCCCTGCGCCCTGTTCAGCGTGACGCCGGGTTCGTCGCGCAGCGAGTCGAACTGGGCCGGCCCCAACCGGTTGACCAGGTCGACCTCGCCCCGGGCCAGCGCCTGCGCGGCGGCGTCGACGGTCTTGTAGTGCACGAACACCAGCTCGTCGTAGCGGGGCGCGCCGCGCCAGTAGTCCCGGTTGGCGGTGAACCGGATGAACTCGTTGGGGCGGTGCTCGGCCAGGACGAACGGGCCGCTGCCCACGACCGGCGCGGCGTCGTTGCGGTAGTCGCCGATCCGCTCGACCCGCGACCAGACGTGCTCGGGCACGATCGGCACGTCCAGCGCCGGCATGGAAGCCTGCGGCTGCCGGGTCCTGATCACCAGGGTGCGGTCGTCCACGGCGGTGACCGACTCGAAGCCCGCGGTGAAGCTGCCGTTGGCGGTGGCGGCCACCTCGTCGCGCATCATCAGGTCGTAGGTGAACGCCGCGTCGCGGGCGGTGATGGGCCGCCCGTCGGACCACCGCTTGCCCTCGGGGACGTGGAAGGTCCAGGTCAGCCCGTCCGGCGAGGACTCCCACCGGTCGGCCAGGCCCTCCACCGGGCGCTGGTCGTCGGCGTCGTGGGCGGTCAGGAAGTCGTACATCAGCCGGCCCACCTCGGTGCCCGCCTGGAAGGTCGACAGGAACGGGTTGAGCGAGTCCACCTGCTGGGTCAGCGCCACCCGCAGCGTCACCGCCCGCCGCCCGTCCCCCGGCTGGTCGCCGCCCTGCCGTGCCCCGGCCGGCAGCGGCGCCACCGCCAGCCCCGCCGCCACCGCCAGGGCACCGAGTCGATGAGCACGCACAGTGATCGCCTCCCGCCACACCGTGGAAGTCAAGAAGTAACCACTGGTGTGACGGGGGAGTCAAGGAGCGACACCCGGTCGGTACCGTGGGCGTCATGAGGATCTTGATCTCGGCGGACATGGAGGGCGCCACGGGGGTCACCTGGACGGCCGACGTCGTGCCCGGGACCGAGCAGTGGCAGCGGTTCCGCCGGCTGCTCACCGGCGACGTCAACGCCTGCGCCGCCGGGGCCTTCCTCGGCGGCGCGCGGGAGGTGCTGGTCAACGAGGCGCACTCCAGCCAGCGCAACCTGCTGCTGGAGGAGCTCGACCCGCGCGCCCGGCTGCTCACCGGCCGGCACAAGCCGCTGTCGATGATGCAGGGCATCGACACGGGCGTGGACGGCGTGGTGTTCCTGGGCTACCACGCCGGGGCGGGCGAGGAGGGCGTGCTGGCCCACACCTACCTGGAGAACTCGATCACCGGCGTGTGGCTGGACGGCGTGCCCGCCGGCGAGGGCCGGCTCAACGCGGCGCTGGCCCGCGAGCACGGCGTGCCCGTCCTGCTGGTCACCGGCGACGACCGCACCTGCCGGGACGCCCGCGACTACGCGCCCGACGCCGAGCTGGTCGCGGTCAAGGAGTGCGTCAGCCGCTACGCGGCCGTGTGCGCGCCGCCGGAGGTCACCGCCGAGCGGATCACCGCCGCCGCCCGCGCCGGGCGGGGGGAGGCGCGGGTGCGCGAGCACCGCGTCGAGGTGGAGTTCGACGCCACCCACCTGGCCGCTGCCGCCGCCGCGGTCCCCACCGTGGACCTGGTCGGCCCGCGCCGGGTCGGGTTCGACGCCGCGTCGATGACCCTGGCGATGCAGGCTTTCAAGGTCGTCACCGCGATCGCCGCGGCGGCGGTGGAGGGCATCTATGGCTGAGGACGTCGTCGACCTGTGCGCCGCGCTGCTGCGCTTCGACACCACCAACCACGGCGGCGGCCGGTCGGCGGGCGAGCGCGAGGCCGCCGAGTTCGTCGCCGGCCACCTCCACGGCCTCGGCGTGCCGGCGCGCCTGCTGGAACCCGCGCCGCGCCGCGCGAACGTCCTCGCCCGCGTGCCGGGCCTCGACCCGGCGCTGCCCGCGGTGCTGGTGCAGGCGCACCTGGACGTCGTGCCCGCCGACCCCGCCGAGTGGAGCGTGCCGCCGTTCGCCGGCGTCGAGCGCGACGGCTACCTGTGGGGCCGCGGCGCGGTGGACATGAAGGACATGGTCGCCATGGTGCTGTCCGTGCTGGGCGCCTGGTCGCGCGAGGGGCGGCGACCGCGCCGCGACGTCGTGCTGGCCTTCGTCGCCGACGAGGAGGACCGGGGCGAGCACGGCGCGCGCTGGCTGGTCGAGCACCAGCGCGACCACTTCGCCGGGGTCGGCGCGGCGATCGGCGAGTCCGGCGGCTACTCCCACCGCGTCGGGTCGCGCCGGCTGTACCCGATCGGCACCGCCGAGCGCGGCACCTCGCACCTGCGGCTGACCGCGCGCGGCCGGGCCGGGCACGGGTCGCGGCGCAACACCGACAACGCGGTGGTGCACCTGCTGGGCGCGCTGAGCCGCCTCGCCGCGCTGGAGCACCCCGTCCGGCTCACGCCCACCGTGCGGGCGTTCCTGGAGCGCACCGGGCGGGCGCTGGGCGTGGCCGTGGACCTCGCCGACGTCGACGGCACGCTGGCCCGGCTCGGCCCGGCCGCGGCGCTGGCCGAGTCGACCGTCCGCAACAGCACCACCCCGACCGTGCTGCGCGCCGGGTACAAGGTCAACGTCATCCCCGGCACCGCCACCGCCGAGCTCGACGTGCGCACGCTGCCCGGCGCCGCGGAGGAGCTGCTGGCGTCGGTCGACGCCGTGCTCGGCCCGAACGTGACCCGGGAGCTGCTGGAGGACCAGCGGCCGGTGCAGGCGCCCGTCGACTCGCCCTGGTTCGACGCCATGGCCGACGCGCTGCGGGCGGAGGACCCCGAGGCGGTGGTCGTGCCCTACTGCCTGGGCGGCGGCACGGACGCCAAGGCGTTCAGCCGGCTGGGCATCGCCTGCTACGGGTTCTCTCCGCTGGCCCTGCCCGAGGGCTACGACTACCGCGCCATGGCGCACGGCGTGGACGAGCGGGTGCCGGTGGAAGGGCTGCGCTTCGGCGCTCGCGTGCTGGACCGCTTCCTGTCCTGCTGAGCGCGCCGCCCGAGCGAGCGCGCCGCCCCGCCGCCGGCCGGACCCGCCTACAGGTGCGGGTCGGTGATCTCGCGCAGGCGGGCCAGCGCGTCGCGCAGGGCCGCCATCCGGCGCTGCCCCAGGTGCGCCGTCCACTCCCCCTCGACCTCGGCGACCACGGCCCGCGCCACCACACCGGCGGCCAGGCCCCGTTCGGCGACCCGGACCAGGCGGGCGCGCGCGTCGGTGGGGTCGGCGGTGCGCTCCACGTAGCCGGCGCGCTCCAGCTGGTCGACCAGGAACCCCGCGGTCTGCCTGGTGACCTGCGCGGCCTCGGCCAGCTCGGCCAGCCGCGAGCCGTGGGGCGCGACGCGCTGGAACAGGCGCGCCTGCGCGGGTGTCACGTCGTCGAACCCGGCCTCCGCCAGCGCCGCGAACACCCGGTGCTCCAGTTCGAGGTGCGGGACGTGCAGCAGCAGGTCCATGTCGAGGTCCGCCAACGTCACTCCTCCCGGTGGTGGGAGCGCTGATTGAACCAGTCGCCGGCCCGTCTGCCACCTACGGCCCGAAGCCCTACCGCGGGCGGCGGGTGCGCCGCACGCCCGGGACGACCGGACCACCCGCCGGGCCGCCACCCGGACGGGTCGACGCCGGCGCGCCCGCCCGCGGCCCCGGCCGGCGCCGGCGGTGCTCCGGGGGTGTCGCGGCGGCGCTCCGGGTGATCGCGGCCGGGCCGGGCGTCACGGCCGCCGCCCCAGCCGGGTGAGCTTGAGCGCCAGGTGCAGCTCCAGCCTGGCCGCCCCGTCGGCCAGGTCGCGCCCGGTCAGCTCGGCGATGCGGCCCAGCCGGTAGTACAGGCTGGTGCGGTGCAGGTGCAGGGCCCGCGCGGCGGCGCGGGCGTCGCACCCGCGGTCCAGGTAGACCTCCAGCGTCGTGCGCAGCACGTCGGACAGCCCGGCCAGCACCGCCGCCGGCTCCGCGCCCAGCAGCAGGCGGTAGGCGCCCAGGTCCGACCAGCGCGCGACCCGGGGCAGCGCCGGGTCCAGCGCGGACAGCTCGGCCGCCGCCAGCGCCTGCCGGTAGGCCGCGCCCGCCCGGTCCGGCGGGTGCGGGTCGCTCACCCCGACGTGCCCCGCCAGGTCGGGCGGCGGGTCGGCGGCGGGCACCGTGCGCACCACGCGCGGGTCCAGCGCCACCACGACCCGCACCGGCGCCCGCTCGTCCACCCGCACGGCGGCGGCCAGCACGGGCAGGTGGCCGGCCACCGCCGCCGGGTCCACCTCGCCGAGCACCCACAGGTGGCCGACCAGCGCCCCGTTGTGCCGCAGCGGGAAGCCGACGCGCCCCTGGAACCCCAGCGCCTCGTTCGCGGGCACCCGTACCGGCCCGGTCGCGGCGGCCACGCCGTGCCGGTCCTGCCACTCCGCGACCTCCGGCGGCACCCGCCGGGCCAGGATCGCGCGCACCCGCGCCGCGTCGACCTCGTCGGTCTGCGCGCTGTGCCCCACCACCCGGCCGGTCACGTCGTCCACGGACACCCCGCGGCCCAGCACCCGGGACAGCTCGTCGAGCAGCTCCTGCATTCCGACCACTGTAGGAACAACTCCCGACCGGGCGCGGTCGCGGCGCGGGTCCGGCCGGCCCTAGCGTCGGCGGCGTGACCGACAGCAGGATCGCCCCGTGGGCCTCGCCGCGCGCCCGCCGCCGCCTGGCCGAGGTGGAAACCGCCGTGTCCGCCGACCTGAGCGCCGCCGGGGTCGCCCGGACCGTGCGCGCCGCCCTGGACGCGCACGCCGCGCAGGTCGACGACGACGGCATCGTGCTCTACGCGGGCGCCAACGTGCTCAGCCCGACCGCCGCCGCGGCGACCCCGACCTCGCTGTCCGGCCGGCCCAGCATGGGCTGGCCGGGCGAGAAGTACCAGGTGGGCCTGGAGCACCTGGACACCCTGGAGGTGCTGGCCCCGCTGCTGGTCGCCGACCTGGTGGAGGGCGCCCACGCCGAGGTGCGGCTGCAGAGCGCGACCCTGGCCAACCTCGCGGTCTACACCGCCTTCGCCCGGCCCGGCGACACGATCGCCGTGCTGCCCGAGGCCGCCGGCGGGCACGCCAGCCACCACGCCCAAGGCGTGCCGGCGGTGCGCGGGCTGACCGTCGTGGACCTGCCCTACGACCCGGGGCGGTTCGACGTCGACCACGCGCGGCTGCCCGGCTTCCTGCACGCGCACCGGCCGCGGGTCGTGGTCCTCGGGGCCAGCCTGATGCTGTTCCCGCACGACGTGGCGGCGGTGCGGGCGGCGTGCGACGAGGTCGGCGCGATCCTGCTCTACGACGCCTCGCACGTGGCGGGCCTGGTGGCGGCCAAGGCGTTCCAGCGCCCGCTGCACGAGGGCGCGCACGTGCTGACGTTCTCCACCTACAAGTCCTTCGGCGGCCCCTCCGGCGGCTGCGTGGTCACCCGCGACCCCGGGTTGGCCGAGCGCGTCTCCACCGTCGCCTACCCCGGGATGCTGGCCAACTACGACGCCGGCCGCCTGGGCGCGCTGGCCGTGACCGCCGCCGAGCTGGCCGAGCGCGGCGCGGACTACGCGGCGGCGTGCGCGGCCAACGCCCGGGCGCTGGCCCGCGCCCTGCACGACGAGGGGTTCGCGGTGGCCGGGCGGGACGGCGAGTTCACCCGCTCCCACCACGTGGCCGTCGACGCGCTCGCCCTGGGCGGCGGCGAGGCGGCGGCGGTGCTGCTGGGCGAGGCCGGCGTCTACCTCAGCGGCATCGGCCTGCCGTGGCAGCGGCCCGACGAGGGCCTGCGCGGCCTGCGCGTCGGCACCCAGGAGATCACCCGGCGCGGCTTCACCCCGCAGGACCAGCCGGCCGTCGCGGCGCTGCTGCGCCGGGCCCTGCTGGACCGCGAGACGCCCGACCGCGTCCGCGCCGACGCCGTCGCCCTGCGCCGGGAGGTCAACCGCCGGCCGGCGTGACCGGGGCCCCGTCGCCCTGCGGCCGAGCCGGGTGAGGCGCACGACACCCCCGGTTTTGGACGAACGTCCAGTACGATCGTCCAAAACCGGGAGGCACGATGTCACAGGTCAGGGAGCGGCTGCTCGGCGCGGCCGCGGAACTCATCGCCGAGAAGGGCTGGGGCGCGGTCAGCACCCGCGTGCTGGCCGAGCGGGCGGGCGTCGGGTCGGGCGTGGTGCACTACCACTTCGACTCCACGCAGGCCGTGCTGGTCGAGGCCGCCGTCGGCGCGCTGCGGGCGGCGCTGGCGGGCCTGCCCGACCTGCCGGCCGCCGCCGAGCCCGAGCAGGTCCTCGACGCGCTGCTGGCGGCCCTGGACGAGGCGGGCGGCCAGGAGCTGTTCACCGAGACCTTCCTCGCCGCCACCCGCAACGACGACCTGCGGCGCGCCGTCGCCGCGGTGCTGGCCGACTTCCGCCGCGCCCTGGCCGCGTGGCTGGCCGACCGCGGCGTCCCGTCCCCCGAGGCCACCGCGGCGGTGCTCGCGGCCTCGGTCGACGGCCTGCTGCTGCACCGCGCGCTGGACCCGGGGCTGACCCGCGCGGTCGTCGTGCCCGTCCTGGGCCGGGTCCTGCGATGAGGGTCGTGGTCTGCGGGGCCGGGATCACCGGCCTCACCCTCGCCGGCCTGCTCGCGGCCGACGGCCACGACGTCGTGGTGCTGGAGCGCTCCCCCGCCCCCCGCCCCGAGGGCTACATGATCGACTTCTTCGGGCCGGGCTACGACGTCGCCGAGCGGATGGGCCTGCTGCCCCGGTTCCACGAGCTGGGCTACCGGTTCGCCGAGGCCGGCTACCACGACGCGACCGGCAGGCGGCGGGCCGGGCTGAGCTTCCGGCGCTTCGCCGAGTCCGTGGGCGGGCGGATGGTCAGCATCATGCGCCCCGACGTGGAGCACGTCCTGCGCACCGCCCTGCCGGCGCGGGCGGCCCCGCGCTACGGCGTGTCCGTCGTCGGGGTGGACGACCGGGCCGACGGCGTGTCGGTCGCCCTGTCCGACGGCACCGCGCTGCGGGCCGACCTGCTGGTGGGCGCGGACGGCATCCACTCGACCGTGCGGCGGCTGGTGTTCGGCGAGGAGCGGCGGTTCCTGCGCCCCCTGGGCTTCCACACCGCCGCGTTCACCTTCACCGACCCCGAGGTGCACCGGCTGGTCGAGGACCGGTTCTGCCTGACCGACACGGTGGACAGGCAGGTCGGGTGCTACGGGCTGCGCGACGGGCGGGTGGCGGTGTTCACCGTGCACCGCACCCAGGACCGGACCCTGCCCGACGACCCCCGGGCGGCGGTGCGCGCGGCCTACGGCACGCTGGGCTGGATCGTGCCCCGGGCGCTGGACCGGTGCCCGCCGGAGGTCTACTACGACCTGGTCGCCCAGGTCGAGCTGCCCCGGTGGAGCACCGGCCGGGTCGTGCTGGCCGGCGACGCGTGCGGCGCGGTGTCCCTGCTGGCCGGGCAGGGCGCGTCGTTGGGCATGGGCGGGGCGTTCGCGCTGGCCGGGCACCTGGACGACCCGGCCGCCTACGAACGCCGCTGGCGCCCCGTCGTCACCGGCAAGCAGCAGGTCGCCCGGTCCGGCGCCCGCTGGTTCCTGCCCGCCACGGCCCTGCGCCTGCACGCCCGCCGGTGGATGATGCGCCTGGCCGGGCTGCCGTGGGTGGACCGCCGGATCGCCCGCAGCCTGGTCGGCAAACCGACCGCGCTGGTCGGCGACTGATCGCGCTGGTCGGCGACCGGCCGCGCGTCACGCCGACGGGTCCGCCCACCGCGCGCGGGCGGCCGGGGCGTCGGCGGCCACCGCGGGGCGAACGCCGCCGACGCCGGCTCAGCGGGGACCGGCCGCCGCGGCGCAGCGCCGGGCCAGCCGCGCGAAGGCCGCCCTCAGCTCGGGCGGGCCGACGACCTCGATGTCGGCGTCGAACCCGCCGAGGGCGGCGGCCAGCGCGGGCCACGACCAGGAGCCCAGCACGAGCCGGCAGCGGTCGGGGCCCAGTGGCTCGACCACCCCGTCGCGCAGGTGGCCGGACACGGCGTCGGCGGGCAGGCCGAGGATGACCTCGCCGCGGCAGGGCCAGTCCGCCGGGCCGGCGGAGCCGCGGAACCGGCCGGTCACGAAGGCCGGCACGTCGTCCCCGGGCACCTCGCGCGGGGTGAAGCGCGGCCCGGTCGGGACGCGCGGGGTGACCCGGTCGGCGCGGAAGATCCGCCAGTCCGCGCGGTCGAGGTCCCAGGCGAGCAGGTACCAGCGCCCGCCCCGGGCCACCAGGTGGTGGGGCTGCGCCCGGCGCGGCGGCCGGTCGGCGGCCGGGGTGGTCGCGCCCTGCGGCGGGGAGACGGGGGCGTAGTCGAAGCGCAGCACCTCGCGGGCGTGGACGGCGGCGGCCAGGGTGGCCAGCACACCGCTGTCGACCTGCGGTTCCGGTCGGGGCCACGCGACGGTGGTGAACCCGAAGGTGTCGACGCGCCGGCGCAACCGCGCGGGCATCACCTGCCGCACGGTGTTCAGCGCGCGCACCGCGGCCTCCTCGATCCCCGCGCCCGCGGTGGTGGCGATCCGCAGCGCGACGGCGAGGGCCACGGCCTGCTCGTCGTCGAACAGCAGCGGCGGCAGCTCGGCCCCGGCGCCGAGCCGGTAGCCGCCGTCGGGCCCCTTGACCGCCGCGATGGGGTAGCCCAGCTCGCGCAACCGGTCGACGTCGCGGCGCACGGTGCGCGGGCTGACCCCCAGCCGCTCCGCCAGCAGCGCCCCGGGCCAGTCCCGGCGCGCCTGGAGCAGCGAGAGCATCGACAGCAGCCGCGCTGAGGTTTTCGGCATGACCCCCATCCTGCCCCAGGAAGCGGACACATCCTGGCCGCTTCCGCCTGCGGGAGAGGTGCCCGTCCAGGTCCCGCCGGTCGTCGCGCACCCGTGCCGGATCCGACCGCCCCGGTGGCCCTTGCACACCGCGTTGCGGAGCAGGCGGGGACACCACCGCCTTTCGTCACGGTGACGACCCCCTGGTCCCAGGGAGGAACAGCGCGCCTATTCGCCCGGTGTCGGGAGCAGGGCCTGCCCGACGAGGTCGGCGGCGCTGCGGGAGGGGTCCCGGGCGGCGTGGTTGTAGACCTGTTCGGTGGTGTCGAGGCTGCTGTGGCCGACGTCGGCCTGGACGTGGACCAGCTCGGCGCCCGCTTCGACCGCGGTGGTGACGTAGAAGTGGCGCAGGGCGTGGGGGTGCATGGTGTCGGCGACATCGCGCAGCGGGTCGCCTGCCGCTGCGGCGATGCGGCGCAGCAGTTGCCAGATCGCCTGGCGTTGGTAGCGGTTGCCGGTGCGGGTGGTCAGCAGCGGCTGTGACCGTGCCGCGGCACGGCTGCCCGCCCGCGACACCTCGGTGCTGCGGCTGGTGCGGTGGTGCAGGTAGTCCATCAGGGCGGTGTCGGCGAGGGCGTGGAGGTAGACGATCCGGACCTTGCCGCCCTTGCCCCGCACGCGCAGGGCACGTCGGCCCCGGGTGACGTGCAGGTCGGAGCGGTCCAGGTGGCAGATCTCGCTGACGCGCAGGCCGAGGGTGAACAGGGCGACGACCGCGCCGGCGCGTGCGGTGTCCACGGGGCCGGCGCCGCGCCGGGGTGCGACGGCGGCGTCGTAGAGGGCGCGGACCTGCCGGTTGGTGAGGGTGACGGTGCTGGTGGTGCTGTCACGGGCGACGACCAGGCCCAGGCGGCGGCGGTCGAGCGCGGCGGGGTTGCCGGCGGCGAGCCCGACGTCGGCCAGGTGGGTGTAGAGGGCTTTGACGGTGGCCAGCATCCGGTCGCGGGTGGCGACGGCCGCTCCCGCGTCGGCCAGCCGGCCGAGCCAGGTCTTCACCTCGGTCGACCGGGCGCGCAGGGGGTCCAGCCCGTGGTGGGCGCACCAGCGGAACCAGTGCAGGTGCCGCAGGTGACCGCGTGGCGCGGGCGGTGGGCGACGCCCGTCGTCGCTGTCGGCGAGGGAGATGCCCACGGCGTCGGTGTAGCGGTGCACGGCCTGCGCCCAGGCGGTGTCGTGCCACGCCCACTCGCGGATGTCGGCGGCGCCGACCGGCAGGCCGAGCCCTTCGGCGTAGGTGCGCCGGGTGGCGGGGTTGCCGTAGCCGGCGAGCCACTCGGCGATCTCGCCGAGCAGGGCCGCCGGGTCGTCCACCCCCGGCCACGGGCCGTCCGAGGGCCCCCTGTTTTTCCGGGTGTCGTCGACGCCGCCGCGGACAGCCTGGATATCACTCATCGTGCCAACCGTTCACCCAAGAGTAGCGAAGATCCGACCATCCTGATCTTAGCTACAAAAGCGTTGTTCTGTAGCTGAGTGTTGATGTGGTTACTTAACTCCAACCTCAAGTTGATGGTTAGCTAACCTTCTACTAGGATTTGATCATGACTCACGCCGTGACCAGGACCGGGCGCTGCGCCTTCGAGCGCTGCCGCGAGCCGCTCCCGGCGCCGGGCCCCCGCGGGGGCCGGCCGTTCGAGTACTGCCCGGAGCGCGACTGGCCCGGCGGTTACACGTGCAAGCAGCTGGCCGCCGCCGAAGCCGCGTTGGCCGAAGCGCTCGGAACCGCCCCTTCTCCCCACCTCGCGGGCGCGACGAGCGCGTTCGTCGACACCGCCGACCGCGTGCTGGAGCCGCTGACCGCCCTCGCCTCGGCCCTGCAGGAGCTGCGCACCAGCGCCGCGGCGGAGGTGGCCGCCGCCGCCGAGCAGGCCGACCGGTCGCAGGAGGAGGCGGCACGGGAACGCGCGCTGCGCGAAGCGGCGACCAGGCGGGCCGACCAGGCCGTGGCCGACGGGGACACCGCCGAGCAGGAGAAGCTCGCGGCGCAGGCGGACCGGGAGCTGGCCCGGGAGGAAGCCCGCACCGCCCGCGAAGAGCGGGCCGAGGCGCTGCGCGCCCGCCAGGACGCCGAGGCCGCCAAGCACGAGGCCGACCTGGCCCTGGCCCGCGTCACCGCCGAACGCGACGCCGCCCGCCGGCTGGCCGACCAAGCCGACGCCACCGCCACGGCGACCGTCGCCGCCATCACCGCCGCCGCCGACCAGCGGGTGCGGGCGGCGAGCACCGCGGAGACCGCGGCGCGCGAGCAGGCCGCCGAACTGCGCGCGGAGGTGAAGGCGCTGCGCCAACGGCTGGCCGAGCAGGAGCAGGAACTCCGGTCCGCCGAGCGGGCGTCCGAACGCCTGCGCGGCGAAACCGAGCAGCGCATCGAGCGGATCACCACCGACGCCGAGCGGCGCGTCGACCAAGCCCGAGCCGAAACCGCCGCGTTGCGCACCGACCAGGACCGGCGGGCCGGCGAGCTCGGCGCCCAGACCGAACGCGCCGACCGCCTCCAACGAGCCTGCGACCACTACCTCGAACTGCTCGACCGGATCGCCGAGACCGCCGAGCAACCCTCGGGCGACGGCGGAACCGATCCCGCGGAGCAGCGGAGCCCGGCGCTGCGCGCCGTGGCCGTGCTCGCACGCACGCGAGTCACCACAGGGGCATGACCCGACCGCGCGGTCCGGGGCCGTGACCGGCGCAAGCGCCTCGACCGACCACACGACCGGGCACACCATCCAGACCCGCCGCCCGCGCGGCGGCCTCCGGGGTGCGCTCCGACTCCAGCAACAGCGGCCGCCGCACCCCGGCACCCACGTGACGTTCGGGCCGGCCTGGCGACCGGGGTCCTCGCGGTCCGGGTTTCGTCAGGGCTGGGCAGTCGAGCCTCGTGCCCGGCTCGGCGCACTCCCCAATTCTGCGGTGGGCGCTCCGCCGACCGCCCCTACCCTGGCCGGGTGCGGCCCGACCGGAACGACCCGGAGCACCCGGCGGCTGACGGTCGCGGGCCCGGCAACGGGATCCGCGCCGACCGCATCGAGGGGCCGGTCGTCCAGGCCGGCACGGTGCACGGCGATGTCAACGTCCACCTGCGCCGGCGGCACCGGGTCGTGGACGAGGAACGGCGGCGCGAGCGGCGGGAATTGCTGAGGAACGGCGCCTCCGGGCTGGGCGCGCTGCTCATGATCGCCGCGGCGATCACCCTGCCCCACACCCTCCCCTGGGCGAAGAGCGCGCTCACCGACGTCGGCCCCGAGGACGCCCCGAACGTGTCGACGTCCCACGTCGGGGACTGCGCCGCGTGGAACGCCCGTTCCGAGCCGGACCGCTCCGGCGGTCCTGTCCACGGCGGTGTGGCGGTGCTGGTGAAGGTCCCCTGCTGGCACCGGTCCGCCCTCTACCGCGTCACCGCGATCGTGCCCGAGGCGGCGGTGCTCGACCGGGTGCGCGCCGGGAAGCAGTCGGGCGAGCAGGCGATCAAGGACCTGTGCCGATCCGAGCCCGGCTGGGGCAGCGGCACCTACGTCAGGTCGACCGACACCGTCTTCTGCCTGGCCCACGACTAGCCGCCCGCCCGGCCGCGGTCACGGCCGGACAGCCACCCGGCCCGGCGCGGCCCGGGTGACCGGTCACCCGGGCCGCGCCGGGCCGCCGTCCGGGGCCGCCTCGGGGCCGGGCTCGTCCGGCGGCAGCCCGCCCAGGGCGGCGCGGTAGTCGCGGGTGAGGCGGGCGGGCCAGTCGGTGTGGGTGACGACCACGTCGTCGGCGTGGGTGAGCTGGTCGACGGCCCCGACCGGGGCCAGGTCGCGCAACCGGGGGTCGGTGATGCCCGAGCGCAGGGAGCGGACGTAGTCCGCGGCGTTGGCGACCTCGTAGGGGCGGACGGCGTCGTTGACGCCCACCTCGAACGGGGCGCGGCGCGGTGGGACGGGCGGCCCCAGCGCGAGGTCGTTGTGCCGCTCCCCCAGCCGGGTCAGCAGCCGGCCGAGCGCGGCGGTCGCGGTCCGCTCGTCGCCGGTCAGCGCCGCCTCCAGGTCGGGGGTGAGCGCCGGTGCGGCGTCGAGCCGGCCGAAGGCGGCCCCGTGCCACTTGTCGTAGGGCCGGTAGCGCCGCTCCTGGAGGAAGGCGAGGTCCATGGCCAGGCGGCACAGCTTCGCGGTCAGCAGGCGCGTGCCCAGCGCGTCGCCGGTCTCCGCGCAGCGGCCCCGCTGCGGTTCGGCGTTGCCGATCAGGTGCCAGCCGCTGAGCATCAGCCAGCGCCACACGTCCGGCGGGTACCAGCGCAGGGCGGCCCGGGTGCGGGTCAGCTCGCCGGTGTCGTCGCGGAACACGCGCCCGGCGGTGACGTGCAGCAGCCGCTGCTGCGGCAGGCCGAGCCAGTGCGCGGCGTCCAGCCCGGCGCGGGGGTCCAGGCCGAGCGCCCCGACGACCCACCGCCCGACGGTGCTCACCTCGACGTGGTGGGCGACCGACCCGGCGGCCAGGGAGAACCAGGCGGTGGCGAAGCCGTCGAACACCGGCGGCAGGCCCGCGTCGACCCGGGCCGCGACCTCCTCGACGTGCTCGGCGGCGACGAGGACCTGCACGCGCGGGCCCCACTCGTGGTCCTGCGACCGCGGGGTGTCGAAACCGAGCACCTCCGAGCCCTCGCCGAGCAGGCAGGCGGCGTGCGGGACGCCGACCAGCGGCGCCACCGCGCGGGTGTGGAAGGCTTCGGCGAGGTCGAGACCGGGGACGAAAGCGGCTGCCACTCCGACGAGGATATCGGCGCCGGCGGTATTCCGGGCGGCTTTCCGGGCGGCGCATTCCGGGCGCCGCTCCGCAACGGCGGCGGGTTCTCCCGTTCTCCGCGTTGCCCGCCGGTCCGATCGGGCACTAGGGTGTGTCGCGTGACTGCCGGGTCGGCCATGGGCCATTACCGAGACGGGCACCCGGCCGAGGCGTGAGCCCGGGGCGGGCCAGAGGCCCGCCGGTGCCCGCATCCCGCGCCCCGCGCGGTGCCCCGCATTTCCCGGGCGGTGTCGTCCGCCCTGTTCCCGCGCGCCCGACGCGCTTTTTCGGCACGCCTCCCCCCGGGTGTGCCCGTTCTCGGCACGGCTTTTTCCCAGGCAGTCCCCAGCGCAAGAGGAGAGCGTTCGCGCATGGATTTCAACCGGCAGGTCATCAAGGAGTTCCGCGCCAACCGCGGGCGGGTCGGCGGGTACTTCGAGGGGGGTCGCCTGATCCTGTTGACGACCACCGGCGCGCGGTCGGGCCTGCCGCGCACCACGCCGCTGGCCTACCTGCCCGACGGGGAGCGGATCCTGGTCATCGGGTCGGCCGGCGGGTCGGACAAGCACCCCGACTGGTACCACAACCTCCTGGCCGACCCGGTGGTGACGGTGGAGGACGGTGTCTTCGCCTACACCGCGAAGGCGACGGTCCTCACCGGGCAGGAGCGCGCGGCGGTGTTCGCCCGCGCGGTGGAGGCCGATCCCGGCTGGGGCGCCTACCAGGCCAGGACCTCGCGGGTGCTGCCGGTGGTGGCGCTGGAGCAGGTCGCGGGCGGCCCGCCGGAGGCCGGGTCGGCGGGCGAGGTGCTGCGGGTGGTGCACGACGCGTTCCGGCGGGAGCTGGGCATCATCCGCGGCGAGGTCGCGGCGGCGGCCCCGCGGCTGGGCGCGCAGCTGCGGATCAACTGCCTCACGTTCTGCCAGGGCCTGGAGTTCCACCACCGCGTGGAGGACGGCGGGATGTTCCCGGCCCTGGGCGACCGGCACCCGGAGCTGGACGCGGTGTTCGCGCGGCTGCGCCGGGAGCACGAGCGGATGGCGGTGCTGCTGGCGGAGTTGGCGGAGGCGGTGTCGGGTGACGGCGAGGACGTGCCGGCCCGCGTGGACGGGCTGATCGCGGAACTGGAGGCGCACCTGACCTACGAGGAGGAGCAGTTGATCCCGCTGCTGGACGCGTGAGCGGACCCGGTGCGCCTCCCGGCCGTCGGGGTGGCGGCCGGGTCAGCCGGCCAGGAACGCGGTGAGCAGGGGGAGCACCCCCGGGGCGAGCTGGTCGAGCCGGGGCACGCCGGGCGCGGGGTCGGCGGTGAACAGGCCGTGGTCGGCGCCGGGGAACACGGCCAGGCCGGCGGTGTGCGGCGCGAACGCGGTGACGCTCTCGGGCACGGGGATGATGTCGTCCGCGCCGCCGAACAGCGCGAGCACGGGCAGGTCCAGCCCGGCCAGGTGCGCGACCGGGTCGACGTCCATGTTGCGGGCGAAGAACGCCACGCGCTCGGGCCGGTCGTAGACCAGCGACACCTGCGGGTACCAGGGCCGGTCGCGCCACCGCTCCTGGTCGGCGACGACCGCCGCGGGCGAGTGGCCCGCCCGCAGCCGGCGGGTGCGCTCGTCGACCCACGCCAGGGCCTCCCGGTGGGCAGGCCGGCCAGGACGAGCGAGCGCTCGATGCGCCGGCGCTCCTGGTCGGCCATGGACATGCCCGGCCCGGAGACCACGACCACGTGGTCGACGGCCCCGGTGGCCGCGGCGAGCAGCGAGACCCAGCCGCCCTGGCTCCAGCCGATCACGCCCGCCCGGCGGGGGTCGACGCCGGGCCGGTCGCGCAGCACCCGCACCGCGGTCAGCGCCTCGGCGGCGCGGTCGGCCGGCGACTGGTCGCGCCAGTTGCCCGGTGACGCGCCGCGGCCGGGCTTGTCGTGCCAGAGCACGGCCGCGCCGCAGGAGGACAGCCACCGCGGCCAGTCGCCGTGGTCCTCCAGCGCCGAGTTGCCCGAGCCGTCGACCAGGACCAGGCCCGGCAGCGCCGGACCGGTGGCGGGTCGGCGCACGCGGGCCCGCAACGCGCCGACCTCGGCGTCCTCGGTGATCCACACCGGTTCCACGGTAGCGGCGGCCCGGTGTCGCCGTCACGCCCGACTGCGGGAGCCCGCGCGGGTCGGACCTCCTCACCGCGCGAGGCGGTCGGAGTCGGGGCGACCGCCACTCCGCCCCGGTCCCGGGGGCTGCGCGAGCCGGTCGGCGGCTTCGTCCTGCCCACCGCCCGCGGCGGCGGCGACAACGCCTCACCGGGCGCGGCCCGCGCCGCCGGCGGGGTCACCGATCGCCGGTGCGCCGCGCGACGATGGCGGCGTGGGGCCGCCGGCCCGGGTCGACGCGGCTCTCCGTCGCCGCCACGTGGAAACCCGCGTCCCGCAGCCGCCGCGCCATCTCCTCGACGGGCCAGAAGTAGGCGGTCGTCACGGCGTGCGGGAACGGCTCGACCCGCGGGCCCTCGAACAGGCCGAGCAGCAGGCCGCCGCCGGCGCGCAGGCACCGCGCGAACTCCCCGAGCACGCGGGGCACGTCCTCCGGGTCGGTGTGGATGATCGAGTACCACGACAGGATCCCGGCCAGCGAGCGGTCGGGGACGCCGAGCCGGTCCAGCTCGGCGACGCGGAAGGAGGCGTCGGGGAACCGCGAGCGGGCGTACTCGACGAAGTCCGGCACGAGGTCCACGCCCTCGACGTCGCAGCCCCGGCCGCGCAGGAAGTCGGTCCACTGCCCCGGACCGCACCCCGCGTCGACCACGCGCCCGGCCACCCCGTCGGCCCACCGGGACACCAGCTCCCGGTCCGGCTCGTCCATGGCCTCCGGCGAGCAGAACAGGTCGGCGTACTCCTGCGCCCGCCGGCTGTAGGCGTCCCGCACGTCCCGCACCGACACCGAGAACCCCCCGAACCCCGTGGCGCCCGGCCCCTCCCGGCGCGGGGACGATCATGCCGCAGCGCCCGCGCGCCCACCGCGGCGGGCACGTGCCCTGCCCCGCGCCGCCTCCCGGGGGTCGGGAAAGGCGGTGGTCCCGGCCCGGCGCGCGGCGATACTCGCCGCATGGGAAAAACCTACGAGCGGATCGACGGGCGGCTGCGGGAGTTCATCGAGGCGCAGCCGGTGTTCTTCACCGCCACCGCGCCGCTGGCGGCCGACGGGCGCGTCAACGTCTCCCCCAAGGGCCGCGCGGGGACGTTGCGGGTGCTCGACGAGCGGCGGCTGGCCTACCTCGACTTCGGCGGCAGCCACGCCGAGACGATCGCGCACCTGCGGGAGAACGGCCGGATCACGCTCATGTGGTGCGCCTTCGACGGCGCGCCGAACATCGTGCGCGTGCACGGCACGGGCGAGCCGGTGTTCCGCGACGACCCCCGCTTCGCGGGGCTGGCGGCGGGGTTCGGGCAGGCGGACGGGCCGGGGGTGCGGGCGATCGTGGTGGTGACGGCGGAGCTGGTCCAGGACACCTGCGGGTTCGCGGTGCCGCTCATGGACTACCGGGCGGAGCGGACCTTGCACGCGGACCTGTTCGGGCGCAAGTCCGAGGAGGAGTTCGCGCGGTACTGCGAGGGCAAGGAGTTCAACCGCAGCAGCATCGACGGCCTGCCGGCGCTGCCCCTGCCCCTGCCGCCGAGGCCGTAACCGCAGGCCGTAACCGTAGGGCGTAACCGCGGGGCGGGACGCGCGGAGGCGGGGTGCGCTGGGGTCGGGACGCGCCGGGATCGGGGCTGCGGCGCCGGTGGGGCTCCGGCGCGGGGCGGGGGCGCCGCCCGGGTTCAGGGCACGACGCGGAAGTGGGTGGTCAGCCGGCCGTCGGCCAGGACGTGGAAGGCGAAGGCGGGCGGCTGGTCGAGGTCGACCTCCCGCTCGGACTCCCACGGCAGCGGCACCGCGGAGGCGAGGGCGGGCGCGACGAGCACCGGCCGGCCCGCGAAGGTGGTCGCGGCCCCGGTGTGGGCGTGCCCGCACAGCACGGCGACCGCGTTGTCGTGGCGGCGCAGCACCGCGGCGAAGCGGTCGGCGTCGCGCAGCCCGATGGCGTCGAGGGCGGGCTGGTGCAGCGGCGCCGGCGGGTGGTGCAGGCAGACCAGCGTGGGCGCGCCCTCGTCGAGCACCGCGTCCAGCCAGTCGAGGGTGTCGTCGGCGAGCCGCCCCTCGGCGCGGCCGGGGACGGTGGAGTCGCACAGCGCCAGCACCGCGTCGCCGACCCGGGCGGTGCGGTCGACCGGGCCGTCGCCGGGCCCCTCGCCCAGCAGCGCCGCCCGGAAGCCCCCGCGCTCGTCGTGGTTGCCCGGCAGCAGCAGGACCGGGTACCTCGACCGGAGGTGTTCGCGGGCCTGCTCGTACTCGGCGGCGAGGCCGTGGTCGGCGATGTCGCCGGTGACCAGGACCGCGTCCACCGGGCCGGGCAGGGCGTCGAGGTGGTCCACGACGCGGCGGACGCGCCCGGTGGCGCGGGGGCCGCCGTCGAAGTGCGGGTCGCTCAGGTGCGCGATGACCATCACCGCGCCGAGGGTAGTCGCGTCGGCGGCCGGTCACCGGCGAGTCCGGCGAACCGGCCGCCGACGGGCCGGGCGCGACCTACCCTGGCAGGAGGGGGCGGGTGACGCCGATCACTCCGGGAAGGGGGCGGTCGTGCCGGTCGTGGCTCAGCGCAACCGCGCCGTCGTGCGCCGGGTGGCCGGCCTGGCCCGCAGCACACCGGGCCGGCTGAGCCTGCTGGCGCTGCTGCTGGTCGTGGCGAGCCTGGTCGCCGGGGCGGTGACGGCGGCCGCGGTGCAGCGCCGGTCGGCGGCGCTGGCGGCGCTGGCCGACCGCAGCGAGCCGCTGGCGTTCGCCGCGCAGGAGGTCTACCGGGCGATGGCCGACGCCGACGCGACGGCGGCCGGCGCGTTCCTGTCCGGCGGTGTGGGGTCCGCGGCGCTGCGCGAGCGGTACGAGGCGGACGTGGCCAGGGCCGCCGCGGCGCTGGCCGCCGCGGCCGGCGGGAACACGCGCTCACCCGGGCTCGCCGGGCCGCTGTCGACGATGTCCGGGCAGCTGCCGGTCTACACGGGGCTGGTGGAGACCGCGCGCACGCACAACCGGCAGGGCAACCCGGTCGGCGCGGCCTACCTGCGCGAGGCTTCGGACCTGATGCGGGAGCGGCTGCTGCCCGCGGCGGACGAGCTGTACCGGCTGGAGACCCGCAACGCGCGGCGGGACCTGGCCGACGCGGCCTCGCCGCCGTGGCCGGAGCTGGCGGCGGGGCTGCTGCTGCTGGCCGCGCTGGTCGCGGCGCAGCGCCACCTGACGCGCAGGACCAACCGCGTGTTCAACGTCGGGCTGGTGGCGGCGTCGGTGGCGTGCGTGGTCTCGCTGCTGTGGGTGCTGGTCGCGTCGCTGGTGGTGGTGCGGGGCGCGGCGCGCGGCGGGGAGGACGCGGCGCGGCTGGACCTGCTGGCCAGGGCGGGGATCGCGACCCTGGCCGCGCGCGGCAACGAGACGCTGGCCCTGGTCGCGCGCGGCAGCGGCGGCGAGTACGAGCGGCTGTACCGCTCGGCGAGCGGGGAGCTGGGGGACCTGCTGGGGCGGGCCGGCGCGACGCGGGGCCCGGTGGCCGAGGCGGGCGCGCAGCACCGCCGCTGGCAGGAGGCGCACGAGCGGGTGCGCGCGGCCGACGACGAGGGCGACTTCACCACGGCGGTGGAGCTGGCGCTGGGTCCCGGCGAGGACGGCGCGGCGGTGGCGTTCGGCGAGCTGAGCTCGGACCTGGCCGAAGCGCTGGAGCTGACCAGGGCGGAGCTGACCGGCGGGATCGCCCGCGCGCGGGGCGCCCTGACCGGCGCGGTGCCGGTGGTGGCGCTGCTGGCGCTGCTGACGGCGGCGGCGTCGACGGCGGGGCTGTGGCAGCGGCTGAAGGAGTACCGATGACGGGTCGCGCGCGAGGTCTGCTGCTGTGGTCGGCCCTGGCCGGGCTGGTCGCCGGGTGCGCGCCGGTGCCCGGCGGCGCGCCGGGGATCGAGGCGTCGCCGGTCGTGCCCCGGCCGGCCGGGGTGGTGGAGCTGACCGCGCCGCCGAGCACGGCGGCGGTCCCGGCGCCGTCCTGCGACCCCACCGCGAGCCTGCAGCCGACCGGCGCGCTGCCCGGGCCGGGGGCGCTGCCGGCCGGGTCGACGATGGCGCGCATCCGGCAGCGGGGCAGGCTGGTCGCCGGCGTCGACCAGAACACCTACCTGATGGGGTTCCGCAACCCGCTCTCCGGGGAGCTCGAGGGGTTCGACGTCGACATGGCCCGCGAGGTCGCCCGCGCGATCTTCGGCGACCCGACGCGCGTGAAGTTCCGGGTGCTGACCTCCGACCAGCGGATGCCCGCGCTGGAGGACGGCGACGTCGACGTCGTGGTGCGCACGATGACGGTCACCTGCGAGCGGTGGCAGCGGGTGGCGTTCTCCACGGTCTACTACGAGGCGGGGCAGCAGGTGCTGGTGCCCCGCTCCTCGGAGGCGACCGGCATCGAGTCGCTGGGCGGGCGGAGGGTGTGCGCCACCAAGGGGTCCAGCTCGCTGGCCAACGTCGCGAACTCCCCCGCCGGGCCGATCCCGGTGCAGGTGCGGGACTGGACCGACTGCCTGGTGCTGCTCCAGCAGGGCCAGGTGGACGCGATCTCCACCGACGACACGATCCTGGCGGGGTTCGCCGCGCAGGACCCCTACACGAAGGTGGTCGGGCCGAAGTTCACCGCCGAGCCCTACGGGATGGCGTTCCGCAAGCACGAGGAGGACTTCGTGCGGTTCGTCAACGCGCTGCTGGAGCGGTTGCGCGCGGACGGCACGTGGGCGGCGGTCCACCGCCGGTGGCTGGGCGAGCCGCCCGCGCCGCCGGTCGCGGCGTACCGGGACTGATCGGCGTGGGCGTCGGGGTGGACCGCGGTGCGGGGCCGGCCGGGCTGCCGGTCGGGGCGCGGGCGCGGCGGGCGGCGGGGCGGGGCCCGCGGGAGCGGGCCGTGGCGGGTGCGGCCGGGCGGCGCCCGCGGGCGTCGGGGGTTTCCGGCGCGGCGCGGGCACTGGAAGGGCCGCGCGCGCGTTTTCCCGAGGTGTGGGAACAGGAGGTGGCCGAGGTGGAGTCGGCGGCGCGCGAGGTGCCGTGCGGCCCGCGGGCGGGCTCGGTGGCGGCGTCCCGCTGCCGGCGGGCGGCGGCGGGGCGGACGGGGGCGGCCCGATGAGCGGGTGCCCACGGCCGGGGTGCGGCGGCGCGGTCGGCGGTGACGGGTGCTGCGACCGGTGCGGGCGGGCGGCGCCGGTCCCGGTGGGCACGGCCGCCGCGCCGGGCGCCGGGCAGGGGACGGCGCCGGGCACCGCGCCCTGGGCGGCGGCGGTCGCGGCGCCGGGCGGCCGGTCGCGGCGCTCCTCGGGGCGGTCGTCGGGGCGGGGCCGGCTGGGCGCGGGGCTGGTGGAGGTGCCGCCGGCGCCCTACCGGGACCCGGAGGCGGCGGTCCTGGCGAACCCGGAGGTGCCCGAGGCCAAGCGGTTCTGCTCCGGCTGCGGCAGGGAGGTCGGCCGCGGCCGGGACGGGCGGCCCGGCCGGGTGGAGGGGCACTGCGCGCACTGCGGGCACCGCTACTCGTTCACGCCGAAGCTGCGCCCCGGCGAGGTGCTGCACGGGCAGTACGAGGTGCTGGGGTGCCTGGCGCACGGCGGGCTGGGCTGGATCTACCTGGCGGCCGACCACGCGGTCAGCGACCGGTGGGTGGTGCTCAAGGGCCTGCTGGACTCCGGTGACGCGGACGCGATGGCCGCGGCGATGGCCGAGCGGCGGTTCCTGGCGGAGGTGGAGCACCCGAACATCGTCAAGATCCTCAACTTCGTGCGCCACGTCGACCGGGCCTCCGGCGAGCTGGTGGACTACATCGTGATGGAGTACGTGGGCGGCGCCTCGATCAGGGACATGGTCGAGCGGTCGCGGGCGGGCGGCACGGGCCGGGGGGCGCTGCCGGTGGCGCAGGCCATCGCCTACGCGCTGGAGGTGCTGCCGGCGCTGGGCTACCTGCACGGGGTGGGGCTGCTGTACTGCGACTTCAAGCCGGACAACGTGATCCAGACCGAGGAGCAGCTCAAGCTGATCGACTTGGGCGCGGTGCGGCGCGCCGACGACCGCCGCTCCCCCATCTACGGCACCATCGGCTACCAGGCTCCCGAGATCGGCGCGGTCGGCCCGTCGGTGGCCTCGGACCTGTACACGGTGGGCCGGGCGCTGGCGGTGATGTGCTTCCCGTTCGACTTCCGCCACGCGCACCGGGAGTCGCTGCCCCCGGCGCGGGAGGAGCCGGTGCTCGCGCGGCACGACTCGCTGCGCCGGTTCCTGGCGCGCGCCACGCACCGCGACCCGGAGCGGCGCTTCGCCTCGGCGGAGGAGATGGCCGAGCAGCTGACCGGTGTGCTGCGGGAGGTGCTGGCCGAGCAGGACGGCGTGCCGCGGCCGGGGGTGTCGCGGCAGTTCACCCCGGAGCGGCGGGCGTTCGGCGTGGCCGGCGTGCCGGCGGCGCGGGCCGCGGCGGCGGGCCTGCCGGTGCCGCACGTGGACGCGGCGGACCCGGCGGCGGGGTTCCTGGCCACGGCCACCACCGGCGACCCGCACGAGCTGGTGGCGGCGCTGCGGGCGGCCCCGGCGCCGACGGTGGAGGTGCGGTTGCAGGTGGTGCGGGCGCTGGTCGAGGCGGACCGGGTGGCCGAGGCGGAGGCGGAGCTGGCCGACCTGGCCGACCTGGTCCACCCCGACGACTGGCGGCCGACCTGGTACCGGGGGTCGGCGGCGCTGGCGCGGGGCCGGGCCGACCCGGCGCGGGCGGAGTTCGAGCGGGTGTGCGACGTGCTGCCGGGTGAGGCCGCGCCGAAGCTGGCGGTGGCGGTGTGCGCGGAGCTGGCGGGCGACGCCGAGGCGGCGGCGGCCGGCTACCGGGTGGTGTGGCGCACCGACCGCGCCCACGTGAGCGCGGCGTTCGGGCTGGCGCGGGCGCTGCTGGCGGCCGGTGACCGGGCGGGGGCGGTGGCGGTGGCGGCGCTGCACTCGGTGCCGGAGACCTCCAGCCACCACGTGGCGGCGCAGGTGGCGGCGGTGCGCGCGCTGGCGGGCGGCGGGCGGGCCGACGTGCTGGCGGCGGGGGCGCGGCTGGCGGGGCTGGAGCTGGACGCGGCGCGGCGGGCGGCGCTGACCGCGGAGGTGCTGCGCGCGGCGCTGGGGTCGCCGGCGGACGGCGGTGGCGGGCCGCCCGGCCGGCTGCTGGGCTGCGAGCTGAGCGAGTCGGGGCTGCGGCTGGGCCTGGAGCGCTGCTACCGGCAGCTCGCGCGGCTGGCGGACAGCCCCGAGGAGCGCATCGCCCTGGTCGACCGCGCGAACGCGGTCCGGCCCAGGACGCTGGTGTGACGGCGGGGGGCGCGGTGGAGCTGTGCCCGGCGTGCTCGGCGGCGGTGGCGCCGCGGGACCGCTTCTGCGAGCGGTGCGGTCGCGGCCTGCTGGTGCGGCGCACGCCCGTGGGCGGGCCGGCGGCGCGGGCCGCGGGGTGCGCGTGCGGCGGGTCGTTCGCCGCAGGCGGGTCCTGCGGGCGGTGCGGGCGGGCGCGGCCGGCGGCGCGCGACCGGGTGGAGTTCGCGCTGCCGGGCGTCGCCGGTGTCAGCGACCGGGGCAGGCGGCGGCGGCGCAACGAGGACTCGATGGCGTTCGGCCGGGTGCGCGGGCGCGGGGTGGCGGCGGTGGTGTGCGACGGGGTGGCGTCCTCGGAGCGGGCCGGGCAAGCCTCGCAGGTGGCCGCGGACACGGCGGTGGACGTGCTGCTGGCGGCGGTGGGGTCGGGCGCGGACCCGGAGGGGGCGACCGCGGACGCGGCGCTGGCCGCCGACGCGGCGGTGGCCCGGCTGGCGCGGGCGGGCGCGCGGGAGGTCGTGCCGTCCTGCACGTTCCTGTCGGCGGTGGTGACCGGGGAGTCGGTGACCGTGGGCTGGGTGGGCGACTCGCGCGCCTACCTGGTGTGCGGGTCGGGCGCGGCGCGGTTGACCACCGACGACACCTGGGCGGCGCGGCTGGTCGCGGAGGGGGTGCTGACCGAGCGGGAGGCGCTGGCCGACCGGCGGGCGCACGTGCTGTCGCGGTGGCTGGGCGCGGACTCGGCGCTGGACGCGCCGCGGGCGGTGACCTTCCGGGTGGCGGCGGCCGGGCTGCTGGTGCTGTGCAGCGACGGGCTGTGGAACTACCTGCCCGAGCCGGAGGACCTGCTGGCGGCCCTGCCGCGCGGGGTGGCGCCGGTCGAGGTGGCGCGGGGGCTGGTGGAGGTCGCGCTGGGCTCCGGCGGGCACGACAACGTCACGGTGGTCGTCGTCCAACTGCGGGGCGGGCGTGGCGCCTGAGCGCGCGGTCGGGGCGTCCGGTGACGGGGTCGCGGCGGTGGGCGCGGGACGGCGAACGGGACGGCGAACGGGACGGCGGTCGACCGGTCGGCGGACCCGCCGCGCCCCGACCGCCGGCCGACGGCGACGGCGTCCGCGTGGACGACGATCACCGCGCGCCGCTCGGACCCGCGAGGGACCGGGGTGCGGTCCCGGTGCGCGGCGGCCTGGGGAGCGGTGCGGTCCGCAGTGGTGCGGTCCGCGGCCGGGTGCGCGGTTCCGGGCGGTGCGGCGGTGTGCGGTTCACCGAAGGCCGGGCGGGGCGCGGGCGGGCGCGGGGGCGGCCTGACGGGCGGTTTCGCGCCGCGCGCCGCCCGGGGCGCGGCCGGGGGCCGCCGCGGGTGGCGCGGCGCGTGGAGCATGGGGTGTGGGGTGGCGGGACCACGGGGAGGGGTTTCGATGGGTGACGAGGTCGACCTGGTGCTGGCGCAGTGGCGGGTGGAGCGGCCGGACGTGGACACCTCGCCGGTCGCGGTGCTGGGCCGGGTGGCGCGGCTGGCGCGGCTGGTGGACCGGGAGGTCAAGGAGTTCCTGGCGCGCTTCGACCTGGAGCCGGGCGAGTTCGAGGTGCTGACCACGCTGCGGCGGACGGGCAGCGTGCACGGGCTGACCGCGGGCGCGTTCCTGAACTCGGCGCTGGTGACGGCGGGGGCGATCACCAACCGCATCGACCGGATGGCGGCGAAGGGCCTGGTGGTGCGGGTGCCGGACGCGGCGGACCGGCGGGTGGTGCGGGTGCGGTTGACCGACGCGGGCCGGGAGCTGGTGGACTCGATGCTGGCCGAGCACATGGCGCGGCACGCGAAGCTGCTGGAGCCGCTGGACGCGCCGACCCGGGCGGTGGTGGCCGACGCGCTGCGGACGCTGCTGGAGCGGTGCGAGTAGACCGGTCCCGCCGGCGTCAGCGGGGCACGGCGTCCAGGGCCTTGAACACCCGCTTGTCCGACACCGTGTGCCGGGTGGGGATGTTCTGGGCGAAGTAGCTCAGCCGCAGCTCCTCGATCATCCACCGCACCTCGTCCAGCTCCGGGTGCGGCTCGTCGGCGGGCAGCAGGCCGCGCAGCTCCCGGTACTCGGCGTGGACCCGGTGGACGCGGTCCATCCAGTCGCGGTCGCGGTCGAGGTTGGTGGTCAGCTTCTCCAGCCGGCGGGAGATGCCCTGCAGGTAGCGGTGCAGGTCCGACAGCCGCGCCGCGCCGGCCTCGGTGACGAAACCGGCGTGCACCAGGCCGGCGAGCTGGGCGCGGACGTCGGCGAGGGACTCCTCGAACGCCGCGCCGCGGATGCCGGCCAGGCGCAGCTCCACGTCCTGGGCGGCGTCGAGCACGGCGCGGACCTCGCGGACGACGTCGAACACCGTCTCGCCCAGGTACTTGCGCACGTAGTCGACGAGCCGGGCGAAGCCCTTGGCGTCCCACGCCGGCCCGCCGGCGGAGGCCACCAGGTGGTCGACGGCGGCCGAGATGCAGTCGGCCAGCAGCGGCGCGACGCCGCCGTGCGGGTTGCGGGTCAGGGTGAGCTTCTCGGCGTTGGTCAGGCCGCGCTGGAGCAGCTTCACCGGGGAGGGCACGGCCAGCAGCAGCAGCCGGCGGATGCCGGCGCGCATGGCCAGCTCCTGGCGGCCGGGGGTGTCGAGGATCTCCACCGCGACGCTGTCGCCCTTGTCGACCAGCGCCGGGTAGGCGGTGACGGTGATGCCGGCCTGCCGCCGCTGCACGCTGCGGGGCAGCTCGTCGAGGTCCCACGTGGTCAGCCCGGTGCGGGCGAGGTTGGCCGCGGCGGCGGCCAGGCTCTGCCGCAGCTGCCCGCGCAGCTGCTGCTTGAGCCGGGCGAGGTCCTTGCCGCTGGCCAGCTCGCGGTCGTCCTCGTCGACGACGCGGAAGGTGAGCTTGAGGTGCTCGGGCACCTGGTCGAGCTGCCACTGCTCGCGGGGCACGACCACGCCGGTCAGGGCGCGCAGCTCGCGTTCCAGGGCGGGCAGCAGCGGCTCGTCGGGGTCGATGCCGGCCAGCGCGGCGGCGGCCACGTCGGGCACCGGCACGAAGTTGCGCCGCACGGGCTTGGGCAGCGACCGGATCAGCGCCACGACCAGGTCGGTGCGCAGGCCGGGCACCTGCCAGGACAGGGCGTCGTCGGGCACGGTGGCCAGGGCGGGCAGCGGCAGCCGCACGGTGACGCCGTCCACGGCCGCGCCGGGCTCGAACCGGTAGGTCAGCGGCAGGGCGACGCCGCCGCGGGTGAGCTGGTCGGGGTAGGCGTCGGGGCTGACGTCGGCGCGGTCGTTGACCAGCATCGCCTTGTCGAAGGTCAGCAGGTCCGGCCGGCTGTGCCGGGTCTTCTTCCACCAGGTGTCGAAGTGCCGGGCGGAGACGACCTCCGGGCCGACGCGCTGGTCGTAGAAGTCGTAGAGGGTGTCGTCGTCGACCACGATGTCCCGCCGCCGCGCCCGGTTCTCCAGCTCGGCGACCTCGTCGAGCAGCGCGCGGTTGTGGTGGAAGAACCCGTGGTGGGTGGTCCACTCCCCCTGCACCAGGGCGTGGCGGATGAACAGCTCCCGCGACAGCTCCGGGTCGATGCGCCCGTAGTCGACCTTGCGCGCGGCCACGACGGGCACGCCGTAGAGGGTGACCTTCTCCAGCGCGACGACGCCGCCGCGCTTGGCCTCCCAGTGCGGTTCGCTGTAGGTGCGCTTGACGATGTGCCCGGCCAGCCGCTCGGCCCACTCGGGTTCGATGCGGGCCACGATCCGGCCCCACAGGCGGGAGGTCTCGACCAGCTCGGCGGCCATCACCCACTGCGGGGGTTTGCGGAACAGCGCCGAGCCGGGGAAGATCGCGAACTTCGCGCCGCGCGCGCCCAGGTACTCGGTGGCCTGGCGCTTGCCGGCCTCCCGCTTGGGCACGTCCTTGACGCCGATGTGCGACAGCAGCCCGGACAGCAGCGAGACGTGCACGGCGCGGGGGTCGGCGGGCTGGTCGTTGACGTGCACGCCGAGGGTCTTGGCGACCTGCCGCAGCTGGGTGTAGATGTCCTGCCACTCCCGCACCCGCAGGTAGTTGAGGAACTCGGCGCGGCACAGCCGGCGGAACTGGTTGGACGACAGCGCCTTCTGCTGCTCGCGCAGGTACTGCCACAGGTTGAGGTAGGCCAGGAAGTCCGAGTCGGGGTCGGCGAAGCGCCGGTGCTGCTCGTCGGCGGCCTGCTGCTTGTCCGAGGGCCGCTCGCGCGGGTCCTGGATGGACAGCGCGGCGGCGATGACCATGACCTCGCGGACGCAGCCGTTGCGGTCGGCCTCGACGACCATGCGGGCCAGCCGCGGGTCGACCGGCAGCTGGGCGAGCTTGCGGCCCAGCGGGGTGAGCTTCTGCTCGGCGGGCACGATCGCGCCCAGCTCCTGCAGCAGCTGCACGCCGTCGTTGACGTTGCGGGCCTCGGGCGGGTCGATGAACGGGAACGCCGCGATGTCGCCCAGCCCGATGGCGGTCATCTGCAGGATGACCGAGGCGAGGTTGGTGCGCAGGATCTCCGGGTCGGTGAACTCCGGGCGCGCGTCGAAGGAGTCCTCGCTGTAGAGGCGGACGCAGATGCCCTCCGAGACGCGCCCGCAGCGGCCCTTGCGCTGGTTGGCCGAAGCCTGCGAGATCGGCTCGATGGGCAGCCGCTGCACCTTGAGGCGGTTGCTGTAGCGGGAGATGCGGGCGGTGCCGGGGTCGACCACGTACTTGATGCCGGGCACGGTCAGCGACGTCTCGGCGACGTTGGTGGCCAGCACGACCCGGCGGCCCCGGTGCGGCTGGAACACCCGGTGCTGCTCGCCGAACGACAGCCGCGCGTACAGCGGCAGCACCTCGGTGCCGGGCAGCTCCAGCGCGGCCAGCGCGTCGGCGGTGTCGCGGATCTCCCGCTCGCCGGACAGGAACACCAGCACGTCGCCGGGCCCCTCGGCCTGCAGCTCGCGCACCGCGTCGCACACCGCCTGGGTCTGGTCGCGGTCCGGGTCGGCGTCGGGGTCGTCGGGGTCCACGACCGGCCGGTAGCGGACCTCGACGGGGTAGGTGCGGCCGGAGACCTCGATGATCGGCGCGTCGCCGAAGTGGCGGGAGAACCGCTCGGGGTCGATCGTCGCGGAGGTGATGACCAGCTTGAGGTCGGGTCGGCGCGGCAGCAGCTGCTTGAGGTAGCCCAGCAGGAAGTCGACGTTGAGGCTGCGCTCGTGGGCCTCGTCGATGATGATCGTGTCGTAGCGCGACAGCATCCGGTCGGTCTGGATCTCGGCCAGCAGGATGCCGTCGGTCATCAGCTTGACCAGGGTGTCGTCGCCGGACTGGTCGGTGAACCGCACCTTGTAGCCCACCGCCGACCCCAGCGGCGTGCCCAGCTCCTGGGCGACGCGCTCGGCGACGGTGCGGGCGGCCAGCCGGCGGGGCTGGGTGTGGCCGATCTGGCCGAGCACGCCGCGCCCCAGCTCCAGGCACACCTTGGGCAGCTGGGTGGTCTTGCCCGAGCCGGTCTCGCCGGCGACGATGACCACCTGGTGGTCGCGGATGAGCGCGGCGATGTCGTCCTTGCGGGCGCTGACCGGCAGCTCCGCCGGGTAGGTGATCCGGGGCACGGCCTCGCGGCGCAGCGCGACCCTGAGCTCGGCGCGCTCGACCTCGGCGGCGATCTCGGCGTGGACGGCCTCGCGCGCCGCGGCGTCGCGGACCCTGCGCGCCCCGTCGAGCCTGCGGCGCAGCCGCCGCTGGTCCGCGGTCATCAGGTCGGACAGGCGTCGGTGCAGGTCGGCGTGCGCGGTGGTGTTCATGCTGCGACCAGGATAGAGGCCCGACCCGGGCGGGGCCGCCGATTATCGGGCCGGGTGGCGGCGGTGTGGCCGCCGCCACCCGCCCGGTCACGCGTCGAAGGGCGACCGGCCGTCGCGGATGCCGGCGACCAGGGCTCGCAGCCGCCCCATCAGCAGCCGCTGCACCCCCGGGCCGAAGCTGATCCGCGCCACGCCCCGCCGGCCCAGCTCGGCCGGCGCCGGCGCGCCGGGCCCGAGCCCGACGTTGACCGGCCCCCGCACCGCGCGGCAGAACCGCTCCACGTCGGCCTCGGGCAGGAAGATCGGGTACACGCAGTCCGCGCCGGCGGCCAGGTAGGCCAGGGCGCGCTCCACGCCCTCGTCGAACGAGCCGCCGCCGTGCAGGAAGACGTCCACGCGGGCGTTGACCACCAGCGCCGGGTCGGCGGCCCGCACCGCGCCCAGGAACTCCACCTGCTCGGCCTGCCCCACCAGCGCGCCGGTGGCCGGGTCGGAGTCCTCCAGGTTGCAGCCCACCGCGCCCGCGTCGGCCAGCCGCGCGGCGATCTCCGCGGGCGGCAGCCGGTAGCCGCGCTCCACGTCGGCGGTCACCGGCACGTCCACCGCGCGCGCCACCCGCGCCACGGCGGCGAACGCCTCGTCGGCGGGCATGTCCTCGCCGTCGTCGTAGCCCAGCGACGGCGCGATCGCGGCGCTGGCGGTGGCCACGGCGGGGAACAGCTCCGCCACCACGCGCGCCGACGCGGCGTCCCACGCGTTCGGCAGCACCAGCGGGTCGCCGGGCACGTGCAGCGCGCGCAGCGCGGCGGCCTTCTCGGCAGCGGTGTTCACAAGGACCTCCCGGACGTGCGTGGCGGCGACCACGCGGTTGTGCGTGCCAGCGGTGGCGATCGCCCGCGGCGCTCCCGCGCCGGGAGCGCGATCGCCATGATCACCACCCTAGGAAACCGCCGGCCCCTGGCAAGGTCCACTCCCGCGCCACGCCCCCGGACCACTCCGGAGGCGGACCCCGGATCCGGGACGGGAACGCCAAGCCCTCGGCATGGCCGCTCGTCCTCTCCTGCCTCCGGTCCGGTCCCTCACGCCTACGTGGTCGAGGCGTCCAGCCACACCACGTGCACGCGCCGGACTCCCGTCGACCCGGCGGAAATCTCGAACAGCTTGCGGGCGTGCTCCGCGCTCCGGGAGTGCAGTGGGAAGTCGTCTTCCACGGAATTGACGTCAGCCCGGTCTTCGTAGGCCAAGCCGTACCCCGCGACGCGGCCGTCCTCGACCTCGTCGTACTCCTCCACCAACGCGAACAGCCGTGGTGCTTCGGCCACTGCCAGCTCACGCATCAGACCGGTCAACTCCTTCTCCGTCCTGGTCGGCACTGCATTGCCTTTCTTTCGAGGGGTCTACGGGGAACGGGGAGGCAGGGACGACCTCGGACAGGTCGTCGAACCGCACCGGAGCGAGGGCGACGAGCGCGCCACCGATGAACGCCGGACCGGGCCGAAGTACACCGCTTACCACACGTGCCACCATGGAGCGGTTGACGTCCATTGCCCTGGCCAGTCCGTAGTCCGAGTGGAAACCTGCAAGTCGTGCGGCCCCGGCGAAAACACCGGCACGCAGGCGGATGGCGTGTGGCATCCTCGGCATCCGTCCTACGCGGACAGCCGGACGTGATCAGGTGACATCGGGCGCTGCTCCCTCGCGGCGTTGCTGTCGTCATCGGATGACGCCCGGAGTGGAATCCCGGCGGGACGACCGACAGCGCCGTTCCGGAGCACATCCATCGCCCGAATGAGGCCGACCAGGTGCAGCGCTACGCTCGACCAGGCAGAACCCGCCCAGCGGAATGCGGCGGCCAGCGCCAGGAGGTAATCCGACGTGGCCGAACTCGCCGACACGGCCGCCGGGGTCTGCTTTGACGCCGGCTTGCACAGCCACGCCGAACGCGCCTTTCGGTTCGGCGTGGGGTGCGCCACCGAATCCGGCGATGGGGCCATGCGGGCGAAAGCCCTCTCCGGCTTGGCGAACCTCTCGGTCCACCGGCGTCGAACCGACGATGCCTTGAGCTTCGCGGAGCTGGCGCTGGTGCGCGCTGACCGGCTGAGCCCGAAAGTCGGCTCGATGGTGCACACCCGCCACGCCCGTGCACTCGGCTTGGCCGGCGTTTCCCGCAGTGCGGATTGCCGGGCCGCCATCGGCAAGGCCGAGGACTCGTTCGCGCAGGCCGAGGCCGACGGCGAACCCGCCTGGGCCTCCTACTACAACGCCGCCCACCTGGAGCGCGATGCCGGCCGAGCGCTGTTGCACGTGGCGTTGAACGGCGGCGGTCATGAGGAGGCACGCCGGCGACTCGAAGCAGCCGTGGCCCGCCTTCCGGAAGGGCACTCACGCGGCAAGGCGCTGGCCAAGGTCAATCTCGCCGTTCTGATGATGGCCTGTGACGATCCGGACGAGGCGGCACGTCTGGGCAACGATGCGCTTGCTTCGGTCGGCTCTGTGCGATCCGACCGAGTCGATGACGCGCTCGAACAGCTCGCCCGAGCAGCTCGCAAGCGTTCCGACACCACTGGTGCACGTGAGCTGGCACAGCGGATCGGGCAAGCGCTCGGGACGGCGGGTTCGTAAGGACTCGCGAACGACCCGTCGCCGAACGGCGCCCGACCGGCCACCGGCCACCACCGCGAGCACGCCTGCCGGCCCAGGGACCCGACACGACACCGGGACCCCGGGCCGAGCCGCTCACCGCAGCGCGCCCGGCACCCGCCCGAGCACGGGGCGCAGGCCCACGCCCGTCACCACCGCTGCGGCAACCCCGGCCGGTGCGTGCCGACCGACCACTCGAAACCCTCCGGGTCCACCACCCGGCAGACGTAGTTGCCCCACTCCTTCAACTCCGGCTCCCACACCGGCTCGCCGCCCGCGCCCACCGCCCGCGCGTACAGCGCGTCGACCTCCGCCTGCCCGTCCACCGCCAGGTACAACCCCAGCCCCGAGGTGTCGCCCCGGCGCGGCGCGCGCTCGTAGCCGTCCCGGTCGCTGAACACCATCAGCGCCGCCCCACCCCGCCGCAGCTCCGCGTGCGCCACCCCGCCCAGCTCGTCGGCGAACCGCATCGTCGTCTCGAACCCGAACACCTCACCCAGCCACGCGATCGCCTTGTCGGCGTCACGACAACCCAGGTACGCGTGAAGAGAAGTCATGGCGCGAGCCTGCACCCCATCGCGGACGACCACCGCCCTCGACCACCGGCCGCGCGCAAACCCGCCGTTCGGCGGATACCGGACCCGCCGCCGACCGGTGAGGTTGGGTGCTGCGATGCGTCGGGGGCACGTCGAGGGGAGAGGTCGAGGGTGTTCCGACCCGTGCCGACGCCCGTCCTGCCACCCAGCACCGCACTGGCCGCCGTGGCCACGGCCCCACCCGACCGGGCCTGGCTCGCCGGCACCACCGGCGTGTTCACCAGCCGGGCCTCCGCGCCGCTGGTCCTGCGCTGGACCGGCGCCGACTGGGCCGAGGAAGCCCTGCCCGCGCTGCCCGCCGCCGCCAGCCTCGCCGACATCTCCGCCGCCGCGCCCGACGACGTGTGGGCCGTCGGCAACAGCGCCGGCCGCCCCCTGGTCCTGCACTACGACGGCGACCGCTGGCACACCGTCCCCACACCCCGCATCCCCTGGGCCAAAGCCGTCGCCGCCCTCGCGCCCGACGACGTCCACGTCGTCGGCGCCGGCAGCGACGCCCTGCACTGGGACGGCCGCGAGTGGACCCGCGCCACCGCCCTGACCTCACCCCGCGAAACCCTCCACACCATCACCGCCACCGCCCGCGACGACGTCTGGGCCGGCGGCGGCGGCCTCACCGGCGCCGCGCCGGCCACCTACGAGTACCCCGTCCTCGTCCACTGGGACGGCGCCGCCTGGACCGACCGGCACGGCCCCCGCCTCGACCACGGCCACATCGCCCGCCTGGCCGCCGCCGCGCCCGACGACCTGTGGCTCGGCCACGCCCGCGACACCGAAGGTCTGCACGTCCACCACTACGACGGGCGCCGCTGGACCCCCGTGCCGCCACCGCGGGACACCGACCGGCTCAGCCTGCACGGCGTCGCCGCCGGCTGGACCTGGGGCGTGCGCGCCGCCCGCCGCAGCTTCGAGACCCGCCCCGCCTACCACCGCTGGACCGGCGACGACTGGACCCGCGTGCCCCTGCCCGACGACCTCGACCGCACCCCCGCCTCGCACGTCGGGCTGACCACCGACGGCCACACCACCTGGGCGTTCCTGAAAACCGCGGCGGGCGTGCGGATCCTGCGCCACACTGCCCCGTGACCTCCGCCGCCACCCTCACCGTCCTGGGCTCCGCCACCCCCTACCCGCGCCCCGACCGCCCGTGCTCGGGCTACCTGCTGCGCGCCGCCGGCACCGCCATCTGGGTCGACGCCGGACCCGGCACCCTCGCCGCCCTCCAGCGGCACCTGCGCCCCGACCGCCTCGACGCCGTCTGGATCTCCCACACCCACGCCGACCACACCGCCGACCTGCTGCCCGCCTACTACGCCCTGCTGTTCGCCGACCTGCGCCCACCGCGCCCCATCCCCCTCTACGGGCCCCCCGGCCTCGCCGACCGCCTGGAGGCGTTCCTCGCGAGCACCGGACCCAACCCGGCCTCCGCCGCCTTCGACGTCCACGAGCTGCACGACGGCCACCGCGCCGACGTCGGCGGGTTCACCCTCACCAGCCACGCCGTCCAGCACGGCGTGCCCGCCTTCGGCCTGCGCGCCGCGCACGGCGACCGCACCTTCGCCTACTCCGGAGACACCGGCCCCTGCCCCGCGCTGACCGACCTCGCCGCCGACGCCGACCTGTTCCTCTGCGAGGCCGACGGCAGCGACCCCACCCCGCACCACTGCACGCCCGAGGACGCCGCCTCCGCCGCCCGCGGCGCGCACCGGCTGCTGATCACCCACGTCGGCCACACCCTCACCGAGGAGCAGGCCGCCGAACGCGCCGGCGCCCCCGTCGCACAACCCCACGAGGTTCACCACATCGGATGACGGGCACCCGCAGCGGACAGCACCCGCAGCGAGAGCCGTCCCGGGGTTCGGGAGACCAGGCGGTGGACCCGGGACCGTCCCAGATGATCACCCGTTCGGTTGATGCGAATGCGCTCGTGCACGCACCACTGTTGGCGCATACCCCGTTCGCGGAGAACCCCGAGCACAAGGAGCGCCTCGTGGCGGACCAAATTCGCACCACCGGCAAGTGGATCTCAGTCGACCCGAACACGCCCGAGATGAAGCTCGACGGCCTGGGCAGCGATCACATCAAATGGGGCGTCCCGGCCCCGGGCGACCCGAACGCCGGGCGGAGCGAGTACGAGTTCACCGGCGCCCTCGCCCACACGAAACACGACGGCAGCAACAAGTTCGAGGTCACGCTGGGCACGTTCACGCACCACAACTACGTGATCCTGATGGGGCAGCAAACGGAGTTCCAGGCGACTCTCGAGGTCGACATCGAGTTCAAGGACGATGGCACCAAGCACAGGTGCACCGTCGTCTTCTCCCACGTCGAAACCGTCAACTCGCCTGGTTACGTGGACGACAAGGTCAAATTGCCGGAGGTCTCCGGCAACGAGATCGTGCACGTCGAAGGTGTCGAGTACAAGGTGTCGATCGTCGGTTTCCTGGTGGGCGGCCACGGCGAACCGCTCCCCCAATTCCTCAGCGCCGAGGGCAGGCACAACGAGGCCGACATCATCGCCAGGTTCGAGCGGACGAACCCGTTGGTCGGCGGCTGAGCCGCGGACGGGCTCTCCGCCGTCGAGCCGGCCCTCCCGCGGCGGGCGCGTGGCGGCGGTCAGCCGAGGCGCAGCACGGTCTCCTCGATCTCCGCGCCCCGGGCGGGCGCGTAGGAGACCTCGGTGCCGACGATCTCGAAACCGGCCCTCCGCAGGACCCTGAGCGATGCGAGGTTGTCGCTCGCCGCGCGGGCGTGCAGGGGGCGGACCCCGACCACGTCCAGGAACAGGGCGAGGGCCCGGCCGGCGACCCCCTGCCCCCAGGCCGAGCGGTCGACCCAGTAGGTGATCTCGGTGCCGCCCTCCACGACGAAGCCGGAGATGCTGCCGACGAGGAGCCCGTCACGGGTCACCGCGCGCAGGGTGACGCCGGGGGAAGCCCTCACCTTCGACATGTGGGCGTCGAACGCCTCGCGGTCGTCCGGGTCCTCGGCGGTGAACGCCGCCATCCGGACCGACTCCGGGTCCCGCATCTGCTCGAACAGGGCGTCGAGGTCGGAGTCCTCGACCGACCGCAGTGCCACCTCCGCCACCGACGTCCTCCTCATCGCGCACGGGCCGGCGAGCAACCTATCAGCGACGTCCGACGATCCCGGCCCCTGCGATCACCCGCGCACCCGGCCGCCACCGTGCTGTTGGGGGCTCCTTCGAGGCGGGTTTTCCGGGCGGTTTTCGGGTGGGAATTATTTTGGTATTCACTGAAATGATCAAAATCATCAAGATGGATGATCCGGGTTGTCGCCGTGAGGCGCCCCGCCCCTGAACCCGTTGGAGGACAACGCTGTCACCTGCGCCGGGCTGTGACGCACGGCGCACGGCCGGTTGTTAACTGTAAACAAGCTACCGCCGAACGGGCGCGGCCGGTCGGATCAACGCACTACGACTTCCGGCTGCTTGCCCGGTTTTGTTCCACTGCTGTTTCCACATAGTTTGAGCTGCGGTTTTGCCCGATTCGCAGGACTTGGGCAGGGAGCTGACCTGCGCCGCCGAGCGATACCTGAAACCGCTTCACGTCCGACGGGGGCATTTACGCGGCCGTTAACGCCCATACGATCGGTGCACTTGGTCGTCCGCCCCGGCCGATGGCGTCCGCCGCCCGACCGGTGGCCCCCGGACTACCCTGCACTGTCCGGGGGCCACAAGTCAGACGGCGCGTCACGCCCCCGTGGTGCCGCCGACGACGGCGTCCGAGGAGGGCTCCTCGCCGGTCTTCTCCGGCGGCGGCACGATCCCGGACAGGTCACCGCCGTTGTCGTTGACCCGCAGCACGAACGGGCGGGTCCGGGTGTACTGCACCACCGACAGCGACGCGGGGTCGACCACGATGCGCTGGAAGCCGTCCAGGTGCACGCCCAGCGCGTCCGCGAGCACCGCCTTGATCACGTCGCCGTGGCTGCACGCCACCCACACCGCGCGCGGCCCGAACTCCGCGGTGACCCGCGCGTCGTGCGCCCGGATCGCGGCCACGGCGCGGGCCTGCACGGCGGCCAGGCCCTCGCCGCCGGGGAACACCGCCGCGGACGGGTGCTGCTGGACCACCTGCCACAGCGGCTCGTCCAGCAGGTGGCGGATCTCCTTGCCGGTCCACTCGCCGTACTCGACCTCGGCCAGCCGGGGCTCCTCCACCGCCGCCAGGCCCCGCTCGGCCAGCAGCGGCGCCAGCGTCTGCCGGCACCGCTCCAGGGGCGAGGTCACCACCGCGTCGACCGGCACCCCGGCCAGCCGCGCCACCAGCCCGGCCGCCTGCTCCGCGCCCCGCTCCGCCAGCCCGACCCCCGGCCGGCGGCCGGCCAGGACCCCGGAGCCGTTGGCGGTCGAGCGGGCGTGTCGGAGCAGGATCGCGGTAGCCACGGCGACCAGCCTAGGCGGGGTTGATGAGGCCCATGGACAGCAGGCCCATCAGCACGATGCCCAGCAGCAGCCGGTACCAGACGAAGGCCGAGTAGCTGTGCTTGGACACGTAGCGCAGCAGCCAGGCGATCGTGGCGTACCCGACGACGAAGGAGACGAGGGTGGCCACGACCATCTGCGGCACCGAGGCGGCGTTGGGCTCGGAGCGGTCCAGCACGTCCGGGATGGAGAACACGCCCGCGCCGAACACGGCGGGCAGCGCCAGCAGGAACGAGTAGCGGGCGGCGGCGGCCCGGTCCAGCCCCAGGAACAGCCCGGCGGTCAGCGTGCCGCCCGACCGGGACACGCCGGGGATCAGCGCCATCGCCTGGGCCAGGCCCATGCCGACGGCGTCCTTGAGCTGCAGCCGGTCGCGCGCGTGCTTGGCGAGGTGGTCGGCGAGCCCGAGCAGCAGGCCGAAGACCACCAGCACGGTGGCGGTGATCCACAGGTTGCGCAGCGAGCTGCGGATCTCGTCCTTGAACACGTAGCCCAGCACGCTGATCGGGACCGACCCGATGATCACGTACCAGGCCATCCGGTAGTCGTCGGTCTTGCGCGCCGCCGCGCTGAACAGCCCCTTGAACCACGCGGCGACGAAGTTGCCGATGTCGCGGGCGAAGTAGATCAGCACCGCCAGTTCGGTGCCCAGCTGGATCACCGCGGTGAACGACGCGCCCGCGTCGTTGCCGAAGAACAGCGTGGACACGATCCTGACGTGCGCCGACGAGGAAATGGGCAGGAATTCCGTCAAGCCTTGGACGAGTCCGAGGACCAGGGCCTGCAACCAGCTCAACTACCCACTCCTGCCAGATCCAGAGCTTCGGTCGCGGTGCGTAGCGCCGCGATCCCCTGGTCGAGATCTTGCAGCATGGGTGAAAGGGTGAGCGTGGTGGCCCCCGCTTCGGCGTAGGCGCGCATCCGCTCGGCGATGCGCTCCTTGGGCCCCAGCAGCGAGGTCGCGTCGAGGAAGTCGACCGGCAGCGCGGCCATCGCGCCCGCGTAGTCCCTGGCCAGGTACCTGTCCCGCACCTCGGCCGCCGCCGCGGCGAAGCCCATGCGCGCGGCCAGGTCGTGGTAGAAGTTCTTCTCCCGGCTGCCCATGCCGCCCACGTACAGCGCCGCGTAGGGGCGCACGTGGTCGGCGCAGGCGCGCCAGTCGGCGCCGACGGACAGCGGCGCGGTGGGCACGACGTCGAACCCCTCCAGCGTCCGGCCGGCCTTCTCCCGGCCCCGGCGCAGGGCCGCCAGCGGGGCCGCCGAGTGCTCGGGCGAGAAGAAGACCGCCAGCCAGCCGTCGGCGATCTCGCCGGCCAGCTCCACGTTCCTCGGGCCGACCGCGGCGAGGTAGACCGGCAGGTGCTCGCGCACCGGGTGCACGGTCAGGGTGAGCGCCTTGCCCGGGCCGTCGGGCAGCGGCAGCCGGTAGTGCTCGCCGTCGTAGCGCAGGCGCTCCCGGCGCAGGGCCGCGCGCACGACGTCGACGTACTCGCGGGTGCGGGCCAGCGGCTTGTCGAAGCGCACGCCGTGCCAGCCCTCGGAGACCTGCGGCCCGGACACGCCCAGCCCCAGCCGGAACCGGCCGCCGGACAGGGAGTCCAGGGTGGCGGCGGTCATCGCGGTCATGGCCGGGGTGCGCGCCGGGATCTGCAGGATCGCGCTGCCGACGTCCACGCGCCCGGTCTGCGCCGCCACCCAGGCCAGCACGGTCGGCGCGTCGGAGCCGTAGGCTTCGGCGGCCCACACCACCGAGAAGCCCAGTCGGTCGGCTTCCCTGGCCAGTTCGAGGTTCGCGGCGTCGTTGCCCGCGCCCCAGTACCCGAGGTTCAGTCCCAGTCGCACCAGCCGGACCCTACCGGCGGGTAACTGCGGGCGCCAGGGCGGGCCCGCTCCCCCGCCCCGGCCGCTCCCCCGCGCGCCGGGACAAGGGCGAACAGCACGCGCGCGCCGGCGGCCTACTCGTGCGGGTGAACCCGGTCGGGCCGCACGCGACCGCGCGCCCGCGCCGTGTGGATCACCCTTTAGGCTCCCCCACGTGGAACAGCGATACCTCGGCCGCAGCGGACTGCGGGTGTCCCGGATGGGCCTGGGCACGATGACCTGGGGCCGCGACACCGACGCGGACGAGGCGGCCACCCAGCTGCTGGCATTCACCGAGGCCGGCGGCACGCTGGTGGACACCGCCGACGTCTACGCCGAGGGCGAGAGCGAGCGCATCCTGGGCGGCCTGCTCGGCGAGGTGGTGCGGCGCGACGAGCTGGTGATCGCGACGAAGGCGGTGGCGCGGCGCGACGACGGCCCGTTCGGCGGCGGCGCGTCGCGGGGCGCGCTGCTGGTCGCCCTGGAGGGCTCGCTGCGCCGGCTGGGCGTGGAGCACGTGGACCTGTGGCAGCTGCACGCCTGGGACGCGGCGGTGCCGCTGGAGGAGACGCTGTCCGCGCTGGACGCGGCCGTGACCTCGGGCAAGGTCCGCTACGTCGGGGTGTCGAACTACTCGGGCTGGCAGCTCGGCACGGCCGCCGCGCTGCCCGGCCACGTGCGGATCGTCTCCACGCAGGTGGAGTACTCGCTGCTGGAGCGCGGCGTGGAGCGCGAGGTCGCGCCGGCCGCGGAGCACCACGGCATCGGCCTGCTGCCGTGGGCGCCCCTGGGCCGCGGCGTGCTGACTGGCAAGTACCGCAACGGCACCCCGTCGGACTCGCGGGGCGCTTCGTCGCACTTCGCGGGCTACGTCGAGCAGCACCGCACGGAGCGGGCGGCGCGGATCGTGCAGGCGGTGGCGACGGCGGCGGACGGCCTCGGCACGTCGCCGCTGTGCGTGGCCCTGGCCTGGGTGCGCGACCGGCCGAACGTCGCGGCCCCGATCGTGGGCGCGCGCGACAGCGGCCAGCTGCTGGGCTCGCTGGCGGCCGAGGCCCTGACCCTGCCCCCGGCCATCCGGGCCGCCCTGGACGACGTCAGCGCCGTGGGCTTCGGCTACCCCGAACGCCCCATGGGCTGACCAGGCGCGCCACGACGACGAGTTTCCCGGAAAGCACCACGACGCCCCGACTTCCCGGCGCTTGTGCTCTTCGCTTTCCCTGAGTCCAAGAGCTTGTTTCAACAATGGTTCTACGCAGCGGGACCACGGCAGAGGGACCACGACGCAGGGCGACGGTCCGCACGCAGGTCCCCGCTCAAGTCGGGAACGCTATGCAGCGGGACCACATCATCGCTCGTACACCAATCCGCCGGCGCGATCCCCCTCTTCCCATCCTCGGCGCGATCCCCCTCTTTCCGTCCTTGACCCGTCCGGGCTCATCCGTGAGGGCAAGCGCTCTACCGCGGCCCCGCTGCTCAGCAGCGGTGGCGGCGGTGGTCGCCGAAGACCTCGTCGACGAGGTGGAACCACTCGCGGATGCCGCCCAGCCGGTCTTCGAGCCAGGTGGCGGCGTCGGTCGCGAGGTCGAGGGCGCCGGGGGTCCGCAGGCGGTCGGTCAGGTGTTCCACCAGGTGCCGGATGCGGCGCACCGGGGGCGGGTGGGTGCCCGCGAAGGGCACGGGCAGGCCCAGTTCGGCGGCCAGGCGGGCGGTGACCTCCTGGAGGAACGGGACCAGCAGCAGGGCGCCCACCAGGCAGGGCTCGTGGGCGTCGAGTTCGCGCGGGGTCAGGTCGTCGAGGGTGTGGAGCAGGAACGTGGCGGCGATGCGGTCGGCCTCGTGCTCGCGGGTCCAGCCGACGGACTGGGCGTCCAGCGGGCCGACCGGGGTGTTCGGGTCGGTCCAGCGGCGGGCGTCGAGCAGGTGGCCGGCCTGCACGTGGGCGACCTCGTGGGCGATGACGAACTGGGTGGCGCGGCGCAGCATGAGGTTCGTCAGGGCCTGCCGCCTGCCCGACAGCTCGGGCAGGGGGCGGGCCTCGACGGCGCCGTTGCCGTAGAGGTGGGCGTTGACGGCCTCGGCGAGGGCGTAGGACGCCTGGTCGGCGGTGAGCAGCGGGGGTGTGCCGTAGGCGGGCAGCGCCCCGGCCATGGTCTTCAGCACGGCGGAGAGCAGACCGGTCAGGCCGCTGTTGACCAGCACCAGCACGCCGCGGCCGGGCACGGGGACGCTCAGGCCGTCGAGGGTGCCGGTGGGGAACACGCCGGCGAGCACGGGGGTGGTGACGGGCCGGCCTGCGGTGCGGGCCAGGTGCAGCACCTCGGGCTGCAGGGCGTCCAGGGCCTGCTGGAGGGCGTGGAGGTGGTCGGCGCGGTAGGCGGCGGGGCGGGCGCGCACCTCGGCGAGCCGCTCCAACCTGGCCTGCGGGGATTCGGCGGCCACCTGGGTCCAGGTGTGGTAGCGCCGGACGGGGTCGGCGGGCCGCGGGGCCGCGGCCAGGCCGTCCACCACCCGCCTGGACCGCAGCAGCTCCCCGTGCCGGCCCCGCAACTGCTCGACCGTCATCGGCGTCGCCTCCCTTCACCCGGGATAGTCGCGGAAAGCCCGGTCGGGGTACGGGTGGCGGGTGACTACCACCCTGCCAGACCAACGACAACACCCTCCCCCTGCGTGACGATGGTTGTTTCGTGATGGATGCTGGGAGGACGTCTCGCGATCGGGTCAACAGGAGGTTCGACGTTGCGCCGACAGGCCGCGGTAGTGCTCACCGGGACCGCGCTGCTCTCCGGGTTGCTCTCCGGCTGCGCCGGCGAGGGGAACTCGGGTGACCCGTTGCAGGTGGCCGCGACGCTGGAGCCGGCCGGGCCCGCGGTGTCGCCCGAGCGGCCCGGGTCCCCCGCGGGGACGGTGGTGCCGCTGGGCCGGGCCACCGCCGTGGCGGTGGTGGGCGACCGGGTGGCGGTGGCGGTGGCCGAGCCGCCGTCGGTGCTGCTGTACCCGCTGGACGCGGTGGCGGCCACCGCGCCGCGCGTGGTGCCGCTGCCGGGTGTCGCCGAGCGGCTGACGGCCGTGGGCGACGCGGTGGAGGCGCCGGTGCCGGGCAGCGGGGTCGTGGTGACGGTGCGGCCCGACGGGTCGACCTCCCGGCGGGAGGTCGACGGGGGCCCGGTGGACGTGGCGGTCGTGGCCGGCCGGACGGTGGTGGCGCGCCGGGACGCGAAGCTGGTCGGCGTGGACGACCGGGTGGTGACCGGGGTGTCGAGCCCGGACCGGGTGGTCGCGGCCGGTGCCGACGCGGTGGTGCTGGACCGGCCGCGCAGCGCGGTGTTCGACGTGGTGCTCGACGGGGAGGGCGGCCCGTCGCTGGGCGCCGGCCTGCGGGCGGGCGACGGGGCGACCTCGGCGGTGGGCGACCGGTTCGGCCGGGTGCTGGTGGTGGACACCCGGGGTGGCGAGCTGATGGCGTTCTCGGTGCGGCCGCTGATCATGCGCCAGCGCTTCCCGGTGCCGGGCGCGCCCTACGGGATGGCCTACGACGGCACGCGCGACCTGGTGTGGATCACGTTGACCGCGGTCAACGAGGTGGTGGCGTTCGACGTCGCGGGGGGTGAGCCGGTGGAGCGGTTCCGGTTCCCCACGGTCCGCCAGCCGGACTCGGTGGCGGTGGACCCGGGCAGCGGGCGCGTGTTCGTCGCGTCCGGGGACGGCCAAGGGATGCAGGTGATCGGGATATGAGCGACGGGGTGGTCGACGGGGATTGGGAGTACCGGCCGCTGCGGCTGCCGGCCGGTGTCTCCCGCCGCACGGCGACGACGCAGCTCACCCTCCACGCCGAGTTCGCGGGCTGGGAGCTGTCCAGGACGCTGCTGTTCGGCGACGGGTCGCGCAAGGTGTGGCTGCGCCGCAGGCGCACGACCGCGACGCTGCCGGGCGTGATCACCTGACCACTCCCGGTACCACCACAGCTGTGGTACCACAGCTGTGGTGAACGTCAGCTGAGCTCGGCGAACGCGGCGGCGGGGTCGCGGTCGGCGCGCCCGGCGGGCAGCCACCGCCCGTCGCGGGAGCGGTAGGGGTACCAGCGCCCGTCGCGCCCGTAGCGCAGCTGCCGGTCGCGCACGGTCCACCGGTTGCGCCAGACCCGCGCGGCGGGCAGCTCCCCGTCGGCCCAGGCGGCGCGGGCGCGGGCCGCGTCGGGCCCGGCCGGCGTCCAGGGCTCCTCCAGCACCTCCAGCCCGGCGGGGCCGCCCTGCCGCCAGGCGGCGACCTCGGGCGGGCGGGCGTCGAGCCGGTCGGCCAGCTCCGGGTGGGCGGCGGCCAGCCGGATGCGGTCGCGCCGCTCGTCCGGCTCGGGCAGCTCGCCGGTGAGCAGCAGTTCGCGGGCCTTGGCCGCCGCGTCGGCGACCAGGACCGCCAGCACCGCCACGTCGAGCCCTTCGACGGGCTCGAACTCCGGCAGGGGTCCGAGGTCGGCCGGCGGCGGGTCGGGAGGCAGGTCGACCGGCGGCCGGGCGTGGGCGTCGGTGGCCGGCACGCCGCGGGCTCCGGCCGGGGGTCGGGCCCCGGCGACGACCTCGTCCTGGTCCCGGCCGCGCAGCAGGAGCAGCACCCACGGGTCGGCGTCGATCAGCCACGACGCCTGGTGGCACAGGGCGGCGGCGTGCCGGCAGGGCAGCTCCCAGCCGGGGCAGGTGCACTCGGGGTCGAGGTCGCCGATGCCGGGCAGCAGCCGCACGCCCGCGTCGGCGGCGGCCTCGGCGAGCTCGCGGGGCATCTCGCGGTCGAGCAGGGCGGCCAGGTGCCCGGTCTTGGCGGCGACCTGGCCGAGGAAGCGGTCCCACTCGGCGTCGGTGAACGGCTCCAGCCGCACGGTGGTGTGGTAGGTGTCCTCGGTGTCGTAGACGGCGGCGGAGAGCCGGCCGGGGCTGGCGGTGATGGTGCCGACCAGGCCGGCGTGGGCGTACCCGCGGCCCTGCCGCAGCGGGCGCTGGTCCAGCGAGGTGTCCTCCACCGCCTGCAGCCAGGCCCGACCCCACCAGGAGCGGGCGCGGCGCACGCCCTTGCCGAACGCCGGGAAGCCCTTGACGCGCCCGCTCACGCCCTCAGCTCCACCAGGTCGGCCAGCTCGGCGTCGGTGAGCTCGGTCAGCGCGCCCTCGCCGCGGGCCAGCACGGAGTCGGCGAGGTCGCGCTTGGCGCGCAGCAGCCGCGCGATGCGGTCCTCGACGGTGCCCTCGGCGATGAGCCGGTGCACCTGCACGGGCCGGGTCTGGCCGATGCGGTGCGCGCGGTCGGTGGCCTGGTCCTCCACGGCCGGGTTCCACCAGCGGTCGTAGTGCACGACGTGGTCGGCGCGGGTGAGGTTGAGGCCGGTGCCGGCGGCCTTGAGCGAGAGCAGGAACACCGGGACCCCGCCGTCCTGGAAGCGGCGCACCATCTCCTCGCGGGCGGGGACGGGCGTGCCGCCGTGCAGCAGTTGGCTGCCGACGCCGCGCGCGGTCAGGTGCCGGCCGATGAGCCGGGCCATGGCGACGTACTGGGTGAACACCAGCACCGCGCCGCCCTCGGCGAGGATCGTGCCCAGCAGCTCGTCGAGCAGCTCGAGCTTGCCGGAGCGGCCGGCGAGGACGGGGTCGGCCTCCTTGAGGTACTGGGCGGGGTGGTTGCACACCTGCTTGAGGCCGGTGAGCAGCTTGACGACCTTGCCGCGCCGGGCCATGCCGTCGGCCTCGGCGACCTCGGCCATCAGCTCGCGCACGACCGCCTCGTAGAGGCCGGCCTGCTCGCGGGTCAGCGCCACCGGCCGGTCGGTCTCGGTCTTGGGCGGCAGCTCGGGCGCGACACCGGGGTCGGTCTTGCGCCGGCGCAGCAGGAACGGCCTGACCAGGGCGGCGAACCGGGCGGCGGTCGCCTGGTCGCGGTCGGCCTCGATCGGGGTGGCCCAGCGGGCCTTGAACCGGGGCAGCGGGCCCAGCAGGCCGGGGGTGGTCCAGTCGAGCACGGCCCACAGCTCGGTCAGGCTGTTCTCCACCGGGGTGCCGGTGAGGGCGACGCGGGCGGCGGAGGGGATGCGGCGCAGCGCCTTGGCGGTGTCCGAGGCGGGGTTCTTGACGTGCTGGGCCTCGTCGGCGACGACCAGGCCCCAGTCGACCTCGGCGAGCCGGCCGGCGTCCAGCCGCATGGTGCCGTAGGTGGTGAGCACGAACCCCTCGTGCGCCGGCTCGCGGCCCGCGCCGTGGTAGCGGCGGACGGGGACGCCGGGCGCGAAGCGCTCGACCTCGCGCTGCCAGTTGCCCAGCAGCGACGCCGGGCACACGACCAGGGTGGGCCCGGCGGCGCGGTGCAGGTGCAGGGCGATGAGGGTGATGGTCTTGCCCAGGCCCATGTCGTCGGCGAGGCAGGCGCCGAGGCCGAGCGAGGTCATGCGGTCCAGCCAGCGCAGCCCCTGCAGCTGGTAGTCGCGCAGGGTGGCCCGCAGGGCGGCGGGTTGTGCCACAGCCCGTTCCGCGGCGTGCTCCGGGTCGGCCAGGCGGGCGCGCAGGTCGGCCAACCAGCCCGTGGCGGTCACCGGGACCTGCTCGCCGTCGATCTCGGCGACCCCGGTCAGGGCCGCGCCGAGGGCTTCGACGGCGGTGACGGGCTTGAGGTCGCGTTCGCGGGCCTTGCGGGCCAGCTCGGGGTCGACCAGGACCCAGCGGTCGCGCAGCCGCACGACCGGGCGGTGCGCTTCGGCGAGCCGGTCGAGCTCCTCGGGGGTCAGCGGGTCGTCGCCGAGCGCGAGCTGCCAGTTCACCGCGGTGAGCCGGTCGGGGCCGAAGAAGGACGGGCGCTCGGCCGAGCCGCCGAACACGGCCTTGGCCGACAGGTCGCGCACCAGCTCGCGCGGCCAGTGCACCTCCACGCCGGCCGCGGCGAGCCGCGTCGCGCCGTCGCGCAGCAGCAGGTCCACGTCGGAGTCCAGCAGCACCACCTCGTCGGGCACGGGCAGGTCGAGCAGCCGCTCCAGCGGCGGGAACGCGCGGGCGGCGCGGCGCAGGCCGACCAGGGCCTCGGACCGGGCGCGCGGGTCGGCGCCCGCCCACAGCCGGGCGGCGTCGACCACCGCGGTCGGGTCGGCCAGGCTGTGCACCTGGACCACGGCGCGCAGCGGGTCGTGCCCCTCCACGCGCAGCGAGATCCGCACGCCCGGCTCGGCCCAGGCGCGCAGGTGCGCCACCCGCTGCGGCGCGGTGGCGGCGAAGGCGGGCGCGCCGGCGGCGCGCGCGGCCGCCGCGCCGCGCGGCAGGGTGTCGGCGACGGCGTCGAGGAACGCGAGCAGGTGCGGTTCGGCCTCGGCCAGCTCCAGCGGGTCGCGGCCGGGCAGCGGCACGGCGCGCGCGGCGGCGGGCATGGCCTGCGCCAGCTCGCGGATCCGCCGCGCGTCGGCGGCGTCGAGCGGGCCCAGCCGCCAGGCGTCGAAGTCGCCGTCGGTGACGGCGGGGCGGACCCGGCCGCGGGCGATCAGGTGCAGGGCCAGGACCACGGCCGCGCCCCAGAACGCGGCGGCCGGGTCGGCGCGGGGGTCGCGGCGGGCGCGCGAGAGCAGCGGCACCGCACGGGCCACCGGCAGCCGCACGGCGGCGACCTCGTGGGCGGCGCCGTCCGGCCGGGCCAGGACGAGCCGGCCCGCGGGCGGCCGGTCGGGCAGGCCGTCGCCGTGGAAGGCCAGGGTGGACGTGCGCGGCGGGTCGGCGGGTTCAAAGACGACCGCGCACCGCTCGAGACCTGTGTCCAGCGCTCCCCCTAGATCACCGGGGTCCGAGCATAGCCCAGCTGCCGGGCGCGCCGGGCGAGCCGCGCTCGCCCGCCATCGGGTACGCGCCCTCCTCCAGCCGCCGCACCAGGCCCCGCGTCCACCGCGCCCCGCTGTCGGCCGCGTGCCGCCACAGCCCGAACAGCTCCCGCACGTGCGGCGGGCCGCCCCACTCGGCGGCCTGGCTGCCCGCGGTGTCGCGCCGGCCCTCCAGGGCCGCCAGCCGCTCGCGCAGCAGCGCCACGGCGTCGGCCCGGCTCAGCGACGGCAGCAGCGCCAGGCCCGCGCCCAGCAGGTCCGGGCGGGTCTCGGGGCGGCGCAGCGCGTCGCGCAGCAGCCGCTGGAACTCCCGCTCGCCCTCGGCGGTCAGCACGTAGTCGGTGCGCGCGGGCGGCACGGTCTCGTCGGTGAGGCACCCGTCCTTGGTGAGCTGCTTGAGGGCGTGGTAGATCGAGCCCCACTTGACGTTGGCCCACTCCCCCGCGCCCCAGGACATCAGGTCGTTGCCGATCAGGTAGCCGTGCGCGCGGCCGTAGCCGCGCACCACGCCGAGGACCAGCAGCCTCGTCGCCGACATCGTGTTCCTGTCCTGCCGTAATCCGGTTCCGCGACCAGGGTAGGCCGGGCCAGGATGGGCCGATGACCCCTGTCGCGACGACCGACGCCCGGCGGCGCGCCCGGGCCCGTGCCGCGGGTGGCGCCGCCGCCCGGCCCGACCCCGGCGGACCGGGCGGCGGCGCGCGCGGGCAGCGCACCCCGCCGGAGGGCGCGCGGTGATCGGGAGGTGGGTGCGGTGATCGGGCTGCGACCGTTGGACGAGCACGGCCTGGAGCGGCTGCTGGCGCTCGCGGTGTCCGACGCCGACCCGGGCGACGTGATGCCGCCCGGCTGGACGCCGGACCGGGTCGAGGAGTTCCGCGAGTTCTACCGCGCCCTGCTCGCCGACGCCTACGAGATCCGCGACGGCGACCGCACGGTGGGCATGATCCGCCTCACCGCGGCCGGGGAGACCGGCCTGTGGGTGGCCCGGTCGGCGCGCGGCGCGGGCGTGGGCGCGCAGGCGGTGTCCCGGGTCGTCGAGCAGGCCCTGCTGCGCGGCCTGCGCGTGGTGACCGCCGAGACCACCGCGGGCAACGCCGCCGCCCTGGCCGTGCTGCGCCGGCTGGGCGCGGCGGTCGAGGTCGACGGCGAGGCGGTGCGCGCGCGGATCGAGGTGCCGGCCGAGCCGTCGCCGCGGATCGCCGACCCGGCCCGGCTGGCGCACGAGTACCTGGACTTCCACCGCAACACCCTGCTGCGCAAGCTGGACGGGCTGTCCGAGCAGCAGCTGCGTGCCTCGCGCGTGCCCTCCGGCTGGACGCCGCTGGGCCTGGTCAAGCACCTGGCCCACGTGGAGCTGCGCTGGTTCCGGTGGTACTTCGCGGGCGAGGACGTGGCCGAGCCGCGCGGCAACCCGGCGGTCGAGCGGGCCGAGTGGACCGTCGAGGAGGGCGAGACCACCGCGGGCATCCGGGCGTTCCACCGGCAGCAGTGCGCGCGGTCCCGGGAGATCGCCGCCGCGGCCGACCTCGCCGACCGCGCGGCGCGGTGGCCGCGCGGCGCGGTGGCCGCGCGGCGCGGTGGCCGCGCGACGCGGGGCCGCCGCCCACCCTCGCGTGGATCGTGTTCCACATGGTGCAGGAGTACGCCCGGCACGTCGGCCAGCTCGACGTGGTGTGCGAGCTCACCGACGGGGTCACCGGGCCGTAGCGCGCGGCAGGCCCCCGACGACCCCGTGACCGCCGCGGGCCCCGCGGCGGTCACGGGGTGACGTCGCCGGTCAGGACGCCGGCCACCACCGTCCCGTCGACCTCCGCCGAGCGCGCCACCGCCGCGGCGAACCCGGCGCGCTCGAACGCCGCGAGGGTGGCCGGCGCCTGCCGCTCGCCGGTCTCCACCAGCAGCGACCCGCCGGGCGCCAGCCACCGGGGCGCCCCGGCGATCACCCGGCGCTGCACGTCCAGCCCGTCCGCGCCGCCGTCCAGCGCGGCCGGCGGCTCGTGGTCGCGCGCCTCCGGCGGCATCGTGGCGATCGCCGAGGTGGGCACGTACGGCGCGTTGGCCACCACCACGTCCACCCGCCCCGCCAGCCCGGCGGGCAGCGCCGCGTACAGGTCGCCCCGGAACACCCGCTCCGCGCCGAGGTTGCGCCGCGCGCACCGCACCGCCGCCGGGTCCAGGTCCGCCGCGTACAGCCGCACCGGCGCGACGGCCGCCAGCGCGGCGCCCACCGCGCCGCTCCCGCAGCACAGGTCCACCACCACCGCGCCCGGCCGCAGCAGCGCCGCCGCCCGCTCGACCAGGAACCCGGTGCGCAGGCGCGGCACGAACACCCCCGGCTCCACCGCGATCCGCAGGCCCCGGAACCACGCCCACCCGAGCACCTGCTCCAGCGGCTCCCCGGCCACCCGGCGGGCGACCAGCGCCTCCAGCGCGCCGGGCGTGCCCGCCTCCCGCACCAGCAGCGCCGCCTCGTCCTCGGCGAACACGCAGCCCGCGGCCCGCAGCCGCGCGACGACACCGGGCAGCGACGACACGTCCACGATCAAGGGAACGCCTTCCGCGATTCCACGGGCGCCCCGACGCTCAACCGGACTCCGACGCTCAGCACCGGGCTCCGACGCTCAGCCGGACTCCGGCGGACCGGGGGACGACACCACCACGACGACGGAAACGGGTCCCACCCCCTCGCGCTCGGCACCGGACAGGTCCGCGAACCCTACCCCACCGATCGGGTGATGGCGGCGTCGATGCCGTCGAGCAGCACCTCCAGGCCGACGGCGAAGTTCCACTCGGCGTCGCGCTCCAGGTAGGGCGTGCACTCGTCGCCGGTCGGGGGCGGGTCCTCCTCACCCAGCCACGCCGACAGCGGGAACCGCTCCTCGAACCGCGCGGAGTGCTCCTCCAGCAGCGGCGACCGCGTGTACCACCACTCCTCGTCGGACACGCCGGTCTCCCGGGCGGCCCGCCGCGCGTCGGCGATCACCGCCGCCGAGCCCCGCACGAACTGCGACACCGACCCGACCACGCCGCGCAGCACCGACCGCTCCAGCCCGGTCTCCCGCAGGACGCGCAGCAGCGTCTCCAGCATCCGGAACTCGTTGGGCCCCAGCACCGGCCGCGCCTGCGACACCTGCAGCACCCACGGGTGCCACAGGTAGAACGCGCGCACGTCGCCCGCCCACGCCGTCAGCGCCGGGCGCCACCCCCGCTCCAGCGGGTAGTCGGCGGGCAGCTGCCCCAGCACCTTGTCGTACATCAGGTCGATCAGCTCGGCCTTGTTCGGCACGTAGGTGTAGAGCGCCATCGCCGTGCGCCCCAGCCGCTCCCCCACCGCCCGCATCGACAGCGCCGCCATGCCGTGCTCGTCGGCCACCGCGATGGCGGCGTCCACGATGGCGTCGACGCTCAGCCCCGGCTTGGGGCCCGGCCGCGCCCCCGGCTCCGCCGAGCGCCACAGCAGCTCCATCGACCGGCGCGCGTCACCTTGCCCGGCGAACACCACCACTTGCGTCTCCTTACGCCATAAACTAACCTGGCTCGGCACTTTACGCCATAAACAACGCAGGGGGAACAACCGCATGGCAACCGCGGCCGACAGCCACGACGTCATCCAGGTCCGAGGCGCCCGGGAGAACAACCTCAAGAACGTCGACGTCGACATCCCCAAACGACGCCTCACCGTCTTCACCGGCGTCTCCGGCTCCGGCAAGTCCTCCCTCGTCTTCGGCACCGTCGCCGCCGAGTCGCAGCGCCTGATCAACGAGACCTACACCGCGTTCGTCCAGTCCTTCATGCCCAGCCTCGGCCGCCCCGACGTGGACGCCCTGCGCAACCTCAGCGCCGCCATCGTCGTGGACCAGGAGCGCATGGGCGCCAACTCCCGCTCCACCGTCGGCACCGCCACCGACGCCCACACCCTGCTGCGCATCCTGTTCAGCCGCCTGGGCACGCCCCACGTCGGCCCCGCCGGCGCGTTCAGCTTCAACCTCCCCGAGGGCATGTGCCCCGACTGCGAGGGCCTCGGCCGCGTCACCACCATCGACGTCGACGAACTGGTCGACAGGGGCAAGTCGCTCAACGAGGGCGCCATCAAGGTCCCCGGCTTCACCCCCGACAACTGGTACGTCCAGACCTACGCCGCCTCCGGCTTCCTCGACCCCGACGCCAAGCTCGGCGACTACACCGAGCAGCAGTGGGCCGACTTCCTGCACAAGGAGCAGACCAAGATCAAGGTCGGCAGGAACAACCTCACCTACGAAGGTCTCGTGCCCAAGGTGCAGCGGCTCTACCTGTCCAAGGACCGCGAGTCCATGCAGCCCCACATCCGCGCCTTCGTCGACCGCGCCGTCACCTTCGCCACCTGCCCCGCCTGCGGCGGCGCCCGCCTCAACCCGGCCGCCCTGTCCTGCCGCATCGACGGCGCCACCATCGCCGACTGCTCCGCCATGCAGATCAGCGACCTCGCCGACTGGGTCGCCAAGATCGACGACGACTCCGTCGCCCCCATGACCGCCACCCTCAAGGACACCCTCGACTCCCTGGTCGAGATCGGCCTGGGCTACCTCAGCCTCGACCGCCAGTCCGCCACCCTCTCCGGCGGCGAGGCCCAGCGCGTCAAGATGGTCCGCCACCTCGGCTCCGCCCTCACCGACGTCACCTACGTCTTCGACGAGCCCACCGTCGGCCTGCACCCGCACGACATCCAGCGCATGAACGACCTGCTGCTGCGCCTGCGCGACAAGGGCAACACCGTCCTGGTCGTCGAGCACAAACCGGAGACCATCCGCATCGCCGACCACGTCGTCGACCTCGGCCCCGGCGCGGGCGCCGGCGGCGGCGAGATCCGCTTCACCGGCACCGTCGACGACCTGCGCGCCTCCGACACCCTCACCGGCCGCCACCTCGACCACCGCGCCCGGCTGCGCGACCGGCCCCGCACCCCCACCGGGCAGCTGCCCATCACCGGGGCCACCCTGCACAACCTCCGCGACGTCAGCGTCGAGGTCCCCCTCGGCGTCCTCACCGTCGTCACCGGCGTCGCCGGCTCCGGCAAGAGCTCGCTGATCCACGGCTCCCTGGGCTCCCGCGACGACGTCGTCACCGTCGACCAGTCCCCCATCCGCGGCTCCCGGCGCAGCAACCCCGCCACCTACACCGGCCTGCTCGACACCGTCCGCACCGCCTTCGCCAAGGCCAACGGCGTCAAGGCCGCCCTGTTCAGCGCCAACTCCGAAGGCGCCTGCCCCCAGTGCAAGGGCATCGGGCTGGTCTACACCGACCTCGCCATGATGGCCGGCGTCGCCACGGTCTGCGAGCGGTGCGAGGGCAAGCGGTTCACCCCCGAAGTCCTCACCCACCGCCTGCGCGGCCGCGACATCAGCGAAGTCCTCGCCATGTCCGCCACCGAGGCCCGCGACTTCTTCACCGAGAAGCAGGCCAAGGCCGTCCTCGACCGGCTGGTCGACGTCGGGCTGGGCTACCTGTCCCTCGGCCAACCCCTCACCACCCTGTCCGGCGGCGAGCGGCAGCGCCTCAAGCTCGCCATCCACATGGCCGAGAAGGCCGGCACGTACGTCCTCGACGAACCCACCACCGGCCTGCACCTCGCCGACGTCGACAAGCTGCTGGCCCTGCTCGACCGCCTCGTGGACGACGGCAACACCGTCATCGTCATCGAGCACCACCAGGCCGTCATGGCCCACGCCGACTGGATCATCGACCTGGGCCCCGGCGCGGGCCACGACGGCGGGCGCGTCGTGTTCACCGGCACCCCCGCGGACCTGGTCGCCGACGGCAGCACCCTCACCGCCCAGCACCTGCGCGCCTACGTGGCGCCCCGGTCCTGACGAAGCCCCCCGCCCGAGAAACCAGCCCCAAGAAACCAGCCCCGAGAAACCCGGCCCGAGAACGGGAGAACCCCGTGCCGCTCCTGCACGTCACCGCCGTCCACCCCGTCACGCCGCACGTCGTGCGCGTGCGGTTCACCGGGGACGGCCTGGACGACTTCCCCACCTGGCCCGACCAGCAGCTGAAGCTGCTCATCCCCAAACCCGGCCACCCCGTGCCCGACCTGCCCGTCGCCGCCGGCGACCGGTACGGCCTGGGCTGGTACCAGGCTTACCAGGCCCTTCCTGAGGAACAGCGCCCCTGGCTGCGCAGCTACACCGTCCGCGCCCACCACCCCGACACCCACGAGATCGACATCGACTTCGTCCTGCACGCCGACGCCGGCCCCGCCACCCGCTGGGCCGCCTCCGCCCGCCCCGGCGACACCCTCGGCCGCTACGGGCCCTCCGCCGCCTACCGCACCACCCCGGGCCGGTTCGACTGGATCCTGCTCGCCGGCGACGAGACCGCCCTGCCGGCCATCGCGAGCCACCTGGCGGCGCTGTCGCCGGGCAGCCGCGCGCTGGTCCGCGCGGAGGTCGCCGGGGCGGAGGAGGAGCAGGTCCTGCCCAGCGCCGCCGAGGTGGACCTGCGCTGGGTGCACCGCGGCGACGCCCCGCCCGGCCGCGGCACCGCGCTGCTCGACGCGGTGCGCGCCGCCGAGTTCCCCGAGGGCACGCCGTTCGCCTGGATCGCCGGCGAGGCGGGCGCCGTGCGCGCCCTGCGCCGGCACCTGATCGACGACCGGGGCCTGACCAGGCAGCAGATCGACTTCGCCGGCTACTGGCGGCTCGCCCTCACCCAGGACGACGCCCCCACCGAGGAAGACCTCGCCGAGGCGCGCGAGCGCGTCGCCGAGTGAGCCGGGGAGCCCCGGTCGCGGCTCTTTCCGCGACCGGGGCTCCGCCGTGCGCCGGACCGCCGTGATCTTTGATTCCAGTCTGCACTGAAACCATGGAATAAATGGAATAAATTGATCAACCCGGTGCGGACCGGGTGCCCTGCCACTGAGCGGAAACCGCCGCTGTCGCGGTCGCGCCCGGTGCAGCAGGCTGCTCCCATGCGCACACAGGTCGCCATCGTCGGTGCCGGTCCCGCCGGGTTGCTGCTGTCCCACCTGCTGTCCCTGCGCGGCATCGACTCCGTGGTGGTGGAGAACCGCTCACGGGAGTACGTCGAGGCCCGCATCCGGGCCGGGGTGCTGGAGCAGGGCACCGCGGACCTGCTGGTGGAGTCCGGTCTCGGCGACCGACTCAAGTCCCGCGGGCTGCGGCACGACGGCATCCACCTGCAGTGGCCCGGCGAGCGCCACCGGATCGACTTCCACGCGCTCACCGGGCGCTCGGTGTGGGTCTACGGGCAGACCGAGGTGGTCAAGGACCTGCTCGCGGTGCGGGCCGACGCCGTGCACTTCGAGGTGTCGCGGACCGCGCTGCACGACGTCGACGGCGACCGGCCGGCGCTGTCCTTCGTGGACCGCGACGGCACGGCCCGCACCGTGCGGGCCGACGTCGTGGTCGGCGCCGACGGGTTCCACGGCGTCAGCCGCCCCAGCATCCCCGAACCGCTGCGCCGCACCTGGCAGCGCGACTACCCCTACGGCTGGCTGGGCGTCCTGGCCGAGGTCCCGCCGTCCACCGACGAGCTGATCTACGCCTGGCACCCGCGCGGGTTCGCCATGCACAGCATGAGGTCGCCGGAGCTGAGCAGGCTCTACCTCCAGGTCGACCCGGCGGAGAGCGTCGAGGCGTGGTCCGACGACCGCATCTGGGACGAGCTGCGCACCCGCCTGGGCCTGGACGGGTGGTCGCTGGCCGACGGCCCGATCGTGGACAAGGGCATCACGCCGATGCGCAGCTTCGTCAGCACCCCGATGCGGCACGGCCGGCTGTTCCTGGTCGGCGACGCGGCGCACATCGTGCCGCCGACCGGGGCCAAGGGCCTCAACCTGGCCGTCGCCGACGTCGCGGTGCTGACCGAGGCGCTCGGCGCGTTCTTCACCGAGGGCCGCACCGACCTGCTCGACGGCTACGAGGAGCGGGCGCTGCGGCGGGTGTGGCGGTGCACCCACTTCTCGTGGTGGATGACGTCGATGCTGCACACCTCGGGCGACGAGTTCGACCGGCAGCTGCAGCTGTCCCAGCTCCGCTACGTCTGCTCGTCGGAGGCCGCGGCGACCGGCCTCGCCGAGAACTACGTCGGCCTGCCCCACGAGACCGGCCGCTGAGGGGGCCCGCCGCGCGGCCGGCTCAGCCCGCCCGGTCCACGGGGGTGACGGTGCCGCGCGCGCCGTCGACCCGGACGCGGTCGCCGGTGCGCAGGCGGGCGGTGGCGTCGCCGCAGCCGACCACGGCGGGGATGCCCAGTTCGCGGGCCACGATCGCCGCGTGGGACAGCGGCGCGCCGACGTCGGTCACGACCGCCGCCGCGCGCGGGAACAGCGGTGTCCACCCGATGTTCGTCACGGTCGTCACCAGGACCTCGCCCGGCCGCAGGGCCGCCCCGTCGGCCACCGACGGGATCACCCGCACCACGCCCTCCGCCACGCCCGCCGCGCCGGGCAGGCCGGTGACCTCCCGGCCGGGCGGCGCGGCGGCGGGGGCGTGCACGTCGCCGCGCCGGTCCGGGTCCGCCGCCCAGGACACCGGGTCGAAGTGGCCGCGGATCACCGTCGGGTAGGGCGGCAGCGCCCGGTAGCGCTCGTAGGCCCGGCGGCGGGCCGGGATCGCCGACACCGGGCCGGGGTCGCCGCCGAGCACCGCCGCGGTCTCGGCCAGGGACAGGAAGAACACGTCGTGGCCGGTCAGCTCCCGCGCCCGCACCAGGAACGCCCGCAGCACGCCGAACCCGCGCACCATCTCCGAGCGGGCGCGCTCGCGCAGCCGGACCGCCGCCCCGTGCGCGGCCAGCGCGCGCCCCAGCCGCGCGGCCCCGCGCGGGTGCGCGGCGACCAGCCGCCGCCACGCCGCCTCCCGCGCCGCCGCCTGCCCGGCCAGCAGCTCCGCCGGGTCCGGGCCGTCGACCGCCGCCTGCCGGTCCAGCCAGTCGGGGTCCTCGGCGGGCCGGGGCGCGGACAGCTCGAACTCGTCGGCGAACCGGTGCCCCCACTCCCGCAGGTAGGTCTCGCGGTCGATCTCCCCGCGCCGCAGCCGCGCCAGCGCCAGCAGCGGGCCGAGGCCGGCCAGCTCGCCGGCCGGGCCGTGCGCGCCGGTCAGCAGCGCGGCGGCGTCGCGCTCCCCCACCAGCCGGCGCAGGGTGCGCCGCAGCCGGGCGCCACCGCCGCGGGCGCCCGCCCGCGCCCCCGCGTCGTAGACGCGGATGTCGTCGCGCAGGAAGACCTCCACTTCGGACACCCACAGCGCCAGCAGCCGCGCCGGGGTGTCGGCGTCGGCGATCCGGTCGCGCAGCCGCCCGGCGCGGGCCGGCGCGGCGGCCAGGAGCCCCTCGACGCGCCGGGCGTACTCGCGCTGCTGCCGGAGGAACGGCGCCAGCGCCGCGAGCGCCGCCCGCACGGTGGCCGGCCGCGACATCGGCAGCGCCGGCACCCGCACGCCGTCGGGGAGGTGGCCGAACACCTCCGCCGCCAGCCGCCGCGCCGGCCCGCCCAGCCCCAGGGCGGAGCCGACGGCCAGCACGGCGCTGAGGTTGAGGTAGAACCGGCCGCCGATGTTGCCGGCGGTGGGGTGCCCGCCGATCGGCGGCTGCGCCAGGACCTGCGCGACGGACCAGGTGGCGGGCGTCATCACGCTGGGCACCGCCTCGCCGAGGTTCGCGCACGTCCACAGGTAGTCGCCGCGCAGGCTGTCGTTCCACACCTCCTCCAGGGCGGTGATCGGCCGGGCCTGCAGCAGCGCGAACCGGCCGCCGCCCCGGGCCCACTCGACGTCCACCGGCGCACCGACCAGCTCCTGCGCGCGGGCGCCCAGCGCGGCCAGCTCGAGCACCTCCCGGTCGTCGAGCAGGTCTCCCCCCGAGGTCACGGCCCCGTCCACCACCGCGTACCGCTCCGGGGCGACCTCCCCGCCCACCAGCGCGTCGCCGGGACCGGGCGCGGCCTCGACCACCGTCCGGTCGCGGGCCCCGGTGACCGGGTCGGCGGTGAACAGCACGCCGGCGGCGTCGGCGGGCACCATCTCCTGCACCACCACGGCCATCGCCGCGTCGGCGACGCCGTGGCGGGCGCGGTAGGCGACGGCGCGCTCGGTCCACAGCGACGCCCAGCAGCGCCGCACCGCGTCGAGCACGTCCCGGCCGCGCACGTCCAGGACCGTGTCGTGCTGACCGGCGAACGACAGGTCGGGCAGGTCCTCGGCGGTGGCCGAGGACCGCACCGCCACCGGGCCGGCGGGCAGCGCGGCCAGGATCGCGGCGGCGACCTCCGCCGGCACCTCCCCCGCCGCGACCGACGCGGCGTCGGGTCGCCCGACGCCCAGGCCCGCGGTGAACGCGCGGTAGGCGTGCGTGGTCACGTGGAAGCCGTCGGGCACGGGCAGGCCCGCCCGCCGCAGCCGCGCCAGCGACGCGCCCTTCCCGCCGACCACGTCGAGGTCGGCCCCGGGATCGTCCAGCGGCAGCACGAGAGCTCCGGTCCCCATCCTGTGATCCTGGCAGGCTCGGCGCGGGCGCGTCCCGGGAACGCGGTCACCCGCCGGCGCGCTGCTCCGCGGGCGGGCGGCGGTCGCGCCCCGCGGCGCGCCGGGCCGGGCGGGTCAGCGCCACCCCCACCAGGACCACCGCCATGCCGGCGACGACGCCGGGCGTCAGCGGCTCGTCGAGCACCAGCGCGCCGAGCGCCAGGGAGACCACCGGCAGCAGGTAGCCGACCGTGGCGGCGCTGGTGGCGCCCTCGTCCTCGATGATCCGGTAGTTCAGCACGAACGTGGCCCCCGTGCCGAAGACGCCCAGGACCACCACCGCGACCACCGCGGTGGCGTTGAGGTGGGCGGGCGGCGAGGCGGGCAGCGCCAGGGCGCTCAGGCCGGTGGCGGCCGCCAGCTGCGCGGCGGAGATCGCCACCGGCCCGCCCCGGCCGACCAGCTCGCGGCCCATGTAGGCGAACGCCACCGCGTAGCTCGCCGCCGCGCCGAGCAGGGCGAGCGCGCCCCAGCTCGCCAGGCCGTGCCGCTGCCACGGCGCGAAGATCACCAGCACGCCCGCGAACCCGAGGACCAGCCCGCCGACCCGCCGCGGGGTCGGCCCGCGCTCGGTGCCCAGCAGCAGGCCGATCAGCAGCGACCACAGCGGGGTCGTGGCGTTGAGCACGCCCGCGACGCCCGAGTCCACGCTCTGCTGGCCGATCCCGAACAGCACGAACGGCAGGGCGTTGCAGAACAGCGCCGCCACCGCCAGGCGCGCCCACGTCCCGCGGTCGCGCGGCAGCCGCTGGCGCCGCACGAGCGCCAGGCCCAGCAGGACCGCCGCGCCCAGCGCGCAGCGGACCACCGCGATCTGCACCGGGGCCAGGCCGGTGAGGGCCAGTTCGATCCACAGGAAGCAGGAGCCCCACAGGAGCGCCAGGAGGCCCATCCGCACCGCTGATCCGCTCAACACCCCGCTCACGCTGCCGCAGGGCTGCCGTTAAGAAAAGTGAAGGATTCTGGACGAGCTTTAAGCCCTGCTTCAAGATCGGCGGGGGCCCGCTGCCGACAGGCCCCCCACCGCCTCAGCGGGTGCGCACCATCAGCGAGTCCACCCCGTGCACGATCGACGCCGTCCGGAACGACGGGCGCTCGTCGGCCAGGCGCAGGTCGGGGAAGCGCCGCAGCAGGGCCGGGTAGGCCGCCCGCAGCTCCATCCGCGCCAGCTCCGCCCCCACGCACCGGTGCGCGCCGTAGCCGAACGCCAGGTGGGCCGAGACCTTGCGCGCCGCGTCGAAGTCCATGCGCTCCAAGCCCTCGCGGTTGGCGGCGCTCAACGACACCACCACCACGTCGCCCTCCTCGACCCGCGTCCCGCCGATCTCCAGGTCGTGCTTGGCGAACCGCGGGAACGCCACCTGCACGACGCTCAGGTGCCGCAGCAGCTCCTCCACCAGCGGGCCGACGGCCTGGTCGTCGTCGCGCATCGCCGCCCGCGCCGCCGGGTCGCCCATCAGCACGATCGCGCCCAGCGCCAACATGCTCGCGGTGGTGTCGAACCCCCCGGTCAGCACGCCGTCGGCCAGGCCGGCCAGCTCCGCGTCGCTGACCTCGTCGCCGTGCTCGCGGATGATCATGCCGATGAGGCCGTCGCCGGGCGACCGCCGCTCCCGGCGGACGATCTGCTCCATGTACCGCAACGACTCCGAGATCGCGCCCAGCGCCGAGGTCGCGCCGCCGAACAGGTCGAACCGCGCCGCCGCCAGCTCCTGGAACCGCGCGCGGTCGCCGTAGGGCACGCCCAGCAGCTCGCAGATGGCCAGCGAGGGGATCGGCAGCGCGAACTCCCGCACCAGGTCGACCGGCCCGTCCGCCGCCTCCATCGCGTCCAGGCGCTCGGTCACGATCTCGTCGATGCGCGGCACCAGCCGCGCCAGCCGGCGCATGGTGAACTCCGGCGTCAGCAGCTTGCGCAGCCGCGTGTGGTCCGGCGGGTCGGCGAAGCCCAGGCCGCCGGGCGTCTGCTCGATCCGCCCCACCGCCGCGCCGAGCCGGGCGTAATCGTTACTGAACGCCTCTGTGTCGGAAAGCACTTTTTTCGCCTCGGCCTGGCCTGTGACCAACCACACCTTCACCCCGAACGGCACCGGCAACCGGTGGACCGGCCCCGCCTCCACCATCCGCCCCAGCTCGGCGACCGGCTCCACCCCGTCCCGCTTCAACGGGACCAGCGCGCGATCCGGGAGCAGCGACAACGCCCGCGAACCGACCTTCCCCATCACCCAGCGCGTCACCGAACGCCGTGCGACCCACGCCACCAATCCGTCGCGCACCGACGCCAGAGTCGCCATCCCACACCCCTCTTCCCCAGGTTGACCTGCCCGACGGTAACCGTACGTACGAGCGAGCAGCATCGAGCCACAGGCGGATTGACATGCCGCAGCCGGTGTCGGACGATCGACGATCGCGCAAGTCACGCCCATTCCGGGCATCCGAAACCGTGATCCGCACCACACAGGATGCCGCACGACCCGAACGGTGCAGCCGGCCCACCCGATCGGGGCAGCACGACCCCACGGCGGCGAGCCGCCGAACCGGCCCCCGGGAGCCTCGGGGCCGCGCCTGGCAGGGCCGCGCCGGCGGTCAGCGCCGCCGGGCCGCCAGCAGCAGCCCCAGCCCCGCCGCCGACAGCACCAGGCCGATCGCGTACGCGCTGCGGTAGCCGAGCACCTGCGCCAGCGCCAGCAGCGGGCCCGACAGCATCGCGCTGATCTTCGCCGTGTTGGTGAACAGCGTGGTGGCGTGCCCGGGGCGATCCGGGGCCAGGTCCTGGAAGTAGGAGATGCCCACGCCCATCACCGCCGCGATCACCACCGCGTGCAGCGCCTGCGCCGCCGCCACCTGCCAGGTCGCCTGGGTCGCCGGCATCACGCCGTAGTAGGCCAGCGCCACCGCGCCGCCGACGAGCACCAGCCGCCGGTGGTCGACCCGGATCGCCAGCGCGCCGAACCCCAGCATCAGCGGGATCTCCAGCGCCGCGCACAACCCCAGGACCAGCCCGGCGTCACCGGTCGTGCCGTGCAGCACGTCGGTCACGTACAGCGGCATCGCCAGCACGCCCACCGACGTCGCGCCCTGCAGCAGCACGAACGCCACCGCCGCGAGCACGACCTCCCGACCCGGCCCCGACCGCGACCGCCCCGCGACCGCGACCGCTCCCCCGCCCAGCTCCGGCAGCAGCAGCGCCGTCACCAGCGCGGCCACCAGGTACACCGCGGCCGCCACCGCGAACAGGCCGGTGAACCCGGCCGAGTCGATCAGCAGCGCGGCCAGCGGCGGACCGCCGACCCAGGACACCGAGACCATCGTGCGCAGCGCGCTGATCGCCAGCGGCCCCCGCGCCGAACCGGTGCGCTCCAGCGCCTGCCGCGCGTAGGCGAAGGTCTGCGGCATCAGCGACGACGCCACCGCCGCCAGCGTCAGCGACACCACCAGCAGCAGCCAGTAGTCGCGCAGCAGCGCGAACAACCCGGAGGACACCGTGCCCGCCAGCGCCCCGCACACCAGCAGGTTGCGCCGCACCGCCCGCGCGTCGGACAGCCTGCCGAGCACCGTGCTGGTGACCACGGCGGACAGCGCGCTCGTCAGCAGGAAGGCGCCGACCGCGACCGGGCCGGCGTGCAGCTCCTTGATCAGGAACAGCGACAGGAACGGCCCGGCGAGCGCGTAGCCCAGGCCGGTCAGCAGGTTCACCGACAGCAGCGGCAGGAAGGGCCCGGAACGGGGCTGGACGGGGGTTTCGCTCACGAGGACCACACCGGTCATCCTCACCACCGCGCCCCCTGGCGGAGAACCGGGATTCCACCCGTTGGACGGTGAGGGCGATCACCTGCCCGGCCGGCCTGGACCGTTTGCCCGTCGGGCGGGTCGGGTACGGCAGGCGGGTGGAACATCGAGGACCCGACGCACAGCACGAAGGCGAGATCGACCCGGCACAGGTGAAGCGGAACGTCCGGCTGGTCGTCGCGCGACTGCGGCAGCGGCTCACCGCCGCGGGGAACCCGGGGCTGTTCCAGGCGTTGCGCGACGAGGCCCCCGAGGGCCGCTCGACCGGCTGCCACCGCCGGGTTGATTGATCTTTAAGTCGACACTGAAGGAATTATTCCAACAGAAGATCAGGTGCCGCGCCGGTCGCGGTGATCATCGGCGGCGTGGGGGCCGCCGGAGGGCGGCAGGTCCGCCCGCACGGGCGCGGCCCCCGTCCCGACCGGGACGGGGGCCGCGCCCGTGCTCCGCGTGATCAGCGCTCGGGCGCCGCCTCCACGTCGCACCACCGGACCAGGCCCGCGATGCGCGGTTGGCCGTCGTGCCGCCACCGCATCGAGGCGCGGGCCATCGCGCCCGGCTCGGCGACCCGGCTGACGCCCGCGCGGGCCAACTCCCCCGCCGCGCGCCAGAACTCGTCGCCCACCGCGCCGAGCCCGACGGTCTGCAGGTGCGCGGCGTAGGGGCGCATCGCCGCCACCGCGGCGGCCACGTCGGGCACCGCGACGATCCGCGCCACCCGGTTGCCCGCGCCGCTGAGCGGGAGCAGCGCGTCGTCCAGCACGACCGTCCACTCCAGACCGCCGGCCGCCCAGACCTCGCAGGAGGCGCGCCCGGCGGCCCGCCACTCGGCGACCAGCCGCCGGTGCTGCAGCACCGCGGCGTCCTGGTCGGCGACCGCGCCCGGCGGGCAGTCGGCGGCGGCGCGGCGCATCGCGTCGGCCACGTGCTCGGCGACGGCGCGGGCGTGCTCGGCGGCCACCAGGTACACCTGGGGCGACAGGCAGGCGTGCTGGTCGAAGTCGCTGCAGTCGGCGGCGATCCGGCGCGCCACCTCGGCCGGGCCGTGCAGCCGGGCGTAGGCGGCGCTGACGACGCCGAAGGACAGCTTGTGGCCGTGCTCCTCGTAGAGCTGGTGGGGCGCGACCTTCGCCCGGATCGCCGCGCACGCCTGGTCGCTGCCGTAGGCGATGACGGCGTCGGCCTGCTCCAGCGCGGCCGACATGGTCGCGTCGTCGTCGCGGTCCCAGTAGGTCGCCACCACCGCGTCGGCCAGCCGCGGCTCCACCTCGTGCAGGGTGCGCAGGAACGCGGCGGTGAAGTGCGGCTCCTTGGCCGGGACCTTGGCGATGACGCTGGACTTCACCAGCAGCGCCCGCACCAGCGACCGCGCGGGCAGGCCCGGGACGTTGCCGGAGAACACCGCCAGCGCGGTGCGCGGCCCGACGGCCGTGGCGCCGCCCCGGAAGCCGTCGAGCACCTCCGGGTCGCCCAGCTCGCGCTCCAGCGCGGCGATCAGCGACGGCGCGCGGAGGGCGACGCCGACCTCGGCGTCCAGCGCGCGGTCCACCGTCTCCACCGACATGCCCGTGACCCGCGCGGCGGCCTCGACGGCCGCGCGGCGCTCGGGGAAGTCGCGCTTGGCCCAGCGCTCGGCGGCCACGTCGACCGCCTCCACGATGCGGCGCACCGGCAGGTCGCGCAGCCGCTCGTGCGCGCGGCGCAGGCCCTCGCCGGTGGCGGCCCAGTCGGTCGGCCGCGCGCCGCGCCACTCGTGCGGGCCGGCGGACAGGGTGAAGGGCTCGGTCTCGGTGTCGCACCACCGCGGGATCCAGGACACGCTCACGGCTCACCGGCCTCCGGTCATCTCGTCGAGGGACAGCGAGCAGCCCCGGCTGGTGCTGCCCGCGACGCGGCCCGCCACCGCCACGCCGTCCGGGGTCGCCACGCCGAGGTCGCCGGTCAGCAGCACGTGCGGCCGGTCCAGCACCGACAGGTCGGTGATCTCCAGCAGGCCCGGTCCCTCGGTGCGGAACTCGCGGGTGCGCGGGTCGCGGACGCGGGGCCCGCCGAAGTGCCGGTAGGCTTTGGGGCGCTCCCCCAGCGGGCCCACCGGCACGTCCGCCGCGTCGTAGAGCTGGTTGGCCAGCTCGGTCATCCCGAAGATGTTGTCGAACTCCTCGACGCCGAACACGCGCCGGACGGCCGCGCGCAGGTCGTCCACCCGCATCACCCGCGACCTGCCCTTGAAGCCGCCGCCGTCGTACATGCGCGAGCCCGGCGGCAGCTCCCAGCCCCGGCCCTGCGCCGCCAGCCGGTCGCAGGCGTTGACGAACGCGAAGCTCGCGCCCACCAGCACCACCGGCAGCCCCTCGGCGACCGCCGCGTCCAGCGTCGCGGCCAGCAGGTCGTAGTCGACGCCGGCCGGGCCGACCACCGACGTGCTCAGCTCCGGGTCGCCGCACTCCTCCTGGATGCGCGCCAGGTCGAAGGCGATCGCCATGTCCGGCGCGGCCTCCTCGGTGGGCGCGAACCGGACGACGACCGGCCGCTCGCCGGCGCGTGCCACGCTGCGCCGGGCGTTGGCCCGCACCGCCAGGGCCTTGAGCTCCAGGCCCAGCCGGGAGTAGCGCACGCTGCCCCGCACCGAGCCGGTCGTGCCGCTGGTGCGGAACACCCGCACCGCGGGCTCGTCGGGGAACAGGTGCGGACCGCCGTCCTTGTAGGCCGTGTCCGGCACCCCCACCCCGGCGCCGACCTGCTTCCAGTACCGCGCCACGTCGGGCGCGTTGGCCGCGGCCAGTTCGACCAGCTGCCCGTGCAGGGCCGCCGGATCGCCGACCCCGTCGGTGACGAGCAGCGCCATCTCCTCGAACAGGCGTCCGACGTGCGGGTCGTGGTGGGCAACGGTCATCGACTGCCTCCATGCGGTCGAGAGGGCGACCCGACGAGAAGTCGGGCGGAAGGTGGTGACATCCCCAGCGGGCGCTCCGGTGCGCCCTGGTGTCCATCCCCGGCCGGGCAGCGACTTCGGCACGCTAGCAACGTCCACTCGCGACCTACAAGGAAGTTCGGCTGAACGCAGTACCCCTTCACCCCGCGACGCCGGGTCACCGCTTCGCGACGCGTCGCCACCGGGAGCAGCGCCCTGAGCCGATCGCAGCCGGGCGCGCTGCGGCCGTTGCCGCGCCGCCGACGGCTCCGCGCCGGATCGCGGGCGAACCCGTGTCGGATCGCGGGCAGCGGCGTGCCACCCGGTGACACGCGCCTGCCCGCCCGCCGGCACCCCCCGCCCCGACCCTGGCCGCACATGACGCCGAGTGGAGGAACGATGGACTACGCCTTCCAGGCCGAGGGCCTGGTCAAGCGGTACGGGAGGACGACCGCGCTGGCCGGGGTCGACCTGGCCGCCCGCACCGGCACGGTGCTCGGGGTGCTGGGGCCCAACGGCGCGGGCAAGACAACCGCAGTGCGCATCCTGGCGACGCTGCTGCGCCCCGACGGCGGCCGGGCCACCGTGGGCGGGCTCGACGTGGTGGAGCACGCCGCGCGGGTGCGCCGGCTGATCGGGCTGACCGGGCAGTACGCGTCGGTGGACGAGGACCTCACCGGCACGCAGAACCTGGTGCTGATCGGGCAGCTGCTCGACCTGCGCGCCGCCGAGGCCAAGGCGCGGGCGGCCGAGCTGCTGGCCGGGTTCGACCTGCTCGACGCGGCCGGGCGGCCCGCCAAGACCTACTCGGGCGGGATGCGGCGGCGGCTGGACCTGGCCGCGAGCCTGGTCGGCCGACCGGACGTGATCTACCTCGACGAGCCGACCACCGGGCTGGACCCGGCCAAGCGGGACGACATCTGGAACGTGGTCCGCTCGCTGGTCGCCGACGGGGCGACGGTGCTGCTGACCACGCAGTACCTGGAGGAGGCCGACGCGCTGGCCGACGAGATCTCGGTGATCGACCACGGCCGGGTCATCGCGCACGGCACGCCCGCGGCGCTCAAGCGGGTCGTCGGCGGCCAGACGGTCCTGGTCCGGCCCGCCGACCCCGGTCGGCTGGCCGACGCCGCCGCCGTGCTGGCGGCGGTGTCCGGGCACCAGCCGGAGTCGCCGAGCCGGGGCGTGATCACCGTGCCGGTCGCCGGCGACACCGCGTTCACCGAGGTGGTGAGGCGGTTGGACGCGCTGGGCATCGGGGTGGCCGAGCTGTCGCTGCGGCTGCCCAGCCTGGACGAGGTGTTCTTCGCCCTCACCGGGCAGCACACCGAGGAGGCGGCATGACGCTCACCGCGCACCGCACCGCGCCCGCGCGGGGCGCCGACCGGCCCTTCGCCCTGGCCCGGCACAGCCTCGTGCTGGCCGGGCGCAGCCTGGTCAAGACCGCGCGGACGCCCGAGCAGCTGCTGGACGTGACGCTCCAGCCGGCGATCTTCGTGGTGGTCTTCGTGTACCTGCTGGGCGGCGCGGTGGCCGGCTCGACGCACGGGTACCTGCAGCTGCTGCTGCCCGCGATCATGGTGCAGAGCACCGTGTTCGCCGGGGTGGCGACCGGCGTGAACCTCAACGCCGACATCGGCAAGGGGGTCTTCGACCGGTTCCGCAGCCTGCCGATCGGCCGGTCCGCGCCGCTGGTCGGCTCGGTGCTCGGCGACCTCGTCCGGTACGTGGCGGCGGTGGTGTCGCTGCTGCTGTTCGGCGCCCTGATGGGGTTCCGGGTGACCACCGGGCTGCTGCCCGCCCTGGCGGCCTGCCTGCTGGCGATCCTGTTCGCCTTCAGCCTGAGCTGGGCGTTCGTCCTGGTCGGGATGCTGGCCCGCACGCCGGGCTCGGTGCAGGGCATCGGGTTCCTGGCGCTGTTCCCGCTGACCTTCGGCACGAGCATGATCGCCCCCGCCGAGACGCTGCCGGGGTGGCTGCGGTCGTGGGTGGAGGTCAACCCGGTGACGCACGTGATGACCGCGGCGCGCGGGCTGATGGTCGGCGGCCCGGTGGCCGGGTCGGCGCTGTGGGCGCTGCTGTGGTCGGCGGTGTTCGTCGCGGTCTTCGCGCCGCTGGCGGTCCGGGCCTACCGCCGGCGCGCCTGAGGGCCGCGGGGCGGTCGGCGCCCCGCGGCGCCCGGTCCGGCGCGGGCCAGGGGGTCGCGCCGGACCGGGCGTCACCGCGGCAGGGCCAGCGCGACCGCGTCCGCCCGGTCCAGGGCCACCCCCGAGGCGTAGGCCAGGTCGTAGGCCGCCGCCCCGATGTCGGCCCGCAGGCGCTCGGCCAGGCGCACGATCTCCGGGTGCAGGGCGTCGGGGGCGCCGCGGAGCTGTTCGGCGGCGCCGAGCAGCACCGCGGCGCCCGCCGAGTCGCCCCGCCGGGCGCGCGCCGCCGCCCCCGCGACCGCCACCAGGGCCGTGATCGGCATGTCCTTGGCCAGCGCGGCCTGCTCACCGGCCTGCCGCAGGAGGTCCTCGGCGGGCTCGCCGCGGTCGATCGCCAGGTGCGCCCGCGCGCACAGCATGACGGCCACGACCTGCGGCACGACGACCTGCTCGCCCTCCAGCGCGACGGCCGCCGTCTCGTACTGCCGGGCCGCCTCCGCGAGGTCGCCCTCGTAGCGGGCCAGGTCGCCGAGCATGATCCGGGCGAACGCGACGCTGCGCACCGACCACGGCTGGGACACCCGCGCGGTGCGCACCAGCTCCCGGTACTCCGCCCGCGCCCGCGCCACGTCGCCCTGCCGCAGGCGGGCGTTGGCCAGCACGATGCGCTCGTGCGCGGCGTCGTCGTCCGGGTCGAGTTCGCGCAGCAGGGCGACCGACTCCTGCAGCGCCTCCACCGCCCGGTCCACGTCGCCGAACGCCAGGTGCGCGTCGGCCACCGCGGTCAGCGCCTGCGACAGGCCGAACCGGTCGCCCACCTCGCGCAGGCCCGCCCCGGCGACCAGCAGGTCGTCCCGCGCGTCCGCCATGTCGCCGACGTTCTCGCGCACCGCGCCGCGCACCATCCACAGCATCGCCCGCGCCCACGGGTCCGGGTGGTCCAGGCGGGAATCCACGGCCCGCACCGCGCTGTCCGCCTCGTCCAGCAGCAACCCCACCACCGGCTCCAACAGCACCAGGACCGGGTGGTCGGTCGGCGCCGTGGCGGCCAGGTCCCGCAGCCGGGCCACGTGCTCGCCGGTGTCGCGGAAGCCGCTGGAGATCGCGTCGTTGATCAGCAGGAACGCCGCCACCACGTGCCGCGCGGCGGCGGGCGAGCCCCCCGGCACGCCCAGCGCCAGCCGGAACCACCCGACCGACTCGGCGCGGTTGCCGCGCACGGTCCAGAAGATGCTCATGGCCGCGGCGATGCGCACCGCCGTGTCCGCGTCGCCGCGGTCGGCCGCGAAGTGCAGCGCCGCCAGCACGTTGTCGCGCTCGGCGTCGAGCCGGGCGAGCCACGCCAGCTGCTCCTTGCCGCGCAGGTGGGGCTCGGCGGCCTCGGCCAGGTCGCGGTAGTGCTCGGCGTGCCGCTCGCGCGCGGCGCCGACGCGCCCGCTCTCGCCCAGCCGCTCCAGGCCGTACTCGCGGATGGTCTCCAGCATCCGGTAGCGCGGGCCGCCGGGGCCTTCGACGACGTGCAGCAGCGACTTGTCCACCAGCGCGGTGAGCAGGTCGAACGCGTCCCCGCCGACCAGGCCCTCGGCCGCCTCCGGGTCGACGCCGCCCGCGAACACGGCCAGGCTCTCGGCGAAGTCGCGCTCGGCGGGGTCGAGCAGGTCCCAGCTCCAGGCCACCACGGCGCGCAGCGTCCGGTGGCGGGGCAGCGCGGTGCGGCTGCCCCCGGTGAGCAGGCGGAAGCGGTCGTCCAGGCGGGCGGCCAGCTGCTCGGGCGAGAGCGAGCGCAGCCGGGCGGCGGCCAGCTCGACGGCCAGCGGCAGCCCGTCCAGCCGGCGGCAGACCTCGGCCAGCACGGGCGCGTTGTCCTCGGTGACCCCGAAACCGGGCCGCACGGCCGCGGCCCGCTCGGCGAGCAGCCGCACGGCGGTGTCCTCGTCCAGCGGCGGCACCGGGACGATGGCCTCGCCGAGCACGCCCAGCGGCTCGCGGCTGGTGGCCAGCACGCGCAGCCCCGGGCACCGGCCCAGCAGCTCCTCGGCGAGCCGGGCGGCGGTGTCGACCACGTGCTCGCAGTTGTCCAGCACGACCAGCGGCTCACCGCGCGAGAGCGTCTCCACCAGGCGGCCGACGGTGTCCAGCGGCGCCTGCGGGTGGTCCACGGCGCGCTGCTCGCGCAGGCCCAGCGCGCCCAGCAGGGCCGTCGCCACGTCCGCCGGGTCGGTGACGGGCGCCAGCTCGACCAGCCACGCGCCGTGCCGCAGCCGGGCGGCGGCCGTCGTGGCGAGCCGGGTCTTGCCCGCGCCGCCCGGCCCGACCAGCGTGACCAGGCGGTGCCGGTCGAGCAGGCCGGCGACCCGGTCCAGGTCCTCCCGGCGGCCGACGAAGCTGGTCAGCGGCAGCCGCAGGTTGCCGGCGCGGGGCGGCTCGGGCGGCTCCGCGCGCAGGATGTGGCGGTGGGTCTCGCGCAGCTCCGGCCCGGGGTCCGCGCCCAGCTCGTCGGCCAGCCGGCGGCGGACCTCCTCGTAGGCGGCCAGCGCCTCGGCCGGGCGGCCCGCCGCGAACAGCGCCCGCAGCAGCAGCGCCTGCAGCCGCTCGCGCAGCGGGTGGCGGGCGGCGAGGTCGGTCAGCTCGGCGACCAGGCGCCGGCCCGACCCGCAGGCCAGCTCGGCCTCGGCGGCGTCCTCGACCGCGCCGAAGCGGGTCTCCGCCAGGCCCGCGACGTGGCCGACGGCGAACGGCAGGCCCGCCACGTCGGCCAGCGGGGCACCGCGCCACAGCCGCAGGGCCTCCCGGGCCAGCCGGCGGGCGGCGGGCGCGTCGCCGGCGGCGAGGGACCGGCGCGCCTCGCGGGCGAGCCGGTCGAACAGGTGGGCGTCGACGGCGTCGGGCGGCAGGTCCAGGCGGTAGCCGCCGTGGGCGGAGCGCAGCGCGGCCGGGTCGGGCAGCGCGCGGCGCAGCCGGGACACCAGCGACCGCACCGCGCCCACCTCGTCGGCGGGCTTGTCCTCCGGCCACAGCGCGGCGGCCAGCTCCTCCACCGTGACCACGCGGCCCGCGCCCAGTGCGAGCCGGACCAGCAGCGCGCGCACCCGCGTCCCGCCGATCTCCACCGACGACCCGTCGGCCGTCACCGCCAGCGGCCCCAGCACCCCTACCCGCACCGGCCCAACTCTGCCACGCCCGCGCCGGCGGACCGGCGGCCGGCGGGCGGGACGTGTATGCGGATTCCGGAATAATGAGCACCCGTCAGCAACGCGACAAGAGCGCCGGCGCACCCGCATAGCGCTTCGGGCGGGTTCACCCAGGGTGACCGGCGGCGGCAATGCCCGCTTTTCCGCGGCTCCGCCCACCCAGCCACGACAGGGGCGGTCGAGAACACCCGGTGGAATGACTGGGAGCGCTCCCGGCGCGGTCGGTAGCATTCGCTCCGACATGCGCAAAGGGTCCACGGCAAGGCAAAAGTGCCACACGGTGGCCGCAGTATTGCGGTCGACCCGGATGATCCGGCGATTTCCGCGGCAACGATGTAACCGGAAGGGCTAACGAAGCGTCATACAGCACGATATCCGCGCTGTGGGGGACCGATTCCACGCCGGCAGTACGAGTCGGGTCCCCATGCCCCCGATGCAAACCACCAGCCACCTGGAGTGCCGGATGAACAGCCGTGTGGTCGAACTCGAAACCGCCCTGTCCCGACCCGCCCCGGACCGGAGGGAGGCTCGGCACCTGGCGGTCGAGTTGGCCGACACGCTCGACGCCACCACCGCCCGGCGCCACCTGGACCGCCTGCTGCGCTGCGTGACCGCGCTGACCCGGATCGGTTCGGCGGACGCCGGCGAGGAACTGCTCGACGCGATGCTCGACCTGGTCGAGCCGGGCAGCGAGGAAGCCGCCAAGGTGCGCGACCAGCGGGCGCTGGTCGCCGTCGCGCGCGGCCGGTCCGACCTGGTCGGCCGGCACATCGCCACGCCCTGGGCGGGCGGGCCCGCCGGCTCCATGGCCGCGCGGGTCGTGCCCGAGGGCGGCAGGTGGTCCGCTGACAACGGTGTCGGCCTGACCGCCGCGATCGGGGTGGGCGTGGCCCGCGCCCGCGCCGAGCGGCTGCCCGCCGCCGTCGGCGACCGCGTCCCCGCCGCGCCCGACCTGCTCGCCGAGCCCGCCGACGACCCCGACGCCCTCGAACTCGACCTCGCCCGCAGCGCCGCCGCGCACGGCGCCGACCACCCGCGCACCCTGGCGCTGCTGATCGGCCTGCGCTCGGCGCGCTTCCAGCTCGCCCGCGACCAGGGCGGCGCCGACCGCGTCGGCGAGGCGCTGGCCGACCTGCGCGAAGCCACCGACCGCGTGGTCGCCGCCCTGGGCCCGCACCACCCGCAGTCCCTCGTCGCCCGCGCCAACCTGGCGTCGGCCGAGTTCGAGCACGCGCGCGTGCGGCGGTCGGCCGGCCAGGCGCAGCTGGTGCTGCCCAGCCTGCGCGGCGCGGCCGACCTCGCCGTGGCCAAGCTCGGGCCGGACCACCCGCACTCCCTGGTCGCCCAGTCCAACCTGGCCGCCGCCGAGCTGGAGGTGGCCCGCGCCGAGGGCGCGCACGCGCAGGCCCGGCGGGCGCTGGACACCGTGCGCACGGCCGCCGGGCGGGCCGGCGCGCTGCACGGCGCCGACCACCCCGCGACCCGGCTGCTGGCCCGCCAGCTGCGGGCCTGCGAGGTGCAGGCGGGCGAGGCCGGGACGCGGCGCGCGCTGGAGGACGTGCACGTGCCGGTGGAGGAGGCGGCCCGCCTGCTCGCCCGCACCCGGCCCGCGATCCCGCTGACCCGCAACGCCGTGCCCCGCCAGCACCCGGTCCGGGTGGCCCCGGCCGCGGGCCCCGCCCTGGCCACCGACCCGCAGTGGCCCGCCCACAGCCTGCTGGGCCGGCTGCGCGACCACACCCGCCAGGAGCTGCTCACCGTCGGCACGGTGGTGCGCTACGCCGCCGACCGGGAGCTGATCGAGCAGGACGCGCGCGACACGCACGCGTTCCTGCTGCTCGACGGCGTGGTGAAGGTGCAGGTCACCGACGAGGCGGGCGACACGGCGGTGCTGGCCATCCGGGTCGCGGGCGACCTGGTCGGCGAGATGGCGGCGCTGGACCACAAGCCGCGCTCTGCGACCGTGGTGACCTGCGGCGACGTCGTGGCGAAGCTGATCACCAGCGCGGAGCTGACGGCGTTCCTGCACCGGCGCAACGACATGTTCGTCGAGCTGATCAGCGTGGTCGACGACCAGCTGCGCTGGGCGAACAAGCGCCGCCGCGACTTCCTGTCGCACACCGCCGCCGAGCGCGTGGCGCGGGTGCTGGCCGAGCTGGTCGGCTCCTACGGCCGCCAGGAGCGCGGCGGGTGGACCCTCGGCATCCCGCTGACGAAGGTCGAGCTGGCGTCGATGGCCGGGATGAAGCCGCGCACGGCGGAGAAGGCGTTCAGCGACCTGCGCAAGGCGGGCGTGGTGGTCAGCCACTACCGGCGGGACGTGCTGGTGCCCGACCTGGAGCACCTGCGGAGGTTCGCGCGACTGGACTGACCGCGGGCACGGCTCGGCGGGCTTGGTCGTGACGGGCCGGTGTCGACGGCGGTGGGTGCGCCTCCCGGCCCGGCCGGCACGGCTGCGCCGGGCCGGTCGCGGCCACGAGCGGGTGAACTTGACCGGCGCCACAGCGACGACCGGCCTGTTTGCGCTGGTAGAGCGCTTGTGAGCAGGTGGCCGAAAAAATTTTGACCGAGCGGGAACAGGAAACTTGAGCCTATCGTTGTCAAGGGTGAGCGGCGGGCGACGACCGCCGCAACCCTGACTGGAAGGTGTGGAAGGAGTCCTGTGACGATGTTGATGCGCACCGACCCGTTCCGCGAGTTGGACCGGCTCACGCAGCAGTTCTTCGGCGCCAACGGGACGACGGCCCGTCCCGCCACCATGCCGATGGACGCCTACCGGAGCGGCGAGGAGTTCGTCGTGCAGTTCGACCTGCCCGGCGTCCCCGCGGACTCCATCGACCTCGACGTGGAGCGCAACGTCCTGACCGTGCGCGCCGAGCGCAAGGCCGTCGGCGACCACGAGTACCAGGTCGCCGAGCGCCCCCGCGGGGTGTTCAGCAGGCAGCTGTTCCTCGGCGACGCGCTGGACACGGACAACATCGAGGCGACCTACGACGCGGGCGTGCTGACCCTGCGCATCCCGGTCGCCGAGCGCGCCAAGCCGCGCAAGATCTCCGTCAGCGCGGAGTCGCAGCCCAAGCAGATCGACGCCTGACCGACCGCCGGCCCCCGGCCCCCGGCCCCCGGCTCCCGCCCCTCCCGCCCGGCCCTCTCGGCGCCGGGCGGGGGAACGGGGCCGGGGGCCGGCGGCCACCCTCACCCGCCCGACCGGGCCCGCCTCACGGCGACGCGGGCTCGAACACCACGTCCACCCAGAAGTTCAGCCCGCCGGGCGCCGCCGTCGACGGCATCCCCGAGCCGGACCCGTGCACCCCCGCTCCCCCTTCCGGGGTCGTCAGCGGGGGCGAGTCCACCCGGTGCCCGGCGAAGTACCCGTCGCTCAGCGCCGGGTACCCGTGCACCGCGTAACTGCCGACGTACGCGCCCCCCGCGGCCACCGGCACCGGAGAGGCGAACGCCAGCGTCTGCCACCCCTCCGCGGTCCCGCCCGGGAACGGCCCGGTGGCCAACTGCGTCCCGTCCGACGCCCACAGGTACCCGGTGTGCGGGCCGGGGTTCATGGTGGTCCGGTAGAACCTCACCCCCGTGACCACGCCGTCGACCGTGGGCGTGAACCGCACGCCCACGTGGGAGAACGTCCTGAACGGCTCCCACCGCCGCGCCGGCAGCGCGGCGGCGCTGAACAGCGTGCACGGGCACGTCTGCGCCGCCGTCGTGGTGAACCCCCACGTGATCGGGGTCGGCATCGCGTTCGCCGTCTCGTCCGCGGCGCGCACGCTCACCGAGTGCCGGGTGTTGGCCGCCAGTCGCGCCTTCGGGGTCCACACCACCGTGTGCCCGTCCTCGGTCCGGCTCAGCGTCCCGTCCATCCGCGCCCCGCCGCCGTCGGTCACGGTGAACGCGGTGCCGGCCAGGTCGATCGGCTCGTCGAACGTCGCGGTGACCGGCCCGTCCAGGTCGACCTCCGTGGCGCCGTCCAGCGGGGTGTGGCTGCCGGCGACCGGTGGCGCGGTGTCCCCGCTGAACGTGTAGACCACGTCCACCCAGTAGTTGTTGCCCTGGTGGGTGTTCGTCGGGAACCCGCTGCCCTCCCGGTACACGCCGTTGGGCGCGTCCCAGCCGTTCCGCGGCGCGGTCAGCGGTGGCGACCGCACGTCCCGCGCCTGGAAGTAGCCGTGGTCCACGGCGAACCGGCCGCGCGGCGCGGTGTAGGAGGCGACGTACGACGTGCCGGCGCGGATGTCCACCGGGGTCGGGAAGATCAGCGTCTGCCACCCCGTCGCGGTCTCGCCGCCGAACGTGCCGGTGGCCAGCCGCGCGCCGGACGCGGACCACAGCGAGCCGGTGTGGGCGCCGGTGTTGCCCTCCCCCTTGTAGAACTTCACGCCGGCCACCTTGCCGTTGTAGGCGGCCTCGAACCGCACGCCCAACTCGTAGGGGCTGCCGTCGGCGGCGGAGGTGGTCGTCGGGACGGTGGCGCCGCTGAACAGCGAGCACGGGCAGTCCGCCGACGCCTGCGTGGTGATCGACCACGTCGTGGTGGATGTCGTGGTGTTGCCGTTGACGTCCGCCGCGAGCGCGTTCACCGCGTACCGGGTGTCCGCGGCCAGCGCGGCGCTGGGCGTCCACGTGACGGTCCTCTGGTCGTCGGACAGGGTGATGGCGCCGGTCAGCTTCACACCGCCCGGGTCGGTCAGCCACACCCGCGGCGACGCCGGGTCGATCGGCTCGCTGTAGGTTAGCGACACGGACGCGCCCACCGGCACGCCGGTCGCGTCGGGCGCGGGCGCCCGGGACTCGACGGTCGGCGGCGTGTGGTCGCCGTTCAGCCCACTGCGGTAGACGACGTCGACCCAGTAGTTGTTCTTGTTGTGGCTGGTGCCGGGGAACCCGCCGCCGTAGCGGAACACGCCGTTGCCGCCGTCGACGCCGTCGGCGAGCGCGTTGATGCCGCCGTAGGACGCCTGGTCCCGGAAGTAGTCGGGATCGACCGCGTAGCGGCCGTTGGGCGCGTTGTACGACACGACGTAGGTGGTGTTCGCCTGGACGCTGACCGGCGACAGGAACGTCAACGCCTGCCAGCCCGTGCTCGTCTCGTCGGCGAACGTGCCGGTGGCCAGCAGCAGCCCCGAGGACGACCAGAACGAGCCGGTGTGCGTGCCGGTGTTCCCGGCCCCCTTGTAGAACCGGACGCCGAGCACCTCGCCCCGGCCGTCGAACCGGACCTTGGCGCCCACCTCCACGGCGGCGGTGTCGGCGGTGGCGGGCTCGGTCGGGGTGGTGAAGTCGTCCCACACCGTGCACGGGCACGTCGCCGGGCGCGGCGAACCCGTGGTGAACGCCCAGGTGTGCGCGGCGGCCTGGTTGCCGGCGGCGTCGCGCGCCCGCGTGGACGCCGTGTAGGACGTGCCGGCCGCCAGCGCCTCCGCCGGGGCGAACCGCGCCGCGGTGCCGTTCACCGACACCGCGCCGGCCACCGCGCCGGCGGGACCGGTCAGGGTGAACTCGACCGACGCCGGGTCGACCACCTCGTCGTAGGTGGCGCTCACCGCCTGGCCCGGCGGGACGCTGCCCGCACCCGCGCCGGGGAACAGGGCGGAGATCCCGGGCGCGCGCGTGTCGGCCCCGGCTTCCGGCGCCCACACCACGTCGACCCAGTAGTTGCTGCTGCGGGCGCTGGAGTCGGGGAAGCCGCCACCGGCCCGGAACACGCCGTTGGCGCCCTCGCCGGCGCCGGACTGGAGCGCCGTCAACGGCTCCAGGTGCCGGGCGGACGTGGCGAAGTACTCGACGTCGGCGGAGAAGTGCCCGGTGGGCGACAGGTAGGAGACGACGTGGACCTGGTTGGCGGCGACCGCGACGGGCGCGGCGAACAGCAGCGTCTGCCAGCCGCTCGCCGTCTCGTCGGTGAACGTCCCGGTGGCCAGCCGCGCGCCGGACTCGGACCACAGCGAGCCGGTGTGGGCGCCGGTGTTGCCCGGTCCCTTGTAGAACCGGACGCCGCGCACGAAACCGTCCGACGCCGCGCGCCACCGGACGCCCAGCTCCATCGCGGACGGGTCGGCGAGGTCGAGCGCGGCGGGGGTGTCGCCGTCGTTCCACAGGCCGCACGGGCACACCCGGGCCGCGACGGCGGGCGTGGCGGAGGCCGTGCCCAGCACGCCGCCCGCGGCGTCCAGCGCGCGGACGCGGAGCTGCGCCTGCCCGGACGCGGTCGGCGTGTAGGTGTGGCTCCACGTCGACGCGCCCGCCGCCCACGTGGCCGCGCGCCACAGCGAGCCGCCGTCGGTGGACACCTCGACGGCGGCGACGCCGGCGGGTTCGGTCACGGAGCCGGAGAACGCGTAAGGCGTGCCGACGGTCGCGCCGGCGGGCACGTCGGTGAACCCGACGGCCGGGGTTGCTGCCGAGGACGGTTCGGCGAGCGCGGGCGGCGGGCTCGCCACCGCCGGGGCGAGCAGGGCGGCGGCGAGGGCGACGACCGCGAGCAGCCGCGTCACCGCCGTGCCGGCGTGGGGTGGTCTGTGCCCGAGGGCACCGGATAAGGACATGGACCTCTGCCTCTCCCCCGGAGCCGCACGGCCCCGGTTCACGGCGGGGATCGGCGCGGCGGCGCGGGCCGTTACCGGGCGGGCCGCCGGGCCACCGCCCCCGCCCGGCGGCGCATCGGTTGCGGCACAACGGTTCCGCCGACCCGCGCAGCCGGCGCGCGCCGGCTGCGCGGCACGCGCGTTGCGGCTTTCGGTCCAACCCGGACCGGAAAGGGCGGTACGGCGGGCGGTGGGCCGCTGGTCGGGCGGTCGCGCCCGCGGACGGCGGTCTGCGCCGAAGTGCGGTCGGTCGCGGCGGTCCGGGTTCCCGACACGAGGAGCGGTCGGGTTCCCGCCGCAGGAGCGGCCAAGTCCCCGCCACGCACGGGAGGGCGGCCGACCCTCCACCGCGCGGCGCCGCCGGACCCCCATCACGGGAGAGGCCGGGTCCCGCCGCGGGGAGCACCCCCGGCCCGTCCGCAGGAGCGGCCGGGTGCCGGTCACGCGGAGCGGCCGGGTTTGCCAAGCTGGACCGGTGACGATCACCTCCGCGCTGGCCGCCCTCACCGCGGGCGACCCCCGGCGGGCCCGGGACCTCGCGTCCGCCGCCGGCACGCCGCTGGGCCGCGCGCTGGCCGCCTACCTGGCCGGGGACGCGGACGGGACGGTCTACGACCGGCCCGCCGCGTTCCGGGCGTTCATCGGCGGCGGCGGCAACACCGGCCTGTACGCGGCCGTGGGCGCGGCGCTGGCCGACCTCGCCGGGCGGCTGCGGCCCGCGTCCCTGCTCGACGTCGGCTGCGGTGACGGCCGAGCGCTGCTCCCCGGGCTCGCCGGCCACCGGCCCGACCGGCTCACCCTGGTGGAGCCGTCGGCGGCGCTGCTGGAGGCGGCGGTGCGGGGCGTCCCGGGCGGGATCGCGCTGGACGCCCGCAGGACGCGCGTCGAGCCGTTCGCCGGGACCTGCGGCCGGTTCGACCTGGCCCAGTCGACGTTCGCCCTGCACACCCTGCCGCACGAGGTGCGCGACGGCGTGCTGGCCGCGCTCGCGCCGAAGGTGGGCGCGCTGGCGGTGGTGGAGTTCGACGTGCCCGACCTGCCCCCGCGGGACCGCCTGCGCTTCCTCGCCGAGACCTACGAGCGCGGCCTGGCCGAGTACGGCGCGGACCGGGACCTCGTCGCGCAGGGCTTCCTCATGCCCGTGCTGACCGGCCAGCTGCTGCCCGGGGCGGTGCGCTCGACGTGGGAGCAGCCCGCGGCCCGGTGGGCGGAGCAGGTCCGGCGCGCGGGTTTCACCGACGTCCGCGTGCGCCCGCTGCACGATTACTGGTCGTCGCCGGCTTTCCTGCTCACCGCTTCCGGGGCCGCCCGGCCTTCGGGATTCCGAGCCTGATCCCCCGGTGACCGCGCCACCGGCGCGCACCACCCACGGGGTGCCCCGATCACGGGGACGTCCCGCTGTCGGCCCCTTGCCGGCGCACGGGCGCGCACCGTGCGTCGCTGACAAATCCGATCGTTCGCCGAATCGTGTCGCCCATTGCCACCAACCGGAGTAATTGCGCCGTCAGGGCTCAGCGCTACCCATTCGGGCGACTGTACACGATCAAATAGCCGATGCTAGCGTAATCCCCGGCCACGACCGAGGGGGAATAACTTCCTCCCGAATTCACCGCCGCCCATTCAGCCCGTGAATCCCGTGCTCGATTGTTCCGGCTGTGCGCGCACCCACGAGGAGAGCATTCACCCATGACCACCGTCGTACCCGGCGTCCTGCGCACCGAATACCAGAAGTCCGTGGCGGCGTACTGGAACGCCGAGCGCGACCCGGTCAACATCCGCCTCGGCGAGGTCGACAACCTCTACCACCACCACTACGGGCTGGGCGCGTACGACGAGTCCGTGCTGACCGGCCCGGAGGACACGCGCGACGCGCGCGTGATCGCCGAGCTGCACCGGCTGGAGACCGCGCAGGCCGACTTCCTGCTGGACCGGTTCGCCGGCGTCGGCGCGGAGGACCGCCTGCTCGACGGCGGTTCGGGGCGCGGCGGCACGAGCATCATGGCCAACCGGCGCTACGGCTGCCGGGTGGACGGCGTGTCCATCTCCGAGAAGCAGGTGGAGTTCGCGAACGACCAGGCCCGGCAGTGGGGCGCGGCGGACCGGGTGCGGTTCCACTTCCGGAACATGCTCGACACCGGTTTCGAGACGGGCGCCTTCCGCGGCGTGTGGACCAACGAGACCACGATGTACGTGGACCTGTTCGACTTGTTCAGCGAATTCTCCCGGCTGTTGCAGCACGGCGGGCGGTACGTGTGCATCACCGGCTGCTACAACGACGTGACGGGCGGGCGCTCGAAGGCGGTCAGCCAGATCGACGAGCGCTACACGTGCAGCGTGCACCCGCGCAGCGAATACTTCAAGGCGCTCACCGCGAACAACCTGGTGCCGATCGAGGTGGTGGACCTGACGCCGGAGACCATTCCGTACTGGGAGTTGCGGGAGCGCTCGTCGGTGGCGACCGGGGTGGAGTCCTCTTTCCTGACCGCGTACCGCGAGGGCAGCTTCCACTACCTGCTCATCGTGGCCGACCGCGTGCACGGCCGCGTCTGAGCCCACCCGGCGCCCCCGCCGCACGCGACCCGGCCCAGGCCCTCCACCGGTCGCCGACGCCGACCGCGACCTGCCGACCGGTGATCACCGCGCGCTGATCACCGGTCGCCGGCGCCCCACCGCGGGCGCCGCCCCGGTCCGACGGCTTCAGCACGACGGCTTCAGCACGACGGCTCCGGCCCGGCGGCTCCGGCTCAACGACCCCGGCCCGACGACCCGGCCCGACGACCCCGACCCGACGACCCCGGCTCAACGGCTCCGGCCCGATGGCCCCCGCCTGACGACCCCGGTCCGATGACCCCGGTCCGATGGCCCGGTCCGATGGCCCCGGTCCGATGGCCCCGTCCGACGGCTGCGATCGGCGTCCGCGGCGACGATCTGGACCGGCCCGCCGCGGCCCGAGCCGAGGGCCGCGGCGGGTCCAGGCGCTCCCGGGGCGCCGGGCGGTTCTGCTCCCGCGAGGGCGTCCGCCGACCCGGACGACCGGCCGCGGATCACCGAGGGCGCGGCCGACCTCACCACCACCGCCCCCCACACCGGCTCGCCGCGAACCCTCCGGCGCCGCGCTCAGCGGTCCGCCCCCGTGGCGACGGCGCCCGGGGTGACCCGGTCGGACAGCAGGCGGCCGGGCCACTCCCCCACCCGGAACGCGTCGCCCGGCGTGAACCCGTTGCGCCGGTAGTACTCCACCAGCCGGCCGTCGCCGCCCGCGTAGCAGTCCACCCGCACCAGGCCGACGCCCAGTTCGCGCGCCTGCGCGCGGGCGTGGTCGAGCAGCGCGCTGCCGACCCCGCGACCGGTGAACGCGCGCGAGGTCACCAGCAGCCGCACGTACAGCTCGGGCTCGTCGGCGGCGGGCACGCCCTCCGGCGCGGTCGGCGAGTGCGTCAGCGCGCCCGCCGGCCGCCCGTCGACCTCCGCGATCCACACCGCGTCCTCGCGGACGCGGTCCGCGATCCGGCCGGCCCGCCGGGGGTCGGCCGACCACGGCTCGCTGCCCCACTGCCCGGTGCGCCCGGAGGCGGCCAGCCACGCCACCGCGCCGTCCAGCATCGCCATGATCGCCGACAGGTCGTCCGGTCCGCCTCGACGGATCTCCACCCGCGCCCCCTTCCCACACCAGGTCCACGGCCACTGCACGTCCCGACACGACAGGACCCGGCTAGTCCACTGTGGACGGGAGGCGGCCCCGCGAACCGGGCGGCGCCCGACCGTCGCCCCTTCGGCCCTACGACCGGAGAACTCGCCGGCTCCGGGCGCACCTCCACCGCGGCCCCCAGGGGCTTCAGCCCTCCGGGTCGCCGCGCGGGCGGAGGCGGCCGGTGGGCAGGGGCGGGGCGGGGAGGCGGGGGCCGGGGTAGCCGTCGACGTGGCCGAAGCGCTCGGAGGCGGACTGCCACTCCTCGCGGAAGCGGACCACCTCGTCGTGGTCGCGGGCCACGAAGTTCCACCACATCACGATCCGCTCGCCGAACGGCTCGCCGCCCAGCAGCACCACCCTGGCCGGGACGTCGCCGGGGTTGGCCAGGCGCAGCGCGTCGTTGCCCGCGCCGAGGAAGCCGAGGTCGCCGCGGTCCAGGCGGGCGCCGGCGAAGTCGACCGCGCCGAGGTCCACCAGCACCCCGTGCTCGAACGCCGGGTTCGCGGCCAGGACCAGCCGGGCGCCCGGCTCCACCACGAGTTCCGCGCCCAGCAGCGGGGAGAACGTCGTCACGGGCGAGACCCGGCCGGCCAGCTCGCCCAGGAAGACCCGCGCGGTGGCTCCGTCGAGGGCCAGCGGGGGCGGCACGTGGTGCTGGAAGTCGCGCGGCGCGTCGCGGTGGGCGTCGGGCAGCGCGATCCACAGCTGCACGCCGTGCAGCACGGTGGTGCCCGGCAGCGAGACCTCCGAGTGGCAGATGCCGTGGCCGCCGGTCATCAGGTTCAGCTCGCCCGGCCGGACGGTGGCGTGCACGCCGAGGCTGTCGCGGTGCTCGATCTCGCCGGTGAACAGCCAGCTCGCCGTCTGCAGACCGGTGTGCGGGTGCGGCGCGACGTCCATGCCGCCGGTCACCGACACATCGTCGGGCCCGTAGTGGTCGGCGAAGCACCACGCGCCGATCATCGACCGGTCCCGCTGCGGCAGCGTGCGGCGCACCGTCATCGCCCGCGGGCCACCCAGCGGCACGGCGCGCGGTCGCAGGACCCGACCCGCGACCGCTCGCCCGCCGCGCCGGTGCACACCAGCTCGGCGGGGTCGGCCTCCACGTTGCTCATCGGGTCGGCTCCGATCGGCTCGTCACCCGGCCATCGTAAGCACCGCGCGCACCGCCGCGGCCGGGCGGAGCAGGCTGCGCCGGTTCGCCCCAGCGGTCGCGGACACGCGCCGCCCGCATTCCGGAGGATTTCACGGAGCCCGGTCGTCCAGCCCGTTCCCGGTCATCGGGAAAGCGACACGGCCCGATAACCGGTATTTCACCGAACACCACTTCCAGTGACCGGTCGGGCCGGTTCCCACCGGTCGGCGGGGGCAGCGAAAAGGCCGGCGGAACGGTCGACACCGGGCAACTCGGTCAACAGCGCCGGCCACGAACGATTTCCGAAAGGCGCGGGAAGCGCGGGACGGTCGACCACGTCGACCGGCCGAACCGGTCCGGGCGGCGCCGCACGGGTGCCCGGAGGTGTCAGTCCACCGCCGTCCAGGGCGTGAAGGCGCCGTCGCGGCCGTCCCCGGTCGCCGCGTGCAACCGGCCGTCGGGCCCGACGTACAGCGCCACCGGCCGGCCCCGGTCGTCCACGACCGCCGCCGGGTAGTCCAGCGGCGCGCCGCCGATGCCCGCCCACGAGCCCGTCGCGTCGGTGGTCACGCCGCCGTCGCCGGACCGCCCCACGACCGTCAGCCGGTCCCCGGCCCACACCGCCGCCAGGCCGCCGGGGCCACCCGGTCCGGGACCCCGGACCGGGGTCGACCAAGATCCACTCGACCGGGTGACCCGCGCGACCTCACCGGTGTCCGCGACCGGCACGACGACGGTCGTCCCGCCCGGCGCGGGCACCGCGACCGGCGGTCCGGCGGGCGGCACCGGCGGGAACGCGCCGTCCCACCCGCCCGACGCCCAGTGCACCACCGCCTTCGTCGTGCTCGCGAACACCTCCGGCGCGCCGTCCGGCCCCGGCGCCGCGCTCAGGCCGTCCTGCACGTCCTGCCCGCCCAGCCGGTCCCACCGCCCCCAGCGCCCGTCCCCGTCCTGCTCCGCCCGGCTGACGCCGCCGGTGGCGTCGCGCACGAACACCGCGAGCCGCCCGTCGCCGTGGGCGGCCACCGCCGGGGTCCCCACCCGCGCCGCGCCCGGGTCGGGGCTGCCCAGCGACACCCACCCCCGGTCGTCGCGGCAGGTGATCTCACGGGTGTCCAGCCGACGGCCGCACACCGTCAGCCCGCCCCGGCCGACGCCCACCGCCAGCCCCGCGGCCAGCGGCCCGTCGACCCGGTCGGGCGCCGCGCCCTCCCAGCGGTCCCCGGTCCGCCGCCACCGCAGGACCTGCGCGCCCTGCACGGCGAACGCGTGCAGCCGGCCGTCCGGGCCGCGCGCCGCCCACGACGTGCCGCGGTCCCACCGGTAGTACATGCGGCGCGGCCAGCGGTCGTAGGAGGCCGGGCCGACGGCCAGCCGGTCGTGGCGCTGGTAGGCGGCGAAGTGGCCGATCTTGTCGTCCTGCTGGGCGGGCGCCAGGTTCGCCGGGGCGGTCTCGGTGTTGTAGTCGCGGTAGCCGACCTGGGTCAGCCGCGGCCGGCCCGGCCCGCGGCGGTGGATCCGCGCCGCGGCCTCGGCGAACCGGGCGCTCATCACGTGGTCGGGGTGGTCGTGCCACGGCCGCCAGAACGGGTAGGCCGGGTCCGGGTCGGCGTCCTGGGTGCGCAGCACGGTCGGCCGGAACTCCGCCATCAGCCCGACCAGCACCCTGATCAGGCCGTTGCCGGTGTACCGGGAGGGGGTGGCGACCACGCCGCCGGTCGGCAGCAGGGTCCGCACCGAGTGCCAGCCGCGCCGGTCCTCCCACAGCCGGCGCAGCGCGCCCCGGCCGCCGTCGGCCCTCGGGTCGGCGTCCTCGGGCAGGTTCAGGAACACCAGCGCCACCTGCGGGCGGGCCCGCAGCGCGTACCGCTCGGCCGCGCGCCCGTCGGCCAGCGGCATGGCCGCGCCGTCCCACTCGTCCGGGACGCCCGCCATCCGCGCGTAGGCCGCGCGGGCGCCGGCCTGGCGGGCCGCCGAGTAGCCGTTCGCGTCCGGCTCCTCGGCTTCACCGGCGGTGAGGAACACCGTCATCAGCCGATGCCCCGATCGGATGGCGTCACGCACGTCCGGGTTCATGAACAACAGGTCGTCGTCATGGTGAGCGACGATCTGGAGGTATGCGACCTCGTCGACCGCCGCGGGCGGTGCGGTAGGGTCCCCGCAGGCCACGAGCACCGCCAGGAACAATCCCACGAGCAGTGCGAAAGGTCTTGTACGTGCCATTGCCCGAGTGCCCCCATCGCATTCCACCCCTGCTGCGGCGGACAGGCTACCGACAGGAAGGCGGCAGCGCGGAACCGGTGATCAGGATGACGCCGAGCAACGGGAGAGGCTCGCGCGGCGTCGTTAGTGAGGTGGGGACCGCACAGCGGTGACGGATCGGCACGACAGTGTCTTGAGGGGTTTCGAGGGGACTTGTGCGCATCTCGGTGGTGGTGCCGTGCTTCAACGAGGAAGCCGGGCTGGAAGAACTCTACGCGGCGCTGACCCGCACGCTGCCCGCCCTGGGCGACGACTTCGAGGTCCTGCTCGTCGACGACGGCAGCAGTGACGGGACGCTGGCCGTGCTGCGGGCCCTCGCCGAGCGCGACCGGCGGTTCAAGTACCTGGCGCTGAGCCGCAACTTCGGCAAGGAGGCCGCCATGCTGGCCGGCCTCGGCCACGCCACCGGCGACCTCGTGGCCATCATGGACGCCGACCTCCAGCACCCGCCCGAGCTGCTGGAGCGGATGATCGGCCTGGTCGGCGCGGGCTACGACCAGGTGATCGCCCGGCGGTCCCGGCGCGGCGAGGCCCCGCTGCGCCGGATCGTCTCGACGCTGTACTACCGGCTGATCAACAAGGTGGTCGACGTCGAGCTGCAGAACGGCGTCGGCGACTTCCGGGTGCTCAGCAGGCGCGCGGTGCAGGCGCTGCTGTCGCTGGGCGAGTACAACCGGTTCTCCAAGGGCCTGTTCTCCTGGATCGGCTTCGACACCGCGGTCATCGACTACGACAACGTGGCCCGGCACAACGGCACCAGCAGCTGGACCTTCCGCAAGCTGCTCAACTACGGCATCGACGGCGTCGTGTCGTTCAACTCCAAGCCGTTGCGCGTGGCCATCTACCTGGGCGCGCTGGTGACCGCCGTCGCCTTCGGCTACGCGACCTGGGTGCTGGTCCACGCCGCGCGGCACGGCGTGGACGTGCCCGGCTACGTCACCGTCATGTGCGGCATCCTCGTGCTCGGCGGCCTGCAACTGCTGTTCCTCGGGATCATCGGCGAGTACGTCGGCCGCATCTACTCCGAGGCCAAGCGCCGGCCGCACTTCCTGGTCAAGGAGTCGGGCGGCGCCGGGCACACCCCGGTGACGCTGCCGCTGGGCCGCGGGGTCGCCGAGCACGCGGCCGAGATCATGGGAGAGGTCGTGGCCGGGCCGTTCACCGAGCGGGCCCCGCGGTGACCGCCCGGCTGGGCCGCATCGTCCGGTTCGGTCTGGTCGGCGTGCTCAACACGGCCGTGTACTACCTGCTGTACCTGCTGCTGGGCGCGGTGGTCCCGTACCTGGTGGCGCACGTGGCCGCGTTCGCGCTGGCGATGGTCGGCTCGTACTTCCTCAACTGCTCCTTCACGTTCCGCACGAAGCCCTCGCTGCGGACGTTCCTGCTGTTCCCGCTGTCCAACGCGACGAACTTCGCGGTGACCACCGCGGGTCTGTACGCGCTGGTCGCGTGGCTGGGGGTCGACGAGGGGATCGCGCCGCTGCTCGCCTCGGCGGTGGCGATCCCGTTCACGTTCATCATCGCGCAGGTCGTGCTGCTGGGGCGCCAGCGGCCGACCGCGCCACTGCTCAAGGAAGAGGAACGGACGTCGTGAGGACGCTCGTCCACCGGCCGTCGCGCGGACCGCTGGTCGCGCTCGGCGTGTGCGCCGCCGTGGTGCTCATCGCGCAGATCCCGTTCCTGCGCAACCGGTTGTTCTACGTGTGGGACGACAGCGCGGTGCAGTTCCTGCCCACCTGGCACCACTTGGGCGACCTGGTGCTGGCGGGCCACTGGCCGCCGCTGCTGGACGTCGACAGCTGGATGGGCGGCAACCTCGCCGCCGAGGCGCTGTTCGGCATCTGGAACCCGGTGAACCTCGCGAACTACGTGCTGGTCGCGCAGTTCGACGACCTCGCGGTGGCCGCCGTGGTGGTCAAGACCGAGTTCCTGACCCTGCTGGCCCTGGGCGCGTACCTGCTGTGCCGGGAGTACGGCGCGGGGCGCGGGCCCTCGGCGGTCATCGCGATCGCGCTGCCGTTCAGCGGGTTCACCCTGTACTACGACGCGGCGACCTGGGCGGCCGGGCTGATGGCGTTCACCTGGCTGCCGTTCACCTGGTGGGCGGCCCGGCGGGCGGCGCGCGGGACGGGCAACCCGCTGTGGGCGTTCCTGTTCGGCGCGCTCGCGGTGACCACCGGCAACCCGTACGGGCTGCTGGGCGTGTGCGTGGTGATGGCCGCGCTGCTGGTCGAGTCCTGGCTCCGGCGCGACCGGGGCGCGGTGGTGCGGCTGCTGGTCGTCGGCGGGCTGGTCGCGCTGCTGGTGCCGCTGGTGTACCTGCCGCTGCTGGGCAGCTCCGCGGTGACGACGCGGGCCGGCCAGGGCTTCGCCAGCGACGGGACGCTCATGCCGCGGCTGTCGGAGCTGCTGAACCTGAGCACCATCAGCCACCAGCCGATCATCAAGGGCTTCGGCAACAGCGTGCGCATGTTGACGCCCAGCGTGTACTTCGCCTGGTTCGTCGTGCCGCTGCTGCCGTGGCTGCGCTGGGGCCGGCTCCGGGAGCGGTGGCGCCCGCTGGCCGGCGCGTTCGTGGTGGCGACGGGCTACCTGCTGCTGGCCGTGGGCCCGTCGAACGTGTGGATGTTCCGGTTCCCGCTGCGCCACCTGGAGGTCGTGTACCTGGCGCTGGGCGTGCTGTTCGCGGTGCTGCTCACCGGCGGCCCGCGCACCGACCACGCGAAGCGCCGGGCGCTGCTCACCGGCGGGGCGCTGCTGCTGACGGCGTACATGGCGTTCGCGGCGGGCCCGTGGCAGTGGCGGCACCACCTGGTCGCGCTGGCGCTGATGGCGGTCGGGGTGGCGGCGGCGCTGTGGGCCGCGCGCAAGGCCCGGCCCGCCGGCGCGTACGGCGTGCTGGTCGCCGGGGTCGCGGTGGGGCTGTTCGCGCAGACCGCGTGGTTCCCGTTCAACGGCGACGTCGCCGTGCACCACTACCCGCGGTCGATCACCGAGCTGCGCGCGCAGACACCACCGCACCGGGGCACCACGTTCCCGGTCGGCACGGTGCTGCCGGGCAACGTCGGGCTGATCGCGGGGCTGTCGTCGGTCGGCTCGTACACCGGCATGTCCTTCCGCGACTTCGCCTCGGCGGTGTGCATGGTCTACCACGGCGCCACCTGCGCGGGCAGCCTGGAGAAGGTCTTCGCGCCGACCGACGTGGAGGGCCGGCCGCTGGTCGACCTGATGCGGGTGGAGAGCGTCATCGTGGAGAACGCCGTGCGGCCCGACGTGCAGCCGCCGCCCGGCTGGCGGGTGTCGGCCACGACGCCCCGGGAGACGGTGATCAGCCGCGAGCAGCCGCTGCCGTGGCCGGGCGGGCGGCTCGGGCACGCCACGGCCGGCGTGCGGGTGGAGCAGGACGTGGCGCCGGACGACCGCGACGAGTCGGTGCGCTTCGACAAGCCGCGCGGGCAGGCGGGCTCGCTGGTGTTCGCCCGGCTGGCCTGGCCGGGCTACCGCGCCGAACTCGACGGCCGGCCGCTGACCACGCGGCAGGGGCCGGCGGGGCTGCTGGTGGTGGACCTGCCCGCCGACGCGACCGGCGGGCAGGTGGTCCTGCGGTGGACGCCGCCGGGGCTGGCGGCGGGCAGCGCGCTGGCCGTGCTGGGCCTGGTGGCGGCCGTCGCGTACGCGGTGTTCACGCGGCGGCGGGCGCGGCGCGACCCGCCGGTGGTGCTGGAGAGCCGTTCGGAGCGCGCGGAGCTGTCCTCGACGGGCTCGTGAGCACCGCGGTCGACGGGCTCGGGCGCGTCGGCGGGTCACGGCCCGGCGCTCCGGGGCAGCTCGCCGGTGGGTGCTGCGCGCCGGTGCGCGGGCCACCGCGTCGCGCGGTCCGGCGGGTCACCGGCAGGGCTTGCGCAGCACCGTTCCCGAGGTGCCGGGCAGTTCGACCGCGACGACCTCCGCGTCGTCCTCGTCCAGGTAGGTGGCGCCGAGGTCGACGCGCACCGGGTCGCTCCCGGTCGGGTTCGCGTTGACGACCGCCGCGCCGCAGGTGAAGTCGCGGCGGAACACGTTGGGCGCGATCGACCGGTAGGCGTCGTGCGCGGTGCCCAGGTCCCAGTCGTACATCGGGTGGCGGGCGTTCGGGTCGCCGTAGTCGTCGGGCTTCGCCACCTCGGCGATCGCGGCCCGGTGGCCGGTCACCAGGAAGTAGCCTGCCATCGCGTACCGCAGCGGTCGCTCCTGGCCCGGGCTGAAGTGCGGCTGCACCCAGGTGATCTTGCCGCGCCGCTCGTTCGACGCCACCTCGGCGACCTGCCTGCTCCAGCCCTGGTCGTACTCGTGCAGGAAGTCGTCGTCGCCGAACACGAGCCACCACTCGTCGAACCCGCCGTCCAGGTGCTCCAGGTAGGCGTCCCAGGCCCCGTCGTGGAACCGGGCGTTGGACATGTTGGCGACCGTCTTGAGGTTGGCGGCGGAGAACCGGTGCTCGATGTTGGCGAGCATGGACTTGTAGGCGTCCTGGAACCCGGTGTCCGTCGGATACTTCGCCGGGCACCGGCCCGGGTGGTAGGCGTCGCAGGGGAACAGGGCGTTGTCCAGGAACACGCCGTCGAAACCGGTCGCCTTGCTGTCCTCGATGACGTTGGCGGCCCAGAGGTCCTGGTAGGCGGTGTTGCCGACGTCCATCTGCCAGTGCTCCGGGTAGCCGTCGTACTCGATGCGCTTGCCGTCCGGGTCGAGCAGGAACCACTCGGGGTGCTCGCGGTCGGCGAGGCAGTAGGGCACGCCGGTCGGCAGGTGCTCGTCGTCCACCCCGTCGCGGCAGGTGTAGCCGCGGGTGGAGGACAGGTCCTTGTAGACGTACACCTGGACGTCCCGGTTGGCGGCCTTGAGCTTGCCGAGCAGGTCGCCCTCCCAGGCGTTCAGCACGATGTACTTGTGCCGCCTGGCCTCCTCCGCCGCCATCTCGTCGCTGACCGGCGTGCCCTTGAAGTGCAGCCAGAACGAGTGGGCGTCGCCTTGGCCGAGGTAGGACCGCGTCGTCGCGCCGCCGGGGCTCACCGCTGCGGTGAGCCCCGGCGGCGCGAGCAGTAACGCGGTCGCCACCACCGCCACCGCACCGAGTCTGCGCGACACCCGGCCGCGGTTGCCGTCTTCACGTGGGGAACGAAACGCCATGGCTCACCTCGCCGACCCAGCAGTCACTCGACGGTGCGACCCCGACCGTGCGATCCGGACTGCCGACCTGGACCACCGACGACGCCGGGCCCGCAGGTCGGCGTCGGGGAGGTGGTGGGAAGCGATCACGGGCCGAATCGGCGTTGTCACGGGCCCATACTGGAGTGGCTACCCGTCGGGTGTGGACGAAAACTTGCGGTGACAACGGGCGATCCGCCGAAAACGCCCGTGCGGAGCACACCGCCACCTGTCCGGGCACCCCTTGCGGCGGAAACCCGCGCGATGCGGTCAGCGCCACCACGGGCCGTGAGCGGAGACCGCACTTCTCGGCGCCGGAACCACACTTTGGCGCACAGCACCGCCACCCGTCCCGGGAGTTGCCGGGCCGCACCGGAGTCGGAGGGTATGCCGAGCCGCGCCGAAGTCGGCAAGTGCGCCGCGATGCGCGGTGCACCGCGATACGCGGTACGGCGGATGCGCCGCGATGCGACGGGCGCGCCGCAGAGCGCGGTACGGCGAGCGCGCCGCAGGGCTCGGGGCGGGCGGTGCGACGGCGAGCGGGCCGGTGCCGAGGAGCGCGGCGAGCCGCGGCGAGGGGCTACCCCGAGCCCACCGCGTCGAGCCACGCCCGGCGGGCGACGCCGCGGGTGAACTCCCGGACGTGCAGCCCCGCCCGCAGCCACGCGACGGGGAACGCGTCCCCCGCGTCGCGCACGATCCGGCCGAACGCGTCGCGCCGCCGGTCGCGGGAGGCGGCGGCCAGGTCGGCGAGCAGTTCGGCGGTCGCGGTGAGGCCGTTGCCGGTCAGCGCGGACACCTCGCGCGACGCCGACGCGACCGCCGCCACCGCCCGGCCGCCGAGGGTGACGCGGTGCAGGACGTTCTCCAGCGGGCGCAGCGGCGGCGGGGTCCGGTCGGCGGGCTCCGGGCGCGGCGGCAGGTCGGCGGTGGGCCGACCCTCCACGTGGGACCGCTGCACCCGGTCCAGGCCCAGGTCGACGTGGTGGCGCAGGTCGGCCGGCAGCGCCAGGTCGCCGGACACCGCGAGCGCGACCGCCGTGCCGGGGCGGTCGGGCGCCAACCGGGCCACCACCCGCAGCCGCAGACCTCCGGCGTGCGCCAGGACCCTCAGGTTCTCGCGGGTGCGCTCGCCGTCGCCCACCAGGTCGAGCACCACGGCCCCTCCGGTCCCGGCCGCCGCGCCGGCGGTGGCCGCGCCCGGAGTGGAGCCGGAACCGGAGGCCGCATCCGGGGAAGGACCCGAGCCGGAAGCCGGGTCCCAGGTGGAGCCGGAACCGGTGGCCGCGTCCGGAGTGGAGCCGAGGCTGGAAGCCGCATCCGGGGAAGTGCCCGAACCGGAAGCCGCGCCCAGGGCGGGGGCCGTGCCCGTGGCGCGGTCCGGAGCGGTGACGGCCAGGCGGAGGGCGTTGCCCGCCGGGCCCAGCACGACGCCCTCGACGAACAGCAGGTCCGCTCCCGCCGGGCGGTGGCCGTCCGGGCGGGTGGCCGCCTCGAACGCGCGGGCCACCTGGTCACCCAGGGGCTGCGCCCACAGCCGGGTGAACGGCGGCGCGTCCCAGGGCGCGCCGGGGGCCGCGACCGCGCGCACCGCCTTGCCCGCCCCGAGCCGGTGGTCGGGCGACGCGGTGCCGCCGGACAGCAGCAGGCCCTCGCGCCCCAGCCGCCGCTGGGTCAGGCCGGACTCGCCGATCGCCACCGGGCCGTCCGCGACGGCGACGCGCTCCGCCCCGCCGGGCATGATCGCGGGAACGGTCCACAGGGCGCCCGAGTCGTCCACGAGGTGCGTGACCACGCCGCCGTAGCCGGAGGTGGTGATCACCGGCTCGGTGCACAGGCCGTACAGGCGCAACGCCCCGACCGGCCGGTACTCGCGCCGGGCGGTGCCGCGCAACTCGGCGGTGGCGCGGTCGGCGGTGCGCAGGTCGTGGCAGAGCAGGAGAAGGTCAACCAGCTCGGCGGTGAGCACCTCGCGGTCGAACGTCGAGTCGCCCGCCCGTGCCGCGGCCAGTGCGGCGGCGATGCGCAGCCCGCCCGCCGCCGCCCGGTGCAGGCCGGCCACCCGCGCGGTGTGCACCGCGCGCAGCAGCTCGGCCCGCACCACCGCCCCGCTGCCGGTGGCCCCGGCGCGGAGGATCGCCGCGCACGCCGTCCAGAGGGCGTTCGCGGCGGATCGCTCGGCGGCCCGCACCTCGGTGGGCGCGTCGGCCGGCACGAGCCCGCGAGCCCGGTCGGCGGGACCGGCCGCGGGCGCTCCGGCCGCGGGCGAGGTCTCCGGTGGGGTCGCACCCGCAGGCCGCCCGCCCGGAGGGGCGCCGACCGAAGGCGTGTCCGCGGAAGCCCCGACCGGTAGCTGCCCATCCGAAGAGGCACCGGCCGAAGGCGTGTCCGCGGAAGCCCCGGACGTGAGCTGCCCATCCGAAGGGGCACCGGCCGAAGGCGTGTCCGGGGGTTGCGCGTCGGCCTCGGCGGGGAGGGGCGGTTCGGCGACGGGCGCCGCTGCCGCCGCGACGGCCCGGTGCAGGCAGCGCGGCGCGAGCAGGCAGGTGCAGACCAGGTCGTCGGCCGCGGCCAGCACGCCGCCGCGCAGGGCCCAGGTCAGCGTCGTCTCCGCGTCGAGTTCCGCGCGGGCCGCGTGCGCGTCACCGACGACCTCCCACGTCCCGGCGCGGTCCAGGGAGGCGTCGGTCCGCTTGCGCAGCCTCGGCGGGAGGGCGTCGAGCACGTCGGCGACCACGGCGGGCGCCACCGGGGGCAGGGTCATCCGCGCACCTTCTCCCCCACCCAGCGGGCCAGCTCCTGCGGGCTCAGTGCGGCGACCGGCATCCCGGCCGCCACCAGCGCGCCGGCCACCGACGTCGAGTACCGCGCCGCGCCGCGGTCGTCCAGGCTCGCGCAGCCCAGCACCGTGACGCCGGAGGTCACCAGTTCGCGCACCTGCCCGACCAGGGACGCCACCGGACCGCCCTCCTCGAAGTCGCTGACCAGCACGACCATCGTGCGCTCGGGCACCGCCACCAGGGACCGGGCGTGGCGCAGCGCGCCAGCGATGTGGGTGCCGCCGCCGACCCGCACCTCCAGCAGCAGCGACAGCGGGTCCGCCACCCGGTCGGTCAGGTCCACCACCTCGGTCGAGAACGCCAGGAAGTGCGTCGACAGCGCCGGCACGCCGGCGAAGACCGACGCGGTCAGCGCCGCCCAGACGGTGGACGCCTCCATCGAGCCCGACACGTCCACCACCAGCACCAGCCGCCAGTCGGTCGCCCGGCGGCCCCGCGTCCGGAACACCGGCCGCTCGGGGACGACCAGGACGCGGCCGTCGGCGGTGCGGCGGGCGGTGGCGAGGTTCGCCCGCAGGGTGCGCGGCAGGTCCAGCCGGCCGCCCGGCCGGCGCGTGGGCGTCGGCAGCTGGAGGCCGGTCAGCGCCGGTCGGACGCGGTTGGCCAGCTGCGCGGCCAGCTCGCGCACCAGCCGCCCCACCAGTGGGCGCAGCCCCGCCAGCGCGTGCTCCGACAGCCCGCCCGCCAGCGACAGGACGTTGCGCAGCAGCTCGACCGACGGCCGCACGGCGCCGGGGTCGATCTCCAGCGCGGCCTCCAGCCGCCCGCCCTCGACGGCGGCGGCCAGGACCTCTTCCCGGATGCGCTCGCCGAACAGCGCCCGCAGCTCCTGCGACCACTCGCGCACGTCGGGGAACGGCGACGACAGGTCCGCCCCGAGCCCGCCCGGGTCGCCGGCCGCCGCTCCCTCGCCGCTCTCGCGGCCGTACAGCTCGTCCAGCGCGGCGGCGTACCGGGCGCCACCCGCCGGTCGCTCGCCCCGCGCGCCGAGCACCAGCCGCCACCGCACGGACGCGGTCAGCGAGCCCGCCCCCTCGCCGGGGCCGGCCGCGGCCGGCAGCGCTTCCGCGGACCCGGCCGACACCGCTTGCGGCACAACGGATCGCGCCGCCGCCGGGCGCGCCTCGACGGCGGCCCCGAGCGGTTCGCCCGGCGCCGCTCCGTCCGAAGTGGACCCGACCGGCCGGCTCAGGCCGTGCGCGCGCAGGGTTTCCAGGGCGGACCGCTCGGCGGCCAGCCACACCGCCAGCAGTTCCGGGTCCGGTGCGCCGGCCGCGTCCACGCGGTCGCCGGTGCGCTGCTCGACCACCGCCAGCACCCGCGCCCGCGCGGCCGGGCCGATCGAGGTGAACGCGCCGCGCAGCGCGGGCAGCCGGTCCAGGAAGTCCCGGTCGGCCAGGCCCTCCACGCGGTCCAGCAGCGGGATCAGGGCCTCGGTCGTCTCCAGCAGCGGCGTCGCCGCCGCCAGCACGCCCGTCAGGCCCCCGCGCAGCACCACCCGCCGGTCCAGGGTGGTCGCGCCGTCGACCCAGGCCGCGACGCGCTCCCCCAGCGCGCCCGGCGACCCGAGGCCGAGCAGCACCCGCGCCGCGCCGGCCGCGCCCGCGATCAGCGGGGCGCCCTCGTCGGCGAGCCGGCGCAACGCGGCGGCCAGCCGGACGCCCGTGCCGTGCGCGTCGTGGCGCTGCCCCAGCTCCACCAGCGCCCGCGCGTCCGCCGGGTCCTCCGAGCCCGCCAGGCCCGCCAGCTGCGCCACCGCCGCCGTCTCCAGCTCCACCGCCAGCAGCGGGTGGTCCGCCAGGACCTCGGGCGGCGTGCCGGGGACGTGGCCCGCGCGCACCCGGTCCAGCAGGTCGAGGCCGGCCAGCAGGTCCCGCACCGTCCCCGCGGCCGGCAGCACGGCCCCGGCGTCGGACAGCAGGTCGCCGACCAGGTCGGGCAGGCCGCACGCCGCCGCGTCGGCCAGGTCCGCCAGGACGCCGGCCGGCGTCTGCCCGCCGGCGCGCTCGCGCTCGGCCCGGCGCGCGCGCAGGCGCCCGAGCGCGGCCAGCGGCAGCGTCGCGCCCCACAGCCCGGCCACCGGCAGCGTCGCGGCCGTCGCCGGCGTCCACGCCGCGGTCCAGCGGGTGGTCAGCGCGTCGCCACCGCCGACGCCGGTGGTGGCGGTCTCCTCGCCGTAGGGCACGCCCAGCACGGCCAGCCGCCGCAGGGTCGTCTCGCGGCGGGCGTCCAGGTCGGACCGCAGCGGGTCCAGGCGCAGCGCGACCGGCTCGCGGGACCCCGGACCGGGCAGGCGCAGCTCGGCGAGCAGCGCCTCCACCGCCGGGGCCAGGCCGGAGCGGGGCGTGCCGGGCGCCAGGGCGCCCGTGCGGCGGCCCACCAGGACGTCACCGGCCGCGCGGGCGACGACCCGGCCCCGCCCCAGCGGCTCGGCGTGGGTCAGGACGGTCTGGACGGCTTCGACCACCTCGCCGCGGCCGGGCGCGGGCAGGCCGCGCAGGCGGGCCAGGTCGACGGCCAGCCGCAGCGCCTCCCGCGCCTCGCCGGGACCGGCGGGGTGGCCCGCCTCCCGCACCCGCGCGCAGATCCGCACGATGACCGACGCGGCGGCGGCCTCCACGGCGGACGGGTCGCCCGCCGCCTCCAGCACGGCCTGCTGCCACTCCGGGTCGCGGATGCCCGCCGGGTAGCCGGAGCGCTCGTCCAGCAGCGCGAAGCCGTAGGGCACCAGGGAGGTCACGACCTCCGCGCCGGCGGGCTCGGCGGGCGGCGCGACCGGGCCGCCCAGCAGGGCCGCCGCGTGGAACGAGCCGACCACCGCCGCGCACCGCCGCCCGCCCGCCTCGGCGACCGCGCGGCGCATCCACCGCTCGCGGCGCAGGTCGAACGGGTCGACCCCGGCGCCGCCCTCGGCGTCGCGGCGCAGCGCCCAGCCGACGAGCAGCGCGGCCCGGCGCACCGCCTCGGGGGTCTGGCCGGGCGCCGCGGCCTCGACCAGGCGGTCCCACAGGTCGTCGCCGTCGCGGCCGGTGACCGACCGGCGCAGGGCGTCGGCCAGCGGCGAGGCGGACTCCCCGACCCGGTCGGCGGCGGGGCCGCGGGCGGCCAGCGGCAGGTCGCAGGGGCGGACCTCCACGCCGTTGCGGTGGGCCCAGCGGATCGCCGCCAGCTCGGGCGAGAAGTCCGCGAACGGGTAGAAGGCGAGCCCGCTCCCGTCGCGCCGCGCGCCGGACAGCGCGACCGGCGCCGTCAGGCCCGGGTCGGCCAGGTGCGGCAGCCACGCCCCGAGCTCCTCGGGCAGTTCGACCAGCAGCACCTCCGGGTCGGCCGAGTCGAGCAGGGCGGGCACCACGGCGGCGAGCGCCGGCGAGTGGTGCCGCACCCCGATCAGGAACGGCGCGCGGTGACCGGCCAGCCGCTCGGCCACCGCGAGGTCGGCCTCGGGCGCGCCGCCGGACCGGGCGGCGGGAGCGAAAGCCGCCCGGCCGCCCGACCCACCTGCCGGCGAGGAAGCCGCCGCCGGCAGGGCACCCCGCGGACCGGGGTGGGCGGAACCCGCTCCCGGCCGCCCAGCCGACCCGCCGGCCGGCGCGGGAGCCGGCAGCGCACCGCTCGACCCCGCGGAACCCGCCTCGGCCGCGCCACCCGGCCGGGCGGCACCTGCCCCGGCCACCAGTCGGGCGACGCTCGCCGGAGCCACCGGCCGGGCGGCACCCGCCCGAGCCGCCCCCGGGGGACCGCCCGGCCCGTCGGGGGTCGCGCGGCCCGGATCAGGCGTCGAGGACATCGCGGAGTTCCCAGAGGCGCCGCCAGGTGCGGGCGCCGGTCTCGGCGCGGCGGCGCACCGCGCCGTCCCAGTAGCCGAGCAGCCGCGCCGCGTCACCCGGGTCGTCCTTGCGGACCACGCCCAGCAGGTGGCCGGGCAGCAGGGACAGCGGGTCGCGGTCGCCGGGGAAGTACGCGTCGGACAGGCCGAGGGCGGTGGCCACCGACACCGCTTCGGCGGTGCTCATCACGGTGGAGGGTCGCTCCACCGACCAGCCCTCCTCCGACACGCCGTTGCGCAGGTCCCGGAACGCCGTGACCAGCACCTCCAGCACCACGTCGTCCACCGCGAACGGCGCGTTCACCCGGTCCAGCGCCGCCTTGGCCTGCCGGCGCACCAGCGCCGTCTCCGCCGCCAGGTCGCCGATGGGGCCCACGGCCTCGAAGTTGAAGCGGCGCTTGAGGGCCGCCGACATCTCCGACACGCCCCGGTCGCGCAGGTTCGCCGTGGCGATCACCGTGAAGCCCGGCGCGGCGTGGACCGTCGCGCCGTCGGCCCCGGACAGCTCCGGCACGGCGATCCGGCGGTCGGACAGGATCGACACCAGGGCGTCCTGCACCTCCGGCAGGCAGCGCGTCACCTCCTCGACGCGCACCACGCCGCCGGTGCGCATCGCGGTGAGCACCGGGGACGGGACCAGGGCCCGGGGGCTGGGGCCCTCCGCCAGCAGCAGCGCGTAGTTCCAGCCGTAGCGCAGCTGGTCCTCGGTGGTGCCGGCGGTGCCCTGCACGACCAGCTGGCTGGTGCCGCACACGGCGGCGGCGAGCAGCTCGGACAGCATGGACTTCGCCGTGCCCGGTTCACCCACCAGCAGCAGCCCGCGCTCGCCCGCCAGCGTGACGACGGCGCGCTCGACCAGCGCCCGCTCCCCCACGAACTTCGGGCTGATCACCATGCGGTTCGGCACGCCCGCCACCGGCTCGGGCAGGGCCAGCGCGTCGCCGCTGCCGGTGACGAACGCGACGGCGGCGCGCGGGGTGAGCCGCCAGCCGGGCGGGCGGCGGCCGGTGTCGTAGGCCGCCAGGAACGCCAGCTCCTCGGCGAAGGCGTCCTCGGGCGGGTCGACCTGGCGCGCGGCGGTCACCGGCGGCCTCCGGTCCTGAGCTCCTCGTAGGCGGGCGCGTCGCCGTCTCGCACGCGCCGCCAGGCGCGGGCGAACAGGGCGGCGACGGGTTCGCGGGGCGCGATCACCCCGGTCGGGTGGTCGGTGAAGCCGAACATGGGCGCTTTCCAGCTCTCCAGGGGGACGTGCGGGCTCGCCAGCGGCAGCCAGCCGCCGGGCAGGAACAGCGAGCGGCCGGCGCGGGCGCGCTTCGCGGTGAGGACGAGGTCGGTCTCCGCCAGCGCGGCGCGCGCCTTGCGCAGGCGGGCGGGCTTCCAGCCCGTCCAGCGGGCGACGTTGGCGTCCGTCGGGTCGGGCAGCGCCAGCAGCTGCAGGTAGAGCAGGGCCGCGTCCTCGGCCAGGCCGAGCTCCCCGGCGACCTCCGCCACCAGCTGCGCGCCCGGGACCTGGTGGTAAGCCTCCGGGTCGCCGGCCGGGGCCACCGCGCACGCCGCGGCGAGGCCCTCGTCGGCGAGGTCGGCCAGCGCCTGCCCCAGCTCCCGGCCGCCGGTCACCTCCACCACCGCCGCCAGCAGTTCCCGGTCCTCGGGGCCGACCAGGCCGGGGCGCACCGTGACGCGGCAGTACCCGCCGTGCGTCCGGGCGACGTGCAGCCAGTCGCGCGGCTGCACGGCGCCGCCCTCCGCGGGCGGCTCCTGCCCCAGCAGGCCGGCCAGGGAGTCCACCTGCACCCAGCCGCCCAGGTCGACGGCGAAGCCCGGGTGGGCCACGCGCCGCCGGGCCAGCGCCAGCGACACCGGCAGGGCCGACCGCAGCGGCGAGCCCGCCGGCAGGCGGTAGGCCAGCCACCGCAGCACCCCCGGCACGGCCCGCAGGGTCGACCCGCCGAAGCCGTCGGGGTTGCGGGCCCGCAGGGTCGTGCCGTCCAGGCGCTGGTCCGAGTCCTGCGTCAGCCACGCCGTGCGGTCCGGGTCGAGCACGCCCGTCACGTACTCGCCGGCCCCGCGCAGCGGCAGCAGCTTCGTCGCGTCCTGCAGCACGTCGTCGGGCACCGGGCGGCGCAGGCCCCGCTCGGCCACCCACACCTCGGCGACGGCGGCCACGTCCGGCCCCGTCGTCCACAGCTCGGCCGGGTCGTCGGGCACGGCGGCGGCCAGCAGGCGGCGGCGGAACGGGCCGTCCAGCGGGCGCAGCCGCTCCTTCGCGGTCTTCGCCCCGGCGGCGGACAGGCCCAGCAGGCGGCGTTCGGCGGTGGACAGGTAGTGCGCGTCCCACCGGTCCACGCCCGCCATGCCCGCCAGCAGCACCGTCGCCTCGGCGGTGCCCAGGCCGGTGCGCTCCACCAGGGCAGGCACCGCCTCGGCGACCCACGGCGCGGGGCCGCGTTCGGCGAGGGCGGCCAGGAACCGGTCGGCCCGCTCCCGCCCGAACGGCGCGCGCAGCTCGTGCGCGGACACGACGCGCCAGCCGGGCGGCACCTCGAACGCCCCGGGGGTGCGGGTGAACTGCACGCCCCCGTAGCGGTTCCCCTCCCGGGGCCGCCACTGCTCGTGGGACGCGGCGATGAACCCCTCGCCCACCGGCGTCACCCGGTGCAGCGGCGTCGCGGCGCCGTCGGGCACCGTCACGGTGAGGGTGCGCCAGTGGCCGGAGCCCTCGGCCAGGCCGCTGTCGGCCACGCACCGCAGCACCAGCGCCAGGGCCTCCCGCTCGTCCTGCGGGGTGAGCGGGGACGCCGCGCGGTAGGCCAGCGCGGGCAGGGCGGGCAGCGCCTCGAACCAGTCGCCGCTGCCCGGCGGGGGCAGCTCCCGGCCCGCCGGCCGCGGTTGCGCCGCGGTCTCCGCCAGGGCGGCGAGCAGGTCGGGCAGCGTGGTCCGGGCGCCGGCGCGCACGTGCCTGGAGCGACCGCCGCCGAACCACTTCAGCGCCGACTCGACGGTCTGCTCGCCGATCGCGGGCCCGACCGGCGCGAGGGCCACCGGGCCGACCTCCCGGGCCGCGGCGGCGACGCCGGCGTAGGCGGCGCAGCCGCGCGCCAGCCCGGCCGCGCGGCGCACGAGGTCGACCACGCCCGCCAGCAGCGCCGGGTGGGTCAGGCCGGGCAGCGCGGCGGCCACCGCGGCGGCCACGTCGTCGCGCTCGCCGCGCACCAGGGCGGCCAGCCGCTCGCGCCGGTCGAGCCCGTCCCCCTCCGGCGGGACCGCCGCGATCATGGCGTCCACGGCCTCGCGGGTGACGGCGCGCAGCGCCGCCGAGCCCCCCTCGTCCCGGGGTCGCAGCACGTGCCACCACGGCACGTCCGGCACCAGCGGCGTGCCGGCGGCGTACTCCGGGCAGCCCTGCTCCGGGGCCACCCGGCCCAGCACGACGCCCCGCGCGTCCAGCACCGACACCGCGTTGCCCGCCGGCCCCACGGTCAGCCGCGCGCCACCGGGCAGGTCCAGCAGGCCCACCGGGCGCGGGCCGGCGGCCAGCCGCACGCGGCGGCCGTCGACGCCCTCGCCCAGCCAGGAGCCGTCGGCCTCGCGGCGCAGCCGCCAGCCGTGCAGGCCGCCGGCCGCGCCCAGGGGGCTGCCCTCGGTGGCCGCGACCGCCGGCCGCAGGTCGCAGCCGGCCAACTCCAGCTCCGCGCCGTCCGCGGCGAACTCCTCCAGGAACCCGGGCAGGCTCGCCCGCCCGCGCTCGCCGGTGGCCGGGTCGACCTCGACCCAGCGCACCGCGCCGTCCACGCGCACCGCCGTCCAGAGCGAGGCGCCGTCGCCGAACGCCGTGCCGGCCGCGGGCACCTGCGTGTCGCCGGGGCGCACCGCCCGCCGGCCGCCGAAGCGCGCGTCGCCCGCCAGGGCGATCGACGGCAGCGCCGAGTCGGTCTCGCGGTAGCGCTGCGGCCCGTCGCCGGTCGGGTCGAACACGCGCTCCGGCGCGTCGCTCCAGTAGGCCAGCTCGTGGTCGGGGCCGTCCCAGCGCACCAGGAGCCGGCCGGCCACCCACCGCGCCGTCGGCTCGAAGCGCCACCGGTGGCGGGCGTCGGCCGGGATGCGGGCGACGTGCTCGGCGAGCACCCCGTCCGGCCCGACCACCACGAACGCCTCGCCGCGCCGCAGCACCAGCGCCGGCCAGCCCTCACCGCACACGACGACGCCCTCGCCCTTGGGCGCGGCGCCCGCGGCCAGCCGGACCACCGCCTCGTCCAGCGCGGGCCAGCCCAGCTCGTCGAGCAGGCCGGCGCGCAGCGTGGCGCGCAGGGCGGCGGCGACGTCGGTCGCGGCGATCGCCTCGGCCGCCTCCGGCACGTCCGCGAACGCCTCGGGCAGCCGCAGCAGGGCCAGCTCGTCGAGGTGGGCGGTCAGCTCGGGCAGCCCGGCGGGCGAGCGGTCGGCGCGCCCGGCGAGCCACCGCCGCAGCGCGACCCGCAGGCCGGGCACGACCAGGACCCCGCTGAGCACGTCGCCGCCGACCACCTCGCCGCGGGCCGCGGCGCGGAGGTGGCCGACCACGCCCGCGCCGAGCGACCCGCCCAGCAGCTCGGACTCGGCCAGCGCGGCGAGGTCGCGCCGCCCCTCGCCCTCGTCGGCCAGCCAACCGCCGACGTTGACCACGACCTGCTCGCGCCGGGGCGGCGCCAGCGGCACGCCGCCGGCCACCAGCAGGTCCAGCAGGTCCAGCTCGTCCTGCCGCCAGTCGCTGAGCACGCGCACCGGCACGCCGTCGGCGGCCAGCCTCGGCGCCATCGCCGCCGCCAGGTCGAGCAGCGCCCGCGACCGCCCCACGCCGCGCCAGCCGCCGCGGCGGACCGACACGACCGACGACAGCCACTCGGCCGCGTCCGCCGCGCCGCCCGGCTCGACCAGCTCGCGGGTCGCACCGCACGCGCCCAGGATCCCGAACCAGGTGTCCAGGGTGGACGCCGCGGCCGGCACGAACGCCAGCAGCCGGGCGCGCACCGCCTCGTCCCGCTTCGCGAGCGCGACCAGCGAGTCCCGGTAGGACTTCCAGAACGCCGCGCCCGCGTGGCCGATCGACGGGCTGTCCAGCACCGCCCGCAGCAGCCGCTCGTCCTCGGCCGCCGCGTCCCGCCCGGCCGCCCTCGCCAGCCGCCTCAGGTCCTCCGGCATCCCCGTGTACGGGGGCAGCCCGCCGCGCGTGCGCTCCACGCACAGCGTCACGAACAGCTCGTAGGCGGCGCCCGGCTCGTGCTTGCGCGCCAGGCCCTTGGCGTGCGCGGACAGCGCCTTCGCGGTCAGCGCGCCGGCGAACGCGAACTCGAGGAACACCTCGCGGACGCGCTCCGGGTCGACCGCCAGGTCGTGCACCTCCTCCGCCTCGCGCGCCTTGCCGAACATCGACGCGGCGTAGGTGGTGTTGCCGTGCTGCAGGAAGATCCGGCCGGCCTGCTCGTAGAAGGTGGGCAGGAAGTGCGGCGCGGAGCGGCCCAGCATCCCGCCCAGGGCGGTGAAGCCGTCCTTCGCCGCGCCGGCCTTCGACTTGGCGGTGCGGGCCAGCCGCTCGACGTCCTTGACCAGGTTGAGCGCGTGGTGGGCGTTGTCCGGGTCGTTGATCAGCGCCCACGCCGGGAAGCCGAGGGCGCTGCGCCGCCCGGTGCCCACCGCCGCCACGCGGCCGGGCGCGTCGAACCCGAGGTACTCGCAGGTCAGGTCCTCGGCGCGGCCCAGGACGGCGGGCGTCAGCCGCACCACCACCCGGTCGCCCAGGGCCGGGTGCGCGTAGCGGCGGGCGGTGACCGCGTCGCGGTCCTGTCCGGTGGGCGCCGCGCCGGGCAGCACCGCGCCGGCGGCGATCAGGGCCTTCTCGTCGTGCTCGCTCACCGGGCCACCTCTTCCGCCACGACGCGCCCGGCGTGGATCGCCGAGGCCATGCGCATCCCCTCGGACCACGCGACCGGTCCGACGTCGGACAGAGGCAGCGCGGTTCCGTCCTCCAGGGACCAGCGCAGCCCGCCGGTCCACGCCTCGCCCTCCGGGTAGTCCGCGCCGATCCAGTACCGGGCCTCGACCACCCGGCCGCCCTCGAACGCCGAGTACACCGCCTCGCCGCCGCGCACCGGGTAGCCCAGCGAGCGGCACCGGCCGACCACGTGCGCGACCTCCGCGAACCGGCCGCCGGAGAAGTCCTCCACAGAGGACTTGCCGACCGGGTGCGGCACGCGGGCGAAGGTCTGCCGGAACAGCTGCTGCACCTTCTGCTCGACCCCCAGCTCCGCGCCGAACTCGCGCAGCTCCGCCAGGTCCTCCAGCAGCACCGGGTGCGGGATGGACACCACCTCGGGCCGCAGCCGCACCGTGTCGCCGTCCAGGGTGACCACGCCGAGCCCGCGCCCGGGATCGGCGTCGCGCAGGAACCCGGCCTCGCCGTCGGCCACGACCACCAGGTCGCGCAGGGCGCTCGCCCACGCCTCGTCGGCCCAGACCTCGGTGATCAGCGCGCGCGGCACCGGCAGCGACCGCACCAGCCAGCCGTCCACTGCGGACAGGCACTCCGCCTCGTGCCGCGCCAGCCACTCCGAGAGCTGGCGCAGCTGCACCACCCGCGGATCGTCCTTGATGGACGCCGGGACGGCGGAGAGCACCTTCCCCTTGGCGTTGCGGGCCTGGACGCGCCCACCGTCCCCAAGCCGCACCTGGTACCCGGAAGCGGCGTCCAGCCAGCCCACGGTTCCTCCTGTGAAGTCGATCCCGAACCCGTGGGGCGGAGGTTAACGAGGGGCACCGACAAAAACCGCCCGCGGGCCGTTCCGCAACGGGGCTGTGATGATCCGCGCGGACCGGACCCCCGGCGCCGCCCGACACCCCGCCCCGGGGGAGGAACGGGGGGGGCGGGGCCGGTCCTGCGCCGAGGCGGCCGGCGTCCCGGCCTCCCGCCCGGTGGCGCCGAAGCGGCCCGCACCCCCGGGCGGGGTCCGACCGGCGGCGGGGCGCGCCCCGGCGGGGCAGGCCCGAAGTCCGGTCCCGGCGGACGGGCTCCCGGCGGTCGTACGGTCGAGGTGTCCCCGGTCGGCGGGCCGCACCCCGGTGGGTGTTGCGCCGGACGGCCGAACCGCAACGTACGGTGGACCTCGAGCGTGTCCACCGTGGCAGGGAGAGTCGCATGGCCGAGCGGTCCCGGATCAAGAGCGGTCGCGTGCTGCGCACCGAGCAGGTCGCACCTCGGATGATCAGGGTCGTGCTGGGCGGCGAGGGGCTGGCCGGGTTCGCCGTCGGCCCGTTCACCGACAGCTACGTCAAGCTCCAGTTCCCGCAGGAGGACGTCGTCTACCCGGACCCGTTCGACCTGACCGCCATCCGCGAGACGATGCCCCGCGACCAGTGGCCCCGCACCCGCACCTACACCGTGCGCCGCTGGGACGCCGAGGCCGGCGAGCTGTGGATCGACTTCGTCACGCACGGCGACTCGGGCATCGCCGGGCCGTGGGCGGCCAAGGCCCAGCCGGGCGACGTGCTGCACTTCGCCGGTCCGGGCGGCGGCTACGCGCCGGACCCGACCGCGGACTGGCACCTGCTGGCCGGTGACGAGAGCGCGTGGCCCGCCATCGCCGCGGCCCTGGACGCGCTGCCCGCCGGCGCGGTCGCCAGGGTCTTCGCCGAGGTGGACGGCCCGGAGGACGAGCTGGACGCGCCGTTCGACGTCGTCTGGCTGCACCGCGGCGACCGCCCGCGCGGCGAGGCCCTGGTGGCGGCCGTGCGCGCGCTGGAGTTCCCGCCCGGCCGCCCGCACGTGTTCGTGCACGGCGAGGCCGCGATGGTCAAGCAGCTGCGCGGCCACCTCCGGCTGGAGCGCGGGGTGGCCCGCGAGCAGCTGTCGATCTCCGGCTACTGGCGGGTGGGCAAGGACGAGGACGGCTGGCAGGCCGGCAAGACCGAGTGGAACCGGCAGGTCGAGCAGGAGCAGGAGAACCCGGCGTGAGCGGGCCGCCGCGCCGGTCCCCCTGGCGGCCCGCCCGGGGCTTCCCGACCGGCACCGCCGCGTAGGGGCGTCGGGCCGCGGCGCGGTGTGGAGCGGCCGGTGGGTCGCGCCGGCGCCCATCGACCCGGAGCAGGCCCGACGGCTGCGCGTCGCCGGTCGGACGCGCACGTCCCGGTGCGCGCGCCGCCGCGGCGGCCCCCGCCGCCGTTCGCACGTGCCGGTGGCGTTCGGGTTAGCATCGCGTGCTTGCCGGGTGTGGCCGACGGGGGAGGCGATGAGTGGTCCGCGGGTCGTCTGACGTCGACACGTCGGTCGCCGGGGTGGTCGAGGCCCGGTGGGGCGTCCGCCCGGAACCCGCGATCGCCCGGTACGCCGAGCCCGGCTGGCAGTGGTCGCCGATCCCGGTGGAGAAGCGGTGCCCCCGCTGCGCCGGCGGGCTGCACGGCCTCTACCGGGCCCACCCGCACCGGGGCAAGCAGCAGTTGCAGGCCGCCGTGGTGTGCCCGGGGTGCCCGGCGTCGTTCACGCTGCGCGAGCTGCAGCTCTCGCAGCGGTCGGTGCTGGGCGAGCTGCGGCCCGAGGCCGTCGCGCGGCGGGCCGCCGAGGACGCGCAGCTCGCGGCGCTGGCGCGGGAGGCCCGTGCGCACCACGAGGAGGTCCCCGGTCCGCCTGCCGCGACGGACCCCGCCACCGCGACGGGCCCGACCTCCGCAGCGGGTCCGACCGGAGCGACGGGCCGGCCGAAGCGGGAGCGGCGGCCGGGGCGCAGGCCGGGACCGCCCGCCGGGACCGGGCTCGTCGAGGCCGAGGACCCGGCCGGGCCCGCGCGGCCGGCCGGGCTCCCGGCCGGCGCCGGGCCCGTGGGACCCGCCGACCTCCCCGGACCGCCCGCGCCCGACGACCCGCTCGACAGCCCGGGACCACCCGGGGAACCCCGGCCGGCACGTGCGGCGCGGCGGATGTCGACCACCGTCATGGCGGCCCGGATCAGGTCCGTCCTGGCCGGCTCCGAAGCGGTGCCCACGGCGCAGGACGACGTCCCGGCCCTGCCGCCCGCCCTGGTCGACGCGGCCGGCGCCGGCCCGGTGTGGTGGTGCAAGACCACCGACCCGACCCTCAAGCCGCCGGCCGGCGTGACCGGCGGGCGCGTCCTCATGCCCGACCGCCCCGAGTTCGACGACCTGCGCGAGCTGCTCACCCGGGAGGGCGTGGCGCACCGGTCGGTCCGGCACTGGCTGGAGCAGGAGACCGTCTCGTCGCTGACCGGCCCGCTGCGGGCCACGGCCTGGCTGTCCGAGGTGGGCGGTGTCGTCCCGGAGCCCTGCGAACCCGTCGGCGAGGACGGCGCGCTCGCCGCGCGGCTCGCGTTCGACCTGCTGTGGGACCTGCACGAGCCGGCGCCCGCCGCGCCGCCCGACCCCGCCCCGGCGGACCGGCTGGTGCCGCCGCGGTGGCTGCCCTACCTGCCGTTCCCGCTGCTCAACCCGGCGCAGGCGCAGGCCGCGCCGCACATCGTGGACGAGGACTCGCACCTGCTGATCACCGCGCCCACCGGCGCGGGCAAGACCGCGATCGGGATGATGGCGGTGCTCAAGGCGATCCTGGAGGAGGGCCGCAAGGCCGCGTGGCTGGTGCCGCAGCGCTCGCTGACCGACGAGCTGGACCGCGAGCTGGAGACCTGGCGCGCGCGGGGCCTGCGGGTGGAGCGGCTGTCCGGCGAGTACGCCGTCGACGTCGAGCGGGTGCGGGCGGCCGACCTGTGGGTGGCCACGACCGAGAAGTTCGAGGCGATCTGCCGGGCCGCGTCGCTGCAGGCGGCGCTGGGCGAGGTCGGCTGCCTGGTGGTCGACGAGATCCACCTGCTCGGCACGCCCGGCCGGGGCGCGCTGCTGGAGGCGCTGCTCGCGCGGGTGCGCGGCGCGGACTCCCCGGTGCGCATCGTCGGGCTGTCGGCGACGGTGTCCAACGCCGCCGAGGTCGCCGAGTGGCTGGAGGCGGAGCTGGTCGCGACGAGCTGGCGGCCGTCGCGGGTGACCTGGCAGCTGCCGACCGTGCCCGCCGCGTCCGGGTACGCGGCCAACGCGCGCCTGCGCGAGCAGGTGGTGGTCGACCTGACCGCCCGGCACGCCGCCGAGCGGGGCAGCGTCCTGGTGTTCTGCGGGTCCAAGCGCAACGTGCGCTCCACCGCGATGGCGATCGCCGCCGACCGGGGCGCGCCCGTGCACACCGTGGCATCGGACGACGTGGACGGCCTGACTGAGGTCTGCGCCGAGGTCGGCGTGCGCCTGCACTACGCGGACTACGAGCACAAGCACGCCGCCGAGCGGGCGTTCCGGGAACGCCGGGCCGACGTCCTGGTGGCCACCTCCACGGTCGCGGCGGGCGTCAACCTGCCGGCCCGCGCGGTGATCGTGCGCGACACCGCGGTCGGCGGCGAGGCCATGGACACGTCGATGGTGCTGCAGATGTTCGGCCGCGCCGGGCGGATCGGGGCAGGCGAGACCGAGGGCTGGTCGTACCTGGTGGTGGACGAGCACCAGCGGGCGGCGTGGCAGACGCGGCTGGTGGCGGGCTACTCGGTGTACTCGCGCATCCACGAGAGCCTGCCCGACCACGTGCTGGCGGAGGTGCTGCAGGGCCGCATCACGTGCCTGGCCGACGCCGAGGCGTGGTGGGTGGAGACGCTGGCCCACGCGCAGGGCGACGACGCGCTGCAACCGGTGCAGGACGCGGTGTCGTTCCTGGTCGACGAGGGGCACCTGGCCGCGCGGCCGGACGGCGCGCTGGCGATCACCGAGTTGGGCCGCCTGACCGCCCGGATGATGGTGTCCACGCACGCCGGCCACCGGCTGCGCTACGCGCTGCGCCTGCTGCCACCGCCACCGGACCCGGACGCCGCCGAGGACGCGCTGACCCTGGTGCTGTCGGTCGCGGTGCGCGACCTGGCGGCCATCCCGGTGCCCGACCAGGTGCGCCCGGCGGTGGCGACGGTGGTCAAGGCGGGCGGGCGGGCCTCGCGGATCACGCACACCGCGTCGGTCAAGGGCCTGGGCTCGCAGACCACCACCGCGCCGGGCGACCTGGCCCGCGCGGCGCTGCTGCTGGCCGCCCGCTCGCCGCACCTGTTCGCGCCGGGCCGGACCCGCCGCAGGGTCGCCGCGGGCATCCCGCTGACCACCCTGCACCCGGTGTTCGACCAGGCGCCGCGCTACCTGGCGTGGCTGGCGGCGCAGGGCGCGCTGGGCACCGTGCACCCGTGGATCGCGGTGGTGGCCGCGGACCTGGACCACCGCGTGCGCTGGCGGCACCTCCGGCCGCGGCGCGGCGCGGGCCGCCTGCTGTGGTTGTGCGAGCAGATGGCGACCCGGCAGCGCGCCCACGACCTGGTGCCGGAGATGTGGCGCTCGGCGCTGGCGCGCGGCGTGCGCTCCCCCGACTGGCCGCCGGGCCGCCCGCCCGCCGAGTGCGGGCTCGACCAGGCCGGCTACACCGCCCTGCTGCGCGAACGCGCCACCACCGCCGCCCTGGCGGTGCACGAGGACCACGCGACCGTCGCGGGCACGGTGGCGGCGTCGGCCGTCACGTGGCGCGGCAAGCACCACAGCCCGCCGACCCCGACCCGGGCGGCGACCGAGGTGCCCTTCCCCGACGCCCCCGACGAGCCGGACACCGCGGACCGGGGCGTGGCGGTGTTCACCCGGCGCGGCGACTACCGCGCCACGGGCTGGCTGTCGGCCTACGACGCGCTGGCCGACGACGCCGAACCGCCGCCGCCCGCGCCCGCCCGCCGCGGCCTGGGCGCCGTGCGCGCCCCACGAGCCTGAAACCCCGTCCCGACCTCGTCGATGTCCTGGTGGTGCAAGTGAACCGGCCCTCCGCCCGCTCGTGGGCGTTCGACCTCATCGCGCCCGACGACGCCGTCCGCGCACGGGCCCTGGCGCGGCACCAGGCCCTGGTGGAGGGCAGCGGCGCCGCGCTGCGCTGGACCAACCGGGTGTGGCGGGAGGCCGGCACGCCGCTGCCGACCCAGCCGCACCTGGCGGCGGAGATGGACCAGGCGCGCGCCGACCAGCGCTGGCACCACGACCAGACGCTGTTCGGCCACCTCGACAGGTTCCTGGACGCCGACCTGGAGGACGAGGTCGCGCACGCGCTGTACGGGCCGTTCGTGGTGCTGTACCTGCGCTGGGAGGCGTGCCACCCGGCCGAGTGGCGCTCCCCCGCCTCGGACCTGTGGTCGCCGTGGTCGCGCAAGGAGGTCGTGCTGCGCCGGCTCGGCCGGTTCGGGGTGCCGGAGGGGATGCGGCCGGACGTCGCGAACCTGGTCATCACCGCCCTGCACCGCCAGTACCGGTGCAAGGACTGGATGTACGCGCAGTTAGTGCCGCACGTGGCCGACAGCGGTTTCCGCGCCAGGGTCTCCGCCCTGCTGCACGCCCCCGACCCGGTCATCGGCCTGCGGGCCCGGTTCGTCCTCGACATCGCGGACCAGCCGGAGCGGAGGGTCACGCGCGCCACCTGGCGCCGGTGGCTCGAACTGCACCGCCTCCCCTGAACCCCGGGCCGCCGCAGCGGTCACCCATCGGACTCCGGCGACGCCGCCACCGGCGCCGCCGCCGGCAGCGCGCCGAGGTCGTCGAGGTCCAGCCGGGCCGGCAGGTCCGCCGCGACACCGGTCGTCACCGGGCGCGACCCCGGACCACCGGACGGGGTCCCCCGGCCGGTCACGGTCCGTTCACCGCGAAGACGTTCCGGTGGGTTACAAAGCGCGCGCCGTCGTCGAGGTTGGAGGCCCCGTGGTCCGTCCTGTCCGCGTTCTCGCAGTGCTGCTGGCCTGCGGGATGAGCATGTCGGTGCCCTCACCCGCCGGGGCGAGGACGCCCGAGCGGTTCCAGCGGGTCGACACCATGCCGGTGCACCGCAGCAGCTCCGCCGACCAGCACACGGCGGCCGAGATCGCGGCGGCCACCGCCGACGGCGGGACCGTGGTCCACACCGACTCCCCGGCCCGGCGGATCGGCTTCACGAAGGTCCGGGACGGTCGGCTGACGCCCGACGGCGTGCTGCCCCTGCCCGGTGAGCCGACCTCGGTCGACGTCCTGGGCCGGCTGGCGCTGGTCGCGGTGAACACCTCCGGGTCGTTCACCGCGCCCTCGGGCGCGCTGCTGGTGGTCGACCTCGACTCGCGCGAGGTCCGCGCCCGGCACGAGCTGGGCGGGCAGCCCGACTCCGTCGACATCTCCCCCGACGGCCGCTACGCCGCCATCGCCGTGGAGAACGAGCGCGACGAGGACGTGGACGGCGGCCGGCTCCCGCAGGCCCCCGCCGGTTTCCTCGCCGTGGTCGACATCCAGGGCGCGCCGGCCGCCTGGGCGCTGCGCAGGGTCGAGCTGACCGGACTGGCCGAGGTCGCGCCGGAGGACCCCGAACCCGAGTACGTCAGCGTCAACGGCCGCAACCAGGTCGCGGTCACGTTGCAGGAGAACAACCACATCGCGGTCGTGGACCTGCCCTCGGGCGCGGTGGTCGGCCACTTCTCCGCCGGCTCCGCCACCGTCACCGGCGTGGACACCGAGGACGACGGCCGGATCGACCCGTCGGGGACGATCACCGCCCCCCGCGAGCCCGACGCCGTCGCGTGGCTGGACGACCGCACCCTGGCCACCGCCGACGAGGGCGACTACCGGGGCGGCTCCCGCACCTGGACGGTGTTCGACGCGGCGTCCGGCCGGGTCGTGCACTCCTCGGGCAACGAGCTGGAGCAGGTGGCGATCCGGCAGGGCCAGTACGCCGACGGCCGGTCGGACAACAAGGGCGTCGAGCCGGAGGGCCTGGCCGTGGCGACCTTCGGGCGGCACCGGTACGCGTTCGTCGGCCTGGAGCGGGCCAACCTGGTCGCCGTCTACGACGTGGACGACCCGCGCCGGCCGAGGTTCCTGCAGGCCCTGCCGACCGGGGTCGGGCCGGAGGGCCTGCTGCCGATCCCCGCGACCGGAACCCTGGTCGTGTCCGCCGAGGAGGATTCCGCCGAGGACGGCGTGCGCTCCTCGCTCAGCGCCTACCGCCTGACCCGCACGCCGCTGCCGGTGTCGTTGCAGCGCAACCAGGGCGCGCCGTCGATCATGTCCGACGGCATCGGGTTCGGCGCGCTGTCGGGGTTGTCGGGGATCCCCGGCGACCACCGCTCCGTCGTCGCCGTCGCCGACTCCGCCTACCGGCCGACGCGCGTGCTCACCGTCGACACCCTGGCCGCGCCCGCCCGCGTCCGCGCGGAGCTGACCCTGACCAGGGGCGGCGCGCCGGTGGGCTACGACGCCGAGGGCATCGCGGCGCGGCGCGGCGGCGGCTACTGGGTGGCCGCCGAGGGCGACGGGAAGAAGACGCCGAACCTGCTGGTCGAGGTCGCCGCGTCGGGCGCGGTCGTGCGCGAGGTGCCGCTGCCCGACGGCGTCGCCGCCACCGCCACCGGCAACGGCTTCGAGGGCGTGGCCACCACCGGGCGCGGCGCGGGCGAGCAGGTGTGGGTCGCCGTGCAGCGCGAGTGGAAGGCCGACCGGCCCGGCCAGGCGACGCTGGCCCGCTTCACCCCCGCCACCGGCGAGTGGGCGTTCGCGGCGTACCCGCTGGACGCCGCGAGGACCGGCTGGGTCGGCCTGTCGGAGCTGACCGCGCTGGACGACCGCACGCTGCTGGTGCTGGAGCGGGACAACCAGCGCGGCGACACCGCGGCCACCAAGAAGGTCTACCGGGTCGACGTCTCCCTCCTGCGGCCGGTCGCGGCCGGCGAGCCGAAGCCCGTGGTGGCCAAGGCCCTCGCCCGCGACCTGCTGCCCGCGCTGCGGGCCGGTGGCGCGGCGGCCCACGACAAGGTGGAGGGCCTGGCCGTCGTCGGCCACGGCCCGCTGCGCAGGCTGGTCGGCGCGGTGGACAACGACGGCGTGGACGACGCGCCGGGCGAGTCGGTGTTCCTGCGGCTGGGCCTGATCCGCTGATCGGCCGACGCCGGCCGCGCCGGGGCGCCCGCCCCGGCGTAGCCTGGAGCGGTGCGATCACCGATCCGGTCGGCGGGGTAGGGCGTTGGGGCTGTTCACCCTGCCCGAGGCGCGGCACGAGCTGGCGCGGCTGCGCCCGGTGCTGGACGGGATCGTCGCGCTGCGGGCCGACGCCGCGGAGCTGTCCGCCGCCCTGGGCGGCGGCGCGCCGACCGCCCTGGGCGGCCTGGCCGAGTTCAAGGCGGCGCAGGCCCGGCTGGACGAGCTGATGACCACCGTGCAGGTCTCCGGCGCGGAGCTGAAGGGCTTCGCGCCGCTGCTGGTCGACTTCCCCGCCGACCTCGACGGCGAGCCGGTGCTGCTGTGCTGGCTGGAGGGCGACCCGGAGCTGGCCTGGTACCACCGCGCCGACCTGGGTTTCGCCGGGCGTCGCCGGCTGCCCTGACGGCGCCCGGCTGCCGGCGGCTACCAGGTGAAGACGAACTCGTACCAGGGTCCGTCGATGGGCGTGTAGGAGTAGCCCTCGGCGAGCCGGGTGCTCGTGGGCGCGCGTTCCGGGCAGTAGGCGAACCCGCTGCTGCCGAGCAGGACGTCGCCGTGCCGCAGCGTGATCAGCGTGCACGGCCCGTTCGGGTCCGCGGTGGCCCGGCTGATCGAGTACAGCCCGACCTCCCGGCGGTCCACCCGCCGGTCCGGCCGGGCCTGCACGTCCGCCACGAGGCGTTCCAGCTCCGGCCGGTGGGCCTCGAAGACCACCCGCTCCACGACGCCGGAGCGCGCCGTCGCCCAGGTCGCCACCAGCAGGGCGGGCACGAGCGCGCACGGCCACAGCCGGCCCAGGCGCCGCGACCGGGGGCGCGGCAGGGCGGCGACGGCGAGCACGCCGACCGCCGCCCAGGCCGCGACGACCACGACCCAGCACGTCAGCGCCACCAGCAGCAGGCCGAAGTAGCCGCCCGGGACGGCGACCGACCACAGCGTGCAGACCACCGGGACCGACGCCGCCACGACCGGTGTCCAGGGCGAGCGCCACGGCGGCACGCGAGCAGTCATGTCAACGCCGACGCCGCCGGGGGCCGTCCGGTTCCCCCGGCGCGGCGGTCGGACCGGGCGGGGCCGGAGTCCACAAAGGATTGTCCGGTGACCGGACGCGGGGGGGGCGGATCGCTCCCCGTCGAGTGGCCCCACCGCCGGCGCGGCTCTAGGTTCGGTGCACGAGCAGTGCCGATCGGATCGGGAGGGGCATCCGTGGCGACGGTTCCGGCGGCGGGGCGCGACGGCAGGCGGTGGTGGGTCCTGGCGGGGTTCGCGGCGGCGGTGGTCGTCGTCGCGCTGGTCGGCTCGCTGGGCGTCCAGGGTTCGCGGGAGGAGTACGCCGCGCTGGCCAAGCCCGCCTGGGCCCCGCCGGGGTGGCTGTTCGGGCCGGTGTGGTCGGTGCTCTACGCGATGATCGCGGTCGCCGGGTGGCTGGTCTGGCGGCGGGTCGGCTTCACCCGGCCGCTGTGGGTGTACGCGGCCCAGCTCGTGCTCAACGCGCTGTGGACGCCGCTGTTCTTCGGCGGCGGCGCCTACGGCCTGGCGCTGCTGGACATCTCCGCCCTGCTGGTGCTGGTGGCGGTGACCATCGGGGTCTTCCACCGGGTGTCCCGGAGCGCCGCGCTCCTGCTGGTGCCGTACTGGCTGTGGGTGGCCTACGCGACGGCGCTGAACTTCGCCCTGTGGCGGGCGAACTCCTGACGCGAGGCGGCCCGCGCCGAGGGGTCCGCCCCGGCGCCGGGGGCCGCGCCGCCCGGCGTGCGGCTCCACCGGCCGTCCGGGTCCCCGGCGGCGCGCAGCGGGCGCGCGGCGCGTCCCGACGGCGCGTTCCCGGCCGGTGCGGCGGAGTCGCGCGCGGCTGAATCCGGTGCTGTGTGCCTTCTCCCAGCGCGGTCCGGGCGCCCGGATCACGGTTACACTACAAACGTAGACGAACCGGCGCTTCCGAGGAGCACGATGCCCAAGGTGATCGACCACGACGAACGTCGCGAGCACATCGTCGACGTGACGTGGGGCCTCATCGTGCGCGGTGGCCTGGAGGCCGCCACCATGCGTGAGATCGCCACCGCCGCGGGCTTCGCCAACGGCGCCCTGAAGCGGTACTTCGCCAGCAAGGACGCGTTGGTGGAGGCCACCTTCGAGCGCGCGCTGTCCATGGTGCACAAGCACATCGCCGGCGCGGTCGCGGACCGCTCCGGGCTGGAGGCGTTGCGCGCCATGTGCTACGGCTCGATGCCGTTGGACGCCAAGCGCGTCACCGCGGCGCGGGTGCTGCTGGTGTTCTGGCAGATGTCGTTGTCCAACAAGCGGTTGCACGACCGGTACCGGGAGCACCTGAAGGGCTGGCGCGGCCTGCTGCACGAGCACATCCGGCGGGCCCGCGCGGACGGCGAGATCCGCACCCCGCTGTCGGACGAGCAGCTGGTCGACGAGATCGTGCTGATCAACGCCGGGGCCAACGTGATGAGCCTGGTCGGGCCGCGCTACTCCACGCGCAAGCTCCAGCGGCAGCACCTGGACTCGTTCTTCGAGCGCATCGCGCGCGACTGACCCCGGACGGGGCTCCGCCCCCGCCGCGGGGTCGGCGGGGGCGGAGGCTGGTGGCCGGTCAGAGCGCGGAGACGAGGAAGTCGACCACGTCCGCGTGCGAGACCGGGGAGGCGGGCAGGTCCGTATACAGGCCGTAGAAGCCGTGGACCTGGCCGTCGTACTGCTTGTGCGTCGTCGGCACGCCCGCCTTCGCCAGGCGGGCGGCGTACTGCTCCCCCTCCGACCGCAGCACGTCGTACTCCGCGGTCATCACCAGCGCCGGCGGCAGGCCGGTGAGGTCGGGCGCCCGCGAGGGCAGCAGGTAGGGGTCGTCCAGGTCGCGGGGCGAGGACGGGTACTGCTCGAAGAAGAACCGCATCGAGCCGGCGGACATGCCGAACCCCTCGGCGCAGTCCGCGTAGGACCGCAGGCCGGGGTCGTCCGGGTGCGCCGTCACCGGGCAGACCAGGACCTGGGCCGCGAGCCGCGGCCCGCCCCGGTCCCGGCACAGCAGGGCGAGCACGGTCGCCAGGTTGCCGCCCGCGCTCTCACCGCCCACCGCGACGCGGGAGGCGTCGACGCCGTGCTCGACGCCGTGGACCACCAGCCAGGACAGGGCCGCGTAGCAGTCGTCCGGCGCGGCCGGGTACGGGTGCTCCGGGGCCAGCCGGTACTCCACCGAGGCCACCGCGACGCCCGCGTCCCGGCAGATCCGGCGGTTGACCAGCTCGTTCTCCTCGATGCCGCCGACGGTCCAGCCGCCGCCGTGCATCCAGAGCAGCAGCGGCGTCGGGCGGGCCGCCTCGGGCCGGTAGAGGCGGACCCGCAGGTGGCCGGCCGGGCCGGGCACCGCCAGGTCGGTGACCGAGCGGACCTCCGGCAGTTCGGCCGGCACGGTGACGCCGGCGGCGAACGCGGCCCGCAGCTCGGCGGCCGTCCGCGGCGCCGCGCCCGCGGGGGGTGGGGCGGTCGCCGAGAGCATCTCGGCGACCGCGGGGTCGAGCGGCATGGGGAGGGGTCTCCTCGGGGGCGGGTTACCAGGAGCCGTCGGCGTTGACCGCGCGGTCGGTCCACAGCGGGTCCAGCGCGGCGCGCAGCTCCGCGCCGTGCTCCTCGGCCAGCCGCAGGGCGCCGAGGTTGTCCTCCAGCTGCGCCATCCTGCTCACGCCGAACAGCACGTTGGCGACGGCGGGGTTGGCCAGGCAGAAGGCGATGGCGACCTGCGCCGCGGTGGCGCCGTGCTCGGCGGCGACCTCCGCGACCTTGTCCGCGGCCTCGCGGATGGCGTCCCGGATCCCGCCCGGGTCGGCCCCGATCTTGCGCTCCGGGAACTTGCGGCCGGCCAGGATGCCGCCCTCGAAGACGTCCGAAGCCTGGAGCGCGAGCCGGCCGGAGGAGAAGTAGCCGCCGTAGAACTCGCCCTCGGCCATGGTGCGCCGCGCGATGCTGTACTTCAGCTGCGCGAACACCGGCGGCGTCATGCCCTCCCGCTCCGCGAACGCCAGCGCCTCGGCGAGGTCGGCGGCGACCCAGTTGTTCACGCCCCAGGCGTCGAAGCGCCCGGCGCGGATCTGCTCGGCCACGTCGGTGACGATCGAGGGGATGTCGGGCGGGGACATGTAGTCGCCGACCACCACGCTGTCGGCCTTGTCGACGCCGATGCGCTCCAGCGAGGTCGTCATCTGCTGCTCGAAGCTGGTCGTGGGGTACTCCCACAGCCACAGCTTCCCGCACAGGTGGTAGTCCTCGCGCGCGATGCCCGCCGCGCGCACGGCCTCGCCGAAGATGATGTCGGTGCGCGCCTGCTCGGCGTGGGGCCCCATGTTGTAGTGCGCGACGTCGAACAGGGTCGCCCCGACGTCCGCCGCGCGCCGCAGCAGCGCCACCGCGTCGTCGAACTCCATCCGGTCCCACGTGTTCCACGAGCCGAGCCCCAGCAGCGGCACCTGCGGGCCGCCGGGCCCCAGCTGCCGGACCGGGACGCGCGGTGCCTCGCCCATGAGCGCTCCTCACTAACCGCCGGAAGTTTGGATTAGTCTACATGCATAGACTAAAAATCGGGAGGCGCCCCTTCGGGGACTCCCAAGGGGACACCGCTTCCTCTACGGCCGTTGACGCCACCGCCCGACCGCGGGCTCCCGGCGGCGACCGCCCCGACCCGGGCGCCGACCGCGGGGCGGCCGGAGTACCTTCGGCCCCATGCGGCAGCTGTTCGCGCACACCGGCCGGAACACCGTGGCCTACCTGGACTCCGGCGGCCCCGGGACACCGGTCCTGGCGCTGCACGGCAGCTTCGGCCGCGGCGCGGTCTTCACCGGGCTGGCCGCGCGCCTCGCGGGCGTCGCGCGGGTCGTCGCCCCCGACCAGCGCGGCCACGGCCGCACCGGGCGCGCCGACTCCTACTCCCGGGACGACTTCGTGGCCGACGCCGCCCACCTGGTGCGGGCGCTGGGCCTGGCGCCCGTCGTCGTGCTCGGGCACTCCCTGGGCGGCATCACCGCCTACCAGCTCGCCGCGCGCCACCCGGACCTGGTCTCCGCGCTGGTGGTCGAGGACGTCGGCCCGGTCATGCGCCGCCCCGAGGTCGCGCACCCGGTGCTCGACGTGCGGGGGTGGCCCGCGACCGCGCCCACCCGGGAGGAGCTCGCCCGCGCGATCGCCGAGCACGTCCCGGACAGCGGCTACTTCATGCGGAGCGCGGTCCGCGAGGGCGGGCGCTGGCGCCTGCTGTTCGACTGGGACGACATGATGGCCGTCCAGCGGGGCGGTGTCGGGGACTGGTGGGCGGACTGGCTCGGGTCGACCTGCCCGGCCCTGGTGCTGCGCGGCGGGCGGAGCCCCCTGCTGCCCGCGGAGCTGGCCCGCCGGATGACCGCCCGCCGGCCGGGCGCCCGGCTCGTGGAGTTCCCGGACGCCGGCCACTGGGTCCACGACGACGAGCCCGCCGCGATGGCCCGGGCGATCGAAGCGTTCCTCCGCTCCCCCGGGCCGTCGACGCCCTGACCCCGGAGCCCGGCGGGCGCCGGGCTCCGGGGGCGGCCTCAGAGACCGCGCTGCAGGTGCTCGGACAGGAGCCGGACGAACCGCGACGCGTCGGGCAGGTCGCCGCCCTCGGCGAGGAGGGCCATGCCGTGCAGCAGCTCGGCGGTCCCGGCCAGCGCCGTGCGGTCCCCGGCCCCGGAGAACGCCTCCCGCAGCCCCGAGACCAGCGGGTGCTCCGGGTTGAGCTCCAGGATCCGCTTGACCGGCGGCAGCTCCTGGCCCATCGCCCGGTACATCTTCTCCAGCGTGGGCGTCAGGTCGTGGGCGTCGCCGACCACGCAGGCGGGCGAGGTCGTCAGGCGCGTGGACAGGCGCACCTCCTTGACCTCGTCGGCCAGGGTCTCGGCCAGCCACGCCAGCAGGTCGGCGTAGTCCTTGCGCCGGTCCTCGGCCGCGGCCTTCTCCTCCTCGGTCTCCAGGTCGACCTGGCCCTTGGCGACGGACCGGAACTGCCTGCCCTCGAAGCCCGGCACCGCGTCGACCCACATCTCGTCGATCGGGTCGGTGAGGATCAGCACCTCGTAGCCCTTGGCGCGCAGCGCTTCCAGGTGCGGCGAGTGCTCCACCTTGGCCCGCGAGCCGCCGGTCATGTAGTAGATGTGCTGCTGGTCCTCCTTCATCCGCTCCGCGTACTGCGCGAGCGTCGTGGGCCGCTCGGCGTCGTGGGTGGAGTCGAACGAGGCGATGGCCAGGATGGCGTCGCGGTTCTCCGGGTCGCCGAGCAGGCCCTCCTTGACCGCCGCGCCGAACTCGCGCCAGAACGTCGCGTACTGCTCGGGCTTGTCGGCCTGCATGGCCTTGACCGTCGAGAGGACCTTCTTCACCAGGCGGCGGCGCATCAGCTGGATCTGGCGGTCCTGCTGGAGGATCTCGCGCGAGACGTTGAGCGAGAGGTCCTGGGCGTCCACCACGCCCTTGACGAACCGCAGGTACTCCGGCATCAGCTCTTCGCAGTCGTCCATGATGAAGACGCGCTTGACGTAGAGCTGCACGCCGCGCTTGCGCTCGCGCATGAACAGGTCCAGCGGGGCCTGCGACGGGATGAACAGCAGCGCCTGGTACTCGAACGTGCCCTCCGCCTGCATGCGGATGGTCTCCAGGGGCTTGTTCCAGTCGTGGCTGACGTGCCGGTAGAACTCCGCGTACTCGTCCTCGGTGACCTCGGCGGACGGGCGGGCCCACAGCGCCTTGCGGGAGTTGATCGTGGTCGGCTCCGCGCCGTCCTCGCCCGCGAGCCGGATCGGCCAGGTGATGAAGTCCGCGTAGCGCTTGACGATCTCGGTGATCTTGGCGGCGGAGGTGTAGTCGGCGAGGTGGTCCTCGTCGTCGGCCGGCTTGAGGTGCAGGGTGACGGAGGTCCCCTGCGGGGCGTCGGCGACGTCCTCGATCGTGTAGGTGCCCTCGCCGGCGGACTCCCAGCGCACGCCCTCGGCCGAGCGCGGGTGCCGGGTCACCAGCGTGACCTTGTCCGCGACCATGAACGTGGAGTAGAAGCCGATGCCGAACTGGCCGATCAGGTCCTGCGAGGCGGCGGCGTCCTTGTTCTCGGCCAGCTTGCGCAGGAACTCGGCCGTGCCCGACTTGGCGATCGTGCCGATCAGGGCGATCACCTCGTCGCGGGTCATGCCGATGCCGTTGTCGCGGACGGTCAGCGTGCGCGCCTCGCGGTCGGCCTCGATCGCGACGTGCAGGTCCGAGGTGTCCGCGGTCAGGTCCTTGTCGCGGAAGGTCTCCAGCCGCAGCTTGTCCAGCGCGTCGGAGGCGTTGGAGACCAGCTCGCGCAGGAACGTGTCCTTGTTCGAGTAGATCGAGTGGATCATCAGCTGGAGCAGCTGACGCGCCTCTGACTGGAACTCGAGCGTTTCCACGTTCGTCCTCTCTCAGTATCTCCGTCGACCGTCGTCGACCCGCGATCGTATCGACCCCGGCCCGCCCGGGCGACGGACCACGCCGCCGGCGCGCCCCGTCGCCCTCAGGACTCGCCGCAGCACACGTGCGCCGACCACTCGGGCTCGTGCCACCAGTGCCCGTGGTCGCGCGCGGCCGAGGGCGCGGGCGGCAGCGGGGCCGCGGCGGCGGCGACCGGCTCGGCGCGGTAGGGGGCGAGCAGGTCCTCGACCCGGTGCGGCACGCCGCCCACCATCACCAGCCGCACCGCCGCCGCGGCCCGGACGTCGGCCAGCGGGTCGCCCGCCACCAGGGCCAGGTCGGCGTGCGCGCCGGGGCGCACCGCGCCCAGCCGGCCCGCCATCCCCAGCCACTCCGCCGCGTTGCGGGTCGCCGTGGTCAGCGCCTCCAGCGGGGTGAAGCCGAAGGCGACCATGGCCCGCAGGTTCTGGTGGGTCGAGGTCGCGACGTGGTCCAGCGGCGCGTCGGTGCCGCAGACGACCAGGCCGCCCGCGCGGTGCACGCGCAGCCCCATGTCCACCCAGCCCGCCAGGACCTCCCGCGACCACGGCGAGGCCGGGGTGCCCGCCGCGTCCGCCTCCTCGACGTAGCGCCGGTGCTCCCACGGCGGGAACAGCACCCGCGTGCGCTCGTCCTCCACCAGCGACCGGTCCTCGGCGTACAGCGCGCGGGCGTGGAACAGCGTCGGTGTCACCGACATGCCGGACTTCGCGAACAGCTCGACGACGTCCTGGTACGCGCGGCCGGTGCGGCTGATGGTGTGCGAGTAGCCGAGGCGGTTGGTGGCCCCGACGTGCTCCATGCCGTCCATGCCGAGGTCCGCCGCCGGGTACAGGTAGTGCGACGTCAGGCGCAGACCGGCGCGGTGCGCGGCGGCGGCGGTGGCCCGCTGGAGCTCCACCGGCAGCCGCACGTAGGTCTTGACCAGGTCGTAGTCCAGTTCCAGCGCCCGCTGGACCTCCAGGTCCAACTGCTCGCGCGACAGGGTCGGCCGCATGAAGTCGTAGTAGACGCGGGAGCCGTCGATCGCCTCGCCGGTGGCGAGGTAGCGGGGCCCCACCAGGGTCCCGGCGGCCAGCGCCTCCCGGGTCTCGACCATCTGGTAGGCCGGGTCGCCGGGTGAGCGCGTGGTCGTGACGCCGTAGGCCAGCCACGCCCGGCCCTGCCGCGCGCCCCACTGCCGGCCGCGCAGGTGCCAGTGGTTGTGCATGTCGATCAGGCCGGGGATGGCGACCAGGTCGCGCGCGTCGACCACCCGGTCGCCGGCCGACGCGCGGTGCCCGCGGACCTCCTGCACCCGCCCGTCCTCCACCACGACGTCCACGTCGTGCCGCAGCCGGTCGGACTCCCCGTCCCACACCGCGCCCGCGTGGACGATCGCGCGCCGCGGCGGCCGGGGCCTGCGCCAGGTGAAGTCGAGGCGGACGGTCCGCGCCGGGCCGCCGGCCAGCGGGACCCGGCGCAGCCGGCCGCTGCTGAGGTACACCAGGGAGTCCGGGCCGCACCAGGTCGGGGAGTCGGTCACCTCGTCGGTGACCCGGCGCGGGTCGCCGAGGAACCGGCCCGCCGCGTCGACGGCCACCACCCACGCGGTGCTCTCGACGACGAACACCAGGTGCCGCCCGTCCGGCGACCACACCGGGCCGTCGTCGCCGCGGGTCGCGATCGAGCGGAACGGCATCGGCTCGGTGTAGCGCAGCCCGCCGCCCGCCAGGTCCACGGTGAGGACCTGGCTGGTGCCCTCGCGGAAGCGCCGGGAGAACGGATTGACCGCGGCCAGCGCCAGCACCGCGCCGTCCGCCGACCAGGTGGGCCTGCCCGGCGTGAACAGCGCGGGCGTGACCTGCCGCCGACCGCCCGTCGCCACCTCCAGGACCCACACCGCCCCGTCCTGGTCGACGTAGGCGACCCGCGCGCCGTCCGGGGAGAACCTGGGCCTGGTCTGCGCACCGGGCGCCGGGGCCGGCGCGCGGTCCTCGCCGGTCACCAGGTCGCACAGCCGCAGGGCGGGCACGCCGGTCCGGTCGCTGGAGTAGACGATCGACCGGCCGTCCGGCGAGAAGTCCGGGTCGGAGTCGAACCACCCGCCGTCGGTCAGCCCCCTGGGCCGCCCGCCGGCGACCGGCACGAGATGGAGGTCGTTGAGCGCGCGGAACGCGATCCTGGACCCGTCGCGCGAGACCACCGGACCGGCGATGCCGCGCACCGGGTTGTCCCCGACGGCGGTCAGGTCGCGGCCCTCGCGGGGCGGCACCCGCCCGCCGACCGGGACCACGGCCTCGAACGGGACGTCCCGCGTCGCGCCGTCCGCCTCCCGCCGGCGGATCCGGCCGTCGGCCGTGTAGAGGACGGCCCCGCCGGTCCACGTGGCGGCGAAGCCGAAGACGTCCTCGCCCGAGGTCAGCGGCCGGTCGCCGAGCACCAGGTCGGCGCGGGCGCCCCGGACGAGCGTGTAGCCGGGCGTGCGGTCGTCCGGCCCGAACGCGCGCCGTGGAGGCGGCTGCCGGCGGGCGCGGTCGCCACGCGGACCCGTTCGCCGGTGGCGACGGTGACGACGTCGACCGCGGTCTCGTCGACGGCGAACACGACCCGCCGCCCGTCGCGCGACCACCGCGGCGCGGCGGCCTCGCCCGGCCCGCCGGCCAGGGCGGTGACCGCGTCGGAGGCGACGTCCAGCAGCCACACGCCGTAGGAGCCGCCCCGGTCGCTGGTCAGCGCGAGGGTGCGGCCGTCCGGCGAGAACGCGGGCTCGCGGTGGTCGAACGGCCCGGCGGTGAGCCGACGCGGCTCGCCGCCGCCCGCGTCGATCACGTAGAGGTGGAAGTTGCCGTCCCGGTAGGACTGGAACGCGATCGACCGGCCGTCGGGCGACCACGAGGGCAGCGTCGCGTCCTGCAGCTCACCGGTCAGCCGGCGGGCCGTGCCGCCCTGCGCGGGCAGCACCCAGATGGCGGCCACCAGGTCGGTGGCCAGCCACTTCCCGTCCGGCGACAGCGCGACCGAGATGTTGGTGCCCTCCCGCAACCGCGCCCGTCCGGTTGCCCCGGCCTCGGCTTCTGCCTCGGCTCGGGCGTGGGCGGCCCCGGCGAGGCCGGCGCCCGACGCGCCCGCGACGCCCAGCGCGGCCGCCACCCGGCCGGTGCGGGTCATCAGGTCACGACGCGACAAGTCCTGCGGTGCCATGCGATCTCCCCCTGGGATGCACTTCGGCGAACCTCAGAACCACTCACGATCCCACTTGCGGCATGTCGGGGACAGTGGGAACTCGACGGTGGACTGACCAAGCCGCAGCACCCACAATCCGACTTGCCCACAACTTTTGCTTGCAGGTCCGCGGCACGCCCCGTGCAGTCCGGTGTCTTCGTGTTCTCCCCGTATGGCCTGCCCGGAGGGCTACCATGCTTTTCCTGGGGATGCAAGCACGCTTTTCGCTTGCACCCCCAGGAAAAGCATGGTCGTCTTTGACAGGTCATGCGGGGAGAACACGACCGCTGTTTCTTTTCCTTCTCCTTGGCGGCCTGCCTGTCCGGCGAGGACTCTTTTTCTTTTCAGCTTCGGGCGGCACGGCCCCAAATCTCACCCGGATCGGTGCGCGATCTTGGTATGAAGAGCGGCCGAGAGGCCCCCAAGGAGGAGGGAAGTGCCTCGTGTTCCCCCCGCACGGCCTGCCGGAGGCAATCATCTTTGTCGGGGGGTGTCAAGCGGTGAAGCGTGCTTGACACCCCCCGACAAAGATGATTGGGCTGCGCCCAGGCCGTACGGGGAGAACACGAGGCACACCGCTGCGCTGAAGCGCCGCCGCGCCGAACGCGGCTTGCGGCAAGAGCTGAAGCGCCGCGCGGGGCTTGCGGCGGAAGCTGAACAGCGCCGCCGCGCGAGGCGCGGCCTGGGGCGAGAGCTGAAGCGCCGCCGCGCGGAGCGCGGCCGGTGGGGGTCAGAGCGGGTTGAGCCGGGCCTTGAGGAGGCAGAACTCGTTGCCCTCGGGGTCGGCCAGGACGTGCCACGGCTCCTCGCCCGTCTGGCCGACGTCGGCCGGTCGCGCGCCGAGGGCCAGGAGGCGTTCGAGTTCGGCCTCCTGGTCGCGGTCGGTGGCGTTGACGTCGATGTGCAGCCGGGACTTGCCCTTCTCCGGCTCGTCCAGGCGGCTGAGGATGATCGTCGGCTGCGGACCGCCGAACCCCTCGCGCGGCCCGATCTCCACCATGTCGCCGCCCTCCCGGTCGAGCACGACGAAGTCCAGGACCTCGCACCAGAACCGCGCCAGCGCCTCGGGGTCGCGGCAACCGAGCACCAGCTCGCTGATACGGCACGCCATCGGCGGAACCTGCTTTCAACCGGGGGCCGCCGGGTGGCCACAAGCGCACTCCGTGGCCCCCAGCAGCGGAAACAACCCCGCGACCGTACCAGGCGATCTTGCCCGGCACCCCGAACGAAGCGGTCAGCAGCCCTGGAAGCGGTCGTCCGCGGCCCATCCCGCGTCGACCCACGCGTCCGGGTCGACGCGGCCCACGCCGGAGAACCGCTGGGCCGGCTCGTCCATCAGCCACGCGGTGAAGCGGGCGGCGCCGTGGGGGGCAGGTGTGAATGCCGTCGGTGCTGCGGTCGGCCGGTCGGGGCACCGCCGCCCAGGACACCGCCGGCGCCACCGTCACCGCGCCGAAAGCGACCAACCCGGTGCGCCCGCGCCGGACCGGCGCGGATCAGGGGATGAGCACCGGGCAGGCCGAGTGGTACAGCGCGGTGCGGGCCATCCGCCCGAGCCCGCCCGCCGGGCCGCGCCCGACCACCACCAGGTCGCTGACCGGCGCGCCGAACACGTCGTGCGGCTGGCGGCCGTCCAGCACCGCCGCGGGCGTCAGATCCGCGGCCACCACCTCCAGGAACGCCAGCGCCCGGCGCAGCGGGGCGTCGTCCGGCTCGGCCGCCTCGGCGACCCCGCCGAAGTTGTGGTGGACGTGCAGCACGCGCAGGCGCGCGCCGAAGGCCCGGCAGAACGCCGCCGCCGCCGACAGGACGCCGGTGTCGGACGCGCCGCCGACCGCGGCGGTCACCGCGCCGGTGCCCGGGTCGGGCAGGCCGCGCACCACCACCAGGGCCCGGTCCGGGTTCTCCGCCGCCGCGGCGAACCCGCGCGGCCGGAACGGCTCGCCGTGCGGCCCGACCACCAGCGTCGCGCAGTCCGCGGTGCGCAGCGCGTCCGGCGGCGCGGTCACCAGCTCCGCGCCCGTCGCCGCCGCGTACCGCGTCGCCCAGGCCACCGCGCGCCGCGACGCCGCCGAGCCGTCTTCCCCGACCGCGACCGACCGGGTGACCCGCCGAGCCGTCCTCTGGCGCGGTAGCCACCCGATCGGCGCAGCTGTGATCACTCTGGTCATCATCGCCTCGCCCGAATACCTCCGACTGGACTACCCACACTGTGGGCCTTCCGGCCGCTCGACGCCAGCCCTCCGGCCCTGGTGGAACCCGTTCGTGCGGACTGCGCCGTGACCGACCACGCTGCGTGAACGTCCGTGGTGGCCGGTCGGCGGCACCGGCCACCGTGGACGCCGCGAGGTGCGGTCCACGGTGGACCGCACCGTTTGGCGGTGGCGGTTCGGGGAATCTTCGATTCATGTGGCTGTGGAGACCACCTGGGGTGTACCGCCCGCAGGAAGACACTTGGCTGGTGGCCGAGGCACTGGCGGTCGCGGGGGTCACCCCCGGCGCGAGGGTGCTCGACGCGTGTGCCGGCACCGGGGCGCTCGGCGTCGCGGCCGGGTTGGCCGGCGCCGGCCGGGTGACCGCCGTCGACCGCAGCAGGAGGGCGGTCTGCACGGCTTGGCTCAACGCGCGGGTGCGCGGGCTGCCCGTGCAGGCCCGGCGCGGGGACTTCGGCGACCTGGTGGGCCGCGGCAGGTTCGACGTCGTGCTCGCCAACCCCCCGTACGTGCCCGCCGCGGAGACGTCGCCGAAGGGGCGCGCCAGGGCGTGGGACGCGGGACCGCGGGGTCGGATGGTGCTCGACCGGCTGTGCGCGGTGCTGCCGCTGCTGCTGGCAGACAAGGGCATGGCGCTGGTGGTGCACTCCACCATGTGCGACGAGGACGTGACGCTGCACCAGCTGCGGGGAGCCGGGTTGAAGGCTTCCGTGGTCGCCCGCCGGACCGTTCCGTTCGGACCCGTGCTGCGGTCGCGGGTGGACTGGCTGATGGCCAACGGGTTCATCGAGGAAGGCCAGGACAGCGAGGAACTGGTGGTGGTCCGTGCCGACGCCGCGTGACGACCGCCGCCGCATCACCCCGGTGCCCGGCGGTCCCCTGCTGGTGGAGGGGCCGGTCGAGGTCGTCGCGGAGGACGGGACGACCGTGACGTCCGACCGGTTCGTGGTGGCGGTGTGCGCGTGCCGCCGCAGCAAGAGGTACCCGTGGTGCGACACCAGCCACCGCAAGCGCAGCCGCTGACCGCTGTGCCCCGGGGGGGCGCCGTGAGGACGCCGGAT
>Ga0196958_10000006_pt1 | contig 171366 bp, 139 predicted proteins | sample S1v_10metaG_FD_148654 | JGI IMG/M metagenome (GOLD analysis project Ga0196958, IMG submission 148654) | Soil microbial communities from Anza Borrego desert, Southern California, United States - S1+v_10 | ecosystem: Environmental > Terrestrial > Soil > Desert | place: USA: California... | reverse complement strand
CGCGCGGCCGCCAGCCTGCGGGCGGCGCCCACCGCGCCGCCGGCCATCCGCAGCAGCCGCCCGGCCGAGAGCAGCACGCGGCCGGTCCGCGCGCGCTCGGGCGGCAGCGGCGGCGGCAGCTCGGGGTGCGGCGGGTCGGCCTCCTCGTCGGTCAGCAGGTACACCAGCTGGGAGGCGCCCGTGCCGTCGGTGAGGCAGTGGTGCAGCTTGAGCAGGTAGGCCGCCCCGTGCCCGTTGACGCCCTCGACCAGCACCGCCTCCCACAGCGGCCACCCCGCGGGGTACGGCGTCATCGACAGCGCCTGGGCGAAGTCGAGCAGCTGGCGGTGCGAGCCCGGCGACGGCAACCGCACCCGCCGCAGGTGGCGCTCGACCTCGAAGTGCGGGTCGTCCACCCAGAACGGTCGGCCGGCCCGCAGCGGCGGCTCGACCGGCCGCCTGCGCAGCAGCGGCGCCACCCGGCAGGCCCACCGGTGCTTGGCCACCAGCCGGTCCCAGTCGGGCGATCGGTCCAGCGAGAGCATCCCGATGAGGTTGGCGCCCATGCCGGCACTGGTGTCGCCCCGCCAGAACATGGTCTCCACCGCGTTCATCTCCCGCACCGCGCCCCACGTCCGGAGCCCGGTCAGATGCCGGAACGGATCAACGGCCATACCTCGGTTACCTCGCTTCCCTCGTCGTCGCGCCCGGGGGTGGAGCGGCCCCCGGAGCCGGCCGGAGAAACCGGCGGCCACACCCGGGGCACCGCGTTCGCAGATGTTCGACTTACCGGAGCCAACCTCGGCCCCTCCTTCCATCACAAACAGCGGGAGCCGGCCAGTAAACCGCCGTTGGGGTGTTCGGAGGTATTCCCCGAACGGATGCCCCGTAACACACCGTCGAATAGGATAAAAGCACCCGGTACCATTGGGCCGACCTGCGCGGGGCGGGCAATGTTAGGGTGCCCGGCCGGCGTCGACCGGTTCCGGCAGGCCATTCCCGGAACGGCCCCTGCGCCCTAGTGCGAAAGTCCCATTCTCTCCCCGGCACGTCCGACCCATACTGGACCGGTCAGGACCGGAACGCCTTCGACCGGCCGCGGGAACACCCGAGTGGTCCTGTTCTCACGCTATTTCCGCGTTTCCCGCGCTCACCGGGCGGTGAGCGTCCGAGGACCACCGCGGACGCGTTCCGCCGACGGACACCGACCAGCCGAGGAGTATCGAGGATGACCACGAGCAGGCGCACGAGCACGAGCCGGGGGTCGCGCAAGCGCACCGGCATCATCGGATACCTGGGCAACATCGTCGACGACACCAAGGACTACCTCGACGACGTGCTCGACCGCGGCCACGACGTCGACCACGACCTGCGCAGCACGGCCCGCCGCGCGTTCCGCGGCGACGACGACTCCGACACCGCCGAGGACATCGCGGCGCTGCGGGAGGAGCTGGACGAGCTGGCCGAGCGGCTCGGGCAGCTGGCCGGCTCCCAGTCCGGGTCGGCGTCGGTGTCGGCGAGCGCGCAGAAGAAGAGTTCGTGAGCCGCCGGCGGCCGTTCCGCGCGACCGCCCGGGACGGGGCATGACCGCGGGACGACCGCCCTCGGGCGACCGGGCGCGGGGGCGGCGGGTGCTGCTGCGGGAACGGGACGGCAGCCTCTTCGACGTCGACGACCAGCGCGTGGTCGACGCCGGGGAGCTGCTGGACGACCTGCGGGCGGGCCGCCGCTTCCGGGCCCACCGGCGCAGCACCGGGGCCGACTGCACGGTGGAGGTGCTCGCCGAGGTGCTCGGCCCGGCCCTGTCCGGGCCGCTGTCCGGGCACGGGGGTCTCGCCGACCCGCTGTCGCTGCTGGGCCTGGCGCCGCGACCGCCGATCGACCCGGGGCGCCGCCGTGGCTGACGGGCGGGTCCGGCTGATCGCCGAGACGCTGGGGCGGTTGGTCGCCCGTGAGGTCGTCCCCGGCGCGGGCGGCGACCTCGACCTGCGGCGCAGGCGGCGCGCGCGGGCCGCCCGGGAGGCTTTCGAGCGGCTCGGCCCGCTCTACATCAAGGTCGGGCAGATCCTGTCCACCCGGCCCGACTTCGTCTCCGCGGAGACCATCGAGGAACTGGGCAGGCTGCACGACCGGGTGCCGGCGGCGCCCTTCCGGGACTTCGAGCCCGTCCTGGCCGAGGAGCTGGGCGCCGACTGGCGGCGGCTGTTCCGCCACGTCGACGTCGAGCACCCGCTCGGCTCGGCCTCGCTGGCCCAGGTCTACCGGGTGCGGCTGGCCGACGGCCGCCGCGCGGCGCTGAAGGTCCAGCGCCCCGGCATCCGGGGCGTGATCGCCACCGACATGGCGCTGCTGCGCCGGGCCGCCGGGCTGCTGGCGACCCTGCGACCGAGGTTCAACGCCGTGGTCGACCTGGACGCGATGCTCGACCTGGTCTTCGAGGCGATCGGCGGCGAGCTGGACTTCACCGTCGAGGCGCGCAACATGGAGCGGGGGCGCGCGCAGGCCGCGGGGTTCGACCACCTCACCGTGCCGGAGGTGCTGCTGGCGACGCCCCGCGTGCTGGTGCAGGGCCTGGCGGCGGGCCGGTCCATCCGCGAGGTCGCGCAGCGCTCGTTCCCCGCCGACGAGCGGCTGGCCATCGCGCACGACCTGCTCGCCTACATGTACCGCAGCTACTTCACCGACCGGATGTTCCACGCCGACCCGCACCCGGGCAACGTCTTCGTCGAGCCGGGCCGGGGCGCGTTCCTGATCGACTGGGGCATGGTGTGCCGGCTGGACCGCCCGATGAGCCTCAAGCTGGCGCTCACCCTGATCAACATCGTGGAGAACGACGGCGACGGCGCCGCCAAGGCTTGGATCGAGATGGGCAAGCCGACGCAGTGGGCCGACATCAGCGGCTTCGTCGGCGACGTGTCGGCGCTGGTGCCGAAGGCGGCGACCGCGTCGCTGGAGGAGCTGAACTTCGGCATCACCCTGACCACCGTGCTGGGCCACTCCACCAAGCGGGGCATCAAGATCAGCCCGGTGGTGCCCATGCTGGGCAAGTCGTTCGCGAACATGGAGGGCTCGATCCGCTGCCTGGCGCCCGAGCTGTCCGCGGCCGAGGTCCTGCGCGCCGAGCTGGCCGACATCGTGGTCGACCTCGCCTGCGAGACGCTGACGGAGTCCCACCTGGCCCGCGGCGTGGTGGAGCTGCTGCTGACCGCCGACGGCAGCTACAACCAGGCGCGCGGCCTCCTGCGGGACCTGTCCAACCGGGACCTGCAGATCCCGGTCGACTCCTGCAAGCCGCAGGCGACCAACCCGACCGCGACCAAGCTGTTCTACGGAATGGCGTCGGCGGTCGGTGGGGGGCTGCTGTGGCGCGCGGGACGCCGCAGCAACGGCAGGTGACGGCGGCGGGGTGGTGCGGGACGCGTGGCGGGGCCCGGCGGCGGGCAACGGCGGCAGGTGTGGCGGCGGGCTGCGGCTGCGGCGGGTTGCGGCGGGCGGCGGCGGTGGGTCGCGGCGGCGGGCGGTGGGAGCGGTTCCGGGGCGGGGGCGGCGGAGCGCGGTCGCGGGTCGCGGGAGCCGGCCGCTCACGCCTTGCGCATCAGCTTGATGACCGCCTGGGTGCGGTCCCCGACGCCGAGCTTGTAGAAGATCGAGTGCAGGTGGTTCTTCACGGTGCGCTCGGAGATTTCCATTTTCCGCGCTATCCGGCGATTGGACAGCCCTTCCACCAGCAGTTCGGCGACGCGCCGCTCCCGGCCGGTGAGGTTCCACCCGGCCAGGCCGTCCGGCGCGGCCGACGCCGCCACCGGGGAGCGGCTGCCGATCCGCTCGGCGTGCGCGAGCAGCGCCTGCGCGATGCCCTGGTGGGTGCGGGCCAAGCGGATGAGGTCCAGCACGGTGGGCTCTCCTTCGACACCGGGAATGCGCTCCTGTGGACACATGCGGACACCTCCGCGACACCCGCGACAAAAGCCGCGCTATTTGTCGGCGCAACAGAATCTACCGAATGAGTACACCGAACCAATAGCGGCCATTCAGGCTGTTCCGGGGGGCGAAACAGGTCCGGCCGGAGATACCGCCGAACGCGGCCCGGTCACCCTGGGTAGAGCGATTTCGGCTCCATCCGGGGCGCCCCGGGGGGAATTACCACCCGAGAGGGCGAAGAGAAGCGCGGTCGCGCCCCGGCGGCGTCCCGTTCGGCTCCGGGCCCCGCCCGGCGCTCAACCCGCGACGACGCGGACGGCGGGCGTGGCCCGGTAGGTGCACCTGCCGTCGACCCAGAGCCGCGCCCGCGCGACGACCAGGACGCCGCGCTCGTCGCGGGCGACCTCCAGCACGTCGGCCTCCACGGTCACCAGCTCGTCGGTGGGCAGCACCTGGCCGCGGTAGCTCCACCCCAGCGGGCGGCCCAGCGCCACCGGTTCGAACCGGGGCCGCGCCACCCCGGCGGTCAGCCCCCGCTCGACCGCGTACCACCGCAGGAGCTGGACCATCGCCTCCAGCCCGAGCGAACCGGGCTGCACCGGGTCCTGGAAGAAGTGCGCCCGGAAGTACCACTCGCCGGCGTCGACGCGCTTCTCGCCGCGCACCCGGCCCAGGCCCGCCGGCCCGCCGGCCGGCCAGTAGCCGGTGATCCGGTCCAGCCCCAGCAGCAGGTCGACGGCCAACCGCGGGCCGCCCGGCGCGCGCAGTTCCCGCCGCCACGCCGAGGGTTCGGCGAGCGCGGCCCGCTCGTCCGCCGTGACCGGCAGGCCGGCCTGGGTGGCGAAGGCGTCCGGCGGGAAGAAGCCGAAGACCGTGGACATGGTCAGCACCGGCGCGCCGGCCAGCCGGCAGGTGACCTCGAACCGCTCGATCGTCGTGCCGCCGCTGGTGGACAGCGAGGTCAGCTCGGCCCGGGTGCGCAGCACGCCCGCGCCCGGGCGCACCTGCGCCCACACCGTCGCGGTGCCGTCGAGGTTGCGGAACCGGCGCACCGGGTCGAACCCGCCGACGTGCGCGGCCAGCCAGCCGCACGGCTGCAGCACGGCCTCCAGCATCGCGGCGAACGGCAGCACCGCGGCGTCGTCGCCCTCGTCGAAGAACCACGCCCGCTCGGGGACGTCGTACTCCGCCTCCACGACGGCGCCGGGGCGCGGACCGCCCGCCGACCTGGTGACCGCGGCGATCCTGCTCATGAAGTGGTAGGGAGGGCCGGGGCAGCGCGGCGCGACGCGGTCCGCGTCGTCCAGCGCGGCGGCGACCGGCCCGAACGCCTCGCTCGGCCGACCCCACGCGCAGGCCAGCAGCGCGGGGTAGTCCAGCCGGAAGCCGTCGACCTCGGCCACCGGCCGGTCCTCCCGGTGGCCGCGCAGACCGCCCAGCGCGGCGGGCGGCCCGGCCGGCGCGGCGCCGCGCGGCACCGCCCGCCCCGACCGCCACTGGGCCAGCGGCCAGTCCGGCGCCAGCCGCAGGGCCAGGCCCCGCGCGTGCAGCGCGCCGACCCCGTCCACCGAGCACAGCACGTCGGCGACCAGCGTCGGGCGCTCGCCCAGGGACAGCTCCCGGACGAACACCTCGTAGGTGACGCGGCGGCTGCTCGGGGTCACCTGGGTGCGGCAGGTGATCCGGACCGGGCGGTCGGGCACCGGCTCGAACCGCCACCCGTCCCGCTCCACCGTGCACCCGGTGGCCGCCAGGTAGAAGGTCGCGGCCTGCGCGCACCCCTGCAGCATCAGCGACCCCGGCATGCACGGGTCGCCCTCGAAGTGGCCGGCGAAGAACCACTCGTCGCCGGTCAGGGTGGTCTCGGCGCGCAGGTAGCCCCGGCCCCACGGCCCGCCGCCGAACTCCAGCCGGGGCACCTCGTCCAGCGCGAGCAGCTCGCCGCCCGCGATGCGCGGGGTGCGCAGGTGCGCCCGCGCGGGCCGCCAGTCGGGGCCGAAGCAGTCGGCGGGCCTGCCCTCGGCCAGCGCCCGGACCTCCTCGGGTCCGAACGCGGACCGCGCGGCGCGGCGCACCGGCGGGTCGAGCGGCCCGGTCGGCGGGCGCTCGCCGGTGGGCAGCCACGCCACCCCGTCGCCGCCGGCCAGGTCGGCCTCGGTGAAGAACCCGGCGCGCGCGGCGCGCACGGTCAGCCGCGGCTGCCCGGCCACCCGGCAGTCCGCGCGGAAGGCGGCCACCAGCAGCCCGTCGTGCTCGGCGAAGGACTCGACCGCGGTCTCGAACTCGACCGTCTCGCCGACCGCGGGCGGGCTGCCGTGGTAGGTCAGCTCGCAGCCCAGCGCGCGGTAGACCCGCTCCCCGCCGACGCGCAGGTCCACCCCGAGCAGGCTCAGCAGGAAGATGTTGCCCTGCCCCAGTTCCGGCAGCAGCGCGGGCGCCACCCGGCCGGTCGGGTCGACGTACCAGTCGTCGGCGCGCAGGTCGGTCTCGGTCCGGATCGTGCCGCCGGCCAGCGAGGCGGGCTCGGCGTCGAGCGCCACCACGCGGTCGACCAGCAGCACCGGCGGCCTGGGCAGGCGGGTCTGCCGGCGGAAACCGCGCTGGGCGGCGAACCGCGGGCCGAACAGCTCGGCGACCCGGCCGGCGGCGTGCTGCTCCAGCTGCGCGCGGTCGAAGACGGGCTCGCGCGGTGGCCGCTGCGGTCCGGCGGTGCTCGGCGGTCCGGCGGCGGTTGGAGGTCCGGCGGGGACCGGGGGTTCGGCGGAGGTCGGCGGTCCGGCGGAAGTCGGGGGTCCCGCGGAGACCGGGGGTGGGGCGGGGGTCGGGGGGCCTGCCGCGGGCGGGGCCTCGGCGGCGAGCGGGAAGTCCTCGGCGGACGGTGGCTCCGCGACGGCCGGCCGGGCGGCGGCGCTCCGGGAGTCGGCGCCGGCCGGTGGGGCGACGGCTCCCCCGCCGGTGCGCAGCACCGCGTCGAACCGCGCGCGCAGGTCCAGGAACCGCCGGTGCACAGTGCCCTCGCGCTCGACGAACTCCTGGTGCAGGCGCGCCACTTGCGCGTGGTGCGCGACCGGGGTGTGGTGCGCCACCGGGGTGTGGTGCGCCACCGGCATGTTGTGCGAGACCGGCATGTTGTGCGAGACCGGCGTGTGGTGGGCCACCGGCATGTGGTGCGCCGCTTGCGGATGGTCCGCGACCTGGGCGTGGTGCGCGATCGCGGGTGTCGGGTCGCCCGCCGGCCCCGGCTCGCCCGCGGACGGCCGGGCGGGGGTCGGCGAGAGGTGGTCGAGCAGCGCCGCCACGTCCACCCGCACCCCGGCCGCCAGCAGTTCCGCCACCGCGCCGACCAGGTGCCGGACACCGCCGCGGCCGGGCACGTCGAGCGCGACGGCCAGGTGCTCGCGGTCCGCGAGCACCTGGTCGACCCACCGGGAGCACACACCCCTCGGCCCGTGCTCCACGAACACCCGCACCCCGTCCTGCCACGCGCGCTCCACGGTGGCGGCGAAGTCCGCGGTGCCGATCAGCTGGGTGGTGAGCGCGTCCGCGACGTTCCCCGACGTCGGCTCGTACCAGCCGGTGGTCGCGCAGGAGTAGAACCGGGTGCCGCCGACCTCGACGGTGGGCTGGTCGTAGAGCGCGTGGAACCGCTCGCGGACCCCCGCCAGCTCCGGCACGTGCGCGACGACCGGGTAGTCGATCTCCCACGCGCGCCCCGCGCCCAGCCGCTCGACCACCCGCGCGCACGCGCTCGCGTCACCGCCGACCACGCACGACTCCGGGGCGTTGACCAGCATCAGGTGCGCGGCGCGCTCCCCGGCCAACGCCTGCCGCACCCGCTCGGGCGAGGCGTGCACGAGGTGGCACGCCCAGTCCCGGCCGGGCACGCCGGCCCGCCGCCACGCCTCCCGCAGCGCCTCGAACCGGCCGACGACCCCCTCGGTGTAGAGCCACGACTCGCGCACCTGCCGGATGACCTCGTCCGGCCGCCGCCACACGCCCATGACGGCCATCGCGACCATCTCGCCGGAGGAGTAGCCGAGGACCGCGTCCGGCCGGATGCCCAGCACTCCCGCGGTCACCGCCTGGTGCAGGCCCGCCAGCGCCCCGGCGCCCCAGATCTGCCGCAGCGCCGGGGGCAGCGGGTCGCCGTCGGCCCCGGCGTCCGGGCCCAGCACGTCGCGGACGAGGCCGAAGGCGCCGTCGACACCGCTCACCAGGCCGGGGAACGCCGTGAGCAGTTCCGCGCCCATGCCCTGGTAGGCCGCCGCCCCGTTGCCGAAGACGAAGGCGACCTCGCCCGCCAACGGGCCGTCCCGGTACACCGCGGTCCTCGGTCGGGGAGCGGTCCCCGCCAGCCACCGCCCCGCGTCCCGCTCCACCTCCCGCAGCGGCCGGCCGTCGGTGGACCAGACGACCAGCCGGGCCGGCCCGCGGTCCGACGACCGGCCGGCCGCCAGCGCCGCCGCCACCCCGGCCCGGTCCGCGCCCGAGTAGACCCGCAGCGCCACGGGGGCGCCGGCGACCCACGGCACCGCGTCGGCGGTGCGCAGCCGGACCGGGCCGGCGGCGGTGGCCACCTCGGCGGTCCAGTCACCCGGCCACGCCCGCGCGGGCGTGGCCGGCCGCGGCACCGCCCGGTGGCGCACCGCCAGCACGGCGCAGGCCACCGCGAACAGGTCCGCGGCGACGACGCCCGCGCAGGCCGCCGGGTCGAACCGGTGCGGGTCCCGACCGCCACCGGCCCCCACCACCAGGTCCACCGGGCCGTCCACCCCGCCGAGCAGCGCCGCCACGACATCGCCGTCCCGGCGGGCGTCGGCGGGGCGCTTGAGCACCACCACCACGGCGGTCCCCGGCGCGTCGGGGCCGGCGGGCAGGACTTCGGCGACGACCGCGGCGTCCGCCGCTCCCCCGGCCACCGCACGGGCCGCAGCGTCCAGCGCGGAGGGAGGCAGGGGCGCGACGGCGCCATCCCGCCCGTTCGGCGCGGACGAACCCGCCGCGACAGCATCCGACGCGACAGCACCCGGCGCGTCCGGGTCGGCCGCGCCGGCGCCGTCGCGGCCGTTCAGCGCGGACGAACCCGCCGCGGCGGCGCCGTTGCGCCCGTTCGGCGCGGACGGGCCCGGCACGGCCGGAAGGACGGCGGCCGGGTGGCCCAGGCGCGCCAGCGGTGCGGCGACCCGGTCCACCGCGCCGGCCACGACCGTGCCGCGGACCGGCAGCCGGGTGGCACGCACGACCTCCTCCAGCGCGACCTCCACCGGCGCGGCTGCCCCCGGCCCGGCCTCCGCCGGCGCGACTTCCCCTGACCCAGCCCCTCCCGACCCGACCTCCTCCGACCCGGTCTCCGCCGACCCGGTCTCCGCCGGCGTGGCGGGCTCCCCGCGCCCCCGCCACGCCACCCCGTCGAACAGGGCGCGCCACAGGTCCCGCGTCGTCCCGCCGCCGGCGGCGACCGCCACCGCCACGACCGCTACCGGCTCGTGCCGCGCCACGCGTCCCCCTCCCCCGCCGACGCGGCCACCAGCCGGTCGGTCGGCACGTCGGGCCGGCGCACCAGCACGACGTCGGACAGCTCCGCCACCGCGGCGCCGCCCTCCTCGACCCGGATGTCGCACCGCACGGCGTCGCGCTCGACCCGGCCGACCCGCACGACCGCGTCCGCCGGCGCGGAGAGCGGACCCGCGCGGCCGACCGCGAACCGCCCGACCGACATCGGCAGCCACGCGCCGCCCAGCCGCTGACCGGCCCACAGGCCCGCCAGCTGCAGCGCCCCGTCCACCGCCGCCGGGTCGGTGTGCCAGACGCCCGCCGGCCACCCCACCGCGCGCAGGCCGGCCACGGCGCAGGCGGCGGCGTCGGCGGAGACGACCGGCCGGCCCCTCAGCACCTGAAACGCCGGGCCGTGGAACAGCACCACGCCGTCGTAGACCTCCACCGATCCCAGCGGCTCGCCGTCGGGGCGGGGCCAGGGCCGGGGGTCCGGGCCCGCGCCGGCCGACGCGATCGCGCGGTAGTGCGCCGCCCCCGCGTCGCCCAGCAGCTCCAGCTCCAGCACCGGCCGCCCGTCCACCACCCGCCGCACGCCGCGCACGGTCAGCCGGTGCCCGGTCGTGGCGAGGTCGGGCAGCACGGCCTTGCGCAGGACCCGGACGTCGCCGAGCACCACGGCGCCGTCGGGCAGCCACGCCGCCGCCACCGCCCGGAACCACTCCAGCGCGACCGCCACCGGCAGCACGGGCGTGCCCGCGACGGCGTGGTCGGCCAGGTGGCCGTGCGACCCCGCGTCGACCAACACCTCGGCGGCGGTCTTCGGTTCGCTGCCGTGCAGCGCCCCGTCGCCCGCGCCGACCACGACGACCTGCACGTCCGGCGAGTCGGCCGACAGCTCGGCGACGAAGGCCCGCGCGCCGGCGGCCGGGTCGATCAGGGGCACGCCCCGGCGGTCGAACTCGCGGGCCAGGCCCGGCGCGACCATGCCGCCGCGCCACGGGCCCCAGGCGATCGACCGCACCCGGCAGGCCGGGTGGTCGGCCCGCACCGCGGAGGCGACGTGGGCGAGCACCTCGTTGGCCATCGCGTAGTCGCACTGCCCGGTGTTGCCGTGCACGGCGGCCACCGACGAGAACACGCAGACCAGTTCCAGCGGGTCGGCCGCGGTCGCCGCGAGCAGGCTGCGCAGGCCCTCGACCTTGGTGCCGAACACCCGGTCGAACTGCTCGTCGGTCTTGTCCTCCAGGCGCCGGTCGGCGAGCACCCCGGCGGCGTGCACGACCCCGGTGACGGGCCCCCAGTCCACGCGCACGGCGGCGAGCGCGGCGTCCAGGGCGGCCGCGTCGCGGACGTCCACGCGCACGTAGCGGACCTCGCTGCCGTGACCGCGCAGCTCCGCCAGCGTCCGGCGCAGCTCGCGGCCCGCCAGCACCTCCGCCACCAGCGCGCCCGCCTCGGCCGGGGTGGGCGGGCGCCCGGTCCGGTCGCGTTCCCGCTCGACCAGCGCCCTGGTCAGCGACTGCTCGTCCGCGCAGTCGCGCAACCCCTCCGGCTCCTCGGTCGACGGGGTGCGGCCGAGCAGCACCAGGCGCGGGCGGCGCCGCTCGGCGAGCGCACCCAGCACCCGCGCGGTGATGCCCCGCGCGCCACCGCTGACCACGAGCACCGAGTCGGGGCCGATCAGGTCGTCGGCGTCGGTCGGGGCGTCCGGTCCGGTGGTCAGCGGCGCGGGAGCCAGGACGGGCGCGGTGCGCGTCCCGTCGGCGCGCAGGCCGACCTCCGGCGCCCCTCCGCCGGTCAGCAACTCGGTCGCGAGGGCTCCGGCGAGGGCGTCGGCGTCCCGGCCGCCGCGTTCGCAGTCGACGGCCTTCACCGACGCGTCCGGCCACTCGACGGCCGCGGTGCGCGCCAGTGCGGCGATCCCGCCCAGCCAGGCCCGCTCCGGGTGCGCGCCGCGCTGCCCGAAGTCGCCCCCGGTGTCCTGCACGGTGACCAGCAGCCCGCCGTCGCGGGCGAAGCGCGGGGCCAGGTCGCGGACGACCCGGAACGCCTCGCGCTGGACGGCGAACGCCTCGTCGGACGAGCCGACCTCCCGCAGGCCGCCCAGGAACACCACCGCGCGGGCGTCGGGCGGCACGTCGGGCACCGCCCGGGCGGGCACCCCCCGCTCGGTGAGCCGGGCGGCGAGCGCCTCGGCCACGCCGGGGTCGCCGGGTGTGACGAGCACGGGCCCGTCGGACAGGCCCGCCACCCGCAGACCGGACTCGGGGGCGGGCGCGACGCGGCGCGCCCACCTCGTCAGCGCCTGGCGCGGCGGCGGTTCGGGGTCCTGCGGTCCGGGCGCGCGCGGCCCCGGCTCCGGGGCGGCCACCGGCTCGACGCCGCGGAAGACGTCGGCGATCTCCCGCAGCGTCCGCAGCTTGCCCAGCCGGGCGGCGTCGACGTCGGGCAACCGCGTCACCCGCTCCCGCAGCGCCGACAGCACCTCGACCCGCTTGATCGAGTCGATGCCGAGGTCCGCCTCCAGGTCCATCTCCCCCGACAGCATCTCCTCCGGGAACCCGGTCCGGTCCGCCACCACGGACAGCAGCACGTCCTCCAGGTCCGCCGCCTCCGCCCCGGCCGGGGCCGGAGCCGGGTCGGACGGGGTCTGGTCGGACGGGGTCAGGTCGGGTGGTGTCTGGTCGGGTGGTGTCTGGTCGGGTGGAGCCGCGGGTGCGGCCGGCGGGGCGGAGTGCTCGGGAGGGGCCGGGTAGCCGACGGGAGGGGCGAACTGCGCGGCCGGCAGCGAGGTGGGCGGCGGAGCCGCCGCGACCGGCGGTGGGGCGTGCGGCGGGGCGGGCGGTGGGGCGACCGGCGGTGGGGCGAGCGCCGCGGCGGGCGGTGGGGCCGCCGGCGCGGCGGGAGGGGCGAGCCGGGCCTCGGCAGCCGGTGGCGGGGCGTGGTGCCCGTTGCCGTCGAGGGCGGAGGCCATGCACGTGAGCGCCACCTCCGACAGCCGCAGGAAAGCGGTGTGGCTGTCGGCCATCGCGCGCTGGTAGGCCGCGTGGGCGAGCGCCGTTTCGCGCTGCGACTCGTGCAGCGCACGCCACCACCCACCGTCCCCATTGGACTGGACAGGCGCCGGAGGGCTCGACGGCGCCGGAACCGGCGGTGTGGCCGGTGGTGCGGGCAACGGCGGGGAGGGAACAGGGTGCGAAGGAATCTGAGGGGAGGGCAAGGGTGGCATCCCGGAGGGCTCAGGAGGTGCGGGCATCGTGGCAACGGGTTGGTGCGGCGCGAAAGGAGCAGGCGAGCGCGGCGCGGGCAGGGCAGGAGCGGCGACGGGCTCAGGTGGCGCAGGCATCGCGGGAGCGGGCTCGGGCGATGCGGACGTCGCCGCGACGGGCTCGGGCGGCGCGGGCAGGGCGGGGGCGGGCGGCATCGCCGGCGTGGCGGGCTCCTCCCGCGCCGCACCGCCCGGCACGGGCGCGGGCAGCGCGGCCGACCCGCCCTCCGGCGGGTAGGGCCTGCCGTAGTTGGCGCCCAGGATCGACACGGTGGCCCGGTTGCCGGCGGCGGCGCGGTCGCCGGCGCCCACCCGGTCGTAGGACTCCCACAGCCCGGCGAAGTCCAGCGGGACGCCCGCGACGGCCAGCCGGCCCAGCGCCTCGAACAGCCCGGCGACGCCGTCGCCGCGCCGGGGTTCGGTGCTCACCGCGAGGTGCGGCCGGTCGCCGAGGACGGCGCCGACCAGACCGGTCAGCGCCGTGCCCGCGCCGACCTCCACGAAGGTCCGCGCCCCGCGCCGGTACAGCTCCTCGACCTGCTCGGCGAACCGGACGGGCGCGCCGAGCTGCGCCGCGAGGGCGTGCCGGATGCCGTCGGGCTCCGACGGGTAGGCGGCGGCGTCCCGGTTGCCCACGACCGGGATCCGGGGCGGGCGCACCGGCACGGTGCGCAGGTGCTCCAGCAGGGGTTCGCCGGCCGCGGCCACCAGCGGGGTGTGGAAGGCGTGCGAGACGGGCAGCCGGCGGGCGCGCACGCCGCGTTCGCCCAGCAGCCGCAGCAGCCCCTCGACCCGGTCCGCGCGGCCGGAGACGACGACCTGCTCCGGGCCGTTGTGGTTGGCCACCCACAGCCCGTCCGCGCCGAACTCGGCCAGCAGCCGCTCCACCCGGTCCAGCCCCGCCGCGACGGCCAGCATCGCGCCGGGTTCGGCGCGCACCGCGCCCATCAGCTCGCCGCGCCGGCGTGCCAGGCGCACCAGGTCGGGCGCGTCGAGCACGCCGGCGGCGTGCAGCGCCACCAGCTCGCCCAGGCTGTGCCCGGCGACCAGGTCGGGCCGCACGCCCACCGACCGCAGCACCTCCAGCAGCGCCAGGCTGTGCACGGCCAGCGCGGGCTGGGCCCACTCGGTGCCGGTCAGCAGCTCCTGCTGCTCGGCCCGCTCGGCGTCGGTGAAGACCGGCGCCGGGTGCGCGACCCGGGACAGCGCCCACCCGTCCGGGTCGACCGAGGCCGCCGCGTCCCAGGCGGCCAGCGCGCGCGGCAGGTGCACCGCGACGTCGCCGCCCATGCCCGGGTACTGGCCGCCCTGGCCGGGGAACAGCAGGCACAGCCCGCCCGGCTCGGCGGGGCCCACCGCGTGGTGGGCGCCGCCCGGTGTGGCGAACGGCCGCTCCGGGCGGGCCTCGACCAGCCGGCGGACCTCGGCCGCCTGGCGCGCCAGGTCCTCGTCGGACCGGACCACCAGGGCCAGCCGGTGCCGGTCGTCGGCGCGGAACCCCTGTTGGGCCGCACGGGCTTTCGCGGCCGGACCGCCGGCGCCGGCGACCAGCGCGTCCAGCCGGGCCAGCAGGTCGCCCGGCTCGGCGGCGCTCAGGGGCACCAGCTCCGCGGGCGCGGCGCGGAACCGGGGCGCGCGGCGCGCGGCGGAGTCCGGTCCGGGCACGTACTCCTCGACGGTCAGGTGGAAGTTGCTGCCGCCGAACCCGAAGCTGGACACCGCCGCCCGGCGCGGGTGGCCGCGGTCGCGCACCCAGGGGCGGGCGGCGGTGTTGAGGTAGAGGGAGGCGCCGCGCAGCGGCAGGTCGGGGTTGGGGCGCTCCACCTTCGCGGTGGGCGCGAGCACGCCCTGGTTGAGCGCGAGCAGCGCCTTGAGCAGGCCGACCGCGCCCGCCGCGGACTTCAGGTGCCCGAGCTGGGACTTGACCGAGCCCAGCGCGGTGCGCGGCGGGCCGCCGTCGGCCGAGCCGAACACCGCGCGCAGCGCGGCGACCTCGGCCGCGTCACCGGCCCTGGTGCCGGTGCCGTGCGCCTCGACCAGCTCCACCGTCTCCGGCCCGTAGCCCGCGGCCTCGTAGGCGCGGCGCAGCGCCCTCTCCTGCCCCTGCGGCACGGGGGTGTAGACGGCGGAGCCCTTGCCGTCCGACGAGCTGCCCACGCCCTTGATCACCCCGTAGACGCGGTCGCCGTCGCGTTCGGCGTCCGCCAGCCGCTTGAGGGCGAAGAACACCAGGCCCTCGCCGAGGACGGTGCCGTCGGCCCGGTCGGAGAACGGGCGGCAGTCCCCCGACCGCGACATCGCGGGCGTCTTGGAGAAGCACATGTACATCAGGATGTCGTTGGCGGTGTCCGCGCCACCGGTGACCACGACGTCGGCCTGGCCCAGCGCCAGCTGGTCGACCGCCGTCGAGATCGCGGCCAGCGAGCTGGCGCAGGCCGCGTCGGTGATGAAGTTGGCCCCGTGGAAGTCGAACCGGTTGGCGACGCGGCCCGCGACGACGTTGCCCAGCAGCCCCGGGAAGCTCTCCTCCTGCCACTCGGGGTAGTGGTCGGCGATCCGGTCGCAGATCCGCTGCGCCTGCGGTTCGGCGATGCCGCTCTCGCGCAGGGCCTTGAGCCACACGGGGCGCTGCAGCCGCGCGGCCATGGTGTAGAGCAGTTCCACCGCCGCGGTGCCCAGCACGACGCCGACGCGCTCGCGGTCGGGCGGCGGGCGGCCGTCGAAGGCGTCGGCGAGCAGCCGTTCCACGACAACCAGCGACAGCAGCTGGGTGGAGTCGGTCGCCGGCAGCGCCTTGGGCGGTATCCCGAACGCCAGGGTGTCGAACTCCGTCGGGCGCAGGAAGGCGCCCCGGCGGCCGTAGGTCTTGTCCACCGCGGCCGGGTCGGGGTCGTAGTAGTCCTCCAGCAGCCAGTGCGTCGCCGGCACGTCGCCGATCAGGTCCCGACCGGTCAGCACGGCCCGCCAGAAGTCCTCGACGTCCTCGCACCCCGGCAGCAGCGCGCCGACGCCGACGACCGCGACGGGGACCTGGCGCGGGTAGGAAGGCTCGCTCATCGTCTCCACCTCGAAGGCTCGCGTGCTCGTTGTCAGGCCAGTCGGCGCGGCGGGGACGAGAACGCCCGCGCGGGCACGGGGAGGCCGTGGCTGCGCAGCTGCTGCGCCCTGGTGGCGACCGCGGCGCCCTCCAGCAGGTTCAGCCCGATCTCCCCCACCGAGCGGTTGGCGACCGGGGCGAGGTGGCTGCCGGCGGCCCACCGGTTGAACGCGCCCATCGCCGGGCCGCACCACACCTGGTAGTCGGCGCGGCGGGCGCGCTCGCCGTCGATCGCCCAGTGGCTGGCCTTGCCCAGGTACCAGCGGAACAGCAGCGCCATCCGGTGCTTCGGCTCGGCCTGCGCGCGCAGCAGCTCGCCGGGGTCGGTCGCCTGCCAGTACCGGGTGGTCTGCTCCCAGACCTCCTCGACCGAGGCGTGCAGCACCTCGCGTTCGAGCTTGTGCCGCACCCGGTCCGGGATCTCCTCCAGCGACGGGTGGCCCACGTAGAGCTCGTAGAGCTTGGCGGCCCTGGTCGCGTACATGGTGCCGCGGCGCAGGACCTGCACCTTGCCGCCGTACTCGAACAGGTCGGCGGCCGGGGCCATCACCACGTCGGCGAGGTCCGCGGCGGCGAGCATGTCCTTGGCGTCGGCGGAGAGCCCGGACTCCACCGCGGCCTGGTTGACCGACCCGGTCAGCACGTAGGCCGCGCCGAGCGCGAAGGCCGCCGCGACGCCGACCGGCGTGCCCAGGCCGCCCGCGGCGCCGATCCGGACCGGCTCCCGGTAGCCGTAGCGGCGCACCACCTCGTCGCGCAGCGCCGTGATGGTGGGCAGCAGCGCGACCAGGGGCCGGTTGTCGGTGTGGCCGCCGCTGTCGCCCTCGACGGTGATGTCCTCGGCCAGCGGCACGCGGGCCGCCAGCTCGGCCTCCTCGCGCGTCAGCTGCCCGGCGTCCACCAGCGCCCGCAGCAGCGCGGCGGGGGCGGGTGACAGGAACCGCTCGGCGACGACCGGGTGGGAGACCTTGGGGAACAGCCGCACGCGGCGGTGCACGCCGTGCGGCCCGCGCCGCAGGCCGGTCGCCGCGCACCGCACCACGGCGGCGGTCGGCTCGGTGAACGCCGACACCGACACGCGGCGGACCCCCCGGCGCAGCAACAGGTCCGCGACCCGGTCCTCGACCGCCGGCTCGTTGGGCGAGCGGATGAGGTTCACGCCCCACGGCGCGTGCTCGCCCGGTGTCGCGGTCAGCTCGTCCAGCGCCCGGTCGACGGCGGCGACGGGCAGGCCCGCCGCGCCGAAGAAGCCCAGCAGGCCCGCGCGGGCCGCCGCGGCGACCATGCCGGTGGTGGCGATGCCGTTGGCCATCTCCCCGACCACGTAGGGGAAGCGCACGCCGTGCACCTGGCAGAACGAGCGGTCGCCCAGCCACTCCGGGTACAGCGGGGGCAGCGTGCCCACGTGGCCGCCCGGCGGCAGCCCGGTGTCGCCGTCGAACGCCACGCCGACGCGCCCGTCGGCGACCACGAGGTGCGCCCGCTCCCGGACCCGCCGGGTGGCCGCCACGATCCCCGCCTCGTCGAACGCCGGCCCGCCCAGCGCCCGCTCGTCGTGCCGCGGCCGGTCGGGCGCCGGCGCGTCGGACACCGCCGGCCCAGCCGAGCCCCCCCGGGAGTGCGCGCCGTCCTCGCGCCCGTGCGCCTGCGGCCGGACATCGGGGCTGGCTGCCATCAGCCGTCACCGTCCTCTCCGTGATCGGGTGTCACCCCGCAGCGGTGTCGCTGGTCCGAAGTCTGCGGGGGCCGGGCCGGGCGCATAAGTCGCCTGCAGGTGCCGGCCCGGAAGCGTGACGCCGGGGCGCGCCCCCTCGGGCGCACCCCGGCGACCAGCCCGAACACCGGCCGCGGGCGGCGCGGCGGCCGGATGGTCCGGGCTTTCCGGCCGGAGTCTCCCGCTTCATTGCCACCCGCCCCGGCAGCGCAGATCGTCAGGGGACCCCCTCCCCGGGACACGGAAAGGACCGGAAGATGACCACCGGACAACGCATCTCCCGGCGCGGCTTCCTGGCCGGCGTCGGCGCCACCGCAGCGACCATCGGGCTGGGCGAGGCCGCGGAGGCCGCCCAGCCCTCCGTCGGCTTCCCCGCGCCCGCGCCGACGCGCGACGAGCACTACCGGGCCGTCGTGGTGGGCAGCGGGTTCGGCGGCGGCGTCGCGGCCCTGCGGCTGGCCCGCGCCGGCGTGCGCACCCTCGTCGTGGAACGGGGCCGCTGGTGGAACAGCGTGCCCAACGACAACACCTTCCCGCGCTTCTACCACCCCGACCGGCGGGTGAGCTGGCTGGAGCCGACGCCGGTGGTGCCCTCGTCGCCGCCCGCCGTGTTCAAGCCCTACACCGGTCTGGTCGAGCGCGTGCGCGGGCTGGGGATGAGCGTCCTGTGCGGCGCGGGCGTCGGCGGCGGTTCCCTGCACTACGAGGGGATCTCGCTGCAGCCCTCGGAGGAGCTGTTCACCAGGGTCATGCCCTCATCGGTGGACTACGGCGAGATGGCCGCCGTCTACTACCCCAGGGTCGCCGCGATGCTGCACATGTCGCCGACGCCCGACGACATCCTCAACCATGTCCGCTACACCTCCTCCAGGAAGTTCCTGGCCGACGCCGAGCGGGCCGGCACCGACGGGGTGCGCGTGCTGCAGCCGATGAACTGGGACGTGATCCGCGCCGAGCTGCGCGGCGACCTGCCGCCCTGGTCCTCGCACGGCGAGTACCTGTACGGGGTCAACAACGGCGCCCGGTACTCGGTGGACAAGACCTACCTGGCCGAGGCGGTGGCCACCGGCCTGGTCACCATCGCCCCGCTGCACGTGGTCAAGGAGCTGGCGCCGGGCAGCACGACCCGGTACGTGCTGCGCTGCCACCGCATCGACACCGACGGCGTGGTGCAGGAGAACGTCGTGGTGCACACCGACACCGTGCTGCTCAACGCCGGGTCGGCCAACACCTCCAAGCTGCTGGTGCGCGCCAAGGGCTCCGGGACGATGCCGAGCCTGCCGCCCGACGTCGGCCGGTACTGGGGCACCAACGGCGACCGGGTCTTTCTGCGCACCGAACCGCTGGAGTTCACCCTGCCGCACCAGGGCGGCCCGACCGCCATCGCGGCGCTGGACTGGGACGCGCCCACCGGCCCCGCGACCCTGTTCCACCCACCCGCGCCGTTCGACGTCGAGACGTTCTCGATGTACGTGGCGGGCATGGCGATCCCGAACGGGCACGGCGCGTTCCACTACGACCCGCTCACCGACTCCGCGCAGCTGGTGTGGCCGCCGACCTCCGACGTGGAGCCGGAGGTCGCCATCGACGCCCTGGTCACGCGGATGGCGCTGACCAGCGGCGGGGTGTTCGCCCCGGTCCAGCCGGTGGACCCCAACACCTTCCACCCGCTGGGCGGCGCGGTGATCGGCCCCGTCTGCGACCCCCACGGCCGAGTCCACGACAACCCCGGCCTCTACGTCACCGACGGCTCCCTCATCCCCGGCTCCACCGCCTGCTGCAACCCCTCCTGGACCATCACCGCCCTCGCCGAACGCTGCCTGGACCGCATCGTCGCCCAGGACGTCGGCACGATCATCTGACCGCGGCCAGGCCGCCGACGACCGGCAGCGCCAGGCCGCACGTCGCCGGCCGGGCGTGGGCGGGGTCCAGCGCGTTGAGGACGTGCCGCAGGACCGCCGGGTCGAACGGGACGGCGAGGTGCTCGGAGGCTTGGGCCGGGCCGCACAGCCGTTGCAGGGTGATGTTGGTGACCCGCGGGCCGTCGAGGAAGGCCGAGGTGTAGGGGGTGACGACCTCGTCGTAGCGGGTGGCGATCACCGTGTAGCGCACGCCCGGCACGGTGTCGCCGCCCGCGTTGAGCGCGCGCAGGAACTCCGAGCCGACGACCTGGTCGGCCACCGACCGGCCGAGGCCGGCGGCGAGCAGCTCGGGCGCGCCGGGCAGCCGCGCCAGGCCGACCACCGAGGTGCCGTGGTTGGGCGGCGCGAGGCCGACCAGGTGGTGCACCCTGGCCGCGCCGCCGAGGAACTTCAGGTAGTGGCGCGGCATGAGGCCGCCCTGGCTGTGCCCGACGAGGTCGACCCGCGGCGCGCCGGTGCGCGCCGCCACCTCCTCGACGAACGCCGCCAGCTCGGCGGCCGACTCCGCGACGGGCGCGACGCCGCCGGGCAGGCGCGACCCCGGCAGCCCGACCACCCGGCCGGGCCGCTGGCCGTAGTTGAACGCGAAGACGCAGTACCCGCGCTCGGCCAGCAGCGGCGAGAGCGCGAACCAGTTGTAGGTCATGTTCGAGAACGTGGCGTGCACCAGCACCACCGGCCGGGGGTGCTCGGGCGGGGGCACGCAGGACCAGTCGTTCGCCCCGGGGGGCGGGGTGTCCGGGCGCAGCGCGGCGTTGGCCAGCGCCGCCGCCCCCGCCAGGGACCCCGGGTCACCCGGTGTCGCCGAGACCTCCGCCGGCAGCAGGAGCAGCAGGAGCACGGCGGGCACCGCCAGCAGTCGTCGCACGGCACGCAATCCCTTCGTTGGGCACCACATCGCCGCGTGACAGTAGTCGCCCGGAAGTGGCTGCCGGCCCCGTGCGAGGAGACACGATCGGGTGATTGTGGGCGTCCGCCCGTGTGGCTGCCCCACCCCGCCTCAGGAACGTGGCGAACCGCCGCCCGACCCGGCCGACGTCGCCACGTCGCGCCGCGGCGCCCCGGCGGCGTCCTCCGGTGGCGCGGACCCGGCCGCCGACCGCCTCCCGAGGACGAACGCGATCCCGGCCAGGGTGAGCAGCGCGAGCAGCGGGTAGGCCCACCCGATCGCGGAGAGGTGGCCGGGCCGGCTGATCGTCCAGATCGTCTCCTGCCGGCGCAGCTGGAAGGCGATGAGGTCGTAGAACATCACCGGGCACCACAGCACCAGCAGCCAGCCCCGCAGCCACGGCGTGCCGCGGGTGTGCAGCAGCCAGACCAGCAGCGGCGCCACCCACACCCAGTGGTGGTCCCACGAGATCGGCGACACCAGCAGCCCGAAGAACTGCACGACCAGCACGCCGAGCAGCGCGTCACCGGACCGGACCGCCGTGCGCAGCGCGAAGCCGGTGAGCACCGCCGCCACCGCGACGGCGACGAGCCACGGCCAGGACGTGCCCACGTCGTGGCCGAAGGTGCGCGACAGCGCGGCGCGCAGCGACTGGTTGTGCGCGGTGGCGACCGGGCCCACCCGGCTCGCGTCGCCCAGCAGGCCGAACCAGTAGTGCTCGGCCTGCTCCGGGTCCACGGCGAAGCCGAGGCCGACGCTGAGCGCGAACGCCGCCACCGACCACAGGGCCGCGGCGATCCGGCCGGTGGCCAGGAAGTACAACCCGGAGACCGCCGGCACGAGCTTCACGCCCGCCGCGAAGCCGACCCCGGCGCCGGCCAGCCGCGGGTTCCCGGCCAGCATGGCCGCGAGCACGACCGCCGACAGCACCAGGTTGATCTGCCCGAACTCGAACGTGTGGTAGACCGGCTGCAGCCACAGCAGCGCCGCGGTCCACAGCAGCGCGCGCCGCCGCCACAGCGGGGCGTCCGCGGTCCAGCCCGCGCCGGCCACGTGGCGCAGGGCCACCCGCACCATCCAGTACAGGCACAGCCCGGACAGCAGCCGCCACGTCCACTGCGCCACGACCCACGGCAGCCCGCTCACCGGCAGGAACACCAACGCGCCGAACGGCGGGTAGGTGAACGGCAGCGGGAAGTCCGGCGGCGAGTTCGGCGAGGTGACCTGGTACAGGTCGTCGGCCAGCACGTGCGGCGCCAGCGCCCAGTACACGAACAGGTCGATCGTCTCGTTGCCGAACCCGGTGACGATCGTCCAGGTGCGCACCAGCGCGGAGACCACCAGCAGCCACGGCGCCGCGGCGCACAGCCGCCGCTCCCAGGCCGCGAGCAGCGCGCGGCGCGACGTCGGTTCAGCCCGCACGGCGCCCGGCCTCCGAGGTCTCGACGAGCGGTGGCCCGACCTCCCGCCGCGGCGCGGCGCCGCCGGCGCGCAGCAGCCTGGGCAGCACCGCGAGGGTGATCAGCCCGAGCAGCGGGTAGCACCACCCGAGCGCGGCCAGCGGCCAGGGCCGGGGGATCTCCCAGATGCCGGGCTGCCGGTCGAGCAGGAACGTGATCAGGTCCGCGCCGGTGACCAGGACCCAGGCCGCGGCCAGGGACAGCGCGAGCGGGCCGCGGCGGGCCGCGCCGTAGGCGATCCACAGCACCAGGGGCACCACCCACACCCAGTGGTGGCTCCAGGAGATCGGCGAGAGCAGCAGGCCGAACAGCTGCACGGCCACCACGGCGGCCAGCGCGTCGCCCGCCCGCGTCGCGGCGCGCAGCGCGAACCCGACCAGCACCGCGGACACCGCCACCGCGAGCAGCCAGGGCCAGGACGTGCCCACGTCGTGGCCGAAGCTGCGCGACAGCGCGCCCCGCAGCGACTGGTTGATCGCCGAGCCCACCGGGCCCACCCGGTCGGCCGCGCCCAGCAGCTCGAACCAGTAGCGCCACGAGTCGGCCGCCGAGGCGAGCAGGCCCAGGACCGCGGTGAGCGCGAACCCGGCCGCCGACCAGGCGGCGGCGGCGAACCTGCGGGTGGCCAGGAAGTACAGCGAGGAGATCGCGGGGGTCAGCTTCAGCCCCGCCGCGACGCCGACGCCGAGGCCGGCCACCGCCTGGCGGGTGGCCGTCATCGCCGCCAGCACGCCGGCGATGAGCACCAGGTTGACCTGTCCGAAGTCGAGGGTCTTGCGGACCGGCTCGCACCACAGGGCCAGTGCGGTCCACAGCGCCGCCCGGCGCGACCAGGTGGCGTCCCAGTCCTGCCCGGACTTCGCGGCCACCAGCCGCAGCGCGGTGCGGACCAGCCACCACAGGCACACCAGGGACAGCACCTGCCACAGGACGCGGGCGGCGAGCCACGGCAGCCACGACAGCGGGAGGAAGACCAGCGCCGCGAACGGCGGGTAGGTGAACGGCAGCGGGAAGTCGGCCGTGAACGGCATGTCGATCGAGTACAGCCGGTCGTCGAGCAGGTTCGGCGCCAGGGTCCAGTAGACCTTGAGGTCGATCATGCCCCAGCCGTCCGGGGGTCCCAGCGTCCACGCGTACCAGCCGAGCGACAGCAGCAGCACCAGCGGCGCGAACCGGAGCAGCGCGCGTTCAGCCACCGCCGTCCCCCTTGAGGCCCGGTTCGGGGCGCCGGGCCTGGCGCTGCCCGCCCACCTCCACCTCGTCGGCCACCGCGCCCGGACCACCCGGACCGTCCACGACGGCCGGACCGCGGGCGCCGTCCGCGGCGGACCGGGCCGCCTGCCCGCCGGGCGCCTCCTCGGCCCCGCGCTGGAGCAGGGCCATGCCCACCCACACGCCGATCAGCACGGTCACGGCCAGGTAGGACCACCACAGCACCGGGCTCACCGACCCGTAGTGCCACCGCGCGACGATCGTGCCGTCGGGCAGGGTCACCAGCACCATCCACACCGAGACGCCGGCCGCGACGGCGAGCCAGCGGTCCTTCCACGCGAACGCGGCGGCGACCGCCAGCGCCCAGGTGAAGTACCACGGGAGCACCGACGGGGCGAGCACGGTGGCGGCGAGCAGGGCGATCGCGGCGCGGCGGACCGCCTCCACGCCGCCCACCCGGGCCTGCCACCACTGGCGCAGGAGCACCGCGGCGAGGAGGTAGACCCCGGCGCCCCGGAAGAAGTCCAGGAAGTCCTCGCGGGACACGCCGCCGAAGTAGCGCCCCACCGAGTGGAAGGCGAGTTCGGCCGCCGCGCAGGGCAGCGACATCCAGGTCAGCAGCGGGGTCTGGGACCGCAGCACGTCGACCCACCCCAGGTCCACCCCGGCCGCCAGGGTGGACAGGGCGAACACGCCGACGAAGGCGGCCCCGCCCACCGCGCACGCCTTGAGGAAGCGGTGCCGGGCGGGGCCGGGCAGCCGCGCCACCCACACCCACACCAGGAACGGGACCACCAGCACCGCCGTGGCCTTCACCGCGGTCGCCAGGGCGACCACCGCGAACCCGCGCACGTGCCTGCCGTCGAGCACCATCAGCACGCCGACCGCCATCAGGCCGACCATCAGGATGTCGTTGTGCGCGCCGCCGATGCCCACGGCGAGCACCAGCGGGTTGGCCACGGTCAGCCACAGCGCCACCGGGACGCGCCCGCCGAGGCGCCGGGTGAGGCCGGGCATCGCCCAGGCGAGCAGCACCAGCCCGCCCAGCACGGCCAGTCGCATGAGGACCACGCCGATGATCACGTTGTCGCCGATCACGGCGACCACCGACTTGGCCAGCAGGAGGAACAGCGGCCCGTAGGGCGACGGCGTGTCCTGCCACAGCGACGCCACGTTCCCGCCCAGCGGCAGGGTCAGCGCGGACGCGCCGGTCGTGTAGGGGTCGAACCCGCGCAGGGCGACCGCGCCCTGGGCCAGGTAGCTGTAGGCGTCGCGGCTGTACAGCGGCGGCGCGATGAGCAGCGGCGCGGTCCAGGCGGCGGCGGCCAGCGCCACCCCGCGACCGCTGATGCCGTCCGCGCGCGCCAGCCGGCCGAGCCGGACCCACGACACGACCATGAGCGCCAGCCCGGCGAACAGCACCGCGGTCGCCAGGTCGCGCCCGTGGCCGTAGCGCACCACGTTCAGGACGGTGCCGCTCAGCAGCGGGTCGCGGTGCACGACCGCGCCGGCGCCGACCCCGCCGACGGTGATCAGCAGCGCGCCGAGCACGCCCGGCCGCACCACCCGCAGCGGGACCTGCCGGAGCGCCGACCGCCACGCGCCCGGGCGGCTCACCAGGGCGGTCGCCGGTTCACCACCCGCGGTCACCCCACCGGTCACGGGCCGACCCGCCTCGTCGACCCGGTGATCGGTCCTCGCGCACGCCGGCCCCGCGAACGGGGGTCGGCAACGGCGGGGAGGTAGGCGACGTGTGGGTCCATGACCCGAAATGCTGGCACGACCGCTCACCGCGGGTGACAGGAACCGCACATTCGATCTTCCACCGGGGTGTGTGATTGCACACTCCGCCCGTCCCGGGGGTGGCGGCGGCGCCACCGCGGGGCGCGGTCGCCGCGCTGCTCACGCGCCCGGGCGCGGGCCGATCACCCCTGGTCGCACCCGGGGTCGCCGCCACGCCGGCCGGTGTCCGCCGCCACGGCCGCCGCGTGACGCTTCTCTCCCGGGCGGGCGGGCCGGGCGCCCGCTCAGACCGGCCGGTAGATGGCCGAGGCCCAGACCTGCGCCAGCGACCCGGTCATGGCCTCCGCGGAGGACCACCCCCGGTCCGGCCGCAGCGAGTGGACGTAGAAGCACCGCTCGTTCATCCACACCAGGGTGGAGGCCAGCTCGCCGGCGTCGCGGCCGGCCGGCGCGACGCCGGCCGCCCGGTCGGCCTCGATCTTCGCCGCCGCGCCGGCGATCAGGCGGTCCATCATGCCCTCGAAGGCGCGGGCCAGCTCGGGCTGCTCGGGGTAGGCGCGCGCGACCGTGCGCAGCACGGGGCCGTGCGCCAGGAAGACGCGGTACACCGCGCTCAGCGCCACGTGCAGGGATTCGGCGGCGTCCCCGGCCGCGGCGTCCACTTCGAGCCAGTGCCGCTCGAACTCCGCGTACACCTCGCCGAGGACGCGCTCGAACAGCGCGGCGACCACGGCGTGCTTGGACTCGAAGTAGAAGTAGAACGTCGCCCGCGACACCCCGGCCTCGCCGAGGACGTCGGAGACCGCCACGTCCTCGATGGACCGGTCGGCCAGGAGCCTGCCGACCGCGTCCACGATGGCGACCTCGACCGACCCGTCGCGCAGGTCGCCGCGGGACGCGCGCCTGGGCGGCATCAGTGCCCGCGCGCCTGACCGGGGAGCATGGCGCCGATCCTAGAGGACGTCGTGCAGGACGCCCTCGTCGTGCACCGGCCGCCCGCCGAGCATGGTCAGGTGCACCCTCGTGTCCTTCAGGTCGTCGGTCGGGGTCGTGAGCGGGTCGCGGTCGACGACGATCAGGTCGGCGTGCTTGCCCGCCTCCAGGGTGCCGATCCCCTCCCAGCGCAGGACCCGCGCGGCCGACCGGGTCCAGGTGGCCAGCGCCTGCTCCCGGCTGATCACCTGGGCCGGGCCGTCGTTGCGGTCGCCGAACACGCCGCGGTGGGTCTGCGCGAAGGCGATGTGCTCGAACACGTTCGAGGGCCCCCAGTCGGTGCCGCAGCCGACCTCGAAGCCGTGGTCCAGCTCGCGCCGCAGCGGGATCAGGTCCCGCAGGCTGTCGCTGCCCAGCCGCTCCCGGAAGGTGTGCATCTTGAAGTGCGAGAAGGACGTGCTGGTGGTGAGCTGGAACCCCAGGTCGCGGTAGCGCCGGCACTGCTCGTCGGTCATGAAGTAGGCGTGCTGCAGGGTCCACTGCCGGTCGGAGAAGTCGCCGAACCTGCGCCGGGCGGTCTCCAGGTGCTCCAGCGCGACGTCGTGCTCGCGGTCGGCCACCGAGATGAGGTTCATCCGCATCCCGCGCTCGGCCGCGAACTCGACCATGAGCCGGCCCTTCCACTCCGGGATGAACTCCACGCCCTTCGTCCACTCGCCGTAGGGGCCGCGGTGGCTCCGGTTGAGGATCATCATGCCGGGGTTGAACGGCCCGCCCCGCGAGCACAGGAAGCTCTCCGTGCGGAACAGGTCGCCGGAGAGGTCCTGGACGCGGTGGGCCAGCTCCAGCCGCTGCACCAGCTCGGCCTCCGTCAGCGGGACGGAGGTGGGCAGGCCGTGCGGCTCGGCGTCGGGCGTGCACAGGACCCGGGTGGTCAGGGTGCCCGCGTTGCCGTGCTGCCGGTAGACGTCGATGAGCGGCCAGTCCATCATGTGCCCCTCGAAGACGGTCGTGACGCCCCCGCGGTTCGCCTCGGCCATCCCGCTGCGGGCGCCCTCGTACCAGTCCTCCGGGGACACCCCGTCGATGCGGGCCAGCACGGAGTCCCACCACGGTTCGTTGTTGTAGTAGTTGTTCACCGGCCCGAGCAGCCGGCCGGTGGGCTCGCCGTCCGCGTCCTTCTCCACCGAGACCCGGCCGACCCGGTCGGGGGTGTTCCGGGAGACCTGGATGTTCCACAGCCCCCGCGTGCTCAGCACCGTCACGGCCGGGTTCACCGGGGCCCACGCCTGGATCCAGACCGGGTGGTCGGGCGCGGCGGCGTCGAGCAGCCGCCGGGTCGGCAGCTCGCCCTCGGCCAGGTCCCGGTAGGAGCGGCGCAGGAAGTAGTGCGGTTCCCCGACCGGGGAGCAGCGGATCCACTGCCCCTTGGGCGTCCGCGCGGCGGCGGCGCCGATCCGCGCGGCGATCTCGCCGTGGTCGCGGCAGTCGGACAGGTCCACGACCGACCGCTTGATGCCGTTCCAGTGGATCAGGTGCGGGTGCGTGTCGACCAGCCCCGGCATGACGGTGGCGCCCGCCAGGTCGACGGTCCTGGCGTGGTCGCCCGCCGCGGCGCGCATGTCCTGCTCGGCGCCGGTGGCCACCACCCGGCCGTCCCGCACGACGATCGCCTCCGCGACGGCGCCGTCCTCCCGCATCGTGACCACTCGGCCGCCGTGGAACAGCGTGGCCCGGTCGTCCCTGCTCATCCGGTTCCTCCTCATCCGCGCTGACGAGAGGCCCGGACTCTACGTCCGAACAGCTCGTCCGAACAAGGTGTATGGCAATGGGGTCCGGAGGAGCCGGTGGAGACACCCGCGCCGACCGGGCGCGCGGTCAGGGGGTGTGGCGGCGCGGCGCGGCTGAAAGGATGGCGACCATGGACGTCCTCCGCAGGAACAACGTCACCGTCACGGGTGACCCCCAGGGACCGGCGGTGGTGCTGGCCCACGGGTTCGGGTGCGACCAGAACCTGTGGCGGCTGACCGCGCCGGCGCTGGCCGAGGCCCACCGGGTGGTGCTGTTCGACTACGTGGGGGCGGGCCGGTCGGACCTGTCGGCCTTCCGCGAGGAGCGCTACCGGGACCTGGCCGGCTACGCGCAGGACGCGGTGGAGGTGTGCCGGGCGCTGGACCTGCGCGACGCGGTGTTCGTGGGCCACTCGGTCAGCGCGATGATCGGGGTGCTGGCCGCCCGGCAGGCCCCCGAGCACATCGGGGCGCTGGTGATGGTCGCCCCCTCGCCGCGCTACGTCGACGACGTCGGCTACCGCGGCGGGTTCAGCGCCGAGGACGTCGACGAGCTGCTGGCGTCGCTGGAGTCGAACTACCTGGGCTGGTCCTCGGCGATGGCGCCGGTGATCATGGGCAACCCGGAGCGGCCCGAGCTGGGCCGGGAGCTGACCAACAGCTTCTGCGCCACCGACCCGGACATGGCCCGCGTGTTCGCCCGCACCACCTTCCTGTCCGACTCCCGGTCGGACCTGGCGTCGGTGCGCGTGCCCACGCTGGTGCTGGAGTGCGCCCACGACGCGATCGCCCCGCGCGAGGTCGGCGCGTTCGTGCACGCGGCCATCCCCGGGTCGGAGCTGGTCACCCTGGACGCCACCGGGCACTGCCCGCAGCTGTCCGCGCCGGAGGCCACCAGCGCGGCGATCCTGGAGTTCCTGGCAAGGCGGCGATGATGTGCGGGACCGGGCACGAGCCCGAGCCCGGGGGCGCCGGCGGCACGGACGCGGTGTTCGCCGCGCTGCTGGAGGACAGCGCCGAGGAGCTGTACGAGACCGCGCCGTGCGGCTACCTGTCCACGCTGATGGACGGCACGATCGCCAAGGTCAACGCCACCCTGCTGGGCTGGCTCGGCCTCACCCGCGACGAGGTGGTGGGGCGGATGCGGTTCGCCGACCTGCTCACCGTGGGCGGGCGGCTCTACCACGAGACGCACTTCGCGCCGCTGCTGCGGATGCAGGGCAGCGTCGGCGGCATCGCCCTGGAGCTGCGGACCGGCGAGGGCGGCCGGCTGCCGGTGCTGGTCTCCTCCGCGGTCAAGCGCGGCGGGGACGGCGAGCCGCTGCTGATCCGCACCACCGTCTTCGACGCCCGCGACCGCCACGCCTACGAGCAGGAGCTGCTGCGCCGCCGGCAGGAGGCCGAGCAGGCCCGCCGGCAGGCCGAGACCGACCGCGGCAGGCTCCAGGAGGCGCTGGCGGTGCTGCAGCGGAGCCTGCTGCCGGCCGCGCTGCCGACCGTGCCCGGCCTGGAGGCCGTCGCCCACTACCACACCGCCTCGCCCGACCAGCTCGGCGGCGACTTCTACGACCTGTTCCCCCTCGGCGGCGGGCGCTGGGCGTTCTTCCTCGGCGACGTGTGCGGCAAGGGGCCGAAGGCCGCCGCGGTCACCTCGCTGACCCGCTACACCCTGCACGCCGCGGCCCTGCACGACCCCGACCCGGTCGCCGTGCTGACCACGCTGAACACCGTGCTGCTCGAGCGCTACAGCGCCGGCGACCCCCGCTTCTGCACCGCCGTCGTCGGCACCCTGGAGGCCGAACCCGGCGGCGACCGCTTCACCGTCCGGCTGGCCTCCGGCGGGCACCCCCCGGCGCTGGTCCTGCGCGCGAACGGCGACTGCGACTTCCTGCCCACCCCCGGCGGCGTCCTCGTCGGCGTCCTGCCCGACCCCACCTTCACCCCCGCCGCCACCACCCTGTCCCCCGGCGACGCGCTCCTGCTCTACACCGACGGCCTCACCGAGGCCCGCATCGGCCCCGAGCGCGCCCTGTACGGGGAGGAAGCCCTCCAGGAGTTCGCCGCCGGCTACGCCGGGGCGTCGCCCCGCGCGCTGGTCGAGGCGCTGACCGGCCTGCTGGACGGCTTCGGCGACGGCCTGGACGACGACACCGCCCTGCTCGCCCTCGGCGTCCCCGCGCCGGGCGCCGCCGCGGACGGGCCACGATGAGCCCGCTCGCGATCACCACCCGCGACACCGCGACCGGCCCGGTGCTGCACGTCGCCGGGGACCTGGACCACGGCACCGCCGACGAGCTGCGCGCGCTGGCCGCCGCGCTGCCCCTGCGGGCGGGCCAGCGCCTGGTCCTGGACCTGTCGCGGCTGCGGTTCTGCGACTCCAGCGGCCTCACCGCCCTGCTCGCCGCCCGCAACCTGGCCCTGGCCGCCCGGGCCGACATCGCGCTGGCCGCCGTCCCCGTCCGCACCCTGCGCACGATCCGCCTCGTCGGCCTCGACCGGGTCTTCGCCCTCTACCCCGACACCGCCGCCGCCCTCACCGCCTGACCACCCGGCGGCGCGCGATCACCCCGGCCGGCGGGCCGCCAGGACCAGGTCGAGGTGCTGGTCGAGCGCTCGCGCGGCCTGCTCGCCGGTGAGGTACCCGGACGCGGTGTAGGCCGACAGGCCGGTGACCGCGCCGAGCAGGGCCGCCGCCGCCAGGTGCGGGTCGACGTGCGGGGGCAGGGCGGCGGTGAGCAGGGCGGTCAGCTCGGGGTGGATCTCGTCGGGGCCCGCGGTGTGCGGTCGGGCCGCCAGGGCGGGGTCGGTGAGCGCGAGGGCGGCGTAGGCGGCGTGCACGCGGTACAGGTCCGCGCTGACCGGGTCGAGGGGCAGCAGTTCGCGCAGGACCAGCCGGATGCGGCGCACCGGGTCGTCGTCGCCGGCGCTCCCGGGCAGGCGGTCGCGCAGCCGCTGCGCCAGGACCGCGCGCAGGTGCGCCAGCCCGCCGTGCAGCAGCTGCTCCTTGGTCGGGAAGTAGTACTGCACCAGGTTGGTCGACACGCCCGCCTCCGCGGCGACCTCCCGGTACCCGATGGCGTGCAGCGGCCTGGTCCGGGCGCAGCGCACCAGCGCCTCGGCCAGCTCGCGCCGGCGTTGCCCGTGGTCGACCCGCTTCGGCATCGCGCACCCCTTTTCGTCGTACAGCGGTACGATAAAACACGGCCACCGCACCCGCCCGCCCACCGGAGCGCCGATGACCGAACCCATCCCCGGACGCGTCCGGGGCATCGCCGCCGTCACCGGGGCGGGCGCCTTCATGGCGATGCTGGACTCCACCGTCGTCGCCCTCGCCGTGGAGCCCGTGCGCGCCGACTTCGGCTCGACGCTGCCGGTGGTGCAGTGGGTCTTCACCGGCTACCTGCTCGCCCTGGCCGGGTCGCTGCCCGCCTCGGCGTGGCTGGGCGCCCGCCACGGCCACGGCCGGGTCTGGGCGGCGGCGGTGGCGGTGTTCGTGGCGGCCTCCGCGCTGTGCGCCCTGGCCGGGTCGGCGGGGGCGCTGGTCGCCGCCCGGGTCGTGCAGGGGCTGGCCGGGGGCCTGATGGTGCCCGCCGGGCAGGCCGTCCTGGGCGTGGTCGCCCGACCCGACCAGCTCGGCAGGCTGTTCAGCGCCCTGGGCGCGGTGATCGCCCTGGGACCGGCCCTCGGCCCGGCGGTGGGCGGGCTGCTGGTGGAGGCGCTGTCGTGGCGCGCGGTGTTCTGGCTCAACGTGCCCGTCGGCCTCGCCGTGCTGGCCCTGGCGCCCCGCCTCGTCCCCGGCGGGCGGCGCGACCGGACCCGCCGGCTGGACGTGGTCGGGCTGCTCGCGCTCACCCCCGGGCTCGCGCTGCTGCTCTACGGCGCCACGGAGGTCGGCGCCGGCGCGGCGACCGGGCCGGCGGTGGCCGCCGTGGCCGCGGGAGGGGTGCTGACCGCCGGTTTCACCCGGCACGCCACCCGGACGGCCGCGCCGCTGCTCGACCTGTCGCTGCTGCGCCGACCGGTGTTCGCCACCGCGGCCACCACGGCGGGCCTGACCGGCGCGGCCCTGCACGGCGGCCTGCTGGCGCTGCCGCTGGTCCTGCACGCGCGGACCGGGACCGACGTCGGGACCACGGGTTTCCTGCTGCTGGCCACGGGCGCGGGCACCGCCGTCGCCCTGTACTTCGCCGGGTGGGCCACCGACCGCTGGGGAGCCGGGCCGGTGGCCGTGGCGGGCGCGGTCGCGCTCACCGCCACCACCGCGCCGCTGGCCCTGCTCGACCGGCTGCCCGCGCCGGTCCTCGTCGCCGACCTGGTGCTGCGCGGCGGCGCCCTGGCCTGGGCGCAACTGCCCGCGGTCACCGCCGCCTACACCGCGGTCACCGCCGAGCGCATGGGCGACGCCACCACCCTGGTCAACATCGTCCAGCGACTCGGCGCCGCCCTCGGCGCCGCCGCGACGGCCATCCTGCTGTCCCGGGGGTCGGCCGGTGACGGGCCCGTCTGGCCGTTCGTCGCCCTGACCGCGCTCGCCGCCGCGACCATCGCGACGGCGTCCGGGCTGCGCAGGGGCAGCGGGGCGCCCGACCGCGGCCGACCGGGCTGAGGGGCGCTCCCCCGCCGCCGGGCCCCGCGCCCGGCCGGCACAGCCGCTCACCGGAGCCGGCGGCGCCTGCGGCCGGGATCACCGCACGCCGCCCCGTCACCGCAGGGCCTCGGCGCGACGGCGTCGCCGCGTGGGCGGCGAGGCCGGCGGCCACCCACCGCACGACGCGCCGCATCTCGCCGCCCCGCGCGGCGAGAGCGCCACCGCAGGAACGCGCGCCCGGCAGCACTGCGCGCGGCGCACGCCCGCCGGCCCGTCCTGCCGCGCACCGGGGTGCGCCGCGGACCGCTCCCGCGGCTCCCGTCCGATAAGGTGCCGGCACCCGTGCCGGCGCGCACGGCTCGGCAGTGGCGGAACCCGAGGGAGTCCTGGTGGTCGATCTCGCGGACTCGGTCGAATCGGTGGAGCAGCTCGCGGGGGCTTGGCGCGCGATGGTGCTCGACCGGGACCCCGGCGGCGACGTGCGCGACCTCCCGGGCATCGCCGTGCGCTGGGCCGACTGCCGGTTCCCGTTCTGGAACTGCGTGACCCTGACCGACGTCGGCGCGGACGCCGGGCTCCTCGGCCGACGCCTGGAGCAGGCCGCCGACATCATGCGCGCCAAGCGCCACCCCGGTTTCCTGTGGCTCTTCGAGGACCTGCTGGCCGAGGACGCGCGGGCCGGGTTGGGCGCGGCGGCGGAGCGGGCGGGGCTCGGGCACGCCTTCTCCGGGCAGGGGATGGCGGGTGACCTGCTGCCCCTCGCCGAGCCGAGCCACCCCGACCTGGCGTTCGTGCGCGTGACCACCGACGAGCACCTGCACGCCCTGGCGGACCTCAACTCGCGCGCCTACGGCTTCGCCCCGGACCAGGGCCGTGACGGGCTCGCCGGCTCGGCCCTGTGGAAGGACGAGGCCCACGCCTACCTGGGGGTGCGCGACGGTGTTCCCGTGGCGTGCGCGGGAAGCGTCGAAGTGGACGGCCGCCTGTTCGTCGCGCTGGTGGCCACCGACCCGGACTGGCAGCGCAGGGGCTACGGCGAGGCGGTGACGCGCAAAGCCCTGCACGAGAGCGGGCGGGCCACCGGCCTGACCCGCACCACCCTGCACGCGACCGCGGCCGGCGCGCCGGTGTACCGGCGGATCGGCTACCGGCCCAACTCACCGCTGCACTTCTACGGCCTCAAGGGCTGATCCCCCGTCCTGACAGGACTTCCGCCCGTGGTGGTCACCGCACCGGTCGACGGCGGCCACGCCGGCCGGAGGAGGACGTCCGCTTCGCGCACGGGCCACCGTCGTATGCTCGGCTGGTGACGGCACACCCGCCCGGACGCCCCACTGCCGCGCACGACCGGTTTCGCCACCTCACCGCGGTTCGCCCACCCGGTCGCGGGCGATCGGACCGGACGCCGGCCGACCACCGGCTGCGCCGGGTCGGGGAGGACCGCGGCGCGCCGGTGACGAGCCGGTGAGCGCCGGGCTCGACCTGCGTGCCGCGCTCGCGCGCATCGGGGTCGACGCGCCGGTGCGCGCCGACCTGGCGGGGCTGCGGGCCGTGCACCGCGCCTGGGCGAGCGCGGTGCCGTGCGAGAACGTCGACATCCAGCTCGGCCGCCCGCTGTCCCTCGAACCCGACGCCCTGATCGACAAGTTCGTCGCCCGCGGGCGCGGCGGGTTCTGCTACGAGCAGAACGCCGCGCTGGCGCTGGTCCTGCGGGCGCTCGGCTTCTCCGTCACCGCCGTCGAGGCCGCCGTGGAGGCCGCCGTGGACCGGGAGGTCCGCGGCGAGTCCGCCTGGCGCAACCACATGCCGCTGCCGGTCGACCTGGACGGCGAGCGCTGGCTCGCCGACGTCGGGCTGATGGACGGGTTCCTGCTGCCCGTGCCCCTGCGCCCCGGCGTGCACCGGCAGCACCGGTTCCGGTACGAGGTGCGGCGCCTCGACGGCGACCTGTGGCAGTTCCGCCACCACCCGCGCATGGCCTTCACCTCCTTCGACCTGCGGACCGCCCCCCTGGACGTGGCGGACTTCGCCGAGGCGTGCGCGTGGCGGGTGGAGTCACCGGACTCCGTGTTCGTCCAGACCCTCCTGGCCGGGCGCTCCGGGGTCGACACCACCACCGTGCTGCGGTCCCGCACGGTCGTCGACGCCGGGCCCGGCGTCCCGAACGGGCGCACCACGCGGGTGCTCGCCTCGGAGGACGAGTTCGCCGCGATCCTGGCCGACGGGTTCCGCGTCCCGCTCGACGGCGTCGACGTCACGAGCCTGTGGGACAAAGCCTGCCGCCAGCACGAAACCCGGCTCGCGCTCCGGCCCGAGCGCGGGTGACGCGCCGTGCGGTCAGGTCGGTTCCGGTGAGAAGCGGGCCTCGACCGGTCCCAGCTCCCGGCCGGTCGGCTCCGCCAGGGCGCGGTAGAGCTCGGGGCGGCGGCCCCGCAGCCACCGGCGGCCGGTGCTGCGGGCCAGCAGGGACAGGTCCAGCTCGCCGCAGACCATCTCGTCGCGGGCCCGCCAGGTCTCGGCGATGATGCGGCCGTAGCAGTCGATGAGCATGGCGTTGCCGGTGCGGACCTCGCCGTGGTCGAGCCCGACCCCGTTGGAGAACACCAGGAACATGCCGTTGTCGTGGGCCCGGGCCGGCAGCCACCGCATCAGCCAGCCCCGGCCCTTGTCACCGCGGAACTCCGCCTCGACGGCCTCCGGGTCGCTGTGCCTGGCCTCCCACAGGGCGGGGTCGATCGTGCCCATGGCGTGCGGGCTCCTGGACGCCACGCCGCCCGTCTGGTGCGGCGCGAGGAGGATGTCGGCGCCGAGCAGGGCCGTCATCCGGGCGTTCTCGACGATGTTGTTGTCGTAGCAGATCAGGACGCCCAGGGTGCAGCCCAGGGTGGAGGCGAAGACGGTGTAGCGGTCCCCCGGGGTGATGTGCTCGCTCTCGAACGCGTGCAGCTTGCGGTGGACGTGCCAACTGCCGTCCGGCTCGGCCACCACGTAGCTGTTGTGCAGGGCGTCGCCGTCGGCTTCGAGCAGCCCCGCCCCGATGACCACGCCGTGCTCGCGGGCCAGCGCCAGCAGCGCCGTGGTGCTCGGCCCGTCCGGCACGCTCTCGGCCAGCGCCTCGATACCGGGCCGGTCCATGCCGACGACGTGCCAGTAGCCGGTGATGCACATCTCCGGGAACACGACCAGTTGCACACCCCGCGCCGCGGCCTCCGCCACGAACCGGGCGATCGTGGCGAGGTTGTGCTCCTTGTCCCCCGCGCGGTGGCAGAACTGCACGCTCGCGGCCTGGATACGCATGTCCGTCATCCCTCCCTGAACCGACCGGCGGACCGGGCGGCCACCACCGTGCCGGCGGGACCGCCACGACCGGCCGCCCCTCGGGTGGGGCCCGGCCGAGGCACCGCGGAAATCCTGCCACACCCGGCGGCGGGGACCGGCGTCGTCGTGGTCCGGCGGTACGGCCCCCCGGCGGCCCGCTGCCCGCGCCGCGCCGGTCGGGCCGGCGGCCGGGGGCGCCCCCGCGGCGGCGGACCCCCGCCGCGGCGGTGTTCCGGTCGGGAGGAATCCCTTGTGCGACGGGGAATCCTGCTCCGACCGGGGCCGTGGGGGTGCCGACGTGTGGTCACTACCGGCGATCCGCGGCCGGCGTTAGCGTGGGGCCATGCGCCGACTGCTCAGCGCCATCGCCGCCGTCGTGCTCACCTCCGCGGCGGCTCCCGCCCACGCGTCCGCCACCGCGCGGGCCGTCGACCTGGGCGTGCTGCCCGGCGGCGACCGCAGCCACGCCACCGGGGTCAACGACGCCGGCGTCGTGGTCGGCCACTCGAGCACCGGGGTCGGCGACAGCCCCCTCCGCGCCGTGTCGTGGACACCCGACGGCAGGATCACCGACCTCGGGACCCTGCCCGGCGACGTGGCGAGCACCGCGAGCGGGATCACCGACTCCGGCGTGGTGTACGGCCACTCCTCCGCCGAGGGCGGGCCGCAGCGCGCGGTCCGCTGGGTCGACGGCGTGATCGAGCACCTGCCCCCGCTGCCCGGCCACGTGGAGACCCGCGCGCGGGCGATCAACGAGTCGGGCACGGTGGTCGGCGTGTCGGTCGGGACCGACCGCGACGACCAGCACGCGGTGGCGTGGGACCGCTCCGGGCGCGTCGTCCGGCTCGCCGAGCTGCCCGGCGACCGGCTGTCCCAGGCGTCCGACGTCAACAGCGCGGGCCTGGTCGTCGGCTACTCCGGCCGCGGCGGCCCGGACCCCGGGCTGCACCCGGTGGTCTGGACGCCCGACGGCGGCGTCACGCCGCTGGCGTTCGACGGCTCGACCGAGGGCTTCGCCGCGGGCATCGACGACGCCGGCGTCGTCGCCGCCACCGCCGTCGACCGCGACGGGCGCTCCCACGCCGTCCGCTTCGACCCCGCCGGCCGCGGCACGGACCTGGGGGCCGACCTGCGGGCCACCGGCATCGGCGAGGACGGCACGGTCCTGGGCGCCCGCTCGGACCGGGGCCGCCTGCACGGCGCCCGCTGGCGCCCCGGCACCACCGAGGCGGAGTTCCTGTCCGTCAACTACGCGATCGCCACCGCCAACCGCGCGGGCACGGCCGTCGGCACGACCAAGGGCGCCGGCCCGACCGGCCGCGCGATGCTCTGGGGGGCCGACGAGGACACCCACACGCGGCTGCCGTCGCTCGGCGGCCCGAGCAGCGGCGCGCGCGACGTGAACGACCGCGGCGTCGTGGTCGGCGCCGCCGAGGTGGCCGGCGGCACGTGGCACGCCGTCAAGTGGGTCCTGTGACCGGGCCCCCGACCGGCTGCCGGGCACGCGCCGGAGCCGGTCGGGGGTCGGGGCGGCCGGCGCGAACCCCCCACCGGCCGCCTCGCGGGCGGAGAACCGGCCGCCCTCCGCGATCGCGGTGAACGCCTCCGCCCCGCCGACGCCGTCGAGCACCACCCGCGGCCCGGCGCCGCCGGTCCGCGCGCGCCCGGTCGAGTGGTCCGCGGCGCGCCGCCCCGGGCCGTGCGGTCATCCCCCCTGTGGCGTCGCCCACCGGCGCCGGGCGGTCGCCGGCGCCGACCCGCCGGGCGCCTGAGTGGCCACCACCCGGTTCGCCGCAGGCCGGCGGCCTGCGGACCGCCGGCGGGGAGCGCGATCGGGCGCCGCGCGCGACCACCCGCCCGGTCCGGGCGGCCGACCCCCGTCGGGCGCGGCGCGCCCGGCTCGGTACGGTGGGGTGTCGGTGCCCGCTTCGACGCGGGACCGCTGGTGTGCCGGGAAGTCTGGTCGGCGTCCCTGCCCGACCGTGCCCTGGAGTCGCTCGTGCCCACGACCACCGCGGCGTCCGCCCCGCCCCGCTCGTCCACCCGCCGGTTCCGACCGGAGCTGCAGGGGCTGCGCGGCGTCGCCGCGGCCCTGGTCGTCGTCTACCACGTCTGGCTGGGCCGGGTGTCCGGCGGCGTGGACGTGTTCTTCCTGATCTCCGGCTTCCTGGTGACCGGCCAACTGCTGCGCGCGGCGGCCGGCGGCGGCATCGAGTTCCGGCCGCTGTGGGGACGGATGATCACGCGGCTGTTCCCCGCCGCGCTGACCGTCCTGGCGGCCGTCCTGGTCGCCGGCGTCGTGCTGCTGCCGGAGAACCAGTGGTTCCAGACCATCCGCGAGGTGGTCGCCGCCGCGCTGTACCTGGAGAACTGGCAGCTCGTCGCGGACGCCGCCGACTACTTCGGCCGGCATAACGAGGCCAGCGCCGTCCAGCACTTCTGGTCGCTGTCCATCCAGGGGCAGTTCTACCTGCTCTGGCCGCTGGTGGTGGCGCTGGTCGTCGCCGTGGCCCGCTGCGCCGGCCACGCGCCGCGGCGCGCCGTGGGCGCCTTGCTGCTGGTGGTGTTCGCCGCCTCGCTCGCCTGCTCGGTGGCGCTGACCGCCGTCGACCAGCCGCTGGCCTACTTCCACTCGCTGACCAGGGCCTGGGAGTTCGCCCTCGGCGGGCTGCTGGCGCTGGCCACCGCGGCGTTCGCCCCGAGCGCCCCGGTCCGGCTCGTCCTGGGCTGGCTCGGCCTGCTCGGGCTGGTCGCCTGCGGCCTCGTCCTGCGGGTGGGCAGCGCCTTCCCCGGCTACGCCGCGCTGTGGCCGACGCTGTGCGCCGCGGCGGTGATCGCCACCGGCTCGTCCGGCAGCAGGTTCGGCGCCGACCGGCTGCTGTCCACCCGCCCCCTGCGCTACCTGGGCGACCTCAGCTACGCCCTCTACCTGTGGCACTGGCCGGTGCTGGTGTTCTACCTCGTCGTCCACGACCGGACCGGCGCCGGGCTGCGCGGCGGCCTCGGCATCGTCGGCCTGTCGCTGGCGCTGGCCGTGCTGACCCACCACCTGGTGGAGCAGCCCGTGCGCCGGTCGTCCCCCGGCTCGGCCACGCGCTGGGGCGCCTACCGCTTCGCCGGCCTCGCGATGGCCCCCGTCCTCGTCGCGGCCGGCTGCTGGCAGGTGGTCGCCGAGCGCCAAGCCTCCTCCCACGCCGCCGCCGTCGACGACCCGGACCACCCCGGCGCCGCGGCCCTCGAACCGGGCTTCCGGTACTGGGGCTCGGACGACGCCTCCGTCGTGCCGCCGCTGGTCGCCCTGCCGAAGGACTTCGCGGGCCTGGAGGGCAGCACCTGCACCACGGCGCCGTACAACAAGGAGCTGACGTACTGCCACAGCCCCGTCACCGGCACGCCCGACAAGCGGATCGTGGTCGTCGGCGACTCGCACATGCAGCAGTACCTCGCCGCCCTGGGGCAGGTCGCGCGGCAGCGGAACTGGGAGGTCGTCGCGATGAACAAGGGCGCCTGCCCGTTCTCGGCCGAGTCCAACGCGATGCCCGGCGACGCCAAGTGCCTCCGGTGGAACGCCGACGCCTTCGACAAGATCCTGTCCCTGCGGCCCGACCTCGTGCTGACCAACGGCACCCGGGACGTCCGGGCCGGGCTCACCGAGGAGACGCCGCCGGGGTTCGTCGCCCAGTGGCGGAAGCTGGAGGAGGCCGGGATCGCCGTGGCGGCGGTGCGCGACAACCCGCGCCACCCGTTCAAGCCCTCGGAGTGCGCGAGCACCCACGGCGCCGCAGCGCCCCGGTGCGGCGCCCCGCGGGCCACCCTGCTCAGCCCGGAGCCACCGTACGCGAGCATCCCGGACCTGCCGTCGAACGTGGAGTTCCTGGACTTCAGCGACTACTTCTGCCCCCGGGACCACTGCCCGCCGGTCATCGGCAACGTCCACGTCTACCTCGACGACAGCCACATCAGCGCCACCTACATGAAGACCATGGCGTCGGCCGTCGAGCGCGCGATCGACTCGCTGTCACCGGTGGGCGGCCAGAGCCAGTGACCCCGGAGCGCCGGACGGGGCGGCGCGCCGCCACCCGGCGCTCCGCCGGGGGCGCCCGCCCCGGGACGGTCCTGAGTGGACGGTCGCGGCCCGCCGGTCGCCAAGGGCGCGTTCCCGGCCGGTGGCCGCCGGCCGGGAACGCCGCGATGCCGGTGCGGCGGGCCGCCCCCCGGTCAGGGGGTGGGGCCGGCCGGCGCCGGCACCACCTCGGTCAGGCTCAGCCCGACGTGCGGGGGCAGCGGGAGCACGCGGTCGATGGCCAGCCCGGCGCGCGCGCACAGCCGGTCGAGGTGGGCGCGGGTGCGCTCCCGGCCGCCGAGGAGCACCAGCATCTGCAGGTCCTTGACGTAGGGGTTCAGCTCGGCCGGGTCGGGCTCGGCCCGGTCGGGCAGCACCACGTCGATGACGAGCAGCCGCCCGCGGTCGGCCAGGGCGGTCCGGCAGCTGCTCAGGATGCGGACCACGTGCTCGTCGTCCCAGTTGTGCAGGGTGCTCTTGACCAGGTACAGGTCCGCGCCGCCCGGCACGAGGTCGAAGAAGTCGCCGCTGACGACCGCGCAGCGGTCGTGCAGCCCGGCGGCCCGCACGCGCTCGGCCGCCCGCTCCGCGATCTCCGGCGTCTCGAAGATCGTCCCGCGCAGGTCGGGGTGGCGGCGCAGGATCGCGGTGATCAGCGTGCCGTCGCCGCCGCCGACGTCGGTCACCGTGCGGTAGGGGCTGAAGTCGTAGTGCTCGGCGATCGTGTCGGCGGTGGCGAGGCTCTCGCCCCGCATCGCCGCGGCGAACCGCGCCGACAGCTCCGGGTGCCCGGCCATGTACTCGTACAGCGGGCTGCCGAAGTGCTCGTCGAAGGTGGGGCGCCCGGTGCGCAGGGCCTGCTCCAGGTTCGTCCACGGCCGCGTGGTCTCCGGCGCGGTGTGGAAGCGCGCGAAGTCGTACACGGATTCCGGGTGGTCCTTGCGCAGCAAGGCGCCGCTCGCGGTGAGCGCGAACTTGCCGGGCTCGCTCTCCTCGCACATCCCCAGGCCGGCCAGGGCCCGCAGCAACCGGTGCAGCCCGTCCGCGGGCAGGTCGCAGGACCGGGCGAGGTCGTGCACGTCGGCGATGCCGTCCCCGATCGCGTCGGCGAGGTCCAACCTGGCCATGGCGGCCAGCACCTCGGTGACGCGGGAGCCGAACAGCCGCTGCATCAGCAGGCTGCGCGCGCCGGCCCGCTCGTCGTCGGTTTCCGCCATCTCTGTCCTCCAATAGGGAATCGGCTCAGCCGAGACCGGGGCCGCCGGTGGCGCGGCCCCGCCCCGCCCGATCGTCGGGCACCGCCGCGGCGCGCGGAAGCACCCTCAGGGGTTCGCCAGCGGTCCGGGCGCGGGTGACGTGCGGAGAGGTGGCGGCCGGCGCTTCGGGAATCCGCCGGGTGTCCGAAGTGGACGGTCGAGCGCGCTCGACGGCGACGTCCGGCCGGGTGCGGCCCGACCGCGGCGGGCCGGCGGACCGGCACGCCACCGGGGCGCGGTCGACCGCGGTCCGCATTCGACTTGGCCTCACACCGAGCCGAAGGTACACTGTTCCATGGAATCGTGGAAGATGAGGTTTAAGGTGCCGAGTGGACGCTGAACGGTCCCGTTCCGCCCTGTTCGAGGAGCTGGCGCGCGTCGGCAAGGCGCTGGGCAACGGCAAGCGCCTGGAGCTGATCGACCTGCTCGTGCAGCGCCCGCGCGGGGTGGTCGAGCTGGCGCGGTCGGCCAAGCTCAACGTGACCACCACCTCGGCCCACCTCCAAGTCCTCAAGCAGGCCGGCCTGGTCACGACGGTGCGCGAGGGCACCACGATCCGCCACCACATCGGCGGCCCCGACGTCGCCGAGCTGTACTGCCGGCTGCTCTCGGTCGCCGCGGCGCAGTCGCCCGGGGTCGACGCGTCGGCGCGCCGCTACCTCGGACCGGACGACACCGAGGAGATCGACCGGGAGGAGCTGCTGCGCCGGGTCGGGGCCGGCCAGGCGATCGTGGTCGACGTCCGGCCCGAGGAGGAGTTCTCGGCGGGGCACATCCCGGGCGCGATCTCCATCCCCATGGGCGAGCTGGCCGAGCGGCTCGACGAGCTCCCCCCCGAGCGCGAGATCGTGGCCTACTGCCGCGGCGTCTACTGCGCGTTCTCCCACGACGCCGTCCGGCTGCTGACCGCTCGCGGGTTCCGCGCCTATCGGCTGGCCGACGGCATCCTGGAGTGGCAGTTGGCGGGCAAGCCGCTGTCCGTCGGCACGTCCTGAGCCCGATGCGGCCGGCATCAACCACCTGGTTCCAGTGAAGGAGAGACATGTCCAGACTGTTGTCGATGCTCGCCCGCTCCGTGGCCATCGGAGTCGGCGCCACCGCGGTCATGGACCTCGGTGGCGAGGTCGTGCGCAAGCTGACCGGCGTGGAGCCGCTCGACTACCGCCTGCTGGGCCGCTGGATCGGCCACATGCGCGAGGGGAAGCTGAAGCACGACAACATCCGCACGGCGGAGCCGGTGCCGCACGAGCGCGAGATCGGCTGGGTCGCCCACTACAGCATCGGCACCGCGTTCGCCGGCGCGCTGGTCGCCACCCACCCCACGTGGTCCCGGCACCCCACGCTGGTGCCGGCCATGATCGCCGGGCTGGCCACGACGGCCGCGCCCTGGTTCATCATGCAGCCGGCCTTCGGCATGGGCGTGGCGGCGTCCAAGACCCCGGACCCCACGGTGGCGCGCCTGCGCAGCGTGCGCGCCCACGCGTTCTACGGCGTGGGCCTGTACCTGGCGGGCAACGCCCTGACCCGGTTGGCGCGACCGCGCAACGGGTGCTGAGCTGACGCGGCAGAGCCCGCGCACCTGCCGACCGGCAGGTGCGCGGGCTCTGCCGTCCGCCTCGTCGGGCACGGCGGCGGGACCCGGCGCCGCGGGGCCCGTCCCGGGCCGCGTGACCCGAGACGAGCGCACCATTGCCCTCACCACCGGCAGCGCCGACCTTGGGAGGATGAACCCAGGCGAACGCGGAGCCGACACCGCCGGCGGGCCGCTCCCCCGCGCCTCCGTGCCGGACGCGCTCCGCATCGCCGCGGGAGTGGCGCTGCCCTGGATCGCCGAGGGGGTGACCGCCCGGCGGCGGGCGGTGGTCCGCCTGTCCGCGGCGCTGGGCCTGCAGGACCGCTCCGGCGAGCTGCTGCGGCGGATGCGGGAGCGCTACGGCGACGGTCCGCTGCTGGTGCGGCTGCCCGGCCTGCGCCTGGCCTACGTGCTCTCGCCGCACGACGTGCGCCGGGTGTTCACCGAGCCCGCGCACCTGCTCACACCGGCCGCGCCGATGAAGCGCGAGGCGCTGGGGCACTTCGAGCCCACGGCCGTCCTGGTGTCGTCGGCCGACCGGCGCGCCGCGCGCCGCCGCGTCAACGACCTCGTGCTGGACTCCGACCGGCCCGAGCACCGGGAGGCGGGCGCGTTCCTGACCGGCGTGGCCCAGGAGGTGGCCGCCCTGTCGGCCCGGCTGGACCGCACGGGCCGGCTCACCTGGGAGGAGTTCTCCCCCTGCTGCCGGCGGATCGCGCGCCGGGTCGTCCTGGGCAGCGGCGCGGTCGAGGACCACGAGCTGACCGAGCTGCTGGCCGCGCTGCGCCGCAGCGGCAACTGGATGGCCGCGGGGCGCCGGCGCCGCCGGACCCACCGGGCGTTCACCGCGCGGCTGCGCGAGCACCTGGACCGCGCCGAGCCGGGCAGCCTCGCCGCGATCGCCCGCTCCGCGCACGCCCCGGCGGAGGCCGACCCCGACGGGCAGGTCCCGCACTGGCTGTTCGGCTTCGACGCCGCCGCGCGGGCCGCGATCCGCGCGCTGGCGCTGCTGGGCAGCCACCGGGCCGAGCTGGACCTGGTGCGGGCCGAGCTGGCCGAGCACGGGCCGCGTGACGTGCTCGCGCTGACGCGCCTGCGCGCCACCGTGCTGGAGTCGGTCCGGCTGTGGCCCATCATCCCGTCCGTCGTGCGCCGGGTGGGCGACGACCTCGACTGGCGGGGCGGGAAGCTGCCGGCCGGCACCAACGTCGTGGTCTCCAGCCCGTACTTCCACCGCGACGAGCGGGTGCTCGCCCAGCCCGACCGCTTCCACCCGGAGGTGTGGCTGGACGGGCGGGGCGAGGAGCAGTGGGCGCTGCTGCCCTTCAGCCGCGGCGGCAGCCGCTGCCCCGGCGAGAACCTGGTCCTGCTGACCACCACCGCGATCCTGGCCGACCTGCTGCGCCGCCACGACTTCCGCCTGACCCACCCGCGGCTGCTGGGCCCGGTCGCGCCCCTGCCCGGCTCGCTGGACCACTTCCGCCTCCGGTTCGACGTCCGGCCCGTCGACCCCCTGCGGGAGCCCCGGCCCTCGTGAGCGGGCGGCGCTCAGCCCACCACGCCGCTGGTGGCCAGGAAGATCCCGGCGGCGGGCAGGAAGTTGTTCACCTGGTGGGCCACCACGCCGGCGAGCACGTTGCCGGTGACCAGGCGCGCCAGGCCGATCGGGATGGACAGCACCACCAGCAGCGGGGTGCGCAGCAGTTCCAGGTGCGCCACCGAGAACACCGCCGTCGTCACGGCGAAGACCACCCAGCGGTTCCAGCCCCAGTGCTCCAGCGCCCGCCACAGCACACCGCGGAACAGCACCTCCTCCACCAGCGGCGCGACCAGCCACACGGCCAGGAACGCCACCGCGGCCGGCAGCAGGCCGAGCTGCCGGCCCGCGAACGCGTCGCCCACCACCGAGCCGGCCCGGTCGTCACCGACCCACGCCGCCCACGCCCACGCCGCCGGGACGGTCAGCAGCAGGCCGCCCAGGCCCAGCACCAGCCCGGTCCCGAGGGCCGACCAGTCCCAGCGCAGCGCCAGCTCGCGGCGCACGCGCCCGGCCCGCGGCCCGCGACCGGCCAGGGCGGTGCCCGCCACGGCGGTCAGCGCCCCCACCGACGCCGGCACGACCAGCAGGGCCAGCAGCGGCCACGGCGGCAACCGGTCGCCGGCCAGCGCGTCCGGGTCGGCCAGCACGAACAGCGCCAGCACCAGCCCCGACACCGGCAGCATGACCAGCTGGGCGACCGCGAAGACGCCCAGCGCCGTCAGCCCCGCGCGCACACCGCCGGGGCGGAAGGGCGCGTCGGCGGGCGGGGTGGCGCCGGGGTTCGGGACCCCGACGTCGCGCCCCGCCCCGCGCCCGGTCTCGTACCCGGCTCCTGGGGACCACCGCGGTAGCACCCGAGCACCTCCTGTCGTGGGCCGCGCCACCCGTGACGCGGCCTCCCGCCGTCCCTACTCCCCGTTCGCCCCGCACCGCGCCCCCGGGTCGGGAAAAGACCGGCAACCGCAAGGTCGGGTGAGCGGCCCGCGCCGCCGGGCGCTCGACGGCGCGGGCCGGGGCAGTGTCCCGGAGCGCCGTCACCGGGCCGCCGGCGGCGCCGCGCCCGGCGGACGCGGCGCGGTCCGGTCAGCTCCCGCCGGTCCGCGGGGGCAGCACGGCGACCGGGCACGGGGCGCCGTCGACCAGGGCGTGGCTGACCGAGCCCAGCACCGCCCGGCGCACCGCCCCCTTGCCGTGGCTGCCGACGACCAGCAGGCCCGCTTCGGCGGAGGCGGCGAGCAGCGCGTCGGCCGGCGGGCCCGGGGTGTCCACCAGCCGGTGCGGCACGTCGGGGTGCAGCCGCGCGCACCGCGCCAACTCCGAGCCCACCGGGCCGGTCCCCTCGCGCAGCGCGTCCTCCTCCCGGGTCCGCTCCGGTTCTGCCGCCGCGGTCGTCGTGGCGTCGGAGGCGTGCAGCACCACGACTTCGACGCCGTGCCGGGCGGCGAACCCGAACGCGAACCGCAGGGCGCGGGCGCTGACCGGCGAGCCGTCCACGCCGACCACGACCGGTCCGCGGGCGCGCCGCTCGTCGCAGGCCGCCTCGTCGCGCACCACCACGACCGGCCACGGGCACGACCGGGCGAGCCGCTGCGCGGTGGAGCCCAGCAGGAACCGGGCCACACCGCCGTGGTCCGAGTGCCCGACCACCACGAACGCGACCGGGTCGGCGGCGCGGGCCAGCGCTTCCTCCGGTTCCCCCGAGGCGACCTCGGTGCGCACCTCGACGCCGCTCGCCTCGTGGCAGCGCCGGGCGAGGTCGTCGAGCACCTCCTGCGCCCACCGCCGCATCGGCTCGTGGGTGACGTCGGGTTCGAGGGCGCCGACGCCTCCCGGCACGTGCAGGTGCGCCTGCGCGTACACCGGCCACCGCAACCCGTGCACCAGCACCACCGGCCCGCCGAACACCGCCGCCCGCCGGGCCGCCCACAGCGCGGCCCGCTCCGAGGGCTCGGTCCCGTCGACACCGACCACGACCGCACCGCCGCTCGTCTCGTCCATGACCTTCCTCCGCCGCGTCGATCGAGTCCCTGCACCGGGCGGGTACCCGTTGTCGCCCGGCACGACCCGATTCCGCCGACGATGACAGGTGATCGCAAGGCGCGCCCCCCGCGGCCGGGGCCGCGCCACCCCCGATCCTGACGTTCTCCTTGCGGTGCGCGGCGGTCGCGCTCGGACGCGCGAGCGGTCGCCTAGCCTCGGCGCGACCGGACCCGACCGACGGAGGGGATCGAGATGCTCGACCTCGACAGCACGGCCGTCCAGGCCATCGACGAGCTGACCGCCGCCACCGGCGTGGGCCGCCAGGGCGGCCTGCGGATCACCGCGGCCGACCAGGACCGCGCCTTCGACCTGTCGATGCGGCCGCACCCCGAGGCCGACGACGTGGTCGTCGTCCGCGACGACACCCGCGTCTTCCTCGACCCCCGAGCCGCGCGGGTGTTGTCGGACAAGGTGCTGGACGTGCGCCGGAACCGGGCCGGCCGGGTCCACTTCGGCGTCTACCCGCAGGTCTGACGCGACCGCGCGGGCCGCGGGACCCGGCCGGTGGCCGGGGTGGCGCCCGCCGCGGCGCCACCACCCCGCTGCTGTTCGCCGCCGCCGAGGCGTGGTCCCGCCCGGGAGCGGCGGGTCAGCGCAGCGCCACGGTGAGCAGGACGACGGCGTCGGTCAGGGCGGTCAGCCCGTGCCGCTGCGGCGGGACGGCCGTGAGGTGCCCGCTGTCCAGCGTCCACCCGTCCTGGTGGGTGTGCAGGCGCACGGTCCCGGTGAGCACGTGGAGGGTGGCGGCCGGGGGCGAGTCGTGCTCGGCCAGTTCGGCGCCCTTGGCCAGGGCGATGAGCGTGACCCGTTGCGAGGTCCCGGGCACCAGCGTCCGGGCGGCGCGGCGGGCGGCGTGCCGGTGGGCCTCGGCGAGCAGTTCCGGGGCCAGTGCCCCGAGCGCGGTGGCGGCGCGGTCGCTCATCGCGCGCGCTCCCAGCCCCGCCGGGGCGCGTGGGTGCCCGGTTGCCGCTCGTCGCGGCTGCGGTAGACGATGTAGGGCCGGGTGAGGTAGCCCAGCGGCATGGAGAACACGTGCACCAGGCGGCTGAAGGGCCAGAACGCGAACAGCGCCCACGCCGACAGCGCGTGCAGCCGGAAACCCAGCGGCGCGGCGGCCATCAGGTCCGGCCGGGGCTGCAGGGAGAAGATCGACCGGAACCACGGCGACACCGTCTCGCGGTAGTCGTGGGGGTGCTCGGTGAGGTTGCCCGGCACCGTGGTGCCCAGGCCGAGCACGATGGTGCCCACCAGCAGCACGTACATGGCCTTGTCGTTGCGGGTGGTGGCCGAGAACACCGGGCCGACGGTGCGGCGGCGGTAGACCAGGATCGCCGCGCCGGCCAGGGTGCACGCCCCGGCCGGCGCGCCGAGCCCGACGGCGACGGCGTGGTAGGCGGTGTCGCTCACGCCCGCCGCCTCCGTCCAGGACTTCGGGACGAGCAGGCCGCCGACGTGGCCCAGGGCGACCAGCAGGATGCCGAAGTGGAACAGCGGGCTGCCCAGCCTGGGCAACCGGTTCTCGTAGAGCTGGGACGAGCGGGTGGTCCAGCCGAACTTGTCGTAGCGGTAGCGCCAGACGTGGCCGACGACGAACACCGCGATGGACACGTAGGGCACCACGACCCACAGCATGACGTCCAGGGTGCTCGACGTCGCGGCTCCGGCTTGCCGGGCGAGGGGCTGCCACAGCGTCATCGGCGGGGTCATCGGCGGTCTCCTCGCGGTGGCGGCATGTACTCGGGCGGGGCGAACGGCGCGAGGCCGACCTCCTCCTCGGGAGGTCCCTCGGCGGCCAGGCGGGCGACGGCCTCCCGCTCGCGCCGGCCCGGCGACGGCAGGGTCGCGGACACCGACTCCAGGACGTGCGCCCACGGCGAGCCGGTCTCCCGCAGGCCCAGGCGGATGAGCTCCAGGCCGGCGCGGTGCTCGACCAGCAGCCGTCGCCCCGCCGCCGGGTCGCCGGTGGCGGCGAACTCCAGCACGACCGCGAGGTGGTCGGGCAGCTCGCCGTCGTCGACCACCAGCCCCGCGGCGCGGTAGGCGTGCTTGAACCGCAGCAGGGCCAGGCCGCGCTTGCGGGTGTCGCCGTAGGCGAAGTAGGTGAGGTAGGGGCTGAACCGCTTGCGGTGGTCGAAGGTCGCCACGTAGTCCGCGGCGAGGTCGGTCGGCGGTGTGGCCGCCACGTGCTCGAAGAACGCGGTCAGCGGCGCGGCGAGCGGGGCGGGCAGCGTCCGGGTCGCGGCCCGCAGCAGCGGCAGCCGGTCCAGGAACCGGTCGTCGGGGTAGCCCATCGCCAGCGACTGGACCTGCCAGGCGGTGGCGCGGTGGGTGTCGGCGGGGGTCACGGCTTCGGCTCCACCTCGCCGGCCGGGTCGCCGCCGCCCGGTGGCCGCCGGGGCGGGAACAGCCCGTCGGGGCGGCCCTTGCCGTCCCAGTTGAGCAGGTTGACGCGGCTGCCCCTGTCCACGGGGGCGGCCGTGGTGTCGCTGGTCTGCCGGTCGCGCAGCATCCGGAAGTTCTCCACCGCGATCGGCGAGGCGCCGCCGGAGTTCTCGCCGAACGGCCCGGAGCCGCCCATCCCGGGGCCGCCCTCGTAGTCCAGCTGCACTCGGTGGCCAGCTCCTCCAGGCCGTGGGCCTGTTCGGCGTGGGCGGGCGGGATGACGTAGCGCTCGTCGTACTTCGCCAGGGCGAGCAGCCGGTACAGGTCGTAGACCTGCTCGCCGGTCATGCCGACCTCGGTGGCGATGGCCTCGCGGGGTTCGCGGCCCAGGTTGATGTCGCGCATGTAGCTGCGCATCGCGGCCAGGCGGCGCAGCACCGCGTCGACCGGCGCGACGTCGCCCGCGGTGAACAGCCGCGCCAGGTACTCGACCGGGATGCGCAGGGCTTCGATGGCGGCGAACAGGTTGCCGTGGTCCTCGGCGTCGTGGCCGGTGTCGCGGACGACGTCGACCACCGGCGACAGCGGCGGGATGTACCAGACCATCGGCAGGGTGCGGTACTCCGGGTGCAGCGGCAGGGCGACCTTGAACGTGGTGATCAGCGCGCGGACCGGGGAGCGCCGGGCGGCCTCGACCCAGTCGCGCGGGATCCCCGCGCGTTCGGCCTCGCGGGCCACCTCCGGGTCGTCCGGGTCGAGGAACACCCGGCGCTGCGCCTCGCAGAGGTCCTTCTCGTCCGGCGTCGAGGCGGCCTTGAGGACTTCGTCGGCGTCGTAGAGCACGAGGCCGATGTAGCGCAGGCGCCCGACGCAGGTCTCGGCGCAGACGGTGGGGATGCCGACTTCCACGCGGGGGAAGCAGAAGGTGCACTTCTCGGCCTTGCCGGTGCGGTGGTTGAAGTAGACCTTCTTGTACGGGCAGCCCGAGACGCACATGCGCCAGCCGCGGCAGCGGTCCTGGTCGACCAGCACGATGCCGTCCTCGCTGCGCTTGTAGATCGCCCCCGAGGGGCAGGACGCGGCGCACGAGGGGTTGAGGCAGTGCTCGCAGATCCGCGCCGGGGAGCTTGGGGTTGCTGAAGATGGTCAGCAGCTTGCGCAGCCGCCCGCCGCCCTTGAGCCGCAGCCGCCCGCGGCGGCCCAGCGCCCAGCCGCCCCGCCAGCGCTCCTGGTCCTCGTAGGAGCGCGGGTAGCCCTGGCCCGGCCGGGTCTCGACGTTGTCGAACCAGACGTACTCGACGCCGGAGCGGTTGGTCCACGCCTGCTTGCAGGTGACCGAGCAGGTGTGGCACCCGATGCACTTGTCGAGGTTCATCACCATCGCCGGCTGGGCCATGACGCGCATCAGTAGGTCACCTCCTGGCCGCGGCGGCGGATGACCGTGACCTCGTCGCGCTGGTTGCCCGCGGGGCCGAGGTAGTTGAACGCGAAGGACAGCTGGCCGTAGCCGCCGATGAGGTGGCTGGGCTTGATCAGCAGCCGGGTCAGGGAGTTGTGGATGCCGCCGCGCCTGCCGGAGGTCTCGGAGCGGGGGACGTCGATGAGCCGGTCCTGGGCGTGGTGCATGTAGACGGTGCCCCGGGGCATCCGGTGGGAGACGACCGCGCGGGCCACGACGACGCCGTTGCGGTTGGCCGCCTCGATCCAGTCGTTGTCGGCCACCCCGATCCGGGCGGCGTCCTCTTTGGACAGCCAGATCGTCGGCCCGCCGCGCGACAGGCTGAGCATGAGCAGGTTGTCCTGGTACTCCGAGTGGATCGACCACTTCGAGTGCGGCGTCAGGTAGCGCACCGCGAGCCCCCGCTCGTCCTGCTCGCCGACGCGCGGCTCGTCGAACAGCGCGGTCATGTCCAGCGGCGGCCGGTACACCGGCAGCTGCTCGCCCAGCTCGGCCATCCAGTCGTGGTCGAGGAAGAAGTGCTGGCGCCCGCTGAGGGTGTGCCAGGGCTTGAGGCGCTCGACGTTGATCGTGAACGGCGAGTAGCGGCGCCCGCCGGTCTCGCTGCCCGACCACTCCGGGGAGGTGATGACCGGGACGGGGGCGGACTGCGTGTCGGCGAAGGTGATCAGCCTGCCCTCGTGCTCGGCGGCCAGGTCCGCCAGCCGGGTCCCGGTCCGCTGCTCGACGGCGCGGAAGCCCTGGGTGGCCAGGTGGCCGTTCGTGGTGCCCGACAGGGCGAGGATCGCCTCGCAGGCGTGCACGTCCCGGACCAGCGACGGGCGGCCGTCGGCCGGTCCGCCGCGGATGGCGCCGTTCGCGCGCCGCAGGCGCTCGACCTCCCGCTCGACCCGGAAGGTGACGCCCTTGGTCGTCGCGCCCAGCGAGTCGACCAGCGGGCCCAGCGCGCCCATCTTCGCCGCGATCGCGGTGTAGTCGCGCTCCACCACCGTGATCCTGGGCATGGTGACGCCGGGGACCGGCTCGCACCCCCCGGCCTTCCAGTCGCGCACCACGCCGTGCGGGGTGGCCAGCTCGTCGGGGGTGTCGTGCAACAGCGGGGCGGCCACGACGTCCCGGCGCGTCCCGAGGTGGTCGGCGGCGAGCCCGCTGAAGGTCTCGGCGATGGCCTGGAAGGCCGCCCAGTCGGTGCGGGCCTGCCAGGGCGGCGCGATCGCGGGGTTGAACGAGTGCACGAAGGGGTGCATGTCGGTGGTGTTCAGGTCGTGCTTCTCGTACCACGTGGCGGCGGGCAGCACGACGTCGGAGAAGATCGTGGTGCTGGTCATGCGGAAGTCCAGCGACAGCAGCAGGTCCAGCTTGCCGACCGGCGCCTCCTCGTGCCAGACCACCTCCTCCGGCCGGGCGCCGGGCGGGGTCTGCTCCGCGCGCAGCGAGTCGTCCGCGCCCAGCAGGTGCCGCAGGAAGTACTCGTTGCCCTTGCCCGACGAGCCGAGCAGGTTGGCCCGCCAGACGCTGAGCACCCGCGGGAAGTTCCGCGGCGAGTCCGGGTCCTCGCAGGCGAACCGCAGCCGCCCGGCCTTCAGCTCCGCCACCACGTGCTCGCCCGCGGGCGCGCCGGCCCGCTCGGCCTCGTCGGCCAGGTCCAGCGGGTTGCGGTCGAACGTGGGGTAGGAGGGCATCCAGCCCATCCGCGCGGACTGGGCGATCACGTCCGCGGTGGTCCGGCCCGCCAGCCGCCCGCCGGCGGTGGCGCAGGCCAGGGTGTCGGCGCCGAACCGGTCGTAGCGGAACTGGTCGGTGTGCAGGTACCAGTAGGCGGTCTGGATCATCTGCCGCGGCGGGCGCGCCCAGTCCAGGCCGAAGGCCAGCTGCGACCAGCCGGTGACCGGGCGGCACTTCTCCTGCCCGACGTAGTGCGCCCACCCGCCGCCGTTGACGCCCTGGCAGCCGGTGAGCGCGGTCAGCGCCAGGAACGCCCGGTAGATGGTGTCGGAGTGGAACCAGTGGTTGGCCCCGGCGCCCATGATGATCATGGACCGGCCGCGGGTCTCCTCGGCGTTGGCCGCGAACTCCCGCCCGATCCGCGCCGCCGCCCGCGCGGGCACGCCGGTGATCGCCTCCTGCAGGCCGGCGCGCACGGCTGCTCGGCGTCGTCGTAGCCCCTGGGCCAGCGGCCGGGCAGCCCCGGGCGGTGGACGCCGTACTGCGCCAGCAGCAGGTCGAACACCGTGGTCACCAGGTGCCCGCCGACCCGGCGCACGGGAACGCCCCGCCACAGGGTGGCCGGCGCGCCGTCCGGGCGGTCGAAGACGACGTCGGCCCAGGCCAGGACGGGGTCGCCGAGGCGGGACCGCGCCTCCCGGTACAGCTCCAGCAGCACGCCGCGCACGTACGGGTAGCGCACCCGCGTGGGCGAGTAGGTGTACCAGGAGAACGCCGCCCCGCGCGGGCAGCCGCGCGGCTCGTACTCGGGCCGGTCCGGTCCCGCGGACGGGTAGTCGGTCTGCTGCGCCTCCCAGGTGATGATCCCGTCCTTGACGTAGACCTTCCACGAGCACGACCCGGTGCAGTTCACGCCGTGGGTGGAGCGCACCACCTTGTCGTGGCTCCACCGGTCCCGGTAGAACTCGTCGGCCTGCCGCCCGCCGACCCGGTGCAGCGCGCGCAGGTCCGGGGAGACCTCGGCGCGGGTGAAGAACCGGCGGGTCCGGATCAGCGCCTCGGTCAGCCCGGTGTCCAGGCCGGGGGTCGGGTCGGGGGTCGGGTCGGCGGCGTCGGGTGCGGGTGGGTGCTCACCGTGGTCGGTCCTCCTGGCGGTCCGGGTCGGGCAGGGGGCGCGGCGGGCCCGCTCCGCGCTCACGCACGCCGCGCTCACGCCGAACGCTCCGGCCGCCGCTGGTGGGCGTGCAGCGATCGCCGGACGGTCGTCACCGTGAACGCGAGGGTGAGCGCGGCGACCACGGCCAGCGCGGCCAGCCCGAGCGCGTAGGAGCCGAACGCGCCGTAGAGGGCGCCCATGACCAGCGGCGGGATGAACCCGCCCAGGCCGCCGGCCGCGCCGACCACCCCGGTGACCGAGCCGACCGCGTTCCCCGGCGCCAGCAGCGCGACCAGCGCGAACACCGCGCCGCTGCCCGCGCCGAGCGCGCCGGCCAGGGACAGGAACGCGATCGTGCCCACCGGCATCAGCACCGGCGTGGCCGCCTGCACCGCCGCGCCGACCACGACCACGGCGAAGGCCGCGACCAGCACCCGGATCGGGCCGAACCGGTCGGACAGCCAGCCGCCGACCGGGCGCATCACCACCGCGAGCAGCACGAACCCGGCCATCCGCCCGGCCGCGTCGGCCTGGGTGAGCCCGTAGGAGGTCTTGAGGTAGGCGGGCAGGTAGACCGAGAACGCCACGTAGCCGCCGAAGGCCACCGCGTACAGCCAGGACGCCTGCCAGGTCACCGGCAGCCGGGCGGCGTCGGCCAGGCGGCGCGCCGCCGGTGCGGTCGGCGCGGTCCGCCCCGGCGCGTCGCGCAGCAGCAGGGCCGCGACGACCGCGTACACCGCCAGCACCGCGGCCGTCACCAGGAACGGCGCCGCCACGCCGCGGGCGTCCACCAGCTGCACGGTGGTCAGGGCGCTGACCGCGGTGCCGCCCATGCCCGCGCCGAAGACCCCGATCGCCAGGCCGCGCCGCTCGGGCGGGAACCAGGCGTTGACGAACGGCACCCCCACCGCGAACGCCGTGCCGCCCACCCCGAGCAGGAAGCCCCCGACCAGCAGCGCGGCCAGCGACCCGTGCCCGAGCAGCCCGAGGAACAGCACCGGCACGATCGTGGCCGCCGACACCAGCGGGAACATCACCCGCCCGCCGAACCGGTCGGTCAGCGCGCCCACCGGGATGCGCCCCACCGACCCGACCACCACGGGCACCGCCACCAGCAGCGCCTCCTGGAACGCGGTCAGCCCCAGGGAGTCGTGGAACAGCGGGCCGAGCGGGCTCAGCAGCGCCCACGCCCAGAAGTTGATCGCGAACCCGACCGTGGCCAGGCCCAGCATCAGCGCCCGCCGCCCGCCGCCCGGTGGTCGGCGGGCCGCCGGATGCCGTCGGTGGCGAGCCAGGCTGCTCCACTGCTGCCTTCTCCTCGTCGTGCCGCGTGTCGAGGTCATCGGCGGTCTCGGCCCTCGTTCGCGCCATCGTGTCCACGCTCCGACCGGCGGGCAACTCGAACCCGGGCCACCCGACCACGGCCGGGACCGCGGCCCCCGGCGGGCGCCGACCACCGCCCCCACCCGCCACGACGATCACCGCACCACCGGGGCACATCGGCCGAACCGGCACAACGGACCAGGTCAGCCCCCTCCGCTCCCTGCGCGCCGCACCCCGGTCGCCGAACCCGCTGCGGTTGAACAGAGGTGGGATGTCCCCGTTCGTGATGCGATGCCGTATCCGGGCCGGTCATGCCGGTTCGGGTGACCTGCGCGGTCATCGCACCGGAAGTTGCAGGAAGTCCGTCGATGACCTCGGTCGACACCGCCTCCGCCGTCGTCGTTCATCGCAAAGCCGTCATGCACAAGACTCAGCGTCGTTACACTCCGAACCCGACTGATCACGTTCAGGAGGGGTAAGTGGGAGACGACCGCAGATGGGGTTTTGAAGAAGCCGAGGACTGGGAGTACGCGGCTGAGCACCGGACCGGCCCACCGCAAGTGGTCGAGCAGGACACCTCGGACTCGGTGGTCGGGGTGGACAACAGCGGTGCCGTAGCCGTCGCGGTCGGTCCGGACGGCCAGGTGCGGGCGGTGACGGTGGTCTCCGATTGGCGCCGCGCGCTCGACCCGCGTTCCCTGGGTGCGGCCGTTCTGAGCGCCACGAATAACGCGACCATGCAGGCGTTGGCGCACAACCTGAACACCGGTGGAACCCTCTGCGCCACAACCCACCGCTCTCGCCGCGGCACCGGACGGTTCCCCGATCACCAGGGAGGACGCGCTCCGACTGTTCGACGCCGTCACCGCCGAACTGGCGGCGTTCACGAGCAGGCTCGACCACGTCGTCGGCGCGCCGGTGACGGTCGAGAGCGCCGGTGGGAACGTGCGCGGCACTGCCCGGACTGGGCAGGTCATCGGCTTGGAGGTCAGTGGGGCGTGGGCGCACGGCGCACCCAACCGGGAGATCGAGGGCGAACTCGTCGAAGTCCTGCGCCGACTGCACGACAGCGGGTCACCGAGCGATTTGGCGGACGGACCGCGTGGGCCGGCCATCGCCGGACTCCGGGCACTGGCCAGTGACCCGGACACCCTCCTGCGACGAGTGGGGCTGCTGCCATGAGCGACATCACCACCGCGCTGGACGCCATGCGGGACGACGCGAACCTCTGGACGACCGCTGCGGACAACGTCGAATCACCCCGGCAGGCGATCGGTGGCCTGCAGCTGACCGGTGCCGACCTCTCGATGTGGGCTGTCGACCGGAACCTCGACAAGACCTATGAGAACGGTCGAGCGGTGTTGGAAGACCTGCTGGGCAAGGCGATCGAGGCGTTCCACGGCCTCGGTGACAGCCTGCGGGCCGCGGCCGAGACCTACCAGCGTGAAGAGGAAGCCAACATGCACGCGATGAACCGGATCGCGGGGGGAGCACGATGAGCGGCAACCCCCTGGTCATGGAGGCGCGCAGCAAGGCCGACGAGGTCGACCGCGACCTCCGCCGGTTCTTCGAGACGGTCAACCGGACGCTGAGCTGGGTGCCCGCTCCGCTCAAGTGGGTCATCGAGCGGGTCGAGGACCTCTTCCGGACCGTCAACGTGAAGATCGCCGAGTTCTGGGACCGCGTGAACCAGCTCTTCGAGCAGCCCGGCGATTCCGACCGGCTCAAGCAGGTCGGTGCGGAGTGGGCCGACAAGGTCGGCAACGTGCTCGGCGACATCGCGGGCACGATCGGGCTCGACAAGATGAGGACGAACGTCGAGTGGTCGGGCAAGGCGGCGCGCGCCTACACGGCCACGGTCCCGCCACAGGCGTCGGGGTTGAACGCCGTCAAGGACGTCTCGAACCAGATGCGCTCGTCCTTGATCAGCCTGGCCAACTCGATCGACGCGTTCTGGATGGCCATCGGCGTGGCGTTGGCGACGTTCGCGGTGTCCGTGATCGGCGCCGTCGCCGCCGCGTGCACGATCGTCGGCACCCCGGCGGCGGTGGCCGCGATCGCAACCGGACTCACCGTCGCGATCGGTTTGATCGGCGCGACGGTCGTGGCGTTGGAGTCCCACACCAACACCATCGAGGCCGAGCAGCTGAACATCGCCCAGAAAATCCGCGACATCGGCACGGACTGGACCATGCCCAACGTCGCCGACATGTCCGACGCCGGCGTCACCGACGGTGACGGCACGGACTGGAAGCTCGACTGATGATCATCCCGATCGGGAGCGGCCCGCCACCGCTGCTCGTGCGGATCTCCGCCCGGCGGGCCGCGCACGTCCGGGCGCGGTGCGGGGTGATCGGGCTGGTCCTGGCCGGTGGTGCGCCGGTCCTCGGCGTGGCGCTGGTCGTCGTCGGCCTGCGCCTGCCCACCTCGTACCACCCGATCAGCGCGATCGGCGTCGTGGTGGGGGCTCTGGCGGCGTTGTGGCTGTTGCTGTCCGGCACGACCCTCACCGGCGCCCGCTCTTCCGTCCACGGTGGACACCTCGACGTGAACCGGGCGGGTGTCACCAAGCGGGTGCTCGGCGCGTTGTGGGGCGGGGCGGTCTTCTGCGCCGCCTCGGCCTGCTTCCTGCACCTGATGATCCTGAACAGCGGGCCCCGACAGGTCCCGTTCACCGCGGGCACGGCCGCCTACCCCGCGCTCCTCGCGGTGGTCGTCCTGCTCGGCGGGGTCGCGTTCTTCACCGCACGCGCGCTGCTCGACCCGCGCACCGCCGGCCGGGCGCCGGCGGCGTAGTCCGACGGCGGCGGCTCCGGCTCGGGGCCGGCCGGGGTCCACCGGCGGCGGGGAAACGGGCGCGGGGCGTCCGGAGCCGCCGGGATCCCCGGGGCGTCACCGCGGGGACGGCCCGGAACGGCGGGACGGAGCACGCGAACCCGCGCACCGCTGCGGGCGGGAAGGGCGGCCGCCCTTCCCGCCCCGCCGGGCCGCGCACGTCAGCCGCGCGCGTCCTGCACGACCGTCTGCCCCGACTCGCGAGCGTGGCCCGCCACGTCGGCGGACGCGTCCTTGGCCTGCTCGGCCGTGGTGCGGGCGGCCTCGTTCGCGGTCTGGCCGACCTGCTGGGCGGCTTCCTGCACGGTGCCGCCCACCTCCTCCTTGAGCCGCTGCCCGGTCTCGGCGAGGGCCTCCTTGACCGGTTCCACGTACTCCGCGGCCCGCTCCCCCACCTGGCGCACCGCGTCCTGCTCGGCGCGGGTCGCGGGCAGCAGGGACGCGGCCAGGAGGCCGGCCCCGAACGCGACCAGCCCGGCGGCCAGCGGGTTGCCCTGGGCCTGGCGCATCGCCTGCTCCGGCGCCTCCCGGACGGCCTGGGCCGCCTGGCCCGCCGTCTCCGACACGGTCTCGGCGGCGCTGTGCGCCTTGTCCTGCACGGTCTGCCCCAAGCCCTGCTCGCGCCCCGGCGCGCCGCCGGGCGTCGCCTGCGGCATGGTGCCCATAACCTTCTCCCTGAGGGTGGTCAGTCCGTGGCGCACGCTCCTGGTGCGCCGCTGCACGATGCGCTTCGGGCTCGTGCGGTCCACGATCCGGTTCGTGTCGGCCACGAGTTCGGCGCGCGTCTGGTCGATCTCCTGCCTTATCCGGTCGGGTGACGTGCCCATTCCGCATCCTCCTTCAGGGTTTCGACGGTGCGCTTCGGCTTGGGGGAAACGGACTTCAGCCTGGAGCGGCCCGCGCTGTAGAGCACGGCGCCCGCGATGCCCCAGAGGACGCCGACGATCAGCGTCGCCCATCCGAGGCCCACCGCGTACGACAGGCCGAACGCCAGGGCGAAGCTGAGCAGGACCACGGTCATGTACCCGGCGAAACCCGCCGCGCCGAGCATCCCGGCGGCCTTGCCCGCCTTGGCCGCCTCCTCGCGCAGTTCCGCCTTGGCCAGTTCGAGCTCCTGGCGCATCAACCGGGACAGGTCGTTGGCCAGCTCACCGACCAGCTCGCCCAGGGAGGTCTGGTCGTCCACCGGCGCCGCTCCGGCCACGCGCGGGTACTCGGCTTCAGGGCTGGACATGCGCGGAGCCTCCCCCTGGCGTGGTGTGCCGCGGACCCAGCGGAGCCGACGGGTCGGTGACGGGCGGCGGCACGGGCCCGGACGGGACCGGCGCCGTCGGCGGGAACTGCGTGGTCGGGGCGGGGGGCGGCGCGGCGTGCTGGCCGACACCCGTCGGACCGGTGCCCACCGGACCGGAACCCACCGGACCGGGGCCTACCGGACCGGAACCCACCGGGCCGAAGCCCGGCCGGTCGAAGCCGGGCTGCCCGGCGCCCACCTGCTCGCCTCGCGCCACGTCCGGTCGCCCGGCCGGGCCCGCGCCCTGCGGCGAGCCCGACGACCCGCCGGCGCTCTTCACCACGCGGCCCACCAGGAAGCCGGCCACGGCGGCGCCCAGGAGGAACGTCCCGGGCTTGCGCCGCGCGAAGTCCTGGGCGCTCTCCAGCAGGCCCCCCGCGCCGCGCTCGTCGAGGAAGCGCGCGGCCTGGCGGCCGGTGTCCGCGACCTGGCGCAGCGCACCCGCGGCCGGCGAGCCCTCGGAGGAGTGCTCGGCCATCGAGGACAGCTCGTCGGCGAGCTTGGTGATCCCCTGCGACACTCGTCGCGCCTGGTCGTCGGCCTCCCGGCCGATGCGCCGGCGCACGTCGTCGACGACCTCCCCGGTCTGCCGCTTCGCCTCGTGGGCGACCTGCCGGGTCTGCTCCTTCGCGGTGGAGGCGACATCCGCGGCCGCGCCCTTCGCGTGCTGGGCGACGGCACTGCCCTCCTGCGACGCCGTGGAGGCCACCGCTTCCACCGTGCTGTCCGGCCCAGTGGACCGGCCTCGGGTGTCAGTCACCGGTTTCTCCTTCGGTAGTTGCTCTCGGTCCCACCGTCCACGTACCCCCCGGGTTTCGCGGACCAACCGATTCCGCGAACTTCCCCACAATTGGTTCAATCACGGGGGAACGGGCACCCTGCGGGCTTCGACCCGTGCGCCGGGGCTCCGACCAGCGGCGATCGGGCCGGCCGGGCGGTGCTCACCGTGCCGGGGCGCCTACCGCGGGCTACCGCGCGACCGGTCGGCCGGTGCCGGTCGGCGAGCATTCCGCGCCGACGGGGGAAAACGCGTTCCGCGGGCGCGCCGCGCTCACCGGCAGCCGGCGTCGAGGGGCCGGGCGGACGGGGTCGGCGACCCGACGGGCTCCTGCGCCGCGTCGAGGTCGTCGAGCTGCTTCCGGACGCGCTCGGCGTCGGTGTCGCGGCCCAGCCGCCGGTACAGGTCCAGGGCCTCCTGCCAGGCGGCGCGCGCCCGGGTGTGCTGGCCGAGAGCGGCGTAGGGGTGGCCGAGGTAGTCGAGGGTGTCGACGGCCTCGGTCGTGTTGCCGACATCGCGGTAGAGGTCCAGGGCCTGCCGGTAGTGGTCGACGGCCCGCTGGTGGCGGCCGGTGCGGTGGTCGATGAAGCCCAGGCTGTCCAGGTCGTCGGCCACGCCGTCGGAGTCCTGGTGCCGCCGGTGCAGGGCGAGGGCGGCCCGGCAGTGGTCGCGGGCGGTGTCGTACTCGCCCAGGTGGGCTTCGTGCCAGCCCACCGTGTTGAGCGCGTCGGCTTCCCACACCGGCTGGTCCAGGCCGCGGTAGAGGTCCAGGGCGCGGCGGGCGTGCTCCAGGGCCTGCCGGTGGTCCGCGCGCTGCTCCCAGGCCCACGCGAGGGCGTGGCGGGTCCGGGCCTGCTGGACGGGGACGTCGTGGTGCTCGGCCACGGCGAGGGCGTGGTGCAGGTGCGCGACGGCCTCCTCGTGCCGCCCCAGCTCGGCGTGGGCGTGGCCGAGGCGCCGGCGGGCGTGGATGAGGGCGGCGGGGTCGGGCAGGTGCTCGGCGGCGTCGACGGCGGCCCGCCACACGGCCAGCTCGTCCTGGCGGTGCCCGCGGCGCAGGTGGAAGGTGTTCAGCGTCCAGGCCAGGTGCCACACGGCCTCGTGGTGGCGGTGGCCCGCGGCGATGTGCTGGGCGGCCAGCAGGTGGGGGTGGTGGGCGTCCAGCCAGGCCAGCGCGGCCCGCTGGTCGGGCAGCGGCAGCGGACGGGAGCCGGGGGCGGGAGGGGCGAGCCGGACCACCGGGCGCAGCGCGTACAGCAGGTGGTCGGCGGTGTGCGCGGTGTGCCGGTAGAAGTCGACCACCCGCTCCAGGGCGGCCCGCCGCACCGGCTCCGGGAGGTCGCGGGCGAGGGTGGCGGCGTAGGCGCGGACCAGGTCGTGCATGGCGTAGCGCCCGTGCGGGCGCCGGTCGAGCAGCGAGTGGTCCTCCAGCACGCGCAGGACCCGGCGCGCCCGCGCCTCGGGCAGGCCGGTGAGCGACGCGGCGGCGGGCAGGTCGGCGTCCGGGCCGGGGGTGGTGCCGAGCAGCGCGAACACCGTCCGCTGCTCCTCGGTGAGGCGGCGCAGGGACCAGGACAGCACCGCGGGCAGGCTGGCCGCGGGATCGGTGTCGTGGTCCAGCGCCGCCAGGCCCGGTTCCCGCAGCTCCGCGGCGAACTCCGCCAACGGGATGCCCGGCCGGGTGGCGGCGTGCCGGGCGGTGATCGCCAACGCCAGCGGGTGCCGCCCGCACAGGCCGATCAACTCCTCGACCACCCCCGGGTCGGCCCCGACCCGCCGGCCCCCGAGCCGACGCGCCAGCAGCGCACGGGACTCCTCGCGGGAGAGCGCGCCCAGCGACAGGTGCCGGGCGCCGTGCCGGTCGATCAGGGAGGGCAGCACCACGCGGCCGGTGACCAGCACGGCGCACGACGCGCTGCCCGGCAGCAGCGGCACGACCTGCTCGGCGGTCGCGGCGTTGTCCAGCACCACCAGCACCCGCCTGCCCGCGACCAGGCTGCGGTACAGGGCGGCCAGGGCGTTCAGGTCCGCCGGCAGCGCGTCCGGGTCCGCGCCGAGGGCGGCGAGGAACCCGCGCACGGCGTCGACCGGCTCGGTCGGCCGCCCGGCGGGGCTGAAACCGCGCAGGTCGACGAACAGCTGCCCGTCGGGGAAGCGGTGCAGGTTGCGGTGCGCCCAGACCAGCGCCAACCAGGTCTTGCCGACCCCGCCCGCGCCGCCGATCACCGAGACCACCACCCCGGCCGCGCCCGGCCCCGGGCCCTCGCCGGCGGGGGGCGGCGCGGCGGCGGACAGGGCGCGGTCCAGCTCGGCCAGTTCGCGGGCGCGGCCGGTGAACACCGCGGGCGCGGCCGGCAGCTGGCGGGGCGTCGCCACCGGCCGGCCCGGTCCCGCCGCGGGGGCGGCCAGGGCGGGGTCCGCGGCCAGGATGCGCTGGTGGAGGCGCCGCAGGTCCGGTCCGGGGTCGGCGCCCAGCTCGTCGGCCAGCCGGGCGCGCAGCCGCCGGTGGTGGTCCAGGGCGTCGGCCTGGCGGCCCGCGCGGTAGAGGGCGAGCATGAGCTGCGCGGCCACGTGCTCGTCCAGCGGGTGCGCGGCGGCGCGGGCGGTCAGCTCGGGCAGCAGCGCGACGTGCCGCCCGGCCCGCAGCGCCCGGTCGAGGCGGTCGGTGTCCGCGGCGAACCGCTCGCGCTCCAGCTCCTGGCGCACCGCGGCGGTCCAGGGGGTGTCCAGGCCGGCCAGCGCCTCGCCCCGCCACGTCCCCGCGGCCCGCTCCAGCAGCTCCAGCGCGCGGGCCGGGTCGGGGTCGGCGCGGGCCTCGGCGACCAGGCGGCGGAACCGGTGCAGGTCGACGCGGTCGGGGTCGACCAGCAGGACGTAGCCGCCGGCGCGCCGCTGGATGGCCACCTCCCCCGCGACACCGCCGGCGGCCAGCAGGGCGCGCAGGAGGGACAGGTAGTTGCTGACCAGCTGCCGGGCCCGCCGGGGCGGGTGCTCGCCCCAGACCCGGTCCACCAGCCGACCGGTGGCGACCACCTGGTTGGCCTGGACCAGCAGCGCCGCCAGCACGCACCGCTGCCGGGCGTGCCCGAGCTCCACCCGCGCCCCGTCGGCCAGGACCTCGACCTCGCCCAGCACCCGCAGCTCCGCCGCCATCACCCAGCCCCTCCCCCCGGTGGGCCCGGGGCGCCGTGGAGGACTCCTGTCTAGGCCCGCCGCCGCCCCGCGCGGCACCACTGAACAGGGGATTCGCAGAACGTCGTGTTAACGGGTGGAAGCGGGCGGCCACGCTGTCGGTGCGGTGGAACGGACCACCGCACCGGGGTGGGCGCGCCGCGCCGGCGGTTGTCGGACCGACGAGGGGTACCGCCCCGCGCACCGCGCTCCCCGCGGGAACGAACGACGCGAACGACAGGGTGGAGCGGAACATGCCGGTGACACGGTCGAGGCAGGGCGGACCCGGAGCGCCGTCGACGCCGGGCGGGCGCGCGGGGCCCGCCGGCCGCCGGGCGGTGCGCAGACCCCGCGGCACCGAGTGGCGCCGCGGGTGAGCGCGCCGACACCGCTGCCCTGACGTCCGCCGGTCGGCCGGCGGTTCGGCCGCCACCCGCCGAGCAGCGCCGACCGGCGCGACGCCTCGACAGCCGTCCCCCACCGGTTCGTGGCCGGGCCCCGTTCGCCGCCGGGACGTCCCCCGCCGGCGCGGACGGGCCGCCGCCCTCGACGGCCACGAGCCGGTCCGGTTCCCCGCCGGCGCCCCGCCGGCGGTACTGATCCACGAGGAGGTCCCATGGTTCTGCTGAGCACGACCAACCGCAACCCCGACTTCGGCGGCAACGGCCCCAAGAACGGCACGTGCGGCGGAGGCTGCTGATCCGGTGACCGGCCGGGGCGGCGTTCGCCCGCCCCGGCCGGTTCCCGCCCCGACCCCGGAGGGAACCGGCCATGTCCCCTGTCGAGATGTTGAGCTCCTACGCCGTGCTGAGCGAGCGGACCTACCGCGACCCCGCGGGCGAACCCATGCGCGTCCTGTACTCGACCAGGACCGGTTCCGCGGGGTGCGTGCCGGCGGCCGTGGCGGACCGCCTGCTCACCGGGCGGCTGCACGAGGTCGACGAGCAGACCCTGGCCGCGCTGCGGTCGATCGAGGCGCTGGTCGACGTCGGCGAGGACGAGCGCACGACCGTGCTCGACCGCCAGCGCTCAGCGTGCGCGGACCTGAGCGAGCCGCGGTTCGTCCTGCTGCCCAGCCGGTACTGCAACATGGGCTGCGAGTACTGCGGGCAGGAGCACGTCCGCGGCGGCGTCGGGCCCGACCACCGCGCGGCGGTCGCCGCTCGGGTCCTCGCCGCCATCGAGGCGCCCGCGACCACCGCCGTCAAGATCAGGTGGTTCGGCGCGGAGCCGATGCTCGGCTACCCCACCATCCGCGGTCTCAGCGAGGCGTTCATCCGGTCGGCCGAGGAGAACGGCGTCGGCTACCACGCCCGCATGGTGACCAACGGGACGCTGCTGACCGGCGAGCGGCTGCGCGTGCTCCTGGACGAGTGCCGGGTCGTGGAGTACGACATCACCCTCGACGGCCCGCCGCGCGTCCACGACCGGCACCGGCCGCTCAAGCAGGGCGGGCGCTCCTTCGACCGCATCGTCGCGACGGTCCGGGCGGCGCTGGACGACCCGGCGCTGCACGAGGTGGTCTTCACGCTGCGGACCAACATCGACGTGCTGAACTCCGAGTGGGTCGACGAGTACATCGACCTGATGGCGGAGCACGGCTTCGCCGACGACCGGGTCAACTTCAACCTCGCCCCGGTGTACCCCTGGGGCAACGACGTCAGCGCGCGGGAGATCCCGCGCCGGGAGTACGCGCTGCGCGAGGTCGCCTGGATGGAGCGGATGCGCCGGCACGGGTTGCAGTTCGTCGCCCTGCCCTTCGAGCCGGTCACCCAGCTGTGCGCGGCGGTGACCAGGTCCGCCGAGATCATCAGCAGCACCGGGGCCGTGTTCTCCTGCTCGGAGCACCCGCTCGTGCCCCGGCACGAGGCGACCGGCGGCCTCGGCCGGGTCGGCGAGCTGGTGCCGGCCCAGCGCCGCCCGGTCGGCCCGTTCGACGACTGGCACGACGCCATCGCGGCGGGTGAGACGCCCTGCCACGGCTGCCCGATCATGCCGGTGTGCGGCGGCGCGTGCCCCAAGCAGTGGCGCGAGGGCAACGTGCCGTGCCCGCCGATGAAGTTCACCCTGCAGGAGCGGCTGGACCTGGTCGCCCGGATGAACGGGCTCACCGCAGGCGGCGAACCGGCCGGCGGGCGTGGGTAGCCGCCTCCCCGTCCTGGTCAACCGGGAGTTCACCCGGCTCTGGTTCGCCCACTCGGCGTCGCAGTTCGGCGACCTGGTCTCCGACACCGCGCTGCTGCTGTGGGTGGGCGTGCTGCTGCTGGGCGGCCGGCCGCAGGCCCCGGTGGTCAGCGGGGCGATGCTCCTGACCGCGACCGCGGTGTCGCTGGTGGTGGCGCCCGTGGCCGGTGTCCTGGTGGACCGCTGGGACGAGCGGCGGGTGATGCTGTGCGCCGACGCCGTTCGCGGCGTGGTCACCGGGTTGTTCGGCCTCGCCCTGCTGGCCCCGCCCGAGCGGCTGGGCGTCGACGCCCGGCTCTGGCTCGGGTTCGGGGTGATCGTGGTGTCCTCGGCGGCGGCGCAGTTCCACGCCCCCGCGCGGATCGTCCTGCTCCGCGACGTGGTCCCGCCCGACCGGTTGGGCCGGGCCTCGGGCTACAACCAGACCACCTACGCGGTGCTGAGCATCTGCGCGCCCGCGCTGGCCGCCCTGCTCGTGTTCGGCATCGGCATGGCCGCGACGCTGCTGGTCGACGCGGCGACGTTCCTGCTGTCCTGGTTGGCCGTCCGCTCCCTCCGGACCGCGGCGCCGGCGGCCGGCGGCGAGCGGGAGGCCCGCGACCGGTTCCGCGACCGGCTGGTCGGCGGGTTGCGGGCCGCCTTCGGCAGCCGCGCGCTCAGCGGCCTGCTGGCCGCGATCGGCCTGGCCGGCCTCGCGACCAGTGCGATGACCGCGCTGATGGTCTACTTCGTGCAGTACAACCTGCACGCCGACGGCGTGTGGTTCGGCGCCGTCGAGAGCGCCCTCGCGCTCGGCGCGGTCGCCGGCGGCCTGCCGGCCGGCCGGCTGGGCGACCGGGTCGGCCACTGGCGGGTGTACGGCGCGAGCCTGCTCGCGCTGGGGCTGCTGGTCGTCGGCTACGCGCGGCTGACCGCGGTCACCCCGGCCCTGCTCGTCGCCTGCGGGATCGGAGCGGCGCTCGGCGCGGCCAACGCGGTCTTCGTGCCGCTGCTGGTCGGCCTGGTGCGCCGGTCCGAGCTGAGCCGGGTCTACTCGCTGGTGAACACCACCAGCCAGACCGCGTCCCTGCTCTCGCTGGTCGTCTCGATCGGCCTGGCCGGCTCGCTGCTCACCAGGTCCGCGGAGATCTCGGCGCTGGGGCTGCGGATGGGCCCGATCGACGCGATCTTCACCGTCGCCGGGCTGCTCTGCGTCGTCGCCGGCTGCTGCGTCCTGCGGGTGCGGGACGGCACGGCGGTCGCCGGGGCCGCCGACGCCCGCCCGGGCCCGGCGCGCGAGCAGCCGCGCAACGCCTGAGGCACGGCCGACCGGCCACGGCGGTCGACCGTGCCGGGCGCTCGGCGTGGGCCGGTCGCGGCGCGCCCGAGGGGCACATCGGGCACCGGCGGCGCCCCCGGTCTGCCCTCCCGCCCCGTCCGCCGGGCCCGGCGGGCGGCCACACTCGGCTGCGCACCCGGACGACGACCTCGGATGACGACCCCCGATGACGACCCCGGACGAGAGGAGCGGCCGTGCGCTCGCGCACCCCCGCCGGCAACGCACCCGAGCAGGAGGAGGTCCACGGGCACGCCGCGCCCGCTCCGGCGTCCCCGCTGCAGAACCTGCTGGACCTCCAGCGGCAGGTCGGCAACCGCGCGGTGAGCGGGATGCTGGCGAACGTGCAGCGGGCCAGCCCCGCCAGCTCGATCTCCACCCTGTCCCCGCCTCCCTCGGACATGGACCTGGACGAGCCTCCCCCCGGCCTGGAGCCGGCCAGGCCGGCGGAGCAGTCGGCGCAGGACCGGCAGCGCGAGTTCGGCGCGGTGGTCGCGGGCCACGGCGCGTTCAACGAGAACCACCTCGACCCCGAGGCCCCGAACAGCCGCCGGAAGGCCGCGACCTTCACCGTCCCGGACGGGATGGAGGTGATCATGTACGCGCCGCCCGGCGCCTACTTCGACGACCGCCCGGCCAACCGGGTCGAGCAGCTCACGTCCCTGTCGGCGGACGACCTGGAGATGAAGCACTCGGACAGCAACCAGGTCCAGCCCCTGCCGCCGGGCTACCCCAGGACGTACCGCGCCGGTGAACAGGTGATCAACTACACCGTCCAGAAGCCGGACGGGCTGAACGTCGAGAGCACCTCGATCACCGTCGACCGGCCCACGACGCTGAGCGCCCTGGTCGCGAGCGCCGCCCAGGCCGGGCACACGAAGGTCCACTACGCCTGCTGCGGCAGCGGCCTCACCGACAACGCCCGGTTCCGGGACCTCTTCACGCACAGGGGGTGGTACGTGCGCTTCAAGGACCCTTCGGCCTGAGCGCGCCCACCGCGCCGTGCCCCCGCGCGGCCCGCGCCCGGGACGACGACCGGCGCGCCACCGCGAGCGGAACCGAAGTCGCGTCGACGGCAGCCGAAAGGTGATTCCGGCCGGATCTCCCGCGAGTACGGTCGGACCGTCGTCGTGGAGAAGGATCGCAGGAGGTCGTCGCCTTGTCCGGTGGTCGGTCGTGAGGGAAGTCCGGGGCGACGAGGCGCTCGCGGGGGAACTGGTGGAGCGCATGGGTTCCCGGCACCCGGTGGTCGCCGCCGCCACGCTCTCGCCCCGCGGGGCGGCGGTGGCGGCAGTGGGCGCGCCGCTCGACGCGGACTTCGAGATCGGCTCGATCTCGAAGGGGGTGACCGGCCTGCTGTACGCCGACGCGCTCGAACGCGGGGAGATCGGCCCGGCGACCACCCTCGGCTCGCTGCTGCCGCTGGGCGCGGCGCCGGCGGCGGGCCTGGCGCTCTCCGCGATCAGCACCCACCGCTCGGGGCTGCCGGGCCTGCCCGCGTCGGCCGCTCCCCTGCGGCGGAGCCTCGCGCTGTGGCTGACCGGCGCCAACCCCTACGGCGAGACGCTCGACCAGCTCATCGCCCAGGCGCGCGGCGTGCGGCTCAAGCGGCCCCGCCCCCGGTACTCCAACTTCGGGTTCGAGCTCCTCGGCCACGCGCTCGCCGCCGCCGCCGGCACGAGCTTCCGGGACCTGGTCCGCGACCGGATCGCCGCTCCCCTCGGCCTCGACGCGCTCCACGTGCCCTCGACCCCGGACGAGCTGCGCCCCGGCGCGCTGGTCGGCACCACCCGATCGGGGCGCGCACGCCCGCCGTGGACCGGCGAGGCGCTGGGACCGGCCGGCGGGATGCGCGCGACGATCGGGGACATGGCCCGCCTCACCGCCGCGCTGCTCGACCGCTCCGCGCCCGGTGTCAGTGCCCTGGACCCCGTCGCCGACTTCACCGGACGGGTGGTGCGCATCGGCGCCGCCTGGATCACCCTCGAACACCGCGGCCGGCTCATCACCTGGCACAACGGCGGCACCGGCGGGTTCCGCAGCTGGCTCGGCCTCGACCGCGCCGCAGGCGCGGGCGTCATCCTGCTGTCCGCGACGGCCGCCCCGGTGGACCGGCACGGGTTCGCCCTGCTCGCCCGGCTGACCGGGCAGGAGGGCCGCCAGGCGGTGAACCGCCCCGCGCCGGGGCGGCGGCGCCGCGCACCGCAGCGGGTGACGCTGCGCAAGTTGATCCTTGCCTATTCACCCGAAGGGCGTAATGCCTACCCCCACCTGGGGTGGGACTATGAGTACGGACGGCGAGGCGCTCGTGTCGGCGGGGAGTGACGACACCGAGCCGTGCCGGCACACCGAGGTCGCAGGGGGCACCACCCGGTGGCTCCCCCGCACCCTCGGCCGAGACCCCACCCGGGTCGACCGGGCGGAGTCCCACCGCGGCCCGCGAACACCCGGGCCGGAGTGCCGAGCGCGTCCGCTGAACCGGGGACAAGGGGGAGAACCGTGAAGAAGACGACGAAGGCGGCGGCCGTCCTGACGATCGCCGCCGCGACCACCGCGCCGGCCGCCGGGACCGCCTCGGCCTCGGCCGCCGCCCCGTGGGTGAGCGACCCGGCCACCTGCTCCAACCCGCTCACGGCGGTGCAGCGGTCGGTCGGCGGCCGGGTCGTGCAGGTGCGCCACGGCAACTGCGGCGGCGTGCAGCACGGCTGGGGGCGGATCCTCGACCACACCGGGCCGGAGTTCATCCGCTTCGAGGTCGACCTCGACGGCGACCGGGTGGCGGACGACTTCTCGACCTACACGGCGGGCAGCCGCAACTACACGCAGGCTTACCCGACGAGCTCGAGCCCGAACCGCGCCTTCCGGGCGTGCTACGTGGCCGACCCGAACGGGTACTGCACCGCGGACAACTCCACCACCTGGTGGTGACCGCCGCGGCCACGGGGCCGTGACCGGACGTGTCCGGTCACGGCCGGGCGCGCAGCGGTTCGACGGGCCGAACCCGCCCGCACCACCGCCGCGCGCCCGGCTCCCGGCCTGTCCCGTCGACGTGGTCGTCCCCATCACGACACCACAGTCTCCTTGCCGGGCAACGGGAGCAGCCCAGATCAGTCCTCTGTGGACGAAATCGCGAACCCGGCGGCCGACCTCGTGCCGGCCGTCGGGGCCGCGCCGCGCCGACGGGGCGCCGCCGGCCGGCCCGTTTGCCGCCGGCCGGGAGGGGTACGCCGAGGGGGATCGGGTCACCGGCTGCGGTGGACAGGAGGAGCCATGCGAGCGCTGAAAAGGGCCGCCGAGACCGAGCAGACGCTGCTCGTGATGCTGAGCATGGTCCCCCGCCTGCTGCGCGATTCCGGCTGGCGGCACCGGACCCCGGACGAGGGCGGCGGCCTCGGTGTGTTGCTCGTCCCCGGTTTCGGGTTCGGCGACCGCAGCCTCGTCCTGGCCTCGGCGTGGCTGCGAGCGCGGGGGTACCGGCCCGCGCCGGCTCGGATCGGGCTCAACGTGGGCTGCACGAGCGAGCTGGTCGACCGCATCGAACGGCGGCTCGAAGAGCACGTCGAGCGCACCGGGCGACGGGTGGTCGTCCTGGGGCAGAGCCGCGGCGGCTGGCTCGGCCGGCTGGCCGCCGCGCGCCGGCCGGACCTGGTCCGGGGCCTGGTGACGCTCGGCTCCCCGGTGCTGGACCCGCTCGGCGTCAGCCCCCGGGTGGTCCGGGCCGCGAGGGCGCTGACGCGGCTGTCCGCCCTCGGCGTGCCCGGCCTGCTCGACGAGGACTGCTTCACCGGCCCCTGCTACCACACCAACACGGCCTCCCTCGCCGCGGAGCTGCCGCCCTCCGTGCCCGCCCTGGCCTTCGCCTCCCGCCTCGACCGCGTCGCGCCGTGGGAGCTGTGCCAGGACCCCAGCGCCGAGTGCGTCGAGATCCGCAGCAGCCACACCGCGATGGGCCTGCACCCGGACTTCTACCGCATCCTGCGACCGAAGCTCGCCGCCTGGGCCGCGGCCGACGACCTGGCCCCGTCCCCCGTGTGACACAAGGGGAATCGGCAACCCCACGGCGCCGCAGCGGTTTCCCGCGCGACGGCGGGCGGGGCACCGACCGCGCCAGCCCGACCCGCGCGGCGCCCGGTCCCCTCCCCCGCACCGCAACCGGCCCCGGCCGGCGGTCCCGGGCCGCCCGCCGAGCCGGTCCGTCGGGCGTCAGTCGCGCCACTGCCGCGTGGGCGGCACACCCGGGAGGGGCTTGCCGATCAGGGCCAGGGGGAGGAAGAAGCAGACCTGGCCGATCGCCGTGATGAGCGTGACGAGCGCCTTGTCCTCGTAGTGGGCCGATGCCCGGGCGTACAGCTCGTCGGGGACCCGTTCGCCGTGCGGGTTGGGGGTCAGCACGGCTTCCACCAGCGCCAGCGCGACCCGTTCGGGCTCGCTGAAGTGGGGCGCGTCCCGCCAGGACGCGACCGCGGTGATGCGCTCCTCGGTTTCGCCCGCCTTGCGCAGGTTGCCGGAGTGCAGGGTGGTCAGGTAGGTGTTGCCGACGACCTGCCCGGCGCGCAGCTGCACCAGGCCGACGGTGGTCCGCGGGATCGAGCCGTTGCCGGTGGCCTTGAACAGGGCACCGGCGACCTGCCCCAGCTCGGGGACGAGCGCGGTCGGGTCGGGCAGGCGCGATCGGGAATTGTGCTGCGTGGCGGTCATGGGGTGTGGTCCTCTCCGGTTTCCGCTGTGGACACCGCGTTGACGCGTGGCGGGCCGCGGATGTGACCGCCGGCCGCCGCGGACCCGTCGGGCCGGGCAGCCGGTCACATCCCGGGCGTCCCGTTCGTCAACCGTTCGACCGCCGACCCGAGAGGTGACCGTGAACGACAGCGATTTCCTGGCCCGGCGCTTCGAGCAGCACCGCGAGCACCTGGGAGCGGTGGCCCACCGGCTGCTCGGCACGCGGGCGGAGGCCGACGACGCCGTCCAGGAGACCTGGCTGCGGCTGGCCCGCTCCGAGGCCGGGGACATCGACAACCTCGGCGGCTGGCTGACCACGGTCGTCAGCCGGGTCTGCCTGGACGTGCTGCGCGCGCGCCGGCAGCGCCGGGAGGACCCGCTCGACGACCGGCTGCCCGATCCGGTCGTCACCGACGAGGTCGCCGACCCCGAGCGGCAGGCGCTGGTCGCGGACTCGGTGGGCCTGGCGCTGCTGGTGGTGCTGGAATCGCTCACCCCCGCCGAACGGCTGGCGTTCGTCCTGCACGACCTGTTCGGGATGCCCTTCGAGCAGGTCGCCCCCGTCCTGGACCGCACGCCGGCCGCGGCCAGGAAGCTCGCCAGCCGGGCCCGCCTGCGCGTCCGGGGCGCGCCGCCCGCCACCCGGCCCGCACCCGCCGCCCACCGCCGCGTCGTCGACGCCTTCCTGGCCGCCGCCCGCGGCGGCGACCTCGACGCCCTGCTGGCGCTGCTCGACCCCGACGTCGCGCTGCGCGTCGACGGCGGCAGGGCGCTCCCCGGCGGGGTGCGGGTCCTGCGCGGCGCCGCGGCCGTGGCCGGGCAGCTGGCCACCTTCCGGCGCATGGCCACCCGCTGCGCCACCCGCCCCGCGCTGGTCGACGGCGTGGCCGGGCTGGTCAACACCGTCGACGGCGAGCTGTTCTCGATCATGCGCTTCACCGTCGTCGAGGAGCGGATCGCCGGGATCGACGTCCTGTCCGACCCCGACCGCCTGCCCCACCTCGACCTCACCCGGCTGCGGCGCTGACCCGGGCCGGGTCGGCGGCGCGCTCCCCCGGCGACCGCGCCGCCGGGGCCGGCCCGGTCCCGCCCGTCAGGACGACGCCGCCGCCGCCCGGTGGTCCAGGCCGCGCCGACCGGGCAGGACCAGCGCCCCGTCGGTGACGAGCATGAAGCGCTCCATCCCGGGGACGCAGGTGTTGAGCACGGCCAGGTGGTCGGTGACGTGCCGCTGCCAGGCCCAGGCGCGGTAGCCGGCCCGGTCGAGCAGGCGCAGCAGGGCGTCGAGGTGGTCCTGCGGTGTGGCGGGGGCGTCGGTGTCGGCGAAGGCGACGGGCCGGACCCTCCCCGGCGCGGTCAGGTCGGCCAGGTAGCAGCGGTGCAGCGCCGGGTGGGCGGTGGTGCGCGGGACGCGCCCGGCGCGGGGGTCGGCCTCGTGGGTGGCGATGCTGTGGATCTGGACCAGCTCGGTCAGCGCGCGCTCGGCGGCGTAGCGGGCCGACAGCGACGCCCCGCACCCGCGCACCCGCGCGGGCCGGCCGGCCGGCGCGGCGGTGTGGGCCCAGTAGGCGGGCACGCCGAGGTCGGTGGTCATGTCGACCAGGTGCACCGGCTGCCCGAGCAGGTCCTCGGCCCGGCGGTGCAGCGCGGCCAGGTCGTCGGGCAGGGTGTCGGGGCGGGTCACGCGCAGCGGCGCGGGCCGGCGGACCAGGAAGCGCTCGACGAGCAGCAGCGACATCGCGTCGCGCTCGATGATCTCGTTGATCGCGTGCACCGCCGCCTCGACCGGGGTGGTGCCGGCGGCCCAGCCGCTGTTGAGGGAGTAGCGGCGGGCCGCGGAGTAGTCGTAGGTGTCGCCGAGCGCGGCCCGCTGCGCGGCGCGGTCGCGCCTGAGGTGGTCGGGCGCGGACAGGAACACCGGCAGGGCGCGCTCGGAGCCGTCGAGCAGGTCGCGGTAGGGCAGGCACGCCAGCGGGCGGTCCGGTCCCGCGGCGAGCACCGCGAACGCGGCGTCGCCGGCCAGGCCGTCGGCGGCCTCGTGCGCGCCGAGCACCCGCACCCCGTCGGCCGGCAGGTCCCTGCTGAGGTGGTGCTCCAACGCCTCGAACAGCGCGCCGACCCGCGCCGCGGGGGAGGCGCCCTTGCCGGAGCCGTCGCCCCCGACGACGGGTTCGCCGTCGCGGCGCAGGACGCACCGCCACGCGCCCGGGTCGCCGGGCGGCACGGGGGTCAGGTGGGCGGTCAGCCCGAGTTCGGCGAGCGCCCGGTTGCCGTGCGACCAGGCGCGGGCGAGGTCCACGGCCCGCTCGCCGGACCGCGCGCCCGCGCGCTCGGCCTCGGTGTCGATCACGACGTGCGACATGGCGGTCCCTCCGACGGCGGTGCGCTGGTCCGGTGCCCGGTGGCGCGGGTGGAGGGCCGCGTGAGGCCCCCCACCCGCTCCCGGACTACCGCGGGGCGGCCTGCGGTTGCCCGTCCTCGATCCCGGCCAGCAGCTCCTGCTCGTCGGCGGTCAGCGTCAGGCGGTCGTCATCGTCGTCGTCGCTGAACACGTCGGTGAAACCCATGGTGAATCTCCGTTCCGTGGTGGCTCGGGAGCGCGGCATGGACAGCTCCCTCCCCCGGAGCTACCCGCCGGGCGCCCGCCACCGACGACTCCGACCTGTTCGAGGGACAACCACCCCACGAGCGCGTGACGCCCATGCCGCCGCGCAGGGCGAATTCCTCCGGAATGCGGCGTCGGACGGCACCGCGCGCCCCGGGCCGGTGGCCGGCGTTCCGGTCTGCGCGGATATTCCAGCCTGTGCGGCGGAAATGCTCTGTTCCGCACTTGGGCGGTGGTCCTCGTGGCGGCTCCGACACGGCTTTCCGGCGGCACTTCGACGATTTCTCCCCGCGGCGGCGGCACCCGACCCGGGGGTGATCGTCATCCAGGGCACCTGCGGGGACACCTTCGACCCCTCGGTCAGGGGCGGCGCGGCCGGCTGGACCATCACCTGCGGTGGCGGTCGGGTCCGGGCGCAGGGCTGGGTGAAGGACACCAAGGCGGACGGCAAGGCCGCCGAGGTGTACGGCGCGTGGGGGGACGGTGCGAGTTTCGGCACCGTTCGCGCGGGGGGAAACGGCAAGCGGGTGAGCTTCGACAAGAGCCACAGCGGCAAGGTCGTCAAGCTCTACCTGCGCGTGGTCTAGCACTCCGAGCGTCGACCCGAATTACGTCGACGCGTTCCGGCGGCAAAGGGTAGGACGTTTCCACCACTGGTCGATTTCCGACCCCGGACCGCATTCCCGGCACGGCGCAGCCGGTTGTCGGGGAAGTCGATTCCGGTGGTCACCCGCGACGACGGGTTCGTCGTCGCGGGTGACCACCGCGGTGTTGTCCGAGCAAGCCGGTACCGCGCGGCCCGCCGGCGCTCAGGCGTCCCGGCACCGGTCCCGGACCTCGGGGCGCTGCCGGAAGCCGGCCGACCGGTAGGTGGCGACGGCGCCGACGTTGGAGCTCGGGGTGCAGACGACCGCGCTCGACGAGCCCAGCTCCCGCAGCGCGCCCACTGCCTCGTCCACCCCGTCGATCCCCGGCTCACCCAGCGCAACGGCCATACCCCCGATCACACACCACCGTGCCGGTCGCCCGCACCCCGGTTTCCGCTCGGCGCGTCGCCGGGCCTCCCGGCTCCCGTCGAGCAGCGCGCGGAGAACGCCCGCACCACAACGACTTTACAGTCCACAAAGGACATAACCGGTCGGTGTCGGCGAGCCAGGCCAGGTCGGCTTCGAGCGCGGTGCGGCGGAGCAGGGCGGCGCAGACGAACGGCCCCACCACCCCGTGGTGCCGCCACACCTCGCCCGCCTGTTCCAGCGCGGCGCGGAAGTGGTGGCCCTGGCCGGGCAGGGCCGCGTACGCGCCCCGGTCCAGCCGGCCCGCCGGCAGGGCGGCCAGGAACGGCGACGCCTCGGCCCGCTCGTGCCCGTACCGCGTCGCGGCCCGCAACCGCACCGACAGCGGTTCGCCGCGCGGCGTCACGACTTCGCTCATGCCCCACCCGGCAGCCCGCCGGAACCCACCACCGCCGCCGGCGCGGTCCCGGGCCGAGGTGACGCGGCGGGCACCCAGGCCGACCGGCCCCCGGAACCGCCCGCCGCACTATCCGTAGATCAGGCAGAAATGCTCCGCCCGTCGTTGACTTCAATTGGACCGCTATTTCACCTGGGGGGCGTGTCGAAGAATTTTCGTGGGGTGCCGGCACGGTGATCTCCCCCGGTGTCGAGTTCCAGGGGAGGAATTCATGCGCAACAGGATCATCGCGGCGGTCGCCGCTGTCGCGGCGAGCGCGCTCGTGTCGCTCGCACCGCCCGCCGCCGCGGGCCCGGGCCTCACCGGCGACGTCTCGGCGCAGGTGAGCTGCCCGGACAACGGGTGGAGCAACAAGGACCCGAACACCGGTCGCACGAACACCGCGGCCAACATCCGCACCGGTCCGAGCACCGTGTGCGCCTCGGTGGGCCAGGCCCAGACCTCGCACACCCTGGACCTGCACTGCTGGAAGAACGGCCAGAACGGCACGTGGTCGCACGTGCGGGACACCGTGACCGGCAAGCAGGGCTGGATCAAGGACTCGCTGCCGGTCGGCGGGGGCTCGTACCACCCGTGCTGAACCGCTCGTCCCACGCGTGCCGAACCGACCGGGAGCGACGCGGTGCGCCGCTCCCGGCGCCGGCGCGGCGGGAGCGGCCGGCCCGCGGGGTCCACCGCCGCGCGCCCGGCGCCGGCGAGCCTTTTCCGCACCACTCGGGCCGGGCATTCCCGATCAGGAATCCGCCATTGCGGCCGGCGCGCCGCCGGGCCACCGGGAAATGCAGGGCGCGACACCGCCCCGACAACCGGGAATTCATCCGACAACCGACCGGTCGCGGTCGCGGCTGCGCCCGCGGTGGTGTGACCGGGGTTCTTCGACGCCGGGCGCGCCCGCGGCCGAGCCCGGCTCGCCCGGGGCTCGGCGCGGCCCGGCCGTTCGCCGTCACCGCTCGGGACCGGCGGAGCTGTCGCTGGAGATCGCGCAGGTGGTGATCGCGGCCGACGACGGCAACCCGTGCTGCCGGCGTGGTTCCCCGTCGAGGTGACGCGCGACCTGCCGCGGCTGGTCGCGGCGCGGTCGTGGAGCGCAAGCGCGTCGACCCGCAGGCGCGGCTGTCGCGGGCGGGGTGGCGGTTCGTGCCGGCGCACGAGACGCGGCGCGCCGACCCGCCACGACGTCCGCCGCGCGGGACCCGGGACGCCTGCGGCCCGGGCGCGCCGACCGCCGCCGGGCGCGTCCGGGCCGGCCCGGGATCAGGAGGCGAACACCGGGTAGTGGTCGGAGTAGTCGGTGTAGGAGTGGGTGGTGAACCAGGAGGTGACCGTCCACACCGGACTCTTCACCCGGCGGGTCTCGTTCGCCAGCCTCGGACCTCGGAGGGTCAGGACGTAGTCCAGGTGCTCGGGGGCGTGCTCGGGCCCGTACTGGTCCCGGCAGACGCTGTTGTCGGCGCAGTCCCAGGAGTGCCGGTGGCCGGTGAACACCGGCGCGGCGGCCCCGAGGTCGGCCAGCATCACCGGGTACTCGGCGCTGTCCCGGATCACGTTGAGGTCGCCGGCGACGTAGAGCGGCTCACCGGCCGGGATGCGCTCGGCCGCGACGAAAGCCGCGATCTCGGCGCGCTGCCCGGCGCGGACGGTGCCGGGAGCGGTGGCGCAGGCGGGGTCCTCGGCCTGCGCGTGGGTGCCGATGACGTGCACCGGGCCGGTGGGCGCGGCGAGGCGGACGTAGGCGAAGCCCTTGTTGGCCAGCCGGTCGGCGCCGCAGCCGTCGCGGTAGACGTGCTGGACCCGCCTGGTGATCGGCCACCGGCTGGCGATCGCGACGCCGCCGTCCTCCGCGGCCGCGTCGCGGTAGGAGCCCGCGGTGGCGTCCCAACCGGACCGGGTCCGGCCGACCGTGGGCGTGCGGTGCGGGTAGTCGCCGGCCAGGTTCGCCAGCAGCCGGTCGCCCGCGGTGTTGTCGAACAGCTCCTGGAGCACGACGACGTCCTGACCGGCGAGCACGCCCGTCCGGTGCACCAGGTCGGCGCGGTCGAGCTGACCCCAGTTCGGGTACAGCGCCCGGGACAGCAGGAACGCGTTGTACGAAGCGATCTTCGGCGCGGTCGGCGCGGCGACCGCCGGGGAGGGCGTCCCGACCAGCACCAGGGCCGGCAGGGCGGCCAACGCGATCAATTTTCGCATTTTCACGAGGGCGATGCTGCAAGCAGCCCCCCGCCCGCACAAGGCCCGCCGCCCACCGGTCAGCCGCCCGGTCCCGACTGTTCACCGGCGCGCCCCCGCGCCGTCGACGCCCGTTCCCGCCGCACGGCGGGCCCGGGACGCCCGCGGGGGGCGGGCCGCCTCGGCCCGCCCCCCGCGAACGCGGTGGTGTCAGCGCCGGTGCAGACCGGCGTGCAGCCCCTTGATCAGCTCGCCCTGCGGCGTGTCGCCGTCCAGCGACCAGATCATCGCGCCGCCGAGCTTGCGGTCGCGGATGAACTTGCCCTTGCGCTTGAGCTCGGTCGGGTCGTCGTAGTTCCAGAACGTGTTGCCGTCGAACAGCCAGGCGTGGCCGGCCTTCTCGTCCCGGTAGAGCTTGAACTTCCCGCTCTCCAGCAGGGTCTTGAGCGTGCGGTAGTCCTCGAAGCCCGCCTCGTAGGTGCCCGGGGCGGCGCCGGTGGACTGCTGGAACAGCCCGTTGTTCTGGTTGGTCACACCGGTCCAGCCGCGACCGTAGTACGGCACGCCGAGCGTGATCTTGTGCGGCGGCGCGCCGCGCTGGATGTGCGCGTCGACGACGATCTCACCGCTGTCCTTGGGCGTGGTCGGGTCGCCCTCGGGCACGCGGATCGCCGACTGCTGGTTGGTGGTCCTCTCCCAGGTGCCGTGGTAGTCGTAGCCCTGCACGGTGGCGAAGGTCAGCAGCTTGTAGACCTCGGCGAGCTCGTACCCGCGGTCCATCGCCTCGCGGTTGGCGGGCAGGAACGCGGTCAGGTCGTAGAGCTTGCGGTCCCTGATGCTCTGCTTGAACAGCTGCACGCGGTACTCGCGCAGCAGCTTGGTGAAGTTCTGCTTGTCCTCGGGGCGCACGACGTTGCCGACCTCGCCCGGGGTGGCCGGCCACTCCCAGTCCAGGTCGATGCCGTCGAACACGCCCTTGGCCGCGCCGGCGGGCGCGCCCGGCAGGTTGCCCTTGAGCCACAGGTCGATGCAGGACTTCACGTGCGCCGCGCGCGACTGCGGGGTGAGCGCGGCGTTGGAGAAGTACTTCGAGCCCGTCCAGCCGCCGAGCGAGATGTAGACGCGCAGCTTGGGGAACTTCTTCTTGAGCTGCTTGATCTGGTTCAGGTTGCCCGCCAGCGCCTGGCCGGGCACGTCGGCCTTGCCGCTGACGGACTGCTCCGCGGTGAACTGCCGCTGGTAGTCGGCCACCGGGTCGGAGCTGACGCAACCACCCTTCTCGTCGAGCAGGCCGAAGGCGTAGTTGAGGTGGGTGAGCTTGGCCGCGGTGCCGTTGTCGACTATGTAGCGGAGCGGGATGCCGCGGTCCTTGAAGCTCCACTGCGTGTAGTACCCGACGGTGCGGGCGGAGCTGCCGCCGTGGCGGTCGTGGGCCTGGGCCGGGGACGCGGCGACCGTCAACCCGATGGACAAGGCGCCGGCCACGAGGGCGGCTCCCCATCTCTTCATCGACATGGTTCTCCTTGCACTGGCAGCGACGACGGTAAGGTCCAGACCACGCTAGATGGAGGTCTAGACCACAGCTACGGCCGGACGGCGCAATCGGGAGCGGCGGACGCAGCAACGGCCCCGGATCCGGGCAGGTCCGATGGGCGCGCGGAACGCGTGGCCCACCGGACCGCCACTGCGCGCGAAGGTGTTGTCACCCGGTGCTCACGCGCCCGGCCCGGATCCCCCGCGCGCGGACCACCACCGGCCGGGCGTCGGCCGCGTCACCCCGGGCACTGGACGTCCTCCCCGGTGAGCACCCCCGGAGCCGCCCAGCCGCTGTTCCCGCCGAGGCCCTCGTACGTCCAGCACCACGGCTCCGCCGCCCTGGTGGAGGTGGTCCGGAACGGCCTGTCGTCGTCGTCCACCCGCGTCTCCCTCGTCTCCCCCGCCGAGGACCACCGCAGGTGCAGCCGCCACTCGACGTCCTCGTCCGGCGAGAGGCCGGTGAACACCAGCACCTCGGGGTCGGTCGAGCTGACCATGAAGGGGAAGGGCACCGTGGGGTGGACGGTGGGACCGTCGCGACCGGGCCTGGGCGCCGCCTTCGGGGCCCGCTGCGCGAGGTCCACGTCGAAGTGGCGCGGTGACCGGCTGCTGCCGCAGGTGCCGGGCAGGTAGGCGCCCCGCATCGGCGGGCGGCGCGACACCACCTCGACCCGCACGGAGTGGAGCACGACCGCGGTGCCGTGGCGGCCCTGGACGGTGACCTCGACGTGGCCGCCGTCGCCCAGCACCGAGTCCGGCGGCCACAGCTCCGGTTGGCGCACCGGGATCGTCGTGGACCGCGTCTCCGGGACGACGCGCCCGTGGCGGCACGTCTGCGGGACCGCCTCCCGGGTGGTGATGTCCAGCGGCGCCAGCGCCCGCTGCGGGTCCGGGGGGACCCTCCCCGGCGGTGTCGCGGTGAGGCCGGTCCCGGCGGCCGACGCCGGGCGCGGCGCGCCCGCCACCGCGGTGACGCGCAGGGCGTCGACCCGCCACACCGCGACCAGCGCCAGTCCCAGCAGCGCCACGGCGGCGAACGCGAACCACGCGGTCGAGGCGTGCCGCGGCCGGTGGAAGACCACGTCGCCGGTCACGTCACGGCCGACCTGCACGGCGTTGCCCGTGAAGCGCCCGGGGGACAGGTTGTTCCCATTCACGGTCGTGTCGTCGGATCCGGCGGCAGTCGGGTTACCCGTTCGGCCGACGTGCCGGCGCGGTCGGCCCAGTGTTGACCCGAACGTGTGAACCTCCGGCGATTCCCGCTCCCGGCGCCCGCTCCGAACCGCTGCCCGGCGCCACGCCGCGCCGGCCTGGTCCGACACCCACCGGCGGACCCCGAAGCCCGTGGAGCACCCCCGGCCCCGTGGGGCGGCCCGGTCACCTCGGCGCGGTGGTCGGCGTCGGTGGCGGGGGGTCGTCGGCCACCGGCGGCAGCGGGGACGGCGGCAGGTCGGCGTGGATCTCCGTCATGGCGTCGAACCACGTGGCGGCGGGCGCGGTCCCGCCGTACAGGTCGCCGGTGGCGCACAGGCGCGGCGGACCGGCCCCGACGCAGATCGGCCGGGGTTCGGGGGTGTCGTTGAACGTCTGCACCGCGCCCGCGTAGTCCACCGTCGCGCCGAGGAAGGCCGCGGACAGGTGCTCCTCGGTGGTGCCGGTCTTGCCGATCACCGGTCGGGTCCACCGGTGCCGCCGGGCCGCCGCCGCCGCGGTGCCGCGGTCGTCGTCGTCGCTCAGCGCCGCGGCCAGGGCGGCGGCCAGCGGCTCGGGCACGGCCTGCTCGCACGGCGCCGGCGGCAGGGCCACGGCCGCGCCCCACCGGTCGACCACCCCGGCGACCGCGGTGGGCTCGCACCAGACCCCGCCGCTGACGACGGTGGCCGCGACGTTGGCCAGCTCCAGCGTGCTGGTCGGGGCGGGGCCGAGGGTGAACGACGCGTTCTGCCGCTCGGTGAAGAACTCCGCCTGGTCGACCCGCAGCTCGGGGCGCGGCGAGCCGGGGTCCGGCGGCACGCCGGCGACGTTGGTCGCCAGGGTCCGGCGCAGCCCCAGCCGCCGCGCCACGTCGACCACCGCGGCCAGGCCGACCTCCTCCTCCAGGATGACGAAGGCGGTGTTCGGCGAGGTCGCCAGGGCCTGGCGCAGCGTCATGCGCGGCGGGTGGCCGGCGCCGCCGTCGCGCAGGCAGTACCACCGCGTGCCCGGCTCGCCCGTGGGCGGGCAGTCCCGGCCGCCGCCCTTGAACACCCGGGAGGTGTGGGTGGGGGGCGACCGGATGACCGAGTCCGGGCGGTAGCCCCGCTCCAGCGCCGCCGCAGCGGTGAAGACCTTGTACACCGAGCCGGCGCCGAACCCGTTGGCCACGCCGCCGGGCAGGTCCAGCATGGTCTGGGACCGCTGCGCGTCGGGGCCGTGCTCGCGGTTGGCCGCCAGGGCGAGCACCTCGTGCCGCTCCCGACCCGGCTCGACCACGGCCATCGTGTTGGCGATCCCCGGCGTCGCCGCGGGCACCTGCTCCTCGACCGCCCGCTGGGCCGCCGCGGCGACCGCCCGGTCCAGGGTGGTGCGGATGGTGTAGCCGCCGGTCTCCAGCCGCTGCGGCGGCAGCCCCAGCCCGGCCAGCTGGTCGAGCACGCGGGCGCAGAAGAAGCCGAGGCCGGGGTCGGCGCCCACGCAGCCGTTGGGCAGGGGCCGCAGCGGCGACCGGACGCCCAGCGGCTCCAGCTTGGCCTCCTGCGCGGCCGCCGGCCCCAGCTTGCCGTGCCGCGCCATCAGGTCGAGGACGACGTTGCGGCGGCGCAGCGCGGCGTCGGGGTGGCGCTCGGGGTCCAGCGTCGCCGGGCTGTTGACCAGGGCCGCCAGCAGGGCGGCCTGCGCGGCGGTGAGGTGGTCGGCCGTGGCGCCGAAGTAGGTCCGCGCCGCCGCCTCGACGCCGTAGGCGCCGATCCCGAACGGCACGGTGTTGAGGTAGCGGGTGAGGATCTCGTCCTTGGTCAGGGTGCTCTCCAGGGCGACCGCCATGCGGATCTCGCCGAGCTTGCGCGCCGGGGTCCGCACCTGGAGGCGTTCCCGGCGCAGCGGGTCGTCGCGCGCCACCACGTGCACCATCAGGTTCTTGACGTACTGCTGGGTCAGCGTCGACGCGCCCTGCACCACCTGGCCGGCGGTGTAGTTGCGCACCGCCGACCGCCCGGTGGCCACCCAGTCGACCCCCTCGTGCTCGTAGAACCGGTGGTCCTCCACCGCCACGACGGCGTCCTTCACCACCTGCGCGATCCGGTCCGACCCGACGGGCACCCGGTGCTGGTCGTAGAGGTGGGCGAACGGCTCGCCGGCGGAGTCCAGCAGGGTCGTCACCGCCGGCAGGTCCACCTCGGGCGGCGCCTCGACCGCTCCCGCCAGCCGCTCGCCGGCCCAGGCCAGCGCCAGCCCCGCCCCGCCGGCGACGGGGAACAGCACCCCGGCCAGCAGCAGGCCCGCCACCAGGCACAGCACCAGGAGCCGCGCCACCGCCCCCCTCCTCGACACGGGCGTCACACCCACCGGACGATCCCGCCTGTGCGGTGTCGCGCGCACACAACCCCTCCACCACCGCCGAGCCGACCAAGGGCGGGCCTCCCCGGCACGCCGTCCGGGTGTCCCCGGACCGAGGGTGCCGGCACGGGCCGCACCCGCGCCGGCACCCTCCGCGTCGCGGCTGCCCCCGTCGTGGGAACGCGCCGGTCGGACCGCGGCCACAGCGGGTGCACAACCCCCGGAAGGGTGAACGGATCCGCCGGTGCTCCGGCCCGGGTTCCGCGACCCCGGGCCGGAGCACCGGCGGGGTCGCCGCGCAACACCTTCAACACGCCTGGACCAGCAGGGCCACCTGCTCGGTCGGCAGTTCCGGCTCCGCGTTGTTCCGGCGGGCCCACTTGCGGGCGCCGCCCTTTTTCCGCTTCTTGCCCTCGAAGGCGCGGCGGGCCGCTTTCCGCACGTCCCGACCCGCGTCGTCGGCCCGGTCGGACAGGTTGTCGAACAAGCTCTTCCGTCGTCGTCCCACCTCCGCTCCCGCGTCGAACGCGTCGCGTGCCGGACGCGCTTGCCGGAACTCGCCGGAGCCGTTCAACGGATTCACGACGGGCACGCGCGCGGGGTCTTGCCCGCACCGGCGGGCGGACATTTACCGGGTCGACCTCGGCGGTGCTGCCGCACCGGCGGTCGACCACTGCGGAAGGTGGGGAGAACTCCGTGGACGACGTGGTTCCGCCGCACGACCGGGCACGGGCCGCCGACGACGTGGCGCGGGTGGTGGACCACCACCGGGCGGTGGACCACCACCGGGTGGTGGTCGACGCGCGGCTGCGCGGTGCGCTCGGCCGGCTCCGCCCGCCGCCGGCCGGGGTGGTCGGCTACCGCTTCGGCCGGCGCGACGAGCGCGGCGCCGCCGCCCGCGCCCGCGCCGGCAAGGCCGTCCGCCCCGCGTTGTCGCTGCTGTTCACCCGGGCCGGCGGAGACTCGGCGGAGGCGGCGCTGGACGACGCCCTGTCCCTCCTGGCGGCCTTCGAGCCGGAGCCCGGGGCCGGGGAGGACCTGGCCGCGGTGGCGCGGTCGATGGCGGGCCGCGTCCGCCAGCGCGCCCGGACGGCGGCGGGGCGCGCCCCCGGCGCCGCCGGCCCGGGTGTTCATCCATTCGCCGCGAAACCAACCCGGTAATTACTCCGAAGAGGAGTTTGCCGACCTGTTCGGCGCACGGGACAGGGGTTTCGCCGCTCACCCGAAGGTTCGATGGCAGAGGCTTCGGCGACGTGCTTGACTGGACGGGACAAGGCTCTCGGTGAATCCGGCGGCCGGTCGGTGACAACGGACGGCACTTCGTCGGAGAACGGCCGGCGGGTCCGCTCGGGAGCGGTGTTCCGCGGCTGTCGGGAGAATCGTGACATCGCGCAATCGCCAGAAGAACGAATTGCTCCGCGCCCTGGTGGGAGAAGCGCGCTGGACGCACCACAACTTCGCCCTGGCGGTCAACCGCGTGGCGCTCGAAGCCGGTGTCGTCCTGCACTACGACCGGACCACGGTGTCGCACTGGCTGTCGGGCAGCCGCCCGCGGCCACCGGTCCCGGCCTTCGTGGCCCAGGCGCTGTCCCGGCGCACCGGGCGCTTCGTCTCCGTCGCCGACACCGGCCTGGCCGACTGCACGGCGAACGACCTGCCCTCGGGCTGCGACGGGGGATCGGGGGCGACCGCGCTGCTCGAACTCGTCGCGGCGGACCTGGACCCGGCGCGCCGCGCGGTGCTGCGCGAGCAGCCGTTCCGGGTCGACTGGGTGGTGGCGCCCGACTGGCCGGGCGACCCGGACCGGCGCCGCCCCTGCGCGTCCGCGGCCCCGGGGGCCGCGGACGCCACCGTGGCGGCGATGGCGGCGCTGAACCGCGCCTTCACCGCCACGCACCAGGCGTTCGGCAGCGGGCACGCCCGGCTGGCGCTGGCGGCCTACCTCGCGACCGACGTCAGGGCGCGGCTGGAGCTGCACCGGGGGCGGGAGCGCCGCGGGCTGCTGGGCGCGACGGCCGCGCTGGCGCACCTGATCGGCCTCATGTGCTTCGACGACCTGCACCACAACCTCGCCCAGCGCTACTTCCGGGCGGCGCTGCGGCTGACCGCGGAGGCCGAGGACGCCGCGGAGCGGGCGGCGGTCCTGTGCGGCATGAGCGCGCAGGCGTTCTTCCTGGGCCACCACCGGGAAGCCGCCCTGCTGGCCGACACCGCGGCGGAGCGCGCGGGCGGGCAGGCGCCGCCGCGCACCCGTGCCGCGCTGCTCGGGCAGGCCGCCGTCGCCCACGCGGCGCTGGCCCGCCGCAGGGACGCGCTGGCCCGCCTGGCGAAGGCCGAGAGGTGCCTGGACGAGGTCGACGGCACGCGGCAGCCGCCGGGGCGGACCGAGCGGGCGGACCTGGCCCACCACGCCGGTCAGGCCCTGGCGCTCCTGCGGGACGAGCCCCGGGCCGAGCTGGCGCTGCGGAGGTCGCTGCGGCTGCGGCCGGAGGGCGAGCGCCGGTCCCGGATGCTGACCACCCACCAGCTCACCGACCTCCAGCTGCGGCACGGGCGCTTCGAGCAGGCGTGCGCCACCTGGCGGAAGTTCCTCGACGACTACCCCCACATCCGCTCCGCCCGCGTCGACCGGGCGTTCCGGGCGATCCACCGGCAGCTGCGCGAGCACCGCGGCAACGCCGCCGTCCACCGCGCGAGCCGGCCGGCCTGACGCCCCGGCGCGTTCAACCGGTTCAACAACGCGCGCGCCGCCGAGCCTGTCGCGCCCGGCCGCGGCGGCGTTGACTGGCGGGGGGAAGCCGTCGGGTCACCGGGAGGACCGCGCATGGACGCCGCAACGATCGTGAACCAGTACGAGATGCCGGTCCGCAAGCACGTGGAGGACAACGAGTTCCTCGCCGCGGCGCGCGGCGGCCGGCTGGACGAGCGCCAGGTGGGGCGCTTGCTGCTGCTGGAGTTCCAGACCCAGGAGGTGGAGTTCAGCGCCTACCCGCTGCTGTCGGTCCGCTTCCGGCACGAGGTGCCCGACGGCTTCTTCCTGTTCGTGGCCGACACGGTGCGCCAGGCCAGGACCTTCCTGGTCAAGGAGGTCGCGCCCGCGCTCGGCCTGGACGTGGGCGAGATGCGCCGGGCGCCGCTGTCCCCCGCTCCCCGGCGGGCAGCGGAACTGGTGTCCTGGCTGGGGTTGCAGGCCGGGGCGGGTCAGGTCGCGATGGCGGCCCGGGTCGACTTCGTGCTGTGGACCGCGGCGTGCGGCGCCCTGGTGGACGTGCTCGACGGGACCGCCGCGCCCGCCGAGCTCGTCGCCTACCTCCGGCAGTACGCCGAGGCGCCCCCGGAGGTCGTGGACGGCGCGGTGGAGGTCATCGACTTCGCGCTGGGCACCGGCGAGGACCCGGAGCGGATCCCCCGCAGCGCGCCGCACATGGAGGCCGTGCTCGCCGACCTGTGGCACTTCGCGGCGGCCGGCTGACCGGGCGGCGGGGGTCGGGGGCGCGTCGGCGCGCCCCTCCCCCGCCGCCGCTCACCCGGCCCGCCGCAGCTCCTCGCACAGCCGGTCGACGTGCCGCTCCGCGACGTGCGGCATGACCACCAGCGCCGCGTGCTCCTCGTCGCGCGGCAGGTGCCAGCGGCGGCAGAACTCCTCCGGCGGCGCGTCGAACAGCACGACCGTCCCGCCCCTGGCACGGCTGGGGCGCCGGCCGACCGCGGCCAGCCCGCGCTGGGCGTGCGCGGCGACGCGGTGGCAGTGGCGGACCCGCTCGGCCACCCCCCGCCTGCCGAGCCTGCGCAGCTCGTACCAGAGCAGGACCGGCGACACCGCGTCCCGCGACCCGGTGATGGTGTCGTCGTCCGCGCCGACCGCGACGCCCTCCGCCCGGACGGCCTCGACGTCGTCCTCCCGGGCGAGCACCACGCCGCACGGCATCGGCGCCCCGATCACCTTGTGCCCGCTCAGGGCGACGCTGTCCGCGCCCGCGGCGAGGTTCCAGGGGATCGCCTCGTCGCCGAACTCGGCCAGCAGGCCGCCGAACGCGGCGTCGCAGTGCACCCGGCTCCGCTCGACCCCCGCCGACGCCAGCGCGCGGCGGATCCCGGGCAGGTCGTCCACCGCGCCCCGCCCGGTCGTGCCGATCGTGGCCGCCACCACGGCGGCCCGGCCGGGGTGGCGGGCCAGTTCCCGCAGCAGGGCCGTCGTGTCCATCGTGCCGTCGGCGGCGGTGGGCACCTCGACGTAGGGCACGCGGAGCAGCCTGCCGATCTTGGGCAGCGAGTAGTGCGCCTCGGCGGAGGCGTACAGGACCGCGTCGGGGTACCGCTCGCGCGCCACCCACACCGCGTACATGTTGCTCTCGGTGCCGCCGGTGGTCACGTACCCGGACACGCGGGCCGGGTCGCCGCCCGCCAGCCGGGTGAAGAAGTCGAGCACCGCCACCTCGAACGGCCTGGTGTCGATCCGGTAGTCGCTGCCGCTGCGCGGGTTGCCGACGTTGTTGCCGTGCACCGCCAGGAACTCCGCCAGCGGCCGGTAGTCGAAGTCGAGGTTGAACGGGAAGCCGAGCATCCGGTCCCGCTCGCCGCGCATCCGCCGCGCCAGCTCGGACAGCGGGCCGGGATCCGGCGGCGCGCCGTCCTCCCCGATGCGGAGCCGTTGCGGGTCAAGGGTTTCCACGGCCCTGTCACCTCCGTTGGCAGCGGCGGGGGCGCGAGCGCCACCCGCGCGGGTCGGGGCACGGCCGCGGGAGTGCCGCCGCGGCGACGCGAACGCCGCGCGCGAGGGGCGGCGGGCCGCGCGGGGCCGAGTGTCGCACGGTGGTCGGGGCCGGGTGAACGGCGGTTCAACAGGTTCAACGCCCGGCGAGTCGGGGCGCGGGGGCGCCGCCGGGAGCCGGGACCGCGGCGCGGTCGTGCAGGCCGGTCTCGTCGAGCACCAGGACGCGGTGGGCGCGGGCCGCCGAGGTGGCCCGGTGCGCGATGACCACCAGGGTGCCGCCGCGGCGGTGGAAGGCGTGCTCGGCGCGGGCCTCGGCGGCGGGGTCCAGGTGGCAGGTCGCCTCGTCCAGGACCACGACGCGGGCCGGGGAGAGGTGGACCCGGCCGAGCGCGACCAGCTGGCGCTCCCCCGCCGACAGCGCCCGGGGGACGACCTGCCCGTCGAGCCCGCCGTGGCGGGCCACCAGCTCCTCCAGCCCGACCGCGCGGACCGCGGCGCCGATCGCGGCGTCGTCGGCGTCGGGGGCCAGCAGCGCCAGGTTCGCGCGGACGGTGCCGGAGAACACGTACGCCTCCTGGGGGATCAGCGCCAGGCGGCGGCGCAGCTCGGCCGCCCGGTAGCGGGACAGGTCGAGCCCGGCGAACTCCACCGAGCCGGACTCCGGCCGCTCCAGCCCGGTGAGGACGGACGCGAGCGTCGACTTGCCGATGCCGCTGGGCCCGAGCACGACGACCCACTCCCCGTCGGCGATCACCAGGTCGGCCCGGTCGAGGACCGGGTCGGAGTGCTCGCCGTAGCGGAAGGTCGCCGAGCGCAGCGCCAGGGCGCCGCGCTCGGGCGGGCGGACCCCCGACGCGGGGGGCTCGGGGACCGCGGGGCGCCGGCCCAGCCGCGCGAGCAGCGCGCCCAGCTCGACGCCCTGGTTGCCCAGGATCTCCGCGGCTGCCCGCCAGGCGGGTTCGAGGCCGGAGACGACGTAGACGACCGCGCCCACCAGCTCGCCCGGCGTGAGCGCGCCGCCGTCGAGCAGGCCGGGGGCGAGCAGCAGCAGGAACAGCAGCGGCAGGCGGGCGGCGGCGCCGATCACCGCGATCCGCGCGCCGCCGAGGTCGGCCGCCCGCCCCACGGCCGCCGCGTGCGCGTCCAGCAGGCGGTCCAGGTCGGCCGCGGCCCGGCCGGCGGCGCCGCACGCGGCGACGTCGCGCACCCCGCGCAGCACGGCGTCGACCTCGTCGGCCAGGGCCTCCTCGCGGGCGAGCGCGGCCCGGTAGCGGCGTCGCCAGGCCCGGGTCAGCGCGACCAGCGCCACCCCGGTGGCCACGGCGAGCGGCACCAGGGCCACGAGCGCGACCGGGGCCAGCGCGACCAGCCCGATCGCGGCGGCGAGCACCATCAGCCCGGCCGAGGTGACCGACATGACCAGGTTCGACACGATCTGCCGGGCCGTCTCGACCTGGCCGACCAGCCGCGCCCCGACCCCCGGCGCGCCCCGGCCGGCCGCGACGGCCTCGCCCAGCCCGCCGCGCACCACGGTCCGCACCAGGTGGTCGCGCACGGCCTCGGTGAACACCCCCATGGGGCGCATCGCCTGGCGCACCGCGAACGCGCCGGACACCAGCGCGGCGGCGTAGGCCGCGAGCAGCGCGAACCCGAGGGGCGCGCGCCCGGCGAGGAACCCGCCGTCGAGCGCGACCGCGATCAGCCGGCCGGACGCCAGCGCGGGCAGGGCCGCCACGAGCGACCAGCCCACGACGCCGGCCAGCGCCGCCCGGTGCTCCACGACCACCGGGCGCAGCAGCTGCGGGATCGCCACGTCACACGCTCCGGGCGGGTTCGGCCGCGGCGGTCCCGGCCGCTGCGGGTTCGGCCGCGGCGGACTCGGGCACGGCTGGTCCGGGGGCGGCGGGAACCGGCGTGGCGGGATCGGGGGCGGCGGGAACCGGCGTGGCGGGATCGGGAGCGGCGGGATTAAGAGCGGCGAGGTCAGGAGCGGTGAACACCGCGCGGTAGTCGGGGTCGGCCGCGAGGTCGGCGTGCGGCGCGACGGCGCGCACCCGCCCACCCGCCAACCAGACCACGAGGTCGGCGGCGCGGGCGGTGGCGACGCGGTGGGCCACCACGAGCCGCGTCCCGGTGCGCATCGCCGCGCCGAGCGCGGCGGTGATGCGCTCCTCGGTCACCACGTCGACGCTGGAGGTCGCGTCGTCCAGGACGACCAGGCGGGCCTCGCGCCACAACGCCCGCGCGAGGCCGAGGCGCTGCAGCTCACCGCCGGACAGCCGCAGGTCGCCGAGCGGGGTGTCGGCCCCGAGCGGCAGCCGGCGCACGAAGTCCTCGGCCGCGGCGGCGCGCAGCGCGGCGGTGACGTCGGCGGCGGAGGCGGGCCGGTCGCAGTAGCCGATCGCGTCGGCGACGGTCGCGCCCAGCAGGACGGGCCGCTCGAACGCGTAGGTGACGGCGGCCCGCAGCTCGGGCCCGCTCAGCTCGGCGAGGTCCACGCCGTCGAGCCGCACCCGCCCGGTGTCGGGCCCGCTGAGCCCGCCCACGACCTCGGCGAGGGTCGACTTGCCGGACCCGGTGCCGCCGACGACCGCCACCGTCTGCCCGGGGCGGATCCGCAGGGTGACCCCGTCGAGCAGGACCCGCCCGCCGCGCACGACGCCGACGTCGTCCAGCTCCACCGCCCCGCCGCCCGCCGGCAGGGTCGCGCGCCCGGCCGGCGGCAGCGGCTCGGCCAGCACCCCGGCCACCCGCTCGGCCGACCCGAGGGCGCGGGCGACCCTGCTCAGCAGGGCGTTCTGCCGGAACAGGCCGGTCGCGTAGCCGAAGTACGCCTGCACGGCCAGCAGTTCGCCCACGCTGAGGTGGCCGGACACCAGCCGCGCGCACCCGACGGCCAGCACCAGGACCTGCAGCGCGGGCATGACCAGGCCCGAGCGCCACACGGCCGTCCGCTGGATCCGCCAGAACCGCGCGCCCGCCGCGCCCAGGCGCGGGACGACGTCGAGCACGCGCGCGGTCTCGCGCTCCAGCGTCCCGCTCGCCCGGATGGTCCGGGCGCCGTCCACGGCGTCGCCGAAGCGGGTGACCAGGTCGGCGAAGGCGTCCTGGTAGTCGCCGGTGTTGGCGCTGACCTGCCGGGTGAGCCAGCGGAACAGCCACAGCACGACCGGCGCGGCGGCGAGCACGGCCACCCCGAGCCAGCCGTCGACGAGCACGAGGGCGACCACGCCGCCGAGCGAGGTGAGCAGCGAGACGACCAGCCCGATCGCGGCGCTGGTGGCGGACGCCGCGGCGGTGGTCGACTGCAGGACGCGGCCGAGCAGGTCCCCGGTGCTCCACGTCCGCGCCGTCGCGACGTCGAGCGCGAGCAGGTGCCGCAGCAGCCCCCGCCGCAGCCGCACCGCGCCCAGCACCCCGGCCCGCCGCTCGAACCCGACGGCCGCCGCTTCGGCGGCCGTGACCAGCGCCAGCGCCACGACGACGGGCCACACCGGCGCCGGCGTGCCCGCGATCGCCCCGTCCACGACCCGCGCCACCACCGCGGGCAGCGCCAGCGCCGCCCCGGCCTCGACCAGGGCGGCCACCGCGATCCCCGCGCCGTGCCACCCGCTCGCCCTGGTGGCGGTGAGCAGCAACCGCCCGTCGAAGCGCATGTGCCGTCCTCTCGGTGTGGTGCCGCGGCGGTGCGGCCGGCACCGGCACCGGCCGCGGTGCGATCGGCACGGCTACCGGCCGCGGTGGGGTCAGCGCAGGACCGGCCGCGGTGGGTCAGCGCAGGACCGGCTTCGGCGGGGCCTGCGCGGCGGCGAGGGCGGAGCGGACGCCGGGGACGACGGCCTGCGCCAGCAGCCGCAGCTGGCGCTGCGCGTCGGCGGTGCCGCCGGGCGACTCCACCTGGCACAGGACGCGGGTGCAGCCGGAGGCCGCGATCTCCCCCGCCAGCCGCTCGACGCAGGTGTCGAGGGCGCCGACGGGGTGGGAGCCGAGCAGCCGCTCGGTGACGGTGTCCAGCACCGCCTCCAGCGCGGCGCCGGTGGGCGGCGTGCGGGACACCGGGACCAGGTGGCGCGGCCGGTTGTCGGCGCCCACCACCGTGCGGGCCCGGTCCCGCATCAGCGCGCGGGCCTCGGCCTCGGTCCCGGTGACGGCCACGAAGGCGGCGAAGGCGTGGTCGGCGTCCGCCGGCCCGCCCGCCCGGCGGTACTCGGCGATCATCTCGCGCTTGGCGGCGGTGTCCTTGTCGAAGTACAGCAGCATCGGCAGGCCGTGCGCCGCGGCCAGGCGGACCGAGTCCTCCGAGTTCGCGGCGACGAGGACGTCCGGCCCACCCGCCGTGCGCGGGCCGGGCGTGATCACCAGGTCCTCCGCGACGGGCTCGCCGCGCAACGCCGCCAGCAGCTCCCGGACGGCTCCGGGCATCCCGGCGCGCCAGCGGTCGACGCCGCGCCCGATCACCTCGTACTCGGCCAGCGGCTGCCCCCGCCCGACGCCGAGCGCGAAGCGACCGCCGGAGACGTGGTCGAGCAGCGCGGCCTGCTCGGCGACGTGCGCGGGCGAGTGCAGCGGCAGCAGCGTGACCGCCGTGCCGACGGTCACCCGGCGCGTCGCGCCCAGCAGGTAGGCCGCCAGCGCGAGCGCGGACGGCGAGACCACCCGGTCGAGGAAGTGGTGCTCGGTGACCCAGACGTCGTCCAGGCCCAGGGCGTCGGCCTGGCGGGCCAGCGACACCGTGCGGCCGAGCACGTCGGCGTCGGACTGGCCGTCGTCGCGCCGTGCGCTGAGCAGAAGACCGAAACGGGCGTCCACGGATCCTCCTTCACACCGACGCGGGCACGGAGAACACGACCCGGTACAGCGAGACGTCCTCGTTCTCGCCGACGGCCTCCCCGGCCACCTCGACCCAGGCGTGCGCGCGGAACGGCTCGGTCCGCACCCCGGTGCGCCAGTCCGGCCACTGGCCGGCCATCCGGCACAGCAGCGCGGTGGCGACGGCCCGTTGCAGGCACTGCTGGCCCGCGCACCGCGTGCTGACCGAGACCACGGCGGAGCGGGCGGCGAGCGCACGAGCGGCGGTGGCCGGTCGAGCACCGCGCCGCACGACCTCCAGCGCGCGCCGCAACCGCCACGGGGACAGCCGGGTCAGCGCCCGGGCCGCGCCGACGGCCACGAGCGCCGCGACCCGGCGCGGCAACCGGACCCGGCCGGCGGCTTCGAGCGTGATCGGCATGCTCACGTGGTCACCAGCTTCGCCTCGCGCAGCGAACCGAGGAACGCCGACACGTCCGACGCCACCCGCTCCGCGTGCCGCGGGTGCGCCTGGCTCAGCGCCCGGACCACGTCCTCGGGCCGCTTGCCGTCGACCAGGCCGCGCACCACCGCGGCGGCCGTGCCGTTGAGCTGCCAGTAGCGCCCCGACCGCTGGTCCAGCAGCACCATGCCGCTGTCGGTGTCGGTCGCGCTGACGTGGCGGGCCAGGGTGAAGGTCATCGGGCTCCTCCCGAGGTGGCGGACAGGGGCGTGGAAGTCCGCGCGGCGGCGGCGGACCGCAGCCACGACTCGCACGCCAGCGTGGTGATCACCGGGATCAGCGTGCGCGCGGCCGGGTGCGGGGTGACCAGGGCGCGCCGGAACGCGTCGCCGTCGACCAGGCCGAGCCGCTCCAGTTCGAGGTCGGCGCACTGCGCGAGCAGTTCCCGCTTGTGGTGGTCGAGGCCCGCGTAGACGTCGGCGCTGAACTCGCCCTTGGTCGGGCGGCCCAGGACGTGGTCGGGCACCGAGCCGCGCATGGCGGCGGCGAGGACCGGCTTGTAGCGGTTGGCCTCCGCGCGGTCGCGCAGCCGGATCGACAGGGCGGCTTCGACGACGTGGTCGTCGACGAACGGCGCGTGCCAGCTGACGCCGTGGCGCTCGGTGACGCGGGTGGCGCGGCGCAGCCCGTCCCCGCAGGTGCGCGCCATGTCGAGGGTGGCGTGCTGGGCGCGCAGCGGCGAGAGCGGTTCGGGCGCGGCGGCGGCGGCCTCGCGCAGCAGCACCCGGTTGGCCTCGACCGCGCGCGGCGTGGCCCACGCGGGCAGCCGGGGCGGCTCGCCCCACCCCATGCTGGGGTGCGAGGTGTGGCCCAGGCCGGCGGTGAGCGTGCGGGATGCGGCGTCGAGCCACGACGCGTAGCCGGTCCCGTCGGCGAGGAAGCGCAGCGCCTGCCCCAGGCTCCACCGGCGCAGGCTGCGGTTGGGCCGCAGGTGGGGCAGGTAGCCCAGCGGGTCGACGCGCACCGCGCTGTGGTCGTGGGCGGGCATCACGTAGAACAGCTCGTCGCCGCCGTGCCCGGTCAGGTGGCGGGTGACGCCCTTGTCCGCGAGCAGCCGCGCGTGGTGCGCCAGCACGCCCTTGGTGCGCAGCCACGCGAAGGGGCCCTCCGCGTCCGGGTCGGGGTCCAGCGCGCCGGTGAAGTTCAGCGGCGCTTCGCCGCGGGGGATCACCACGTGGTCGGCCTCGGGCAGGTCCAGGGCGGCGCGGGCGGCCCAGCGGGCGTCGTCGTTGGCCGGGTCGACCGCCTCCAGCCGGGTGGTGACCAGGTCGGGGTTCCGCTCGGCGAGCAGGAAGCTCAGGCTGGTGGAGTCCATGCCGCCGGACAGGTCGGCGCTGGTGCGGCCCGGCCCGTGGGCGCGGGCGGCCACGGCGGCCCGCAGGGCGCCGCGCACCCGCTCGGCCCCCTCGCGCAGGGGCAGCTCCGCCGCGGGCGGCGTCCACCAGCGGGTGGTGGTGTGCGTGCCGTCGGGGTCGACCACGACGTGGCTGTCGGGCTCGACCCGCACGACACCGGTCCAGGCGGGGCGGTCGGCGAGCGGCCACGGCGCGGAGGGCGCCATCAGGTGGCGGGCGACGTGGGCCTCGTCCAGCCCGGCGCCGACGAGCGCGGCCAGCGCCTGCGGCCGGTCGGCCAGGACCGTGGTGCCGCCGGCCCTGGTGCGGAACACCTGGCGGGCCGCGGAGATCGTGCCCTGCGCCCGCAGCCGGCCGTCGAAGGAGGCCAGCAGGTGGTAGCTGCCCGCGATCCGGCCGGGCACGGCGTCGAGGTCGCGCAGCCCGGAGAGCCGGTCCAGCTCGGCGAGCAGGCCGGCCGCCGTGGCCGTCGAGCTGCCCAGCAGGACCAGCGACCGGGTGCCGGCGGTGGCCGTCACCACCTCGTCGGACCGCCAGGCGCCCACGACCCAGGGCCGGCCGGAGGGGTGCGCGATCACCCGTCCCCCCGCGGCCGGGCGGACCGATTCCGCGACGCGGGCGCCCGCCGCGCTGTCGGGAAGAACCAGGAACTGCACGTCACCCTCCACCTCGTGCGACCGGGACCGGGATCGGGCCGGGCGGGGCCGCGCCGCGCCGGGGCGCGGCGCGGCGTCACCGCACCTCGGGCCGGATCAGCAGAAGATCCAGCACTCCTTGTCGTAGTCGTAGCCGCGGCCGCCGCCGCCGAGGGTGACCTCGTCGAACTCGCCCGCGTCGGACATGGTGGGCGGCTCGTAGGTGTTCGCGTCCTCGGTCATCTCGTACCTCCGGTAGTTCGTGGCAGGGGTGTGTCGGGGGGTGGGCCGACCGGGAGCGGTCAGTCGCACCAGACGAGGCAGCGGACGTCGAACTCGAAGCCCCAGCCGCGCGGGCCGAGGGTGACCTTCTCGAAGTCGCCGACCTCGACGAAGGCGGGCGGCTCGTACACGGTCGTCTCGTCGGTCACGGGGACCAACTCCTCTCGTCGTTTCACCGGTCGCGGCGCCGACCGCCGCCCGACCACCGTCGCAGCACGGCATGGCACCGGCGTGGCGCGACCGTGGCCGCAGGTGGTTCCCCCGCGCCACGATCGACCACGCGAGCGCCACGACGGCCTGACCAGCGGCGCGTACACGTGATGGGGAATTGCCTGCCCCGAAGGGAAAACCGCGGTGTCGGACGAACGCACCACAGCACGGGCGGCGGGACGGGTTTAGCGTCGGCCCGGTCCGCACGCCGACGTCCGCCGGGGGTGGTTGTGCTCTTCGTGAAGGTGCTGGGGGACATGCAGGTCCGGGTCGACGGACGCCGGGTGGCGGTGCCCCGCGGCAAGCAGCGGCTGCTGCTGACGGCGCTGGCCCTGCGCCGGGGCGAGGCGGTGGGCGCGGACGCGCTGGTCGGACTGCTGTGGGAGGACGGCTCGCCGCCGTCGGCGCGCACCACGTTGCGCGGTTACGTCAAGCGGTTGCGCACGCGGTTGCGCGGCGCCGGCGGGCGGCAGGTGATCGAGTCGGCGGCCGGCGGCTACCGGCTGGTCGCGGGTGAGGACGAGGTCGACGTGCACCGGTTCCGCCGGGTGGTCCGCGAGGCGCGGGGGTCGGCCGACCCCCGCGCGGAGCTGGCCGCACTCGGTTCGGCGTTGCGGCTGTGGCGGGACCGGCCGCTCGACGGGCTGGAGCCCGCGCGCTGGGTCGACGAGGCGGCGGCGGGGTTGACCGAGGAGTGGTTGCAGGTGCTGGAGAGGCACAGCGACCTGCTGGTCGAGACCCGGTCGGCGGACACCGCGGAGGTGGCGCTGCGGTCGGCGCTGGCCGACCACCCGCTGCGGGAATCCCTGTGGTGCAGGCTGATCCGGGCGATGCACCGCGACGGGCGCGGCGCGGAGGCGCTGCTCGCCTACGAGAAGGTGCGGCGGCTGCTGGCCGACCGGCTCGGCGTCGCGCCGTCCGGGCCGCTGCGCGAGCTGCACCGGCGGATCCTGGCGGAGGAGGAGCCCCCGCCCTCCGCGCCGACCTCCCCGCCCGCCGACCCCCGCGCCACCACGCGCCCCGGCGCCCGCGGCGGGACCGGCGCCGGCGGCCCGGCCGCGCGGCGGTCCCCGGCCGAGGTGGCCGAGCCCCTCGGCCTCGTCGGCCGGCGTCGGCACCTGGCGGCGCTGGACCGGTTCGCCGCCCGGGACGCCGGCGCGCGGATCGTGGTGGTCGACGGGCCCGCCGGGACGGGCAAGACCGCGCTGGCCCTGCGGTGGGCGAGCCGGGTCGGGCGGCGGTTCCCCGGCGGCCACGTGGCGGTGGACCTGCGCGGCGTGCACCCGGCCCCGCCGCTCACCCCGCACGAGGCCCTCGGCGCGCTGCTCCTGGGCGCGGGCGTCGGCGAGGACGGGGTGCCCGAGGACACCGGGGCCCGCGCGGCGGCGTTGCGCGAGGCGGTCGCCCGGCGGCCGATGGTGGTGGTGCTGGACAACGCGCACGACGTGCGGCAGGTGCGCCCCCTGCTGCCCGGCCCGGCCGCGCTCACCCTCGTCACCAGCCAGTCGCAGCTGCGGGGGCTCGTGGCGCGCGACGGGGCGGACCGGCTCAGCGTCGGGCGGCTGTCGGTGGAGGAGGGCTGCGAGCTGGTCGCCGCCGCCGCGGGTCCCGAGCCGGTGCGCGCCGACCCGGCGGCGGTGGCCGAACTGGTGGAGCTGTGCGCGGGCCTGCCCCTGGCGCTGCGCATCGCGGTGGAGAAGGTCTCCCGGGTGCCCGGCCTCACCCTGGCCGCGCTGGTCGAGGAGCTGCGCGCCGACCACACCCGGCTGGACCTGCTGGAGACCGGCGACGACGACGAAGCCAGCGTGCGCACGGCGCTGGGCCGCCCGCAGCGCCTGCTGCGCCCGGCCGAGGCCGACCTGCTGCACCGGCTCTCCCTCGCCGCCGACCGCGAGTTCGACCTGGCCACCGCCGCCCGGCTCACCGGCGGCGACACCGCCGTGCTCCGCCTGGCCCTGGGCCGCCTGGTCCTGGCGAACGTCCTGACCCAACCCGGCCCGCACCGCTACCACCTCGACGACCTGCACCGCGCCGTGGCCAGGGAGTCCGCCGCCGGCGCCCTCGCCCGGGCGATCCAGGCCCTGCCGAGGGGGCGCCGGGCGGACCAGCCGGCGCGGCTCTCCCCGGCCGGCGCCGCGGTCGCCCGCTGACGGCGCGACCGCCCCCCGCCCTGCGAGGCGCCGCACCGGGCCGGTCGCCCACCGCGCCGCGGGCGGGCGGTGCGGTTGGGCGGGAACCCGCCGGGGTACGTCGCCGGAAGACGACTCGGGGGAGGATTCGGTGGCACGGCGGTACTCGTACGGCAGGACCGTTCTGGTCGGGTTGCTCGTCGGTGGGGTTTTCGGGGTCTACCAGGGCTTGATGCAGGACAGCCTGGTCTCCGGCCTGGTCTCGGGTGCGGTGTTCGGCCTGGTCATGGCCGTGGTGATGCGGCGGGTGTGGGGTTCCACCGCGTTGCGCGGCCTGGGCTTCCGGCAGCGCCGAGCCGTCTCGCGCGCGCTGCGGCGGGGCGAACCGGTCGAGGACCCCCGGCTGACCCGGCCGCTGGTGGACCAGGCCGACGCGGTGCTGGCCACGCCGTTCCCGGTGAGGGCGATGCGGGTGGTGTTCGCGTTGCCGGGCCTGCTCGGCCTGGCCCTGGGGGTGACCGGGTTCCTCGCCGAGGGGGTCGCGGGACTGGGCGGTGGGGTGCCGCACGTGGTCCTCTCGCTGGTGCTGCTGTTCGCCGTCCTGCCCCTCGGCCTGCGGCAGCGCGAACGCATCCGCCGCTCCCGGCAGGCCACGCTGGAGCGGCGCCGGCTGTCCGAAGTGGACTCCTCCGCTGACCGCCGGGGCGCGACCGGTCTCGACCCCCGAGGCTGACCACGCCTCGACCGGCGAGGGGAAACGCCCCTCGCGTCAACCCTCCACGCGCCCGCGGTGGCTCACCCTTGTGGGCGTATTTCCTGCTCCGACCCTGTGCGACAAGGGTTTTCGCGCTGTCATGTCCCAGCCGGACCGAACTCATCGCGCACGGGAAGGCGGGGAGATGGGCGGATTCAGGTTCGCGACCGCGGCGGCGGCCGTCGCGCTGACGGCCTCGGGGTTGTTCGCGACCACCGGGGGCACGGCCGGGGCGGAAGCGGCGTACGACGACATCACCATGTACAAGCAGGAGAAGACCCAGTGGTGCTGGGTGGCCTCCGGCCTCACGATCGCCAAGTACCACGGCCGCGGCAGCACGCAGGCGGACTTCTGCACCCGGGCCCAGCCCCGCTACGGCTGCGACAACCAGCCCGCGACGCTCGACGACATGGCCAGGGCCTGGAGCAGCCTCGGCATGGCGCACCCCGGCTCGGGCCTGGGCAGCGCGGCCTCGTTCAACCAGGTCCACACCGAGGTCAAGGCCGCCCGCCCGATCGGCGCGCGCATCGGGTGGTCCTCGGGCGGCGGCCACATGAACGTCATCTACGGCTTCGACACCTCGAACAACACCATCGCCGTGGCCGACCCGTGGCCGGACACCACCACCTACACGTGGTGGAACTACAACGACTACGTCAGCAACAGCTCGTCGAAGTGGACCCACTCCCGGATCGGTATCTCCGGTTAAGGCAGGCGACATGCGCGCAACACGAACGTCCGGCGAGCGGGTGGCCCCGCGCCTCTCCCTCCTGACCACCGCCCTGGCGCTGAGCGCGTCCGCGCTGCTGTCCGCCGGCCCGGCCCACGCGGCCGAGGACCAGCTGCCGGAGATCCCCGACTACCAGTCCGCCCTCGACGCGGTCAGGTCGACCGCCGTCCGCGACGCCGTCTGCCGCTTCCTCGGCACGCCGCTGCCCGCGGGCGGCTCCGAGGCGCCGCTGACGATCCCGGACAAGGCCCGGCCGTGCGAGGGGATGCCGGCCTTCACGGTCGAGGACCCGTTGGCGGTCAACGAGATCACGCCGGGCTTCGTCGCCGGCACGGCCAAGCCGGTCGCGGCCGAGGCGGTCGGGCTGAGCCACCTGGTGGCCTCGCTGAGCGCCGCCGTCGACGGCCGCCAGGCCACCGTCCTGCTCTCCCGCACCGAGGGCGGCGGCTGGCGCCTCGCGGCGGTGCGCGAGGGCGACAGCGACGCCGCGTACGCCGGCAAGGCCGGTCCGGGCAGCCTGGTGTTCAGCGAACCGCAGATCCGCGGCTGGTACCGGCTCACGCTCCTCACGGTCGAACCGCTCAACGACCAGGCGCGGCAGGGCCTGGGCGGGCGGGCGTCGCTGTCGCTGGGCGAGTACCAGAAGCTGGTCAAGGGCCGCTACGCCGACAAGCTGCCCGGCTCGGAGTACGACGCGGCGGGCATGTCCAGCGGCTACGGCGCCCCGCAGGAGGCGTCGTCCCCGGCGCCGCTGCTCGCCGGCGGTTCGGGCGCGGTGCTCGCGCTCGCGGTCGTCGCCCTCCTCGTCCACCGCCGCCGGCGCGGCGCCACCGGCTGAGGCCGGGCGCGCCGGCGCTAGCCGGCCGAGGACCACAACCCGGACACCAGCGGCCACACCCCGGGCAGCAGCAGCACCCCGGCCACCACGCACACCGGCCACACCACCAGCAGCTCGCCGGACCCACCGGTCCGGAACCGGAGCAGGCGGGGCGGGCGGATCTCGTACCAGGTCTCCCCGCGGATCGGGATCGGCCACAGGAACGGGCAGCCCGACAGGGTCAGGGCGTCGCCCAGGCAGTGCACGACGCAGCCCACGCCGACCGCCCACCCCAGCCAGCCGCCCAGGCCGCCCACCCCGTCGAAGCCCCCGCCGCCGCCGATCCACAGCAGCACCGCCCCGGCGGCCACGAGCAGCAGCCAGTCCCCGAGCGCGGCCACCGCCAGCAGCAGCGCCACGCCGAACACCACCAGCACCGCCCACCGGCCCATCGCGCCGGTCCACCAGTCCACCCACCAGCCGAGCAGCGCGGCGAAGGCGACGGTGTGCGTGGCGTGCCGGTGCTCCCCGGAGACGTCCTCGTCCCGAGGGCCCTTGGTGGCCTGGTAGAGGCCGCGGGACAGGAACTGCACCACGGTCGAGAGCAGGTTGGTGACGGGGGCGACGAGGCGGGAGGCGCGGGAGCCGGCGTGGTCCAGGTCCGGGAGCAGGGCCGAGCCCGCGGTGACGACGGCGACCACGACGGCCTGCGGGAGGGTGTGGGCGCCCAGCGCGGGGGCGAGGGCGAGCCCGGCGCACCAGCCGGTGGCGGCGTGGGTCCTGCCGAGCATCAGGCTCCCCCGGCCGGCGGCCGACCGCTCCCCGGGACCCCACCGGCACCGACCACTCCCACCACTCCCCCTCGGAACGACGCTCCCCCGCCGGCGACCACCGGCCGCCGGCCCACGAACCGCTCGTGGCCGGACAGGACTTCCCCACCGCCGCGGCGTCCACACCGGGAGATCGCCGCGGCGGGCCCGGACCCGCGAGCGGGTCCGGGCGCGCTCGTCACGCCGGTTCGACGGGCAGCCACAGCTCGCAGGTCGCGGTGCTGAAGTCCTCGGCGCGGTCGAGGACCGCGACGATCGAGGGACCCGGCCGCAGGCGCCACGGGTTCGCGGGGAACCACTCGGTCGCGGTCGCGGCCCACGTGTCCTGCAGGGCCTGCGGGTAGGGGCCCGCCGTGCGGAAGACCGCCCACCTGCCGGCCGGCACCTCGATGGCGTCGAGGTCGTCCGGGACCGGCGTGGCCGGGGAGGTCGCGACCCCGTGCAGGTAGGTCAGCTCGCTGCCCTCCGCGCTGTCGGGGTCGAGGTCGTCGCAGACTTGGAGCAGACCTCCCGGTTCGGTGTCGCCGAGCTCCTTGAGCCGGCCGTGCTCCTGCTGCGGTAGCGCGGCGATGTGCTGCCGGATGTGCGGGTTGACGCCCTGGTGGATGAGCGGGACGCGGGCTGCGTGCCCGACGAGCCGGAACGCGGGGCGGTCGGCGATGCGGGTGTCCACGGGGTGGCTCCCTTCGACGGTCAGGCGGAACCTGAGTTGCGGTTGTGCGCGAAGGGGCCCCCCGTTCCGGCGGACCTCGCCGGGCCCAGCGCCGTGGACCGCCCGGAACGCCCGCCCGAACGCCTCGGTCGAGCCGTACCCGTGCCGGACGGCGATGCCCAGCAGGTCGTCCTCGCCCCGGACGACGTCGGCGGCGGCGACGGTCATGCGGCGTCGGCGCACGTACTCCGACAGCGGCATCCCGGCCAGCGACGAGAACATCCGGCGCAGGTGGTACTCGGTCGTGCCGAGCGCACCGGCCAGCCCGCCGACGTCGACCTCCTCGGTCAGGTGCTCCTCGACGACGGCGACGAGCCGGTTGAGTGCCGTGATCACGGGACCTCCTTCGACATCGAGCCTGTCGGAAGGCGCCCCTGCCGCGCCCGACCTCCGCGGTCCGATCCGATCAATTCGACCACGCGCGCCGCCCGGAGGGGCGCTTCGCGGGCTCCTGGTGGCCGGCGGACACCCCCGCCACCGTCGGCGCGGCAGCCCCGGATGGTCCGATCCGGTGCTCGTCCGAAGGAGTGCACGGCGGGATCGTCCTGGTTTCCGGATTGGAGGGGTGCTTTACTACGGAAGGCCCCTCATTCCGGAGGCGACAAATGCCCACTTTCCAGGAGAACAACCTCGGAAGAATTTTCGACGCCCTCGACACGACCGCCGACGGCGTCCTCTCCGCCGACGACGTCACCGCGCACGCCGAGCACGTGGCGTCCCTCGTCGTGCCGGACGCGGAGGCGGAGCGCAGGCCGGACGTCGTAGCGGCCTACCAGGCGTGGTGGCGCCAGATCGAGCGGGACGCGGACACCGACCACGACGGGCGGGTGTCCCGGCAGGACTTCGTCGAAACCACCGCGCGCGGCCTGAGGAACGACCCGGACCTCCTGGAGGAGGCTTACACCCCGGTCGCCCGGACCGTGTTCGAGGTGCTCGACCGCGATCACGACGGGAAGATCGACCAGGCCGGGTACACCGGGTTCTTCGCGGCCCTCGGAATCGGCTCCGAGGTCGCCGGCGCGGCATTCGGGAAGATCGACGCCGACGGCGACGGCCGGATCGAGTACGGTGATTTCCGCGCGGCGATGCAGGACCTGTTCACCACCTCGGACCCCGAGGCGCCCGGAGCCGCCGCGCTCGGCTGAGCGGTGGCGCGCGGCCGCTCAGGCGTCGCGCCACCACCGGTCGTCCTCGACGGGCGGCTCCAACCCGAAGACCTCGCGCAGCGTGGCGCTCAACTCCCCGTCCGCGAGGGTTCGCCTGCGCGTCGTGCCGTCGGCGGTGGTCACGGTGAACTCGCGGTCGGTGAGGGCGTAGCGCGCGTGGTCGTCCGTGCGCTGCACCACGAGCCTGCCGGTGAACACGCTCTTCGGGTGGGTGGACAGGTAGTGGTGGAAGACGGCGTAGTCGGCGGGGGTGCGCGGGTCCTCGGTGAAGTCGTACAGCGGCGCCCACCCGTCGCCCTGCAACGACCTCAGCGTCCACACGTCGGTGCGGTCCAGCCGGAACGTCCAGTCCCCCTGCGCGACCGGCCGACCCGGCGCCAGGCGCAGCGGTTCGAGCAGGCCGCCGCAGCCGAACCCCACGTCCACCAGCCACTCGCCGTCCACCAGGAGCACGGCGTGCAGGCGCGGCACGTCACCGCCGCGGCGCAGCGCGAGGACGCGGGCGGCCAGCCCGGTCACCCGGTGCCCCAACCGGTCCAGGACGGCGGCGAACAGCAGGTTCTGCTCGTAGCAGTACCCGCCGCGCCGCCCGCGCACCATCTTGTCCTGCAACGACCCCACGTCCAGCGGGACCGGTCTGCCGAGGGCGATGTCGGCGTTCTCGAAGGGGAACGCGGCCAGGTGCGCGCGGTGCAGCGCGCGCAGGGTCCCGATGCGCTCCGCGCCGGGGACGAGCCGGTGGCCGACCCGCTCCAGGTACGCGTCGAGGTCGAGCAGGTGGCCGTTCCACATGGCCCCACGATGCCGGCCGGCCTGCACCGGCGACCGGCACGTGTCACCGAATCGGCCGACGGCGGATCGGGGGACCCGGGGCGATGGCTCAAATCGGTTGGGTGCCGGGGCTACGCTGTGATCAGCGTCGACTCGGGGGGAGCCCTGTTGGAGAACGTCACTTTCGCCGGCGCGGGGGCGGTGCTGGCCGGTTCGCTGGCCCTGCCCGAGCGCGGCGCACCGGTGCCGGGTGTGGTCATGGTCGGTGGATCGGGGCCGTCGGACCGGGACAACGACACGCACTTCCCGGTGATCCGGCGGCACCTGGCGGACGCCGGGATCGCCGTGCTGTCCTACGACAAGCGCGGCGTGGGCGGGTCGTCCGGCGACTGGCTCGACGCGACGGTGGACGACCTGGCGTCCGACGCGGCCGCCGCGCTGGACTTCCTGCGTGCGCGGCCGGAGGTGCGGAGCGAGGCCGTCGGGTTGTTCGGGCACAGCGAAGGCGCCTGGGTCGTCCTGCGCACCACCACGCTGCGGGAGGACGTGCCGTGGGTCGTCACCAACGGCGGTCCCGGCACGACACCCGCCGTGCAGGACCGCTACGCGCTGGCCACCGCCCTGCGGCGGACCGGGGGGATCACCGACGACGAGGTCGACGCCGCGCTGGCCGCCTACGACCGCGTCATCGAGGCCGGTCGGCGCGACGCCGACTTCGCCGAGGCGACCCGACTCGCCCACTCCCCGCCGACCGCGTTCACCGAGCACGCGGCCGAGGTGGACGAGCGCCTCTGGGAGTTCCTCAAGCGCAAGCAGGACCACGACCCCATCCCGGACGCGGTGCGCCTGCGCTGCCCGCACCTGGCGATCTTCGGCGCCGACGACGAACTGGTCCCGGTCGCCGACAGCATCCGCCTGTTCACCACCGCCGCCTGCCACCGCCACCGCGACCGCCGGGCGACGTTGACCGTCGAGGTGTTCCCCGGCGCCGACCACCGCGTCCGGGTCGGTGGCGGCGCCCACCTGGCTCCCGGCTACCTCGACGCCCTGACCCGGTGGATCACCGACCGGACCGGCGGCCGGGGCGCCTGAACCCGCTCGCGGGAGGCGAGCACCTCCGGACGACGGCCCACGACCGCCTCCCGCTCGACCGGGGAGGACCGGCCCGGACCACCGGACCGATCACCGGACCGACGCCCCGGGGGCGCGGCACTAGTTCAGGAACGCCAGCACGCGCTCCATCAGCAGCGCGGCGGCGGCCTCGTCGTACGACGACAGGCCCTCGTCGGCGAACAGGTGTCGGTCGCCGGGGTAGAGGAACAGCTCGCCGTCGCCCGCCGCCGCGACCAGGTCGCGGGCCGCGTCGAGGTCCCCGTCGGCCACGAACAGCTCGTCGTCGGCCATCGCGTGGACCTGGACCGGCACGCGCGCGGGCCACGGCCGGCCGAACTCCGACACCGGCACGCACGCGTTGACCAGCAGCGCGCCCGCGGCGCCCGGCTTGGTCTGGGCCAGCATCTGCGCCGGCAGCACGCCGAGGGAGAACCCCGCGTAGACGACGTCGCCGGGCAGCCCCTCGGCCGCCTGGAGGCCGCGCTCGGCGATCACCCGGTACCCGACCTCCTGCGCGTAGTCCAGGCCCGCGCCGAGGTCGACGAACACCCGCCCCTCGTACAGGTCCGGCACGTGCACGGTGTGCCCGGCCGCCGCCAACCGCTCGGCGAAGGCCGCGACACCGGGGGTCAACCCGTGCGCGTGGTGGAACAGCAGCACCTCGGCCACGTCAGGTCCTCTCCGCCACGCGCGCGGGTGGTCGGTTCACCGGGTACGGCGAAGCCGGACCGGGACGACCGCTGGCTGTTCAACGGTCGTCCCGGCCCAGCCTGCCGTGCGGACGGCTTCGGGGGGCACGACCGCACGACGGCGAACGCCGGGTACCCGGTGCGGGCGGGAGTATGCACGCCGTCCCGGGCGGGATCGCCGGCGAGCGGCTCGCGGCGACCACCGGCGGGCCTTCCCGCGCCGGACGCGGCCGGGGATCCCCTTCGGCCGGGGACCCCCTTCAGGGGGGCCGGCACCACCCAGTCGGCGCAGGGCACGACCTCGAACCCCCGGCCGGGGAAGACGGCGTCCATGAAGAAGTCGTGCACCGCCTGGTCGCCGTCGGCGCAGCCGTCCCGCAGCACGGTCACCCGGTAGCCGCGGTCGGCCGCGTCGTAGCACGTCGCGGCGACCATGGCGCTGGTCGCGACCCCGGCGACCGCGAGGTGGTCCACGCCGCGGGCGCGGAGCACGAGGTCGAGGTCCGTGCCGGCGAACGCCCCGGCGCGGCGCTTGAGCACGACGACGTCCTCCTCGGCGACCGGCAGGTCGACCCCGGTACCGGCCGATCCCTCGTGGAAGGCGTCCCCGGCCTCGTAGAACGACCGGAGCAGCGCGCTGCCCGGCGGCACGTCGGCCCCGTTGTCCCGGAAGGCGAAGCGCACGAACACGACCAGGGCGCCGGCCGCGCGGGCGCGCGGGAGCAGGTCGGTGAGCGGCGGCACGACCCGCCCGGCGAACGGGTAGCCGGCCGTGATGCCCCGCTGGACGTCGCCGACGATCAGCGCGGTGGTCATGGGGGCTCCCGTCCGGCCGCTCCCCCGGCGCCCGCGGTGGGCGGGGCGACCGGTCCGGCGGCCAGGTGATCTCGGCGGCGGGCGAAGCCGCCGATCCCGGCCCGGTGGCCCGGGTTCCGCCGCACCGCGGTGATCAACCGGCTTCGGGCGGGAGTCCAGCCGGGTGCGGGCCGGGGGCGTCGGCGGCTACCCGACCACCACCCGGACCTGGATGCCGAGCCGCGGCCGGCCGGGGCCGGTGGTCACCAGCTCCAGCGCGGCCAGGTGCACGCCGGGCCGCAACGACATCGCGTCCACGGTGACCTCCACGGCGCGCGACTGCCCGGCCGGCACGACGACCGGCGCCCCTCCCCCCAGCCACGGCAGCGGCGTGTGCACCGGGGACCTGGTCTGGAGGTAGGAGACCTTCGGCGGCTGGTCGGTGGGACCCGGGTAGGCGTACGGCGGGTTGGAGAACACCCACAGGTTGCCGGCCGGGTCGGCTTCCAGCCCGGCGCCGGTGTACGCGCCCGGCATCGGGTCGGCCATCAGGTCCCGGCTGCCGCACCCCTCGGGGGAGACCCGCGACAGGTACCCGACCCGCCCGTACCCCGCCGAGACCAGGTAGATCCACAACTCACCCCCGGTGGGGTCGGTGGCGACGAAGGCGATCCCGGCGATGCGCGCGCTCTGGTCGTACCGGCTCAGCCCGCACCGCCCGACCACGGCGCCCGCGTCGGCGTGCGACGGCCCCTTGACCTGGGTGATGGTCCTGCCGTCCACCACGAAGAACGTGTCGGTGCCCGGTCGGTGCGCGAGGCCGCCCCCGTCGGCGTGCCAGTCCGCCCCGGTGACCGAGTGCACGACCTCGCCGGTCAGCGGGCGGACGCACTTGATCGTCGGACCGCCGGCGACGTAGCAGAGCAGGCCCTGGTCGCGCAGCACGGCCAGGTCGCCGACCGGCTCGTCGAACCGCCGGGTCCCCAGCAGGACGCCGTCGGGGGTCAGGCGGGACAGCGCCCCGTCGGCCCGGCTGGAGATGTACACGTGCCCGTCCAACTCCGCGATCCCGTACCCCCGCGGCACCCCCGAGGCGACCGGGTTCCACGACCTGAGCACCGCGCCCGGCCTGTCCGGCTGCGGCAGCGTCGTGCCGCCCTCGATCTCGTGCACGGCGTCCCACGTGCCGGGCAGGCCGCCCGTGTTGCGCACCGTGGCCGTCGTGGTCCGCTTCTGCCCGGCCGGGACCTCGATCTCCACGGGCCCCGACCCGACGGCCAGCGCGGGCGCGGCGAGCGGCACGTCCCGGACCACGACGGTGTTGTCCGCGCCCGCGGGCACCTCCACCCGCGTGTCCGGGTAGCCCTCGGCGGTCACGTCGATCACCGCGCCCCGCGTCGACACCTCGAACCGGTAGGCCCCGTCCCAGACCGTGTACATCGCGACCGGTCGGCCGTTCACCACGGTCTTCAGGTCGGCCAGCGGGATCGGTGTGCCGTCGTTGGCGTTGCGGACCACCCCGCGCACCAGCATCGTGCCCGGCACCCGGAACCGGACCGCGGTGGCGTCGGACAGCTTCGGCTGCCGCATGGACCAGGTGAGCGCCGACGACCCGGTGGCGTCCTCGATACCGACCACGGCGTGCGCACCGGCTTCGGCGGGCGTGTCGATCCCCTTGTACTGCAGCACGATCTGCCCGCCCTCGTGCAGGACGACCTCGGCGCTCAACCGGCTGTCGGGTTCGGCCTTGCGCCGGACGTTGTGCCACTCCACCACGAATCGCCGCGCGGGTTCGACACCGTCCACCTTGGTCCGCACGGCCGCCTCGGCGTCGATGACCAGGTCGTCCCAGAACGCGTAGACGGCCCCGTTGGGCTCCGCCGCCGACGGCAGCGGTCCGGGCGCCGGCGCGGGCCCGTCCGGCAGCCGGCCGAAGGCCAGGTAGCCGTCGTCGGTGACCTTCATCGAGGGGTACGCCGTGCCGTGGAACATCATGCTGAAGGGCAGGACGACGAACCGGTCGACGCCGTCGCCGGTCAGGTCCAGGACCTCGTCACCCTCCACATAGGACGATGGTGTCGCGGTGGCGGTGTAGGGGTTCTCGGCCGCCACCGCCTCGGGCGCGGTCACGAGGGCGATGAGCAGGATCAGGACGGCGGACGCTCTGCGCATCGCGCACTCCCAGCCGTGGAGAGGGTACCGACCGCCCCACCGTGGCTGCTCCCGTCCCGTACCACAAGGAAGTTGGTCTGCCCGGCTGGACACCCTGCTGCGCACGGCCACGCGGCGTTCACGCCGATGGCCCTGACCGGACGCCGGCTCACCCCGGGGTCGTCGCAGCGGCACGCAGACCCCGTTGGAGTCCACGGCAACCGGAATACCGGGGAAGCGACGGCGCCCGCGCAGTCGCCCCGGTGGGGAATCCACGCCCCGCTGTGCGGGAGCCCGAACAGCGGGCGGTGGCGCGGTGTGCGGCGGGAGCGCCCCGCTGGTTACGGTCGGCCCGGGAGCGTCACTCCAGCGATGGTCGGGGGTCCGGATGAGTCCGGTGTCGAGGCGGTTGTTCCTGGCCGCGGCGGTCGGCGGGGGGATGCTCGCGGGGCGGGCACCGCCGCGGCCAGTGAGTTCGCGGGACTGCGGGTGCGGTGGCGGGACCTGTTGCTGGGCACGGGCTTCAACCCGACCGTGGAGCCGTTCAGTTCGCGGTTGGCCGGCCTGGGCGCGACCACCACGCGGTTGCGCAAGGACATGCGCATAGCACCGGGGTCGCTGTGGCCGGACGCGGTGTTCACCGCCCCGACGCCGGGTGACGACGCGGAGGCCGTCGTGCGCTCCGGCAGGATCCGCGACAGCTACGAGCGGTTGCGCACCATGGCCTTCGCCTACAACCAGCCCAACACCGGGCACACCCACGACCCGGAACTGCTCAAGTGCACCCTCCGCGGGCTGGAGCACATGAACGCGGAGGTGTACCGCGCGGGCCGGGAGACCTACGGCAACTGGTACCACTGGCGGATCGGCGCCCCGCAGGCGATGCAGGACGCCTGCGTGCTGCTCTACGAGCACGTCCCGGCCGAGAGCCTGGCCCGCTACCTGGCCGCGGTCGACCACTTCGTGCCGGACCGCGAGGTCGAGGACCGCCCCGGCGTGAGCCTGGGCTCCAACCGGGTCAACCACTGCCAGGTGCTGGCGCTGCGCGGGGTGCTCGGCCAGGACGCGGCGAAGGTGGCGCTGGCCAGGGACGCGCTCACCGCGGCGATGGCGCAGGTGACCAGCGGGGACGGCATCCAACCCGACGGGTCGTTCATCCAGCACGACAGGCTGCCCCACGCCGGCGCCTACGGCGTGGACTACCTGACCGGTCTCGGGCTGCTGTTCGCCCTGCTGGCCGGCTCCACCTGGCAGATCACCCACCCCGACCGGGAGGTGGTGCTCGGCTCGGTGCGGCGCACCCGGGCGCCGCTGATCTTCGACGGCCTGGTGTTCGACGCCGTGTCCGGGCGCGCGATCAGCCGCGGGCTGCGGGCGGGGGCGGGACCGGGCGCCACCCAGGAGGACGACCACGCCCGCGGGCACGCCCTGATCGCCGGGATCGCCCTGCCGGCGAAGGGGGCGCCCCCGGCCGAGCGGGACCACTGGCACCGCCTGGTCAAGGGCTGGGTCCAGCGCGACACCCGCCGGCCGGTGCTGACCGACCGCTCGGTCGACTTCGCCGGCCTGACCCGGCTCGCCGCCATCGCCGCCGACCCGGCCGTCACCGCGCTGCCCGAACCGGTCGAGCACCGGCTGTTCCCCCGGACCGACCGGGCCGTGCACCGCGGCCCGGGGTGGGCCGCGGTCGTCAGCACGGCCTCCCGGCGGATCGCGCACTACGAGTACGGCAACGGCGAGAACTTCCGCGGCTGGCACACCGGGGCCGGGATGCTGTGCTGGTGGGGCGACCGCGGCCAGTACTCCGACGGGTTCTGGCCCACCGTCGACCCCTACCTCCTGCCCGGCACCACCGCCTCCACCAAGCCGCTGGCCGACGGCGAGGGCGGCGACTACGCGCTGCCGGTCCCGCCCGCGGACTGGGTGGGCGGGACGACCGACGGCGTCTTCGCCGCCGTCGGGCAGCACCTGCACGGCCTGTCCTCCAGCCTGACCGCCCGCAAGTCCTGGTTCTTCGCCGAGGACGCGGTCGTCTGCCTCGGCGCGGGCGTCCACTGCAAGGACGGCACGACCGTGCGGACCGTGGTCGACAACCGCAACCTCGGTGAGCGGGGCGCGGCCGTGCTCACCGTCGACGGCGTCGCCCAGCCCGCGGGGTTCCCGTGGGCGGCGAGCCTGACCAACCCCCGGTGGGCCCACCTCCACGGCCACGGCGGCTACCTGTTCCTCGACGACACGACCGTGCGCGCCCAGCGCGAGGAGCGCACCGGGCGCTGGCGCGACATCAACGTCAACGGCTCGACCGAACCCGTGACCCGCCGCTACCAGACCCTGTGGTTCGACCACGGCGCCACCCAGGCCAAGGACGCCTACCGCTACGTCCTGCTCCCCGGCGCCACCGCCGAGCGCACCCGCGCCCGCGCGGCCGACCTGGCCGACTGGCTGACCGTCCTGGACAACACCGAGCAGGTCCAGGGCGTCGCCCTGCCGGAGATCGGCGTGACCGCGGTGAACTTCTGGACCGCCGGCGCCACCGCCCCGCTGACCGCCACCGCACCCTGCTCCGTGCTCGCCCGCACCCACCCCGACGGCACCGCCGCCCTCTGCGTCGCCGCGCCCACCCGCGACGTCCGCTCCCTCACCGTCACCTGGCGCCGCCCCGTCGCCGCCGTCCTGTCCGCCCCGCCGACGGTCGTCGCGACCCGCACCGGCCAGGGCCTCTCGGTCGACTTCGGCGACCTGAGCGGCACCGCCGGCGCCACCCAGGTCCTCCGCGTCCGCCTCTGACCCGCGACGCCGTTGCGGACGGTCCCGCGGGACCGTCCGCAACGGCGTGCCGGATCAGGTGGCCAGCGGCACCGTCACCGTGCTGCCGTGCCCCAGCCGCAGCCTGGCCCCGGCCGGTGGGCGCAGGGTGTGGTCGTGGTCGGTGGAGATCACGACCAGCCCGATCCGCCGCCCGGCCGCGAACACGTGCTCCTTGGGCTCCAGCGGGAACCGCAGCTCGTACTCCTGCCCGCGCACCACCTTCGCGCCCGCGCCGGCCGAGTCGCGGTTCTGCGGGTCGATCCACCCCCTGGTCACGACCACGGGCGCGGCCGTGCTGCCCGCCGGGCCGTAGTCGACCAGCAGCGCGGTCACGTTGGCGTCGTCCCGGTTCTCCAGCGCCACCTTCAGCGCGACGGTGGTGACGCCGGACAGGCGGGACGCCGCGGCCAGCGGGGCCGAGCGGAAGACCAGCCGGTTCGGGTCGGCGGTGTCGGGCCGGGCGGCCAGCTGCGCCGCGGTCCGCGTGCGGCCCCTGTCCTCGAACGACTGCGCCACACCGGTTCCCGCCTCCGGGGCGAGCACGCCGGGCGCGGTGGCCGACGTGGCGGTCAGGTGCAGCGCGGTGGGTTTCGCGGCCGGGTCGGGCCAGTCGGCGAGCCTGCGCCAGCCGGTGGTGTGCTCGACCTCGGCGACCGGCTCGCGCAGGACGCCGTTGTCGACGCCCTTGAGCCAGTAGTCGAACCAGCGCAGCAGGGCCGGCCGGTAGTCGGACCGCGCCGGTTCGCCGTGACCGCCGCGGTGGAGCCAGATCCTGCGCGGGACGTCGTTGCGGCGCAGGGCTTCCCACCACTGCGCGTAGTGCGTCCCCTTGACGTTCCAGTCACCGTGGCCGTGCACGACGAAGACGCTCGCCTTCACCTGCCCGGCCAGGCGGACGTAGTTGCGCTCGTCCCAGAAAGCGCTGTAGTCGCCGGAGACCCGGTCCTGCCGCTGGGTGAGCGCGGCGATCTCGTCGGCGCACCCGGCGCGGGTGACGACGGCCTTGGCCAGCACGTCGGCGTCCTCGCCCTGGTACCCGCCGGGCGCGACGACGAGCCCGTTCACGCGGTAGTAGTCGTACCAGTTGGTCGGCGCGGCGACGGGCACGATCGTCTTCAGACCCGCCACACCGGTGGTCGCGACCATGTTCGGCAGCGCGCCGTTGTAGGAGACGCCGGTCATGCCGACGCTGCCGCTGCTCCACGAGGCCGTGACCTCCCGGCCGGAGGCGTCGAACCCGCGGGCGCGGCCGTTGAGCCAGTCCACGACCGCCTTGCCCGCCAACGCCTCCTGCTGGTCGCCGGTCGTCGGGCAGCCCTCGGACGCGCCGGTGCCGATGCTGTGCCCCAGCACGACGGCGTAGCCGCGCGGCACGAAGTAGTCGTCCAGCCAGCCGGGCAGGCTCGGCGACGCCGCGCGCACCGGGCGGCGGCCGGCCGTGACGCCGAACAGGTCCTCCTGCGGCAGGCGGTCGACGTCCACCCGGTGCATGGGGACCGTGTTGAGACCCGTCCGGTACGGGCTGTGCTCGAAGACGACCGGGTAGCGGCCCGCGCCGGCCGGGCGGGAGATGTCCAGGGCGATGCGGTCGGGCCGCCCGTCGCGGTCGCTGTCGACCGCCGACTCCACGTAGACCCGCTGTTCGACGGCCACCGACGGTGGCGGTGCGGCGAGCGCCTCGGGAGCGGCCGTGGCGGCCGTGGCGGCCGTGGCGGCCATCAGGACCGCCGTGCCGACGCCGAGCAGGGAGTTCGGCCGGCGGCGGCGTGCAGGGGGTGGTGCCATCGCGGTTCTCCTTCACAGGGCGCGCGTGCGGCAGGGCACGCGGGTGGGGAGGTGTGGCGGCCCGACCAGTCTGGGGGAAGGCGCCGACGCGAAGGCAGGTCCTGGGGACTGGAACGTTCACGCTCCACCGGCGCGCGCCACGACGGGGCGGCGGGCACGTCCCGCCGGGGCGCCGTTCCCCGCCGAGTCAGCGTGTCGATCGGCCAAGGCTTGCGCGCTGTCGCTGGACGGCTGGCACTCGCGCGCTCTCGGACAGCGGTCGGGGTGGTCGGTGGTGGCGGGCCGGGGCGCCGAGCGCGGTGCGGGCCGGCAGCAGGGCCGGCGGTGCGCCGAGGCAGGCGCGGGGGCCGCGCCCGAAGCCCGGGCGCGGGTCGACCCGGACATGGGCAGGGCACGCGCACACGGGCGACCCTCGACCGCGGGCGGACCACGAACGAGGGCAGACCCTGAAGACCTGTCGTTGTCGGGATCCCTCGTCGGAGCGGCTTGCGACTGGCGCAAGGGCAGCGCGGGCGCGCCCGCGGGACACCGGCGGGTCCTGCCGATCGAGGCCGAACCTGCCGGGCACGCGGTCGATCAGGCTTTCTTCTTCCGCAGGATCATCATGGTCTTCTGGTCGAGGCTCCTCAGCATGGCGTCCCGCGCTTTGCGTTGGACGTAGTCCTTCTGCCCCGGCTTGAGCTTCGTGATCTCGAGTTCGAGGCTGACCAGGATGCCCGCGACCGTCGAGGGGCTCGGGCGTTCGTTGATCTGGATCTGGCAGTTCTGGTGGTCTTTCGACGGATCCTGCCGGTCGAAGCGAACGGATTGGTACCTCTTGACGTTGCTGTGCCCCCGGCCCCAGAGGTCACCATAGTCGATCTTGCTGGTCAAAACCTTGGTGTCATTGATTATCGCTTTCGAGGTGGCCGGGTAGGGTTTGATCTCCCCGCCGGGGACGATCTCCAGTTCGAAGAGGTCGGCTGCGTCCCGGGCAGCAGCGGCGGCCTCGTCGCGCTCGGCCGCCCCTGAGCCTGCCGGTGTGTCCTCGTGATCCATTAGCCGTCCTTTCCGTGAGCTCGTCCGTGAGTGACACGTGTTCGGCGAACCGGTCGGTCCGGAAGGTTTCCGCGGAGAGCGCCGGGGGCGGCATCGGCGGTCCGCCGTCGACACCGGCCCGTCACCGACGGACCCGCCGAGCCGTGCTCGCGGTCAGCCCAGCTCCAGGCTGGCGATCGCGTAGACGTTCCGGGCGCGGTGCGCGGGCGGCGCGCCGCGGTGCACGCGCACCAGCCGGAACCGCTCGGCCAGGCCGCCCGCCGAGAGCAGCGGGGCCGCCGCCTCCTGCACCTCGGGGGAGAACGCCGACACCTCGGCGCCGGGCCGCAGGTGCGCGGTCAGCGCGTCGAACACCTCGGCGGCGATCCTCGGGGTGTCGGCCACCAGCGGGCCGATCCGGTATCCGGTCGGGGCCGGGCGCAGCACGCCGTAGCCGGTGACGCGGCCCCCGGCCCAGTGGGCGCGGGCCACGTGCCCGGGCGCGAACAGCCACCGGCCGAGGAACCCGGGCCGGTGCGCGGGGAAGCACTCGCCGTCGTAGTCGGCCACGGCGCCCAGCTGCTCCGGCCGGACCGGCTCCACGCCGTCGACCTCGCGGCCCGCGCGCGCCAGGCGGCCCGCCCAGTGCACGGTGTGGTGCACCGGGACCATGCCCTCGCGCCGGTAGAAGCCCACCACGCCCGGCATCGCGTCGCCGGAGGCCGCCCGGGACCCCGCGTGCCGGACGGCGACCTCCCACACGCCCTGGCCGTAGCCCCGGCCGCGCAGCCGCGGGTCGACCAGGTAGTGGCCCCACGCCGAGAACTCGTCGGAGTAGTTCACCATCGACACGGCCGAGACCGGGCGACCGCCGACGCGGCCGATGAAGAAGCCGCCCGGGTCGGCGGCGAAGAAGCACTCCGCGTCGTGGAACCCGATGTTCCACCCCTCCTGGTTGCCCCACGCGGTGATCTGCCGCCAGTCGTCCACCGTGGCGGTGTCGACGGTGAAGTCGTCGAGGTCGTGGTGCTGGTTCACGTCCGTCGTGGTCACGAGTGGTCCTCCCGGTTCACGAGCCCTGGGACCGGCCGGAACGCGCGCGGTGTGCGCGACGACGCCCGCTGCCGGATCGCGGGAGTTGCGCGCACCCTGCCGTCGGAGTGCGCCGGGCGCGCGAAATCACCCCCATGCGGAGTTGTCCGGAGGTTTGCGCGCCCGCGATGCCGAGGAATCCCGGAGCGGTTCCGGCCGGGATTCCCCGAGACCGCCGAACGGCCTCGATGCGAGGGTATAGAAAGCTGATTGATTCCGCAAGCGGAAAGCGCGGGAATGGAATTACTACGCCGTCCGAGGGTTTCCGGCGCTTCCGGTCCACCCCTTGGCCGAACGCCTTGTCATCTTCAGTGATGAACAGGATCCGCGCATTCACCCCACCAGGGCCGATACGCTCCTCGATCGGGTGCGACGTCGGAAAATCGGGCCATTCGAGACTGTTGCTCCGGACGAGTGCCACGAAGAATTCGCGGTGCGGACCCGGCGCACCACACCGTGACCGCGCCCGCCTCGACCGGCGTCAACGCGGTGAACGGCGCTCATCCGGCGACCGGCGACGAGCAACCACCGCCACCGCGAATCCGGGCCGACCGGCGCGACCGCGCCCGACGACCGGGGCAGGCGGTGGATCCCCCGCCGGTCAGGCCGGGCGGCGATCACGCGCGTGACGCCGCGCCGGCCCCCTCCCCGCGCCCGGAGGCGTGCTCACGGCAACGGGGTGGCCCGGTAGTACCAGCCGTCCCAGCCGTTGACCCAGTCCGTCTTGTAGGAGCACTGCCCGGCGCCCCCGCCGAGCTCGCGCCACGCGGCAGCGTCCGCCCGGCACTGCTCCACGTCGGCGAAGGGCCCGTTCCAGCAGCAGTCGGGCGCGGCGGTGGCGGTCGGCGTCCCGGACAGGGCGAGCAGCGCGGCGAAACCCGCGGCAACCAGTGTTCGGCGCATACCACCACCTCACCGACGACAGCGCCGGGCGCACTCCCCTGTTCGGTTGACCGCGAACCACGCCCTCTGCGGCCAAGAGGTTCGGGCGCCGCCGCACCTCCGGCGGCCTCTCACCCGTCGCTCTTGACACCGTCCTCGCGCACGACACCGGAGTCCTGCCGGAGGACCTGCGGGGGGCGCTCGTCGACGTACTCGCCGTAGGCGGCCAGCGCGTCCTCCACGGTGGCGTGCACGCTCAGCACGTCGTGCAGGCTGGTGAGGTGGATCGTCCGCATGGCGGGGGTGATGTCGGACGCCACGATCCGCAGCCGGGACTGCGGGACGGCCCGGTCGTGGGCCGCGATGAGGGCCGCCAGCCCCGCCGAGGCCAGCAGGGTGAGCCCCCGGAGGTCCACGACGACCGCGCCCGGCTGCTCCTCCAGGCTCTCGTCGAGCACCTCGCGGAGGGTCGGCGCGGTCAGCGGGTCCAGCTCGCCCTGCACCGCCACCACCACCGCGCCGGGGCGGCGCAGCACCGTGGCGGCGAACGGCGGCGGCGAGCAGGGTTGCGTCGGGACGTGCACGGCGCCTCCCTCCGGTGTAACGCTCGTCCGGCATCCCACGACCGGGGGTCCGGCCGTGCCGTCCCACCATGGTCGGTTCCCGGAGCCCGATGCGCCACTCGGCCCAGCCCCGCGGGCGGGGGCGCTCCCGCGTCGGGAGCAACCGGCCCGACGGCCGATCCCGCCGTCGACCACCGTTTTCCCGGGTGGCGCGCCGACCCGCCGCGCCCGTGGTGTGACGTGGTGGACAGGTCGTGACCACGGGCGCGATCCGCGGTCACGGGATCGGTGGTCCGCGGGGGTGGGGCGCCGCGGGCACACCGGTCACCGGTCGCCGTGAGTGCTCGGGCGCGGGATCGGCGGGCGAGCGCGGTCCGGCGGAACCGGTGGGCGGACCCGACACTGTGTCCGCCCGCTGCCATGACCGTTGACCGCGGACAGGCGGGTGACCGGTGCCGCGGCGTCGTCCGCCGCGGCCGGGAAGGGGATCGTGGTGCGCTTTCCAAGCAGGATCCGGACTTCAGGGGTGACGCGCCTGTGCGGTGTCGTGGTGGCGGGCGCCGTCGTCGCGGCGGGAACGGCGGTCTTCGCGCCGTCGGCGGCGGCGTTCTACGGCGGCTACCACATGGACATCACCGAGAAAGCCCTCAAGGACACCGGCACCTCGACCGCCCGGTGGACGGTCAGGCAGTTCCGGGAGGCCGCGGTCTACCAGGACAGGTACGAATGGCACCGCACCGAGTCCCACTGCGATTCCGCCGACCACGTCCCGCCGCGCTACAACAACGGGGAGACCTACCCGAAGGACAACGCCTGGCGGGTCAAGCTGTTCCACATGTGCGGCATGTACGCCCGGAACAACTTCTACGAGGCCATCATCCGGGCGTGGGAGTTGCAGCAGGACGGGAAACCCGTCAAGACCGACATGTCCCGGGACTGCGAGTTCAACCCGGAGAAGACCGAATCCCGGCCGAAGTGCGCCGTGATCCGCGACGTCGGCCGCGCCCTGCACACCGTCCAGGACTTCTACGCCCACGGCAACTGGGCCGACTTCTCGGTGCCGGGTGAGCCCGTCACCCGGCGCAACCCCTACGGCCTCGGTCGCGGGCCCGACGACCGGTTCACGATGTGGGAGGTCCTGCTCCGGCAGTACTTCGAGCCCTCGGACGTCGAGAAGTGGCTGCCGGAGGAGCTGATCACCGGCTGCCACCCCGACGACTACGTGGACGGCGTGCGGCAGAACTGCAAGGGCCGCGTCAAGCACGACCACGACCTCGCCAAGGACACCGGTGGCAGCAAGCGCGGCAAGGTCGTCGTCGACGGGAAGAGCAACTTCCACCGGGCCTACGAGGGCGCCCAGGCCGAGACCGACCGCCAGGTGCGGGACTTCGTCCAGCGGCTGATCGACACCTACCCCTCCGAGTACATCCCCATCGGGATCGCGCTGTTCCAGGACCACTGACACCCGCTCGCCCGGCGCCGCGCCGGTCGGCCGCGGGCCGCCGTCACGCCCACTCCCAGGAGATGCCGTGCACACCGGGGCGGCTCTTGGCCTGGAACCAGGTGGACCGACGGCGCCGGGTCGATCGGCAGGCGGCGGCGGTTCTCCGTCGGCGCGTGCGCCCTCGCCCGCCGGTACTCGTAGCAGCGCGCGGGCACGGTGACCCGGTCGAAGCAGACCTGCAGCAGGTAGCTGCTGTTGGCGGTGCGCATCAGCCGCTCGTGGTGGCGGGACGGCAGGTCGCTCTCGCCCATGCGCCACTCGTACTCCAGGACCGCGGTCTCGTTCTTGTCCAGCGCCCGGCCCAGGCGGAGGTCCGCGGCGACGTAGCCCGCCTCGGCGTCCGCGCGCAGTTCGGCCACCGCGCCGCCGCGCACCACCAGGTCGTGCGGCATCACGTCGCCCTCGTCCACCCCGTGCACCACGAGCAGCCGGTCGCAGCCGTTGTTCACCGCCCGCAGCACCTGCCTGATCGTGATCGCGCGCAGCGACCGGCGGGCGTCGACCAGGCACTGCTCCGCGGTCGACAGGACGGCCACGTCGGGGTTGGGGTTGACGAACCCCTCGCCCAGGACCCCCTGGACCGGCGAGTCCTCGCCGTAGAGGGCGCCGAAGCTCAGGCCGCCGTCGCCGAGCCACCGGCCGCGGGGCCGGCGGGGTTCGAGGAAGTCGAACAGGGTGCCCCCGGGCAGTTCGAGGATCGCCTCCAGCTCGCGCAGCGCGCGCAGCGAGTTCGGCCGTTCGGGGCGGCTGCGGCCCTGCTGCCAGTAGCTCAGCGTGGCCAGGCTGATCTCCACGCCCCGGTCGGCGAGCCGCGCGCGGATGCGGTCGAGGGTGAGGTCACGCCGGGCGATCGCGGCCCGCAGGGCGTCGGCGAACTTCTCCTGGCTGAGCACCTGCTCGGGGCCGGGTCGTTGCTGAGGAGCTGCCACGAGCAACCATTATCGTCCGAAGTGGTGAACACCGATACCTCCTTTCGGAGGTATCGGTGTTCATGTCGTCACTCAGAGGTCATCCCACGTTCAGGGTCAGCCCGTAGCGGGACAGGGTGTCGCCGAGCGGCTGGAAGTACGAGGACTTCCCGCCCTGCGCGCCTCCGTTGAAGGTGCACTGCTGGCCGGTGGGCCCGCCGGAGGTCATGCCCTGGGCCTGGTTGCCCGAGATGTAGGCGCCGCCGCTGTCGCCGCCCATGGTGCAGACGGACGACTTGCCGAGACCGCGAACCACGGTCGAGGGACCGCCGTTCGGGTCGACGTAGGTGACGGTCTGGTTGTAACCGGTGATGGAACCGCAGGTCCAGCCGCTCGTGGCGCCGGACTTGCACAGCGACGCGCCGACCGCGCCGCGCGAGCCGCCCTTGACGGTGATCAGGCCGGCCGCGCCCCAGGTGCCCACCTTGGTGGTGATGGAGTTCCCGGAGTCGATCCTCGCCACGCCCATGTCGACGCTGTCGCGCCCCAGCGCGTAGCGGGTGGCGGCGCCCTTGGCGAAGCGGGCGCCGTCGTAGTGCAGCGTGGGCAGGCCCGTGACGCAGTGCCCGGCGGTGACCAGGTACTGCGCGCCGGAGCCGGACCGCGCGCCGAACCCGACCGAGCAGTAGCCCGAGCCGCCGTTGATCGTCATCTTGCTGCCCGGGTAGATCGCCGCCTGGGTGCTCAGCGGCTGCGCGACCCGCTCGACGCGGACCGCGGGGCCGTGCTTGGCGGCCTCGGCGAGGAACGACCGCGCGGGCGCCGCGGTCGGGTCGGTGACCTGGATCGTGACCACGTCGGACGCCACGTCGACGCCCCACGAGGCGACCCCGGCGGGCGCCTGCCGGGTGGCGAGCCGGTCGAGGTCGGCCTGCACGTCGTTCAGCGCCTTCTCACCGCGGGCGGGCGTGCGGGCCGCCAGCCCCGCCGAGCGGGCCTTCGCCGCGCCCGCCCGGTCGGCGTTCACGGTCAGCGCGCCGGACTGGTCGAAGAACGCGCCGTCGACGCGCACACCGCTGCCCACCAGGTCGGAGAGCTTGCGCTGCTGGGCGGCCTCGCTGTCGAGCCGCTGCACGGCGGCGGTGTCGCTGACGCCCAGGGTGCGGGCCAGCGCGGCGACCATCTCGGGCTGGTAGTCGGAGCCGGCGGCCGACGCCGTCGCACCGCCGGCCAGCAGGGACAGCGGGACCAGGCAGGAAATGGCCGCGGCGCCGAGCACACGGTTTCGGAACACGGTGACAACCTTTCGCAACCGGGGCGGGCCACGGCAAGGGGGATTGGGCACGCGAAAAGAATCGCCTGCCAGCAATCGATGACCCGTCCCCGGCCGACGGGATTCCTCCCGCCGTGCCGACAACTCTGCCCCGCGCAGGTCGACCGGGGCAACGACGCGCGTTTCACAGGCGGATTGCCCCGACCTTGAAAACGAAATACCCCGACCGGTCCGGGCCCCGGCCGGGGCGCCGGAGGGAACGGCCGGCCGGGTGCGCGGTGCGGGAACCCGCCGGGCGGGGTCCCGAGTCGCCGGCGCCGCCCTCCCCCGCGACCAGCCGGGTCCTCCGGGGCCGCGTTCCAACACCGCCATCCGTCGAACCCGAAGTCAAGGCATTTTTGCGGACAACGCCGCACCGAATTCCCGATACGGTCGCAGAACCGCGACAACGTTCCCGGAACAACGAGGTCCACTCTCCGCGGACGCCGCAAAGTGACGTCCCGCCGGGGTGGCCTGACCGCATGTCCACCTCCCCCATCGGCTGAAGAGCGCCAGGAGCCCTTGATGACCCTCGAGCACGAGGGCAACCCGCCCCGACCCCTGGCGGGCGCGGCACGCGAAGCGACGTTCAACACCATTTCCGGTGGCACGTTCCGCGATGTCGTGCAATCCCACTCGATCGACTCGCTCGTGATGGGCGATTCCGTCGAGGCGTTGCGGACCAGTCGTTTCCTGACCTGTTACGCCGCGACGAAGAACCTGCTGAGCGACCTGTACGACACGCGCAAGCACTTCGGGCTCGCGCGGGATGCCGTTCGAGCAGGTGCAGCAGTTCTTCGGGTCGACCTACGCGGAAGCCCTGGACCGCTTCCAGACCAAGGAAACCGAGTTCGAGGTGGCCGTGTACACCCTCGAACCCCTCTGCGACGCACCGACGCGCCAGGTGCTGGAGGAGGTCCAGGAAGCAGCGGAGGAGATGTCCCGGGCGACCGTGCACGTGCTGGTCGAGGTCGTCCGGGGAGGGCTGGGGCCGGGGATCCCGGGCGAGCTCTGCGCGCAGCTCCGAGCCGCCCACCTGAAGTACCCGGACCTGAGCACCCACCGGACGGCGCTGCTCGCCCTCCTGGAACGCCTGCGCGTGCTGCCGGCGCTGGAGGAGCGGCCGTCGGGGGCGCCCGCACGTCGGCCTGAACGCCCGGCAGGACGTCGAGGTCGCCCTCGCCCCCCACCGAGTGGTCCGGCGGGGTCAGGGGGCGGCCAGGCGGGTGCGGACGGTGGCGGCCACGGCGGGGGCCCCGGTCCAGGTGAGGGTGGGGGTGGCGGAGTGGTCGGGGACCTCGACGCAGAGGGTGTGGAGGAGGTGGGGGTCCAGGGCGCGCAGGGTGCGCAGGACCTCGCCCGCCACGGTCAGGCCCAGGCGGTGGTGGGTCGGCGAGGTCACCATGCGCTCCACGCGCCCGCTGCGGCAGCGGACGGCCTCGGGCTCGTCGCCGCGGTGGTGGGCCAGCTCGCGGCTCCACGACGTGCCGAGCAGGAGGTCGCCGGCGTTCCAGAGGCGGCCGTCGGTGCGCGGGGCGGACAGCTCGCGGCGGGCCTCGGCGCGGAGGTGCCACGCCACGACGATGCGGCTGCGGAACGAGGTCCCGGGGGTGGCGGCGAAGCCGCCGAGGAGGGAGAGGGCGTCGGTCGCCGTCGGCGACAGGGGTCGCCTGGACCGCACGGGGAGCAGGAGGACCACCACGTCGGCCCCGGTGTCCAGGTCCCCGGGGTCGATGACCTCGGTGGGCAGGCCGGTGGGCAGCAGGGCGGCGCGCAGCGCCGGGGCGACGTCGTGCGGGGTGCCGTCGACGATCACCACGCCGGTGCGGACCACCGGTTCCCGCGGGGGCGGCGGCGGGATGAGGGGCGCGGGGCGCCTGCGGCGGCGGAGGAACCGGATCACGACGGCCCATTCAGCAGGAACAGCTCGACCAGCGTCTCGCCGCCCAGGCCGTCGTTGCCGCTGCCGATGTAGGCGCGGATGTCGTTGCGGGTCCGCAGCTGCGGGATGTCCACGGCCTCGATGAGGCCCTTGAGGCGCCCCGACACCCGCGCGCCGTCGGACAGGTCGCCGGTCGGCGAGATGCCGAACAGCAGCACCAGGCCCACCTTGCCGTCCGGGCCGATGCGCTCGGTCATCAGCGCGCTGAACCGCTGCGCCGCCTCGGCGTCCGGCACGACGGGCATGACGAACTTGACCGTGGTCAGCGACAGGCCCTCGGTCGGGGACGGGCCGCCCGGGGTGGTCGGGGGCGGGGCCGCGGTCGTCGGGGCCGCGGCCGGTCGGACCGGCGGGGCCTCGGAGCCGGCCACGACCACCACGAGCAGCAGCGCCAGCTCCGCGAACAGCCAACCCGCCGCGCCCAGCGGACCCGCCTCGACGACGCGCCGCCGCCTGCGCATCAGAGCACCGCCCCGTTGCCGCCGTGGCGCTCCTCGGCGTCGCGCAGGCCGTCGGAGACCATCGCCAGCCAGTTGACCCCGTCCACGGTCGCCCGCAGCTGCGTCACGGTCTCCTGCAGCAGCGACGCCGTGTCGCCGAGCCTGCCCGCCGCCGCCGACACCACCTCCGCCACGTCGGCGAACGGCTGCTGCGCCTGCGCCAGCGCCTGCCGGTGGCCGTCGTGCCGGTCGGCGACCTCGCGGGCCTCGGCCAGCCCGCCCTCGGCGCGCAGCAGGACCTCCGCCGAGCGGTCGACGGCGGTCCTGGCGGACTCGGCGGCGTCGGTCACGTCCGAGACCACGGACGCGAGCGGGTCGAGCTGGGTGGTGATCACCTGCGCGGTGCGGTCGAGCCGGGCGCGCACCTCGTCCAGCTTCCCGGACTGCTCGCCCAGGTCGGGCAGCGCCGCGACCATGCGCTCCACCGCGGACACCAGCCGGTCGACGACGGCGGTGGAGTCGGCCAGCTTCGCGGTCGCGGTGGTGAACAGCCGGGCGGACGCGGCCAGCTCGACCGCGGCCTGCCGGGCGTGCTCCTCGACCCGCACCGGGCCGAGCCGGGCGCGCAGCACGGTCAGCGGCCGGAGCAGGTCCACCTCCAGCCGGTGCGCGATCCGGTCGACCTCGTCGGCGACGGACTGCGCCCGCGCGGGCTTGCGGTAGCGGACCATGATGATCAGCACCGTCACCACGATCGCCAGGGACAGCCCGAACGGGCCGCGCAGCAGCGGCTGGGACATCCAGTCGGCGAAGAACGACGGCCGCTGGGCGACCGGCGTGGCCCGGTGGTCCTGCAGGAAGTTCCACTCCGCGTAGGCCAGCGCGCCCCACGTCAGCACGACCGGCCACAGCGGCAGCGTGCTGCCCGCCCGGTCGACCGGGTGGTCGCAGATGCCCCGCAGGTAGCCGGGTTCGCGCAGCCGCCACAGGTCGGAGTCGCGGTCGACCGCGGTCGAGCCGCCCTCCAGCTGGCGGGCCTGCTGCACGCCCTCGCGCAGCACGGCGTCGAGCTGCGCGAGGTGCGCCGGTCGGGTCGCGGGCGCCGAGCCGGTGATCCGGTCGAGGTCGGCCAGGGCCTTGTCCACCAGTCGGCCCACCTGGTCGGCGGCGGACTCCGGCACGGGCGCGGACGGGGCGGTGGTCATCGGGACTCCGGTGGTCATCGGTGCATCATGTAGTCGACGACGAGGAACAGGCCGACCAGCAGGGCGATCACGAGCAGCACGCCGACCAGCCGGCCGATCAGCGGCCAGTGCGCGGACAGGCCGGGCAGGACCGCGCGGCGGACCGGCCGGGCGCCGGGCGACCGCCAGGGCCTCTTGCCGTCGGCGCCCGGCCCGCCCGCGGTGGACGTGCCGGCGGATCGCTCGGCGGGCTTGGCGAACCGGTCGTCGTCCCGGGCGGCCGAGGGCGGTGCGGCCTGGTGCGAAGCCGCCGAGTGCGAAACAGCCGAGTGCGAGGCCGCGGTGGACGGGGCGGTCGAGGGCCAGCTCGTCGCCGGGGCGGCGGGCTGGTGCGAGCCGACGACGCCCTGGTGCTGCCCCACGGCCGACTGGGCGCCCTGGTGCTGCCCTTGAGCGTGCGCGGGGTGACCCGGGCCGGGCGACCGACCGTCCACAGAGGACTTGACCGCTAACGCGCCGCCCTCCTGCTTCTTGCGCCGGAAGAACCCCCGCGACTTGCGCGGCTTCTCCCCCACCGCGGCGGCGGTCGGCGCGGGCGCGGCGCCGGCGGGCGTCGAGGACCAGGCGGCCCGGACCGCCGGAGCCGGTGCGGCCCGGGAGCCGTCCGACCACGACGGCGCGGACCTGGCCGACCGCCGCCCGGGCGCCTCCTCCAGCGCCGCCGCCGCCTGCGTCAGCACCCAGTAAGCCTCCGACGAGGGGTCGTTCCGGTTGGCCGCCGCGCGCAGCCCCAGCACCAGCAGCGGCGGCGGTGGCGGCAGGCCCTCCCGCCGGAAGGAGCCCAGCGCCGCGGACAGCACGGCCGGCTTGCGCGACCGGTCGGCCAGCGCGTGCACCTCGGCCAGCCACTCCTCCGCCCACCGGTGCCCGCCGCCCGGCAGCCCCCGGTCCAGCGCGTGGTCCAGCACGGCCGCGATCCGGGCCCGGTCGTCGAACAACCCGATCAGCTCCGCCACGACCGCCGGCGGCGCCGTCGCGTGCTGGTCCACGACCCGCTTCGCCTCGCCCACCGGGTCCACCGCGCCGAGCAGGAACCGCCGGCCGGTCGCGCTCAGCTGCCCGGTCCGCCCCAGCTCCTCGGCGATCAGCCGGGTCGGCACCTCGTAGATGCCCAGCGACGGGTCGCCGGGCGGCACGCCCAGCGACGTCAACCACCCCTCGTGCGCCAGGTACGCGTCCGCCCCGTGCAGCGGCCGGCCCGGCGCGATCAGGTAGTCGCGCACGAAGTCCACCAGCTGCCCGTGGGTGAACCGCCCCTTCAGCAGCGGCACCAGCTTCTCCGCCCACCCCGGCACCACGCTCGCCGCGGGCGGGAACAGCGCCGGGTTCGCGCCCGGCGCGGCCTGGACGTGCTCGTCCAGCAGCGCGTCGAACACGGCGTGCTCGTGCGCGGCCGGCAGCGGGTCGACCAGGTGCCGCACCGCCTGGAGCGGGTTGTGCGCGACCCACTCGCCGAGCAGTTCGAGCCCGCGCCCGAGGAGCAGCCGCTGGTCGTGCAGCGCGAGCATCCCGCCCACGTCGGGCAGCTCGAAGTCCAGCTCGGTGCGCACCACGGCCGCGGTCAGCGCGTCGAGGTCGGGCAGCTCCGCCAGGTGGTCGGGCAGCCGCTCGCCCAGCGCGCCCCGGTGCGCGAGCCAGTCCACGACCTGCTCGGCGCGGGCGTGCGCCACGGGCGCGCCCCGCTCGGCCGGGCGCTTGAGCCACGACCGCAGCCCCTCGTTCCCGCCCGGCAGCGCGTCCGGCCAGTGGCCGGTCACGATCGGGCGGTTGTCCTGGGTGGGCCGCCGCACCAGGCAGGTCGACCACACGCGCTCGCGCGCCACGGCCGCCGGCACCACCGACAGCAGCGCGCCGACGGTCGCCGCCACGTCCAGCGGCTCGCCGTCCAGCACGACCTTCGCCTCGCCCGCGAACAGCCCGGCGAGCCCGGCCCGCACCCGGTCGGCCTCGCGCGGCCGGCGCCAGTGCCCGGTCCCCGGGCCGGCCCCGGGGTGCGCCAGCCGGCCGTCCGGGCGGACCAGCCCCACCGCGTCGTGCCACAGGTCGCCGGGGTGCGCGGTCACCGGCGCGAACAGGAACTGGCACATGCCCGCCTGGCCGAACGCCCCGCCGCGGCCCTGCACGGCGAAGCACCAGTGCCGCTCGGCCTCCACGTCGACCACCCGCAGGCTCCACAGCGGGTGGCGGTGGCCGTCGTCGTCGGGCTCGGGCGGCTGCGGCACGTTGTTCTGCACCAGCCGGGTCGCGGCGGCGGTGAACGGGGCGGGCGGCTCCGGCCGCCCCTCGGCGACGTACGGGACGAACCCGCCGCCCTCCAGGTCGCCGTACTCGACAAGGACGTAGTCGCTCATGGCCGCAGCCTCCCCAGCACGCACAGCAGGAGTTGGGACAGCGCAGCGGACCGCGCGGTCAGGTCGGTGAAGTGCCCCTTGCCCAGCGGCTGGAACAGCACCGCGTCCTCGGTCGGCGCGACCGGCACGGCGCCCAGCGGCGAGCACAGGAAGAACCGCAGCTCGCGCCACTCCTGGTCGAGCATCTGCTGGATCTGCTCGCCGAAGCCGAGCCCGTAGGCGATGCCGCAGGTCAGCGCGGACATCACCAGGTCGCGCGTGCGCAGCACCCGGGCCTGCCCGACGACGAGCGACTCGGTGAGGTGCCGGTCCAGCGACGGCACCGGGATCTGGCCCGGCGGGAACATCGCCGACGGCTGCCCGGCCTCGATCTTGACGGTGTCCCGGTGGCCCAGGTGCACCAGGTTCCACAGCGCGCGGGGGTTGTCGTAGTGCTTGACCAGCGACTCGGCCAGCTGGAGCGCGGCCTGCGTGCGCACGGTGTGGTCGTACCGGTTCTGCACGACCCGGTCGACCACCGCCTGCGCGCCCGCGTCGACCACGAGCCGCGCGGCCGAGCTGCGCCGGGCCACCTCGATCAGGTAGCGGGCGACGCCCTTGACCACCTCGCCCGGCCCGTCGCCGGAGTACTCGTCGGCGTCCGGGTCGCGGCCCAGGTCCAGCAGCGACGCGCCGTTGTCCAGCGCGAGCCGGACCAGGTCGGCCTTCGTCACGCACACCAGCACCTGCTGCGTGCCGCCGAGGTCCACGGCCAGCGTGCCGGACAGCTCGGCCAGCTGCCTGGCCAGCCGGTCCTGCACGGTGTTGCGCTTGCGCCGCACCCGGTCGTGGTCGGTGTGCACGTCGGTGGCCGGGCGCATGCTGCCGAGCATCACCCGGCGCGCCTCGTCGCCGGGCAGCAGCCCGGCGAACTCGTTGGTGACCACCGGGTCGACCACCCACATCAGCGTGCCGTAGTTGCGCAGCAGCCGCTGGCGGTCGTCGGCGAGCATGGTGCGCTGGTCGAACAGCTCGCCGGGCAGGTCGGCCACGGCGGTGAGCACGCGCTCGTCGCCGATCTGGTAGCGGCGCACGATCGGCTGGCGGATCCGCTTGCCCCACTCGTTGCCCGCCGCGTGCGCCTCCTGGATCTCGTCGATCTTGTCCACCAGGTCGGCGGACACCGTGTCGTTGAGGAAGGTCACCGGCATCATCTCGCCCAGCTGCGTGGCGTTCATCGGCCGGCCCTCCTCCTCGGTGCGGGCGTAGTGGCCGACGAGCACGTTGAGCGGGTGCTCCTCCAGCACGTCCGAGGTCTGCGGGTGGATCTGCGTCGCGCCCGCGGTCCAGTCGACCGCGTCCAGGCCGGTCGGGGTGAGCTGCTGGCTGAGCGTGCGCAGCACCAGGTAGCTCTTGCCCGCGGCGGTGCCGCCGATCGCGGCGGCCACGTCGAACCGGTTCACCGTCCACTCGTGGTCGTAGCGGGCGCCGGTGGTGCGGATGTGGTCGAGGAACACGTGGCCGTCGCCGCAGATCCGGTAGGTCCAGCGGATCCGGCGCTCCTGGAACTCGGCGGAGGCCCAGGAGCGGTCGACGCCGAACAGCCCGACGCGCCACTGCATGTCGCCGGGCTGGCTGCCGTGCACCTGCAGCCACAGGCTGGGCGGGCGCGGGTAGCCCTCCTCGTCCAGCGCGGGGGGCACGCCGAGGTCGGCGTAGCAGGCGGGGCACCGGCGCAGCCGGTCGAGGTTCTTGGCCATGGGGGCTCCGTTCCGCGCGGCGGGCGCCGATCGGGGTGGGTGGGGCTGCGGGGGATCGGGCGGAGGGATCGGGCGGGGGTCAGGCGGCGAGGTAGGCGACGAGGACGGCGAGCACCAGGGCGGAGGCCAGCAGCCACAGCGCGCACTGCCGCCGGGCCAGGTCGCGGCCGAGCGCGGCGGCCTCCTGGAGGTAGCCGTGCAGCTTCGCCTCGACCTCCAGGGCCGCGGGCTCGGGCAGCCCGCCCTGCGCCCAGTCGACGACGCGGTGGTCGATCCCGTCCTCGTGGCGCTTGCCCAGCGGCAGCTCGCGGACCGCCGCGGTCAGCGCACCGGGCCCGGTCCGCAGGTACCTGTCGATCATCCCGTCCCCCCCGCCACGGTCGCGACGAGCAGCAGCACCGAGACCAGGAAGGCGATCCGGCCCGCCCACAACCAGTTCCGGTACTCCCGCCGCGCGACCACCAGCTGCGCCGCGCGCGTGCGCGCCACCAGCTCCTCGCGCCACTCCGCCCACGCCAGGGCCCGCAGGTCCGCCCGCAGCGCGGTCACCTCGCGCCCGTAGCGCCCGGCCGCGACGCGGTCCGGGTCCGCGACGCGCTCGCGCTCCTGCGGGCTCCACAGCGTCGACAGCCGCTCCAGCCACGCCTTCGCCGACCACCCGTCGTCCAGCAGCGCGCCCGGCCGGAACGGCCCGACCAGCTCCGCCACGAACCGGGACCACTCCGGGTCCCAGGCGCTCGCCAGGGTGTCCTCCACGATCGCCACCGAGTCGACCGGCCGCCGGCCGTCCGCGCCGCCGCGCAGCAGCGCGTCGACCTTGTCGACGCCGATCAGCGCGGTCAGCACCACCAGCACGAACCCGAACCGGTCGTGCTCGCGCACGTCGATCGAGTCCCGGCCGGGCGCGCGCACCCGGCGGGCCGCCCGGATCACCTCCGCCGAGGCGTACTCGGGGGTGAACCGCAGCTCCGCCACCGGGCCGCCGGACCGGGTGATCGCGTCGCCGTCGACCAGCACGTACCCGCTGCGGCCCTGCGCGTCGAGGTGGTGGCACACGTTCTGCGGCTTGATGTCGCAGTGCGCGACGCCCAGGAAGTGCAGCCGGTCCACCCCCGCCGCCAGCGGAGCCAGCGCGTCGAGCTGACCGCCGCTGGGCGCCTTGCCCAGCTGCTCGTAGCCGGCCCAGCCGACCGGCTCCAGCAACGGGCTCGCCACGATCACGAAGCAGTCCGGCTGCGGCTGGTCGGGCACGCCGAACCACGCCGAGAGCCGGTGCTCGGCCGCGCCGCGCAGCGCCGCCGGGTCGGCCCGGGTGGTGAGCACCTCGGGCGGCGGGGTCGCCGCGACGAGCTGGATCGGCGCGACCGCCCACGCCCGCTCCCCCGGCCGGCCCGCGACCGCGTTCGCCTGCCGCACCAGGCCGGCCTGCGTCGCCAGGTGCCGGCGCAGGTAGGCGGCGTGCTGCGGCGTCGCGCAGCGGTAGATCTTCACGTGCGAGCGCTCGGCGGAGCCGACGTGCGTCGCGGTCGTGTGCAGGACCTGCACGTGCACGTCGCGCACCCGCACGTCCGCGCGGCCGGTGGGCAGCGGGAACCGGCGCAGGCCCGCCTTCGCGCCCGGCCGGGGCGGCGCGACCAGCAGACCGCCGGGGTTCGCCGGGTCGGCCGACTCGGTGGGGTGCGGCGCGCCGTCCAGCACGTCCGCGCCCGCGCCCGCGCTCGGGACCTCGTCGGTCCAGTCGACCAGCTCGTAGGCCAGCGCGCGGCTGCCGGCGCCGGTGCGGCTGTCGAACAGGACCTCGCCGTGCTCGGCCACCGCGACGCCGGCGCCGTCCAGCGGCACGCCGTTGACCGACACCGCGTAGTCCGGCCGTTCCGCGGCCCGCCGCGCCCGCAGCACGCCGTCGGCGTACGACAGGTCGACCAGGTGGCCGTGCGGCACGTCCGACAGCGTCTCGGGCAGCAGCAGGCCCAGGCCGTCGTACCCGGCGTGCGGGCGCAGCAGCGGCAGCCAGTCGTGGCCGGGCTCCAGCAGGAAGTGGAACTCGATGCCGTCGAAGCCCAGCACCAGCAGCCGGGGCTCACCGCCGGCCCGCGGCGGCCGGTCCTGCCCGTCTTCGACGACGGCGGTCGGCGGCGCGGGCAGGACCACCTCGACGTCGCACGGGTCGGCCGCGTCGGCCGCCGTGTCGAACTCCACCCGCACCCGGCCGTCGCCGTCGCCGAACGTCGACCGCACCTCCCGCACCCCGGCCCGGATGTCGGCCTGCGCGCCGCCGGGCAGCGACAGCGCGGTCCGCACCAGCACCTGCGGCACCTGCTCGTCGGTCAGCCCGCCGCCCAGGCCGGACAGCACCTCGTGCACCCTGGTGATCGCGGCGCGGCGGACGTCCTGCGCCCGCTGCTCCTCGCTCATCCCCGAACCTCCACAACCTCGTCGATCACCTGCTGGGCCAACCACTGCGCGCGGCGGGAGCCGGCGCCCTCGTCCCTGGTCTCCACCGCGACCGCGAACGTGACGGGGCCGGCGGCCGTGCGCAGCGCGCCGACGACCCACGCGACCTGCTTCGCGAACCGGCCGTCCGGGGGCGTCTCCTCCTCGCCGTGGATCTCGTGGGTACCGGTCTTGACGCGCAGCGCCCGGTTCGGTTGCGCCTCCAGCCGGTGCGCGGTGCCGTTGTCGTCCTCCGCCACGCCGCTGAGCGCGTCGTCCAGCTCGCGCGCCTGCGCGGGCGTGAGCACCTGCCGCTGCTCACCGGCGTAGGCGCGGCGGTCGCGCCCCAGCGGGTCGCAGGTCTCGACCACGATCGTGGGCTGCACCACCCTGCCCCCGTTCGCGACGGCGGTCATCGCGGTGGCCAGCGCCAGCGGCGTGCCCTCGACCCGGCCGCCGCCCAGCGTGTTGTTGCCCAGGCTGTCCATGCCCTCGACGTCGACCGCGGGCGGCACGTGGGAGGCGACGCCGGCGGGCGGCCCGGCGAGCCACGCGTCGTCCGGGCCCCGCGCGGTCGGGTCGGTGAACCCCAGCTCGATCGCGGTGTCCCGGATCGCCGGCCAGCCCAGCTCCAGCGCGGCGGCGACGAACGCGGTGTTGCACGACACGGTCAGCGCCTGCTTGAGGGTGATCGCGCCGTCGACCGTGCCGGCGCAGGGCGCACCGCGTTCGTGGTTCTCGATCGGCTTGCCGTGCGGGGGCGTGATCCGCGCGGGTGAGGGCAGCAGCGACCGCGCGGTGCGGCCGGGCTGCTTGAGGAACGCCGCCGCGACCACGACCTTGAACGTCGAGCCGAGCCCGTACCGGCGCTCCAGGGCGCGGTTCTCGTCCAGCGACGGCAGCACCTCGTCCGGCGTGCCCGGCGCGTACCGCTCGCGCTCGGCGAGCGCGGCCGGGTTCGGCGCCGCCGGCCGCGGGTCCAGCGACCAGCGCCAGCACCGCTCGTCCCAGTCCGTGCTCTCGCAGCCCTGCCCGGACTCGTCGACCACGCCGTTCTCGATCGTGCCGTAGTGGGGGTGGTTGGCGGTGAAGTCCTCGCTGCCGCCCTGCTCGGCCTCGGGCTGCCCGGGCCAGTCCAGCGCGCTGGGCGCGCTGGACGCGGCGAGCACGTGCCCGGTGCCGGCGTCCATGACCACGAGGCCGCCCGCGAGCGGACCGCCGCCCTCGGCGTCGGAGCGCAGCGCGCCCGTCATCGCCCGCTGCAGCCGCGGCACGACCGTGAGGTCGAGGTAGCCGGGCTCCGGGCCGTCCACCGACGGCAGCACGCGCTCGCGCAGCGACGTGCCCGAGCCGCCGTCGATCAGCCCGTCGAGGCTGGTGTTGAGCGTGCCGCCGTGGCCGTCGAGGCGGATCAGCCCGGCGAGGTCGGACAGGGACAGCGGCGGCGTGCCGTCGGCGACCCACTCCTGGCGGGCGCGGTCGCGGGTGTAGAGGACCTGACCGCCCGCGCGCAGCTCGACCGAGGTGCGGCGGTTGGCCGTCCGGTCGGTCGAGCACCGCTCGGGGTCGACCCGGGCCTCCTGGGTGAGGCAGAAGCGGCGGGATTCGGGCAGCCGGCCGTAGGGCGCGATCGTGATCGTCGTGGCGAACAGCGCGGCCACCACGGCCACCGCGCCGAACGCCAGCGGGACGACGCGGCGCGTGCGCGGGAACCGCACGCCGGTCAGCGCGGGCGCGCGGTCGGCCCGGGCGCGCGCGGCGGCCGGGGGCACCGGCGCGAGCGGCCGGTCCGCCCGGTAGAGCAGCCACACCGCGATCAGCACGGCCCCCGCCAGCGCGAGCGTGGACTGGCCGCCCCGGGACAGCAGCGGCGCGGTGATGCCGGAGTGCGGCAGGACGTTGAGCGTGGCGAGGAAGACGAACAGGTGCTGGCCCAGCAGCGTCCCGGCCACGCCGACGGCGAACAGCCGGGCCGCCCGCGCCTGCCGCTCGGCCGCGCCGCCGAGGTGCTCGGCGCGCGCCTCGCGGAAGCGCTCCAGGTGCGCGCGGATCCGCGCCAGCGCCGCCGCCAGCAGCGCGAGCAGCAGCGTGACCAGCACGACCGCCAGCCCGCCGAGCTTGTTCCACAGCACCGCGAGCACGAAGTCCGTGCTGCCGGCGGGCACGTGGCCGACCCGGGTGTCGGCCAGGCCCCGGCCCCAGGCGCCGCCGTCCGCGATCGCCGCCATCGACTGCGCCACCTGCGACCGCTTGCCCGCCGCGTCCGCGTCCAGCGACTTCAGGCAGGCCACCCAGCCGGGCGGGACGTCCTGCGGCGGCCGGACGCCCTCCGGCGGCGCGGTGCACCCGCTGGACCAGTTGAACGACCACGGGTCGCGCCAGGCGTCCTGGCGGGTCCGCACGTAGTCCAGCTGCAGCACGCCGAGGGCGACCAGGCCGACCAAGCCGAGGGCCAGCCAGAGCGACCGGCTCGCGTCGAGCGTGTCGACCAGGCGCGCGCCGGAGCGGACCTGCAGGCGCAGCAGGAAGACCACGATGGCGACCGTGGCGAGGAACAGCGGGATCGTCGGGCCGATGTCGCCCTTCACCAGGCCCGCGACGCCGACCAGGCCGAACAGCAGGAACGTGTACGCGACGTGCTTGCTCTTGCCCAGGGCCCGCCGGGTGCGCTCCACCGACCAGGTGCCCGGGTGGGCGAACAGCCTGCCGGGCCGCACCTGGAAGCCGATGGCGTAGCGGGCCAGGACCACCGACAGGACCCAGACGTAGAGGACCTTGCCGTACTCGGCGGTGGCGAAGCGCAGGAAGGTCAGCTTGTCGGGCGAGCCGAGCGGGTCGACCAGCGGCGCGAGGAACAGCGCCGCGACCCCGGCCACGCCGAGGGCGTAGAGGGTGGTCGGCCTGCGCTTGCCGACCCGCTCCCGGACCGCGTCGGGCAGGCGCTCGGCGAACAGCAGCGCGACCAGCACCGCCAGCGGCACCCCGACCGACATCGCGACCTCGGTCAGCGACCCGGTCGTGAAGGAGGGCTTGAACCCCACCTCGGGGTCGGGCGCGACGACCAGCCGCACGGTCAGCACGACGCCGAGCAGCACGAGCGTCGCGGTGACCAGCACGACCGCGAGCGCCGGGCCGGCCACCACGTCCTCGCCGCGCCGCCCGTGCTCGGCGCGCAACCGCCTCACCGCGATCACGACGAGCGCGGCCAGCGGCGCCGCGCACAGCAGGAACCACGGCGTGAGGCGGAAGACGCCGACGCACGCGCCCAGCAGCACCAGCGCGGGCGGCGTCCAGATCGCGGCGTCGGGGCCGCGCAGGAACGCCGTGGGGCCCTCCGGGCGCGGGGCCGGCGGCGCGCCGTCGGCGGCCATCGCCGCCTTCGGCCGCCCCACGAGGAACCGGAACCCGTTGACCAGCGCCAGCACCAGGCCCGTGAGCAGCAGGAGCCTGCTCCACGCCGTCGGCCCGCCGAAGAACAACGCCGCGACCGCGACGATGTCGTCCCCCATCAGCGCCCGTTCCTCCCTGGAGTCATTCACACCGGACGCGCGTTTCCGCCGCCCGGCAACCGGCCTGATCGCGGGAACGCCGGGCAGCGTTACCCCGGTCGGGTGTGGTCAACAGTACGGACGCGGTGGGGCGGGGTAATAGTCGCGGTGGTCGGTTAATCGCCGACGAGCCGAAACCGAGCAATGCTCGACCTCTTTCCGCGCCCGCGCCTCCCCCGCGGGCGCCGGCGCCCCTGCTCGCGTTCACGGCCGAAACCCGGCCATTTCCACCCGATCCCCAGAATAATCGCCCCCGGTAATGCTACCGACGCGTCGCGTCACTTTCCGCGACCCGATCGTCGCCCGGCGCCCGTGCCCCTGGCGCCCGCCGCTCCCCCGCCTGTCGAGCCCTCGTCACCACTCGGACTCCCGTCACGCGCTTCCGGTTCCACCGACGGCCGCTCCCTCCACCGGCCCGCGACCGCGTCGTCCCGGCTCTCGGGTATCCGGTATCGGCTCCCGGTCGGGCCCGGTCGGCGAGGGCCCTCGCGAAGCCCCTGGCGACGAATGCGCGCCGGAAGTGCGGCTTCCGCATTTTGCGGGCGCGCCACCCACGCACGGTGTCGCGCCACAAGCCGTTCAGCCGATTGAGGGCGCGTGCCGCGAACGTGACACTCGAACTCCCCATCACCTCACAAGGAACGGGAATCCTGATGCGCCTGCGTTCGCTGTTCGTCGCCGCGGTGGTCGTGTTGTCGAGCGTCGTCGGTTCGTCCCTGTCCCCCGCGTCGGCGTCGGTGGTGGACGTCAACTGCCCGCTGGGCACGCAGGACGGCACCTACTACCCCGGGATGACGCTGCTGCCGCGGCACATCGACTTCACCGCCACCGGCACGCTGGGCGGCTGCCTCTCCCCGGCCCACCCCGAGATCACCGGCGCGACGTTCACGACGCTGGCCACCGGCACGTTCAGCTGCCTGTCCGGCTCCACCTCCAACACCTCCACCTACCACTGGAACACCGGCCAGAGCAGCACCGTCGAGGGCGGCTTCGAGATCAACCTCAAGCCCGGCGGCACCACCGTGCTGGTCCTGACCGGCACCGTGGTGTCGGGGCTGTTCGAGGGCGCGACCGTCGTGCAGACCAAGGTCCTGCCCGCCACCGACCTGACCGCCTGCCTGACCCCGCAGGGCCTGACCGGCGTCAGCGGCGCCACCACCTTCACCGCCGTGCTCTGACCCCGCGGCGGGAGGACCGGGGTCCGTCGCGGCCACACCTGGGCGGACCCCGGTCCGACCGCGCTCGGCGCGGCGGGCGGGCCGGGGGTCGCCACCCCGGTCCGGCGCGCGGGTGGGTAGGAACAGGGGTGTGCTCAGCCTCTACCACCACGCCGACTCGCCGGTGCACGCGCTGCCCGCCGGGGCGAAGCTGCTCGCCCTCGTGGTGACCGGCACGGGACTGTTCTTCGTGCGGTCCATCCCCTGGTCGGCCCTCGCCTTCGGCGTGGCGCTCGCCTGCTACGCCGTGGCGCGCGTCCCACCCGGCACGGCGTGGCGGCAGTTCCGGCCGGTGCTGCCGTTCGCCGTGCTGATCGTCGCCGCGCAGCTGGTGCTGACCGACTGGCGGACGGCGGTGCTGGTGGGCGAGCGGATCGTCACGCTGGTGCTGCTGGCGAACCTCGTCACGCTCACCACCCGCACGTCCGCCATGATCGACGCGGTGGAGGCGGCGCTGCGCCCGCTGCGGCCCCTGGGCGTGCGACCGGAGCGGATCGGCCTGCTCGTGGCGCTGACCATCCGGTTCATCCCGGTGATCAAGGAGCAGGCGGACCAGGTGCGCGCCGCGCAGCGGGCGCGCGGCGTCGAGCGCAGCTTCGCCTACCTGACCCCGCTGCTGGTCAAGACCCTCCGCCTGGCCGACGGCCTGGGCGAGGCCCTGGACGCCCGGGGCGTGGGCTCCGAGCACCGGCACCGCCGGTGAGAGCGGGGTCGCGCGCTGTCACGAGCGCGACCGGACCCCCGGGCCGATCCCATGTGGACGGATCCGGGCCGGCACCGCCCTATGATGACTCACCGGTTTCCCGGAACTCACGGACGAGGGGGCGGTGTGCGCACCAAGGACTTGGCGCTGATCGCGTTGTTCGCCGCCATCATGGTGGTGCTCGGGTTCTTCCCGCTGATCGAACTGCCGCTGGTGCCCGCGCCGTTCACGTCGCAGACGCTCGGCGTGATGCTGGCCGGCTCGATCCTCGGCGCCCGGCGCGGCGGCCTGGCGATCCTGCTGTTCGCGCTGCTGGTCGCCATCGGCCTGCCGGTGCTGCCCGGCGGGCGCGGCGGCCTGGGCGTCATCCTCGGGCCGACGGGCGGTTTCATCATCGCCTACCCGATCGGCGCGTTCGTGGTCGGCCTGCTGACCGAGCGGCTGTGGCGGCGGTACAACCCGGGCGCGGCGCTGCTGGCCAACGCGGTCGGCGGGGCGCTGGTCCTGTACGCCGTCGGTATCCCCTGGATGGCGGTGGCCGGCGGCCTGGAGCTGGGCGCCGCGGTCACCGGGTCGGTGGTGTTCCTGCCCGGTGACGCGATCAAGGTCGTCGTCGCCTCCTTCGCCGCGGTGGCCGTGCGCCGGGCGTACCCGCTGGTCGAGCCGCGCGGCGAGGCCGCCCGGTGACGATCGAGGTCGAGGGCGTCTCGCACCGGTTCGGCGACCGGCAGGTGCTCTCCGACGTCGACCTGCGGATCGACCAGCGGCGGGTCGCCGTGATCGGCGCCAACGGGTCGGGCAAGAGCACGTTCGCCCGGCTGCTCAACGGCCTGCTGGTGCCCACCGGGGGCCGGGTCCGGGTGGACGGCCTGGACACCCGCAAGCAGGGCCGGGAGGTCCGCCGCCGGGTCGGGTTCGTGTTCCAGGACCCGGACGTGCAGATCGTCATGCCCACCGTGGCCGAGGACCTGGCGTTCGGGCTGAAGCACCAGGGCGTCGGGCGGGACGAGATCGGCCGGCGGGTGGAGCGCACGCTCGCCGACTACGGCCTCGCCGAGTTCCGCGACCACCCCGCGCACCTGCTCAGCGGCGGCCAGAAGCAGCTGCTGGCGATCGCCGCCGTGCTCGTGACGGAGCCCGAGCACGTGGTGTTCGACGAGCCGACCACGCTGCTCGACCTGCGCAACAAGCGGCGGATCTCCGAGCTGGTCCACGAGTTGCCCCAGAAGGTCGTCGTGGTGTCGCACGACCTCGAACTGCTGGCGGACTTCGAACGCGTCATCGTCTTCGACAACGGCCGGGTGGTCGCCGACGGGCCGGCGCGGGAGAGCATCGCGACCTACGTGGCCATGAACCCATGAGGGCCGCGGGTCCGCCCTCCCGGGGCGGACCCGCGCGACCCGGTCCCGGCCGGTTCCGCGGAGGCCACCCCCGGGTCACGGGCCTGCGCGTTCACGACGGGTCCGAGCCGCCACCCGTTCACGACCGTCCACCGCGTCCGTCCGATCAGGACTTCGTGCCGGACGGCGCCCGGTCACGTGTTGGCGGGCAGCTCCGAACCGGCGCCGCGCTTGCGCAGCACCACCAGCTCGTGCCGCGCCTCGGGCAGGGTCCGCTCGGCGGCGCCCTCCACCGTGAACCCCGCGTCGGCGATCATCCTCAGGTCCTCCTCGCCGGGCTGCCCCTCGCTGGTCAGGTAGTCGCCCAGGAACATCGAGTTGGCCACGTGCAGGGCCAGCGGCTGCAACGACCGCAGGTGGATCTCCCGCCCGCCCGCCAGGCGCACCTCGACGTCGGGGAACGCGAACCGGAACACCGCCAGGACGCGCAGGCAGCGCTGCGGCGTCAGCTCCCACCGGCCGGCCATCGGCGTGCCCTCGAACGGGATCAGGAAGTTCACCGGCACCGAGTCCGGGTCCAGCGCCCGCAGGGCTTCGACCACGTCCAGCACGTCCTCGTCGGACTCGCCCATGCCGAAGATCGCGCCGGAGCAGGGCGAGAGGCCCGCGTGCCTGGCCTGCTCGACGGTGCCCACCCGGTCGGCGAAGGTGTGCGTCGTGCAGATGTCGCGGTAGTTCTCCTCGCTGGTGTTGAGGTTGTGGTTGTAGGCGTCGGCGCCGCAGGCCCGCAGCCGCTCGGCCTGGCCGGACTTGAGCAACCCGAGGCACACGCACACCTCGACGTCCGGGGTCGCGCCCTTGATGGCGCCCACCACGTCGGAGATCCGGTCGATGTCCCGGTCACCGGGCCCCCGCCCGCTGGCCACCAGGCACACCCGCTTCGCCCCCGCCTCGACGGCGCGGCCGGCGTTGTCGACCGCCTCGTCGGTGTCGATCCAGGAGTACTTCAGGATCTGCGACTTCGACCCCAGCCGCTGGGAGCAGTAACCGCAGTCCTCCGGGCACATCCCGCTCTTGAGGTTGACCAGGAAGTTCAGCTTGACCCGGGTCCCGAAGAAGTGCCGCCGGACCCGCGAGGCGGCGGCGACCACCTCCAGCACGTCCTCGTCGGCCGACCGCAGCACCGCCAGCAGCTCGTCCCGCGTGGGCCGGCCGCCCGCCAAGGCCTTCGACGTCACCGAGTCCAGGACACCGGCGAGAGTGGTTTCCGTCATGTCGGCCATCGTGGAGAGCCCCCCGTGCGACACGCAAGGCCGCCTCGGACAAACAACCGCCCGGGATGTTGTCGACGGCCGGCATCGACGCAGCTCGGGGCCACCGAGCGGACCGCGCCCGAGTGCGCCGAGCGCCTCCTCCGGGCCCGGACCGCGCACCACCGCAACGGATTCTTCCCGCCCCGGTCGGCCACGCCTGCTCTCACCGACCCGGAGGGGTCCGGCTCCATTCGGGTCGACTTCGATCGCACCTGCGCTCTTCCGGCCACCCAGGCGGTGCAGGATGCCGTGAGGGCACCGGGTGCCCCGCGATAAGGCGGCGGAGTTCGCCCACCACGGCGGCGCCCCCAGGAGTATCCGCAGCGACATCAGCTTCTCCACCGCAAGCAGTCGCTGTTCCTCCAGTCCCACGGCGATGCTGGTGGTCATGTCGTCTTCCAGTCCCGCCGAGGCGTGCCCCTGCCGCAGCAGCAGACCACTGAGGGGTCAGAAGGTGAAGCGCGGCGCTGCGGGAGTCAGCACGGCGTGGGTGGCGTCGGCCTGCCAGGCGCGCTGCAGCTCGGCGGCGACGGCGTCGACCAGTTCCGGCACGTCGGTGTCGGCGGTGGGGTGCAGGGCCTCGGCCACGACCAGCACCGAGGCGGTGGTGTCGCGCACCGCGGACAGGCCGCTCTGCCGGTTGGTCCAGCGACGGGCGTGCGCGCGGTCGCGCGCGTCGACGAAGACCACCTCACGCGGCTCGGGGCGCTCGACCTGCCCGGAGAACGTCAGGTACTCCTCGTTCCCCGAGGCGTGCCGCACTTCGACGTGCTCGGCCACCTCAGCCACGTCGAACACCGCGATGGGGATCGCGTAGGCCAGGGAAACGGCGTTGCACAGGTCGATGAGGGGGTGGATGGCCGGCAGCGACCGCTCCTTGCGGAACCTGCGCAGCAGCGATTCCGACGCGCAGCGGTACTGCGTGGGCTTGAGGCCCATCCGGGAGAAAGCGCGCCGCCACGCCTGGATCTCGGGCAGTTCGCTCTCGGCGCCGCCGGCCGACCGCCGCTCGGCGACGGCGCTGTAGTGCTCGACCCGCTCCCGGACCGACGCGTCCGGGGTGATGCCGGTGACGTGCAGGACACCCGCGCACAGCTCGGGGAACTCGGCCCACATCCCGGGTGAGTGCTGGAAGTGCAAGGTCTACCTCGCTGATCGTGGACGGGACGGCGCCGGTCGGGCGCGCTGCCGCGGGCGGGCCCGCGAGCAGATGCCAGAGCCGACCGCGTTCCCGGGAGCGCTGGTGGGCCGCGCCCGCCGACGAGTCGCGCGGATTCCGCAGGCGGGCGCCACGTCGGGACCTGCTGCCGGTGGCAACCGGATCCCCGCGGTCGGCTGTTCGGCCCCCGCCGTCCGGTGAGCCCGGCGTCCTGGGGCGGCCACCGCCACCAGCGCCCATCAGTCGACTATGTCGCCCAGGACCCCGCCGGCCGGCGTGCGGGCCTGGTCGATGAACCACTCGCGCCCGACGAACCTCGCGAAGGCCCACGAGGGCATACCGACCAGCGTGCGCATCACCGGCGCGAGCCTGCCCCCGCCCAGCTGGGACCGGTGCGCCGCCATGGCCGCCTGCTTCTGCCGTGCGAAAGGCCGCACATCGATCTGGTGGGTGATATCCGCCCGGGCGCTGAACAACCGGAGAAGCTCGTCGGTGTCGTAGCGGAACGGGATGCGCAGCAGCCGCACCCAGCGAACCAGGCGCGCGACCACCTCGCGGGGCATCGTCGCCTCCAACACCGAACCGACACCGGACAACTCGGCCGCACGTGCGCCCACCTCGTGCACCTTGACATGGTCACGATGGCCGTAACCGCCGTTGGCGTCATAGCTGAGCAGCACGTCGGCGCCCTCCTCGCGCAGGATCACGGCAAGCCGCTCCCCCGCCTCGCCGACGTCGGCCCGGACGAAGCGCTGCCGCCCCGGCAGGTCCGGCGGCAACACCGGACCGTGCCCGCTGCCCGCGTAACCCAGGTGCTCCACCCTGTGCACGCCCAGCAGCTCCGCACTCGCCCGCAACTCCCGCATACGGACCGACCCACCCTCGGGAACCGGCCCCATGACGTCCGTGGCCACGACCACGACGACCCGGTGCCCCTGCGCCGCAGCACGCGCGAGGGTCCCATCGGTCCACAGCACTTCATCGTCGGGGTGCGCGTGAAACGCGACTACGGTCGACATCCCCCCATCCTCCCGCACGCCGCCACGTCGTTAACGGATCTTGCCGCAAGTCCGATAGACCTGGAATGAGTGCGGACTACTGCGACTGCGGTCAGGCGGCGACGGCCCGCTGCGTCCGCGACGGCGCGACCACCTGCCACCGCCACCGCCGCTACTACCCGGACCCCGTGACCTGGTGGCTGGAGTGGGGGCTGGTCGGTCCGCGACGCCTGGAGCGGTTCTCCGGGCGTGCGCTGGAGGTGCGGGGGCGAGCGGACGCGAAGGACCTCTCGCTGTGCCCGGCCTGCTACGAGCACGTCCTCGCCGAGGCCGTCGCGGCGCTGGCCGCCTCCCTGCGCGCCGCCGAGGGCGGTTCCCGCGACCGCGCGGCGGTCCGGTGCGCCCTGCTGGGCACGTGGAGGGACGGCGCCAACATGCAGCACCCGATCGGCGCCCGGACCGTGGAGGCGGTGGCGGGCCACCGCCCCCCGTGGTTGTCCGACGGCCACGGCCGGACCCTGGCCGCCCTGTTCCTCACCACCGCCCGGCAGCAGGGCCGGGAGGCGCCTCCCCTCCGGGTGCAGCACCGGGGCGGGGTGCAGCGGCGCACCTGGCTCGGTGCGCGCCGGACCGAACAGGTCACCACCCCGCTGGTGGAGACCCGTGCCTGGGCCTTCCCCTACCGCGACCTCGAATACGGCGACCGGGTGCTGTTCCTGGGCCGACGCGGCGCGATCCTGCGGGACCTCGCCCCCGAGTGGCTGCCCACCGACGGCGTGATCACCCTCAGCGGCCCGCTCCAGGTCCGCCGCGACGACGCCGCCGGCTTCCACGACGCCGTCACCGCTCCCGGCAACCACACCGCCGACAACACCGACGTCACGTCCAAGCTCTCCGCGGGCATCCAGCGGATGCTGGAAGGCAAAAGCCCGCAGCCCTGACCGGGATCGCCGTGTGCGGCAGACGACGGCCTGCGGCCCTGGAATCGGTCGACCTGACCGATCGGCGTGACAGCAGGATCTCCCGGCTCTCCGGTGGCATGCGCCGCCGTGTCGGGATCGCCCAGGCTGTGGTCAACCGGCCCGGGTTGCTGCTGCTCGACGAGCCGACCGTCGGACTCGACCCTCGGCAACGACGCGGGTTGCACGAGCTGATCCCCGAACTCGCCCGGGACCGGGCGGTCGTCCTCAGCACGCACCTCACCGAGGACGTGGCCGCGATGGCGGACCGCATCGTCGTGCTGGACGGTGGAGTGGTGCGCTTCAACGGCACGGTGGAGGAGTTCACCGGCGGTGAGGGCAGCGGGGCCGCGCGGATCGACTCGGCGTACGAAGCGCTGGTGATGTCGGGGGACGACCGATGACGCCGCTGTCGATCGCCCTGCGGCGCGGCAGCGCGCCGTTCGCCGTGCCCGCGATGATCCTCCTGGGTCTTTATGCCGGCAGCCGCGGCGATGCCTGGTCGGTGGACTGGGGCTGGGCGTCCGGGCAACTCCAGCAGCACGGCGTGCTGCTGGTGCCGCTGGCCGCGGCCCTTGCCGCGTGGGACGTTTCGCGTGATCGCCGTACCAGCTCGCCACTGGTGATCCGCACCCGCCCCCGATCGGAGCTGCCATGGCTGCTGATCAACTGCGTCGGCGCGTGGATCGCCGGCGTCGGCGCGTGGATCGCCACCTTCGCGGTCGTGGCCGCGGGCGTGCGCGGCTCCGGCGGCCCCTACTGGTCGGTGGTGCTCCTGGGGCCGTTCTGCTTCGTGGCTGCGGTGCTGCTCGGCGCGGGCGCCGGGCGGTACCTGCCCCGTTACCTGGCCGCGCCGCTCGCAGCGGTGGTGGTGTGGCTGGCACTGGCTTTCGGTTCCAGCAGCACCGATCCGCTGGCGGCGCGGTTGAGCGCGGTGAACAGGGAGTGCTGCGACGTCGCGTCGCAGCCGGTGGCCGTCACCGTGGCCGGTCAGTGGCTGTGGATCGCCGCGCTGGCGGTGGCGGCCGTCGCCGCGCTCGCCCTGTCGGGCCCGACTCGTGGCGTGCCGCCGGCGGTGCTCTCCGCGGCGCTGGCCGTCGCGGCCGTGACCCTGATCCAGAGCAGCGGGGCGCGGTTGACCGAGGCACGCCCTCCCGCCGGCGAGGTGTGCGGCACCCGGGACGACGTCACGGTGTGCATGTGGCCTGAACACGCCGGGGACGTCGACACCTGGTTGGGCGCCACGAGCAGGTACCACGCGCTCTTCGCCGACCTCGGCGTGCAACCGCGGCTCTACCTGGAGAACGGGTTGCGCACCGGGGCCGACGCCCCGCGCCTCGGCCCCGTTCGACCTGGCGAGACCGAGGCGGACCTGGTGGCAGCGCTTGCCCGGGCGCTCATCCCGCCGCCGCCCCGGTGCGCCGCCGTGGAAGGCGGATCCCGGTTCTACCCGGCGGCGACCGCTCGGGCGCTGCTCAGCGGTTGGCTGGTCAAACGGGTGCGTCCCGACGCGCCGACCGCTCACCTGGTCCCACCGGACCAGGTGGCACAGCTCGAACGGTTGATCGGCAGTTCCGCCGACCGGCAGCGCCTGTGGTACGAGGAGTTGGTCGAAGCCCACCACGACTGCGCCACTCCCCCTCCCGCACTGCCATGACCGTTGCCTGGTTGTGGTTGCGCGCTCACCGCTGGCCGACGCTGGTGGCGGCCTGCGGTGCGGTGGCGTTGGTCGGCGCCCTCTTGGGTGGCGAACGCGTCCCGGTGCCCTCCTTCACCGCCACCCGCAGGCTCAGCGTGCCCTTGGCGCAACTGCTCCCGCTGGTGATCGCTTGCGCCGTGGGTCTGCACAGCAGAGCGCCCACATCGCTGTTCCGCGTGGCGCCCCGCTCCCCGTTCGCGCAACGCGCAGCGCTGGTCGGCACGTTGTTGGTCACGGCGGCCACCACGTGCCTGCTGGTCCCCGACGGCCAGGCCGCACTGCGCAACACCTTGGGGTTGAGCGGAATGGCACTGGCCGGAGCGGCGCTCGCCGGAGCGACGCGGAGCTGGACGTTGCCGTTGCCCTACCTGATGGGGTGCCTGCTGTTCGGCACGCGAGTCCGCTCGACCGCGGAAACCGCGAGCGGCGCGCAGTGGTGGGCTTTCGCGATCGCCCCCGCCCACCACCGCGGCGCCCTGGCCTTCGCGGTCGGCTGCTGCCTGGCGGGAGCGGCGCTGTTCGTCGTCCTGGGGCCCGGGGAGGAACCCGCGCCGCCGGAATGATCACCACCGGCGGAACGGCGAGTTCCGACTGATCGGGGTGAGGCGGTCCGGAGGGGCCGCGTCCTCGCGCGCTGCGCGTTCACGGTCGGCGCACGGCCGGTGGGCGGGTCACACCGTCGGTATTCCCCGTGGTTCCGAACGGGGTGGTCTTCTCCTCCGTCGTGGTGATCTTGTGCTGGATCGCTTCCGGTGCGCGGTGTGGTCGAGCCAGGGTGGGGTGCGTCGGCCGGTGGCGTCGATCCGCGGGACGTGTTCGAGGAGGATTCGCCGACCTCGGTCCCGCACGGCCCGACGCGGTTCATCCGTCGACCGCTAGCAGCGTTTCGCCAGAGGACCACGAAGGATGATGATGAGCACTGCTCAGGCTGCAGCCGCGAATCCGCACACCTCCACCCTGCCGATCACCACCGTGGCGGGGAACGGAGCCGCCGGGTTCGGCGGCGACAGCGGCCCGGCCACCTCCGCCCACGTGAACTACCCGCTCTCGGTGGTCGTGGACGGCGCCGGGGACCTCTACATCGCCGACCACAACAACCACCGGATCCGAAAAGTCGCGAGGGACGGGACCATCACCACCGCGGCGGGCAACGGAACCGCGGGGTTCAGCGGCGACGGCGACCCGGCCACCTCCGCCCGGGTGAGCTACCCGGTCGGGCTGGCGGTGGACGGCGCGGGATCCCTCTACATCGCCGACTACAACAACCACCGGATCCGGAAAGTCGCGAAAGACGGGACCATCACCACCGTAGCGGGCAACGGAACCGCGGGGTTCAGCGGCGACGGCGACCCGGCCACCTCCGCCCGGCTGAACTACCCGTACACGGTGGCGGTGGACGGCGCGGGATCCCTCTACATCGCCGACTACAACAACCACCGAATCCGGAAAGTCGCGAAAGACGGGACCATCACGACGGCAGCGGGAACCGGGGCCGCCGGGTTCGGCGGCGACAACGGCCCCGCCACCTCCGCACTGCTGAACAACCCGACCGGGGTGGCGGTGGACGGCGCCGGGAACCTCTACGTCGCCGACTACAACAACCACCGAATCCGAAAGGTCACCGAGGACGGGACCATCACCACCGCGGCCGGAACCGGGGCCGCCGGATTCGGCGGCGACGAAGGCCCCGCGGCCTCCGCCCGGTTGCACCACCCGATCGGGGTGGCGGTGGACGGCGCCGGGAACCTCTACATCGCCGACTACAACAACCACCGAATCCGGAAAGTCGCCGAGGACGGGACCATCACCACCGCGGCCGGAACCGGGGCCGCCGGGTTCGGCGGCGACGGCGGTCCGGCCGCTTCCGCCCGGCTGAACTGCCCGTACTCGATGGCGGTGGACGGCGCGGGGTCCCTGTACGTCGCCGACCGCGCCAATCACCGGATCCGGAAGGTCACGGCGGCGCCCGCGGCCGGGCTGCCCTCCTCCGGGTCGGTGGTCACGTGGGTCAACGCCCGGAGCAGGTTGCGGCTGGAGGTCTTCCGCGAGTCCACCGGGGAGGGCGCCGAGGTCCACCAGTCCCTCCCCGCCGCCAGGGGGCACCAGCGGTGGCGGTTGACCGTGGTGGGCCGGGACGGCGGGGACGACCTGTACATCATCGAGAACGTCAAGAGCGGCAAGGTGCTCGAAGTCGTCGGGGCGCAGGTGGAGGAGGGGGTGGTGGTCGTGCAGCGCACCTACGGCGGGGCCGGCGCGCGTCACCAGCAGTGGCGGCTGGAGCCGGTCGGCTCCGAGGCCGCCGACCCGCGGGCGTACCGGATCGTGAACCGGAACAGCGGGCTGTTCCTGGGGGTCGGGACCAACGCCCGGACGGCGGTCAAGCAGTTCGGGGCGCGGGACGACGACCGGGACCAGCAGTGGCAGCTGGTCCCGGTGTAGGGCGGTGAGCCCTCGGCGGTCCGGCCGGTCACCGGCCGGACCGCCGTCACCGGCCGGGTTCGGAACCGCGGGGCGGGGTCTCGGCGCTCGCCTTCGGCGCCTTGGGCGCTGAGATGTAGTCGCTCTTCCTGGGCCGGTCCGCCAGGTCCTCGTCCTTCTGCAGACCGCTGTGCCCGGTCACCGTCGTGCTCGACTCCCGCATCCCCGCGGACGCCGCCTCGGACACCGACCCCGGGTTGCCGGCGTACCGGGACTGCTCGGCGGCGGAAGTCCGGGCGGTGTCGATGAAGGCGCCCAGGAAGCCCAGGACGGCCCGCGCCTCGGGCGACTGCTCCCGCACGACCTTCGCCCGGGTCGAGGCGCCGTGGAGGGCGCTGGTGAACAGGCTCCCGTGGGTGTCGTCGTAGGTGTCGTCGTCGGCGTCCTCGAAGTCGACGTCCTCGCCCGGCCGCGGTTTCGCGCCGTCGCGGTTCACCGAGAAGATCCCCGCCCCGTTGTCGGCGAAGCCGAAGATGTTGTCGAAGACCATGGTCGTCATCCCTGTTCGTTGTCCTGGCGGCGGTCGGCCGCTCGGTCAGGGGCCCTTGTGGAGCGCTCGCGGGCTGTTGGTCAGGCTCTCGCCGTCGAAGACGGTGTGCTGGACGTCGAGGGCGGAGACGATCTCCGCCCAGCCCTTGAGGCGGAAGGGGCCGCCGGCGGTCAGGTCGAGGTCGTTGATGTCCCGGGCCACCACGTGCTCCAGGCCGGGGTAGCCGGCCGGCTGCGGGGGCGACAGGACGGCCGCGGGCACGTCGTAGCGCACCGCGAGGAACCCGGAGAAGGTCACCGGGATCTCGTAGGTGTACTGCTTGCGGGTCCGCCGCTGGGTGGCGGTGGTCTGCACCCGGGAGTTCGGCTGGACGTCGCCGGAGATCTGCGAGGTGGAGGCCCAGCTCGTGGTCAGGTTGCCGCCGACGGACGCGGTGATGCCCAGCATCAGCTGGGCGTGCAGCTCGGCCGCGCCGGTGGCGCTGCCCTGGGTGGTGAACGTCGTGCCGTTCGTCACCGCGTTCGTCGTGGCCGTCTCGGTGTTGTTGGCGTTGTCCACGCCCACCGAGTCCTTGCTGTTCTTGTTGGTGACGGTGTTGGAGTTCTTGTTCTGCATGTTGTTCTGCAGCTGCAGTTGGAGCTGGTTCTGCAGCTGCAGCTGCAGCGACGCGCTCGCCTTGCCGCCGAAGGTCAGCTGGGACTGCCCCTGGAGCGTCCACGTCACCGCGTTGGAGACGGTGAAGTTGACGGTGTCGGAGAACTTCAGCGTCGAGGTCTGGCTCCGGTTGACGTAGGAGCGCGTGGAGAACGTGTCCGGAGGGGGTTGCTCGACGTTCCCCCGCTCCTCCACCAGCGGCTCGCCGAGGTGCAGGTAGGCCAACCACCCCAGTTCGGCGGCGGTTCCCGGGAAAGCGCCGAAGCTCGACTTGTTCACGGAGAACCCCACGGGCTTGTGCTGCGCGCCGCTCGGGTCCACGTAGACCAGGCCGGGGTGGTCCAGGATGGACTGCCAGGACTGCTCGATGTTGAGTTCCCGGAGGTTCCGCTTGGTCAGCGGCCGGCGTTTGACCTGTTCCAGGTTGTACGTGCTCGCAGGCATTCCTCGTCCTCGCCCGATGTGGTGGAACGTGCGCAGGAACCGCGCTCGAAAGAATAACCGGGGTTTCCCCCACCCGCGGCCGACGCTAGCACGGGCCCCGGTGCGCGGCCAGGCCCCGGTTCGGGCCCACACCCGTTGGGGCGACACGGTTCCCGGCGCCGACCGCCGAATCCTGGTGTTACTACGCGTTGTCACCGCGAAGGGCCGGCCACCGGCCGCCCCAGCGGCTTGTCGGGTCATTCTCCGCGGCCTCGGCTACTGGTTTGCGTAAACTTCCCGCGCGCGCTGCGGCCATTCGCCTGTGATTTCGCGCCGATCGAGTAGCGGACCGGCGGGCGGCAATGCCGTGCGGTATACCTGGTGACGTCTGCTCGACGTGTCGGGCTTCGGCGGACCGCACTCGCGCGAAGTCCTCGACGCACCGCCCCTCCGGTCCCGCGCCGAGCGGCTTCGACGCGTCGCGCTCCACATCCAGAACAGGTGAGGTACCCGCGGTGTACACCCAAGAACGCACTCCGATGGCGGATCTGGTGGTCGGCGGCCCGGTGCCGGTCAACAGCTACGACAACGCCATCGTGGCCGCGCTGGTCGAGAACCGACCGGTCATGCTCGTCCACGCCTTCAACGGCGGGTACCTGCGGCCCGTCGACCTGACCGAGGGCAGCCACGACAAGGGGGTGCAGCTGGCCACCGCGCTCGACCCCGACACCAAGGACCGGCGCGGCCACCTCTGGCACATCACCCCCGGCGGCTTCTTCGGGCAGCGGCCGCTGTACTTCATCGAGAGCGCCGCCGGGCAGGCGCCGGACAAGCCGGCCGGCGCGAGCGCCGGCGGCCAGGGCGACGACGGCGCGCCCAAGCCGAAGCGCCGGCGCATCACCGTGCACCAGGACGCCCCGAAGAGCCCGGCGGACACCGTCCAGGTCGGGCTGCCGGGCAAGGTCGGCGAGAAGTGGCGGGGGAAGAACGGCGCGCCCGAGGACACCCAGCTCTGGGTCGTCACGGTGACGCCCTGGGGCGGGGTGACCTTCGTGCCGATCACCCACCCCGACGCCATCCTCGGGTTCAAGGACCACGCGGTGACGGCCACCAGCGAGGTCCGCGTCACCTACAACTGGGGCGGGGACTTCACGGGCACGGTCATCAACACGTTCTACCCGCGGCTGCCCAACGAGTGGAACGTCCCCTACCACCACGTCTTCACGTAGGCCGCGCGCGTCGGCGTCCCGCCCCCGCCCGGCACGACGACCGCAACGACCCGCAACGACCCGCCCAGAACAGCGACCGCGCGGAACAACGACCGCACCACCCGGAAGAGGCATCAGGATGCCCGTGCCCAAGGAACAGCTCGAAGTAGCGATCGTCAACGCCGCCACGGGGAAGGCGCTCGGCGCGGAAGCGCCGTCGAGCGCGAACGGGGCCCTGGTCGTCCGCGCCTCGCCCGACGACGGGCCCGGACCGGAGCGGTGGCGCCTGGTGCCCGTGAAAGCCGCCGGGGGCGGGCCGGCGCACGAGGACCAGGTGTACGTGATCCACCACGCGAGCAGCGGCAAGGTGCTCGACAACCCCGCCGCCGCGGACCGGAAGGTCCGCCAGTGGGCCGCCGCCGGCGGGAAGGGCCAGCAGTGGCTGGTCGTCCCCGTGGAGGGCGAGGCGGACCTGCACCGCATCGAGTGCGTGGGCGGCGGCGGCGTCCTGGCGCCCTCCGACCCCTCGGACGGGAAGGGCGCCCCGGCCGTCCTGCGCGAGCACGACGACAGCGCGCGGGACCAGCGGTGGCGGTTCGTCCCGGCCGGGCCCGAGCGCAGTGGCGACCCCGTGCTGCGGTGGGCGCCCGTGAGCCACTGGAACGGCCGTCAGTCCTGGCGATTGGTCCGGTCGACCGCGCTGCGGCCGACACCCGACGCGGAGCCCTCCTTCAGCGACCTGCGGTTGGTCCTCCCGCGGTTCGGGTGCGACGAGGGCGTCGGACGCCGGCAGGGCGGTCCCACGTCCGGTGAGGCGGGCGGGCGGCTCGGGTCCGGACCGCGGTTCCTCGCCGACATCACGGGAACGGGCCGGGTGGACCTCGTCGGCCTCGACCCCGCGCGGGGCGTCGTGACCTCCTCCGGCAGGGGTGACGGCACGTTCGAGGACGCCGAGCGCTTCCTGCACAGGTTCACGACTCCGCCCGACGACGCGCGCCGCGAGGAGATCTGGTCCTTTGTGGACACCACCGGCGCCGGCCGCCTGGACGCCGTCGTGTTCCGCGGTGACGGCGTCCGGGTCTCGCTCCAGGGCGGGACCGGCGAGTTCGCGCCGCTGGGCGCGGAGCCGGCCCTCCGGGCGTTCGGCCACGCCGCGCAGGCCGGGCAGTGGCGCGCCGACCGGCACCCCCGCCTCCTGGTCGACACCACCGGCGACGGCCGGGTCGACGTCGTCGGCTTCCACGACGACGGCCTGTGGCTCTCGCTCCAGGACGGGAAGGGGAAGTTCGCGCCGGTGGGGGGCGAGCCGGCGCTCAGGGCGTTCGGGCACGGCCGGGAGGCCGGGGGGTGGCGGGTCGACCGGCACCCCCGCTTCCTCGTCGACACCACCGGCGACGGCCGGGTCGACGTCGTCGGCTTCCACGACGACGGCGTCTGGGTGTCGTCGCAGGACGAGGAGGGGGTGTTCGCCGAGCCCCTGTTCGTCCTCGACGAGTTCGGGGTCGACCAGGGGTGGACCTCGGCCGAGGAGCACCCCCGGTTCCTGGTGAGCACCTCCGGGGACGGGACGCCGGACGTCGTCGGGTTCGGCCCGCAGGGGGTCGTGGTGGCGCGCGGGCGGGGCGACGGCACGTTCGGCGAGGCGCGGCTGGTCCTCAACGACTTCGGCGGCGCCCAGGGGTGGACGGGCGGGAAGCACGTCCGGCTCCTCGCCGACACCACCGGCGACGGCAACCCGGACGTCGTCGGGTTCGGCGACGAGGGGGTCTGGGTGTCGCGCGGCCGCGGCGGCGGCGACTTCGAGCAGGCCCGGCTGGTGTGCAGGGGGTTCGGGCACGACGACGGGGCGGGCGGGTGGCGGGTCGACCGGCACCCCCGGTACCTCGCCGACGTCACCGGCGACGGGCGCCTCGACATCGTCGGGTTCGGCGGTCCGGGCGTGTACGTGGCCCGCAACCTGGCGCGCCGGTTCATGACCCGGTGACCGCCGCCCGGAGCCGTCCGTCGCGGGCGGTGTCGCGACGACGCGCCCGACCCGGCGGACGGCCCGGCGCACGCCACCCGGTGCACCGCGCGTTCACCCAGGGTTCTCCCCGCCTTCGCCCGCTGCCGCGCTCCGCCGGGTAATCCCGCCACGTGGTCGCAGAGCTGCACGGGTCCCACGGTGTCCGAGACGCGCGAGAACTGGCGGAAAGCCTGCTGCGAGGTCTGGGCAGCCGGTTGACCCACACGGCGAGCGTGGCGCGCCGTGCCGAGGAGCTGTCGGTGACGGCGTCCGCCGCCGAGCGCGACGTCCTCGTCCGCGCCGCCTGGCTGCACGACATCGGCTACGCGGAAGCGCTGGCGGACACCGGTTTCCACCCCCTGGACGGCGCGCGGCACCTGGACCGGCTCGGCTGGCCGCCTCGGATCAGCGCCCTGGTGGCCCACCACTCGGGCGCCCGCCTGGTGGCCGGCGCCCTGGGCCTGGCCGACCGCGTCGCCGCCCACCCGCAGGAGACCGGGCCGGTGGCGGACGCCCTCACCTGCGCCGACCAGACGATCGACAGCCGGGGCCACCGGGTCACCGTCCAGGACCGGCTGGCCGACATGCTCCGCCGGCACGGCCCGGGCTCCCCCAACGCCCGCGTCCACCACCTCCGCGCGCCCCTGCTGATCGCCGCCGTCGAGAGGGTCGAGCACCGGCTGTCCCAGAAGGACAGTCCACAGTAGAGCCCGGGAGGCGCGGGGCGGCCCGGTTCAGCGGCGCCGCTCCCGCTCGCGGAGCCAGTCGTCGAGCACGCGGGCGGTGGACCGGGCGTGTTCGTTCATCATCGTCTGGTGGTTGCCGAGTGCTTCCACGGTCTCGTGGTCGAGCTCCCACTCCGCCGCCCAGTGACCGCTCCCCCCGTCGTCGGGCTGCTGGGGCATCCGCTCGCGGGCGCGGACCAGCACGACGGGCGCGGTGGCGGCGCTCGGCTGCCAGCCCTCGAACAGGTCCAGGTAAGCGCCCTGGGCGGTGACCTGCTCCTCGGTCATGAGGGCGAAAGCCTGGTCGTTGACGGCGATCCCGCGCAACTCCTCCTCGATGTCCGCCTCCGGGACCCGGTCACCGGGGAGCCACGTGTCGAGCAGCACCACCGCCACCGGCCGCGTGCCGCGCTCCTCCAGGCGCGCGGCGATCGCGTGCGCCAGCCACCCGCCCGAGGAGTACCCGGCCAGCGCGACGGGCGCGTCGGGGAACCCCCGCTCGACCGCGTCGGCGTGCAGGTCGATGACGAGGCCGGACTCGGCCGGCAGCAGCTCGCCGTCGCCGAAGCCGGGCAGCGGCAGCGCGTGGACGGCGCGCAGGCCGTGCAGGTGCAGCGCCAGGCGCGCGAAGTTGTGCGGCCCCGAGGGCGCGACCATCGACGGCACGCACACCAGTGCGGTGGGCGCGGGCCCCGAGGCGAGCGCCACCGGCGTGACGGGCTTGCCGAACCCGGCGGTCGTGTCGAAGGTGGGCCGCAGCTTCGCGGCGGCCTTGAGCACGCCCACGCCCTCGCCGAACTTGCCGATGGAGCACGCGTGCCGGTAGAGGTCGCGGACCCCGGCCGAGCCGCCGGCGGGCCCGCTGCGCCCGGCGGGCGCCGCGGCGCCGTCGGCGGCGGTCGAGGGGTGTCGCGCCGCCGCGGCGACGAGCGCGCCGAGGTGGGTGGCCAGGTCGGCGGCGGTGGGGTGCTCGAAGACGACCGGCGCCGCGAGGGGCAGGCCCGTCACCGCGGCGAGCCGCCGGCTCATCCGGACCGACGCCAGCGAGTCGAACCCCAGGTCCAGGAAGCGCCGCGCGGGGTCGACGTCCTCGGGCGAGGAGTGCCCGACGGCCGCCGCCGCCTCGGCCCGCACCAGGTCGAGCAGGGCGCGCACGCGCCGGTCCTCCGGCAGCGCCGCGAAGTCGACCGGCGCGCGGGCGTCGTCGGGGTCCCCGGTGGGCGTGTCGGCGGCCCGCGCCCGCAGCCGGTCGAACACGCGGCCCGGGTGCACGGCGGTGTAGGAGGACAGGAAGCGGTCCCAGTCGACGTCGACGACGGTGACGGCCCCCTCGTCCGCCGCGACCGCCTCGGCCAGCGCGGCGACGGCCACCTGCGGGTCGAGGTGACGCAGGCCGCGACCGCGCAGGTGGTCGCGCAGGGCGGGCCGGGCGGCGATCCCGGCGTCGGCCCACGGCCCGAACGCGACCGACGTGGCGGCCAGACCGCGGTCGCGCCGGTGGGAGACCAGCGCGTCGAGGTAGGCGTTGGCCGCGCTGTAGGCGGCTTGGCCGCCGCTGCCCCACGTCGCCGCGATGGAGGAGAACGCCACGAACCCCTCCAGCCCCGGCTCCTCGGCGCGGCGGGTCCCGTCGAGCAGGCGGTGCAGTGCGGCGGCCCCCGCGACCTTCCCGCCCAGGACCGCGGCGAACTCGTCGAGGTCCCACTCGGGCAGCGGGGCGGTCCGGCCGCCGACGCCCGCCGCGTGGACGACCGCCGTGACCGGCGAGCCGGCCTCGGCGAGCTCGCCGACCAGCGCGGCGACCTGGTCCGGGTCACCGACGTCGCAGGCCGCCAGGCGCACCCGCGCGCCGAGCCCGGACAGCTCGGCGACCAGCTCGGCCGCGCCGGGCGCCGCCGGGCCGCGGCGGCCGGCCAGCACGATGCGGCGCGCCCCGTCGCGGGCGAGCCGCCGCGCGGCGTGCGCGCCGAGGGCTCCCGTGCCGCCGGTGACCAGGACGGTCCCGCTCGGCCGCCACGGCGGCGCGGGGGCGGCGGGTCCGGCGGCGACCAGGCGCGGGACGAGCAGCCCGCGGTCCCGGACGGCGAACTGGTCCTCGCCGCCGGGCCCGACCAGCGCGCAGCCGAGCCCGCCCAGGGCGGCGTCGTCGAGTTCGGCGGGCAGGTCGACCAGGCCGCCCCCGCGCCCCGGGCGCTCCAGCGCGAGCGCCCGGCCCAGACCCCACACCATCGCCTGCTCCGGGGCCGTGACCGGGTCGTGCGGGCCGGTGGAGACCGCGCCGCGGGTCAGCGACCACGACGGCGCCCCCACCCCGAGGTCGTGCAGCGCCTGGGCGAGCGCCACCGTCAGCGCGAGCCCGTCGGTGAGCGCGGGGTGGCGGCGGTGCCGCGTGCCGTCGAGGGCCAGCAGCGACACCACGCCGCCCACCGCGCACCCGCGCACCCGGTCCGACAGCAGCTCGACCAGGTCGGAGCGGTCCGCGCCCCCCTCGTCCACCGCCAGGTGGACCACCTCGCCGCCGAGTCGCTCGACGACCCAGGTCAGGCGCGGGACGAGCACGTCGCCGCCCCCGTGCGGCGCGGTCAGCAGGAGCCAGGCGCCGGACAGGGGCGGCGTCCCGGTCCGGTGGGCCGCCAGGGCGGTGGCGGTGACGTCGTCCGCCACCGGCTCCCACTCGACCCGGTAGCGCAGCCGGCCGGGTTCCGGTTCGGGCTCCGGCTCCGGTTCCGGGGCGGTCCCGTCCAGCCAGAACCGGGTGCGCTGGAAGGGGTAGGCGGGCAGGTCGAGGTGCCGGCCGCCGCGCCCGTCGAGGACGGCCCGCCAGTCGACGCGGACGCCCCGCACGTCGAGTTCGGCCAGGGCCTCCAGCAGCGCCTCGGGCTCGGGGCCGCTCCGGCGGGAGGCGGCGACCCGCACGGGGTCGCCGCCCGCCGCCGGGCCGGGCGGGCAGGCCGACGCGAGCGCCGTGAGCGTGGCGTCGGGCCCCAGTTCCACCAGCGCCGTCGCGCCCTGCTCGTGCAGGCAGCGCACGCCGTCCGCGAAGCGGACCGCCTCGCGCACGTGCCGCGCCCAGTAGTCGGGCGAGGCGAGCGTCTGCGGCGTGTGGAGGCCGCCGGTGACGTTGGAGACGAGCGGGATCGACGGCGCGGCGGGCGCGACCCGGGCCACGACCGCGCGGAACTCCTCCAGCGCGTCGTCCATGTGGGAGGAGTGGAAGGCGTGGGAGACCGCCAGCCGCCGCGCGGGGCGCCCCCGCCGCGCCCACGTGGCGGCGACCCGCTCGACCGCGTCCGCGTCCCCGGCGACCACCGTCGCCGCCGGGCCGTTGACCGCGGCGATCCCGACCCGGTCGCCGAACCCGGCGAGGGACTCGCGGACCTCGGCCTCACCGGCGGACAGCGAGACCATCGCCCCGTCGCGCCGGCACGCCTGCATGAGCCGGCCGCGAGCGGCCACCAGCGCGCACGCGTCGGCCAGGTCCCACACCCCGCAGACGTGCGCGGCGGTCAGCTCGCCGACGGAGTGGCCCAGGGCGACGCCGGGGTCCAGGCCCCACGACCGCACCAGGTGGAACAGGGCCGTCTCGAAGGCGAACACCGCGCACTGGGTGTACCGGGTGCGGTCCAGGGCTTCCGCGCCCGGCGAGCCCGCGGGCGCGAACATGACCGGCAGCAGCGGGCGCGGCAGGTGCGGCTCGAAAGCCCCGCAGACCTCGTCCAGCGCCCGGGCGAACACCGGGTGGGCGTCGTAGAGCAGGCGGCCCATCCCCGGGCGCTGGCTGCCCTGCCCCGTGAACAGCACCGCCGTCGTGCCGACCGCGGCCGGGCCGGCGGAGCCGCGGACCACCGCGCGCGAGGCGCGGCCACCGGCGACGGCCCGCAACGCGCGCGCCAGCTCCTCGCGCCCGTCGGGCCCGGAGGGCACCACGACCACCGCGCGCTCCTCGAAGCGGGCGCGACCGGCCAGGGTGAAGGCCACGTCCAGCGGATCGGCGGCCGGGTGCCGCGCCAGGTGCTCCGCCAGGCGCGCGGCCTGCGCCCGCAACGCCGCCTCCGTCCGGCCCGACAGGACGACCGGCACCGGGGCCGACGACGTGCCCCCGGCCGCGGCCCGCGACGTGCCCCCGGCCGCGGTCCGCGGCTCCTCGGGCGCCTCCTCCAGGATCACGTGGGCGTTGGTGCCGCTGACGCCGAACGCCGACACGCCCGCGCGGCGCGGACGACCGCCCGGGCGCTCCCACGGCCGGTTCTCGGTCAGCAGCACGACGTCGCCCGCCGACCAGTCCACGTGCGGCGAGGGCTCGCGCACGTGCAGGGTGCGGGGCAGCACGCCGTGCCGCATCGCCTGCACCATCTTGACGACCCCGGCGACCCCGGCCGCGGCCTGGGCGTGGCCGATGTTGGACTTGAGCGACCCCAGGTACACCGGGCGGCCGGCGGGGCGACCCCGGCCGTAGGTGGCGATGATGGCCGCCGCCTCCACCGGGTCGCCCAGCGCCGTCCCCGTCCCGTGCGCCTCCACCACGTCCACGTCGGCGGGCGACAGGCGGGCGTTGGCCAGGGCCTGGCGGATCAGGCGCTGCTGGGACAGGCCGTTCGGGGCGGTCAGGCCGTTGCTGGCGCCGTCCTGGTTGACGGCGCTGCCGCGCAGCAGGGCCAGGACCCGGTGGCCGCGGCGGCGCGCGTCCGACAGCCGCTCCAGCAGCAGCACGCCCGCGCCGTCGGCCCAGCCGGTCCCGTCGGCGTCGGCGGAGAACGCCTTGCACCGCCCGTCCGGCGCCAGGCCCTGCTTGCGGCTGAACTCCAGCAGCATCCCGGGGGTGGACATGACCGTCACGCCGCCCGCCAGGGCGAGGTCGCACTCGCCGGAGCGCACCGACTGGCCGGCGAGGTGGAGGGCCACCAGCGACGCCGAGCACTGCGTCTCGACGCTGAGCGCGGGCCCCTCCAGGCCGAGGGTGTAGGAGACGCGGCCGGCCACCACGCCCAGGGCGTTGCCGGTCAGCAGGTGGCCCTGGACCTCGGCGGGCGCCTGGTGCCAGGGCGGTCCGTAGTCCTGGAGGGACACGCCCGAGAACACGCCCGTCCGCGTGCTGCCGCGCAGCGTCCCGGGGTCGATGCCGGCGTGCTCCAGCACCTCCCACGACAGCTCCAGCATCAGCCGCTGCTGCGGGTCGAGGGCCTTGGCCTCCCGGGGCCCGATGCCGAAGAAGGCCGGGTCGAACCGGTCGACGTCGGGGAGGAAGCCGCCGTGGCGGGTGCAGACGGAGCCGGGCCGCTCGGGGTCGGGGTCGTAGCGGCCGTCCAGCGCCCAGCCCCGGTTGGCGGGCAGGCCCGCCACCGCGTCGCGGCCCTCGCGCACCAGCTCCCACAGCGCCTCGGGGCTGTCCGCGCCGCCGGCCAGGCGGCACGCCATGCCGACGATCGCGACCGGGTCGTCCCCGCCGGGGAGGTGGCGCGGCGGGGTGTCGGCCGGGTCCTCGTCCGGATTCTCGTCCAGGCCCAGCAGCCGCGCGCGCAGGTGGGCCGCGAGCGCGTCCGGCGTCGGGCGGTCGAACAGCAGCGTGACCGGCAGGCCGAGCCCCACGGCCGCGGCCAGCCGCGCGCGCAGGCGGTCGGCGAGGTGCCGGTAGACGCCGAGGCGGCGCCAGGGCGCCAGGCGGTCGACGCCGTGCGCCCCGCCGCGCCCGGTGACCGCCGCGACGTGGTCACCGATCAGCCCCAGGAGGAGTTCCCGCTGGGCGGGCGCCGGCACGGCGGCGAGCCGGCGCCGCCAGGCGTCGCGGGGCTCACCCGCCCACCGGGGCGACGACCGCCTGATCTCGCTCAGCTCACGCATGGCCCGACGCCCCCACCGCGTCCCGGGTCGGCGCGCCGCGCCCGCCACCGGCCGCCGACCCCCTCGATGCCGAGCACGACGATCGTGGAGCGCGCCGTCGACCTGCCACCCGCACCGGAGCCTCCCGGAAGCCGATCACTGTGCTGTCGATCGCAGTAGTATCCGGCCGGGTTCCGAGGCGCGCCGCACGTGCGCAGGACCCGCTGTCACCCCACCCGCCCAGGGGGATCCGTCGGACGGGTGATGGTGGTGCGAACCCTCCGGAGCCGGTCGCGCCGGGGCGCGCGTCGGAGCCCGCCGGGAGGGCCGGGCGCGCGGCACCGCGACGCCGACCGGATCAGGGCGCGTTCGCCGGCGCCGGCCGGGTTCACCAGGCCGAGGGCCGATCCCGGGTCGTCCCGCGCCCAGCGCTCGGCGGCGCGGCCGGCGGCGCGGCCGTCACGGCGGGGAGGAGGTGGAGGTGAATCGCTTTCCGTCAAATCGGCTCACGACCGGGATGCCGACTCGCGTGCGCACCGTGGTCGCCTTTTCCCGTTCGCCGAATCCGACAACCACTTCCGGGGGAATCAGCACACGGCGCGGTGATGGTGCGTCACGTCTTGCCCGGTACGTCGCGGTGCCTGTCGATAACCCTATCGGGGGTGCCCTCGCCCACCCCACGAGCGGTGCGCGGTGGCGGCACGCGCCGCCACCGCGCGTCGGTGTCCCGACCGCCGGCCTGGGGCGCCACCTCGCCGGCCGCGGGCGGGAGGCCCCGGCGGCGAACCGGTCCGGCAGGGCGACCGGGACACCCGTCGGGGCGCGGACCGCACCGCGGCGGGGGCTCAGCGCCAGCCGAGGGCGGGGGCGACGTGGGTGAGGACGTTGTCGAGCAGGTGGGTGTTGTAGTCGACGCCGAGCTGGTTGGGCACGGTCAGCAGCAGCGTGTCGGCCTCGGCGATGGCCTCGTCCCCGGCCAACTGGTCGACCAGCACGTCCGGTTCGGCGGCGTAGGTGCGGCCGAAGACCGCCCTGGTGTCGGCGTCGATGTAGCCGACCTTGTCGGTGCTGTGGCCGTCGGCGCCGAAGTAGGCGCGGTCGAGGTCCGTGGTCAGGGCGAAGACGCTGCGCGAGACCGAGACGCGCGGCTCGTGCTGCCACCCGGCCTGCGCCCAAGCCTTGCGGAACGCCCGGATCTGCTCGGCCTGCTGCACGTGGAACGGCGCCCCGCCCTCGTCGTTCTTCAGCGTCGAGCTCATCAGGTGCATGCCCTGCTCGGCCGCCCAGACCGCGGTGGCGTTGGAGCCCGCGCCCCACCAGATCCGGTCGCGCAGGCCCGGCGAGTGCGGCTCGACGCGCAGCAGCCCCGGCGGGTTGGGGAACATCGGGCGCGGGTTGGGCTGGGCGAAGCCCTCGCCCTTGAGCACGGTGAGCAGCACCTCGGTGTGCTTGCGGGCCATGTCGGCGTCCGTGTCGCCCTCGTCGGGCCGGTAGCCGAAGTAGCGCCACCCGTCGACGACCTGCTCCGGCGACCCCCGGGAGAGGCCGAGCTGGAGCCTGCCGCCGGCGATCAGGTCTGCGGCGCCGGCGTCCTCGGCCATGTACAGGGGGTTCTCGTAGCGCATGTCGATCACGCCGGTGCCGATCTCGATGCGCTCGGTCCGGGCGCCGACCGCGGCCAGCAGCGGGAACGGCGAGGCCAGCTGGCGGGCGAAGTGGTGCACCCGGAAGTGCGCGCCGTCCAGGCCGAGCTCCTCCGCCGCCACCGCGAGGTCGATGGACTGCAGCAGCGTGTCCGCCGCCGTCCTCGTCCGCGAGTGCGGGCTGTCCGACCAGTGCCCGAAGGACAGGAATCCGATTTTCTTCACGCTCGTGGAACACCCCGCCGCGCTGGTTGATTCCTCAACTACCTCGGCGCCGCGGCAGCGCTCCTGCCGCAGGACGAGTCCGCGCAGCGGCCGGTCGCGCACCGGAAGAGGGCGCGTGAGGTCGCTGACGGATCCGGAAGGCCCGCCCGTGCCGATGCCGTGGTGTGGACAGGCGGTTCGGGGAAGGGGGCGCGAAGACCTCGACTTCGTGCTGGGGGTGCAACCGGCCACGGCGAAGGTCAGACCGCCAACGCCCACATCCCCTTGCTGTCCTGGAAAACGGAAGGCACCACCGGCCGCATCGACCGATACCACGCCTGGAACAACGCTCAGGCCGAGGGCAGGGTAACGAACGGCCGCGTCCGATCGCGTTGTAAGTGCTGCGAAAGCGCAATCCGGCGCACGCGCCGCACATGGGAATCCGGCATCCGGGTAGCCGGTGGTCCAGTGGCGAGGAGGAACCGATGACGGGTGTGCGGTCGGCAGGCGACGCGGTGCGATCGGACGAGGGAGGCACGAGGTGAGCGGCCCGGTGCACGACTACCTGGCCGACCACCGGGACCGGATCGTCGACGAGCTCGTCGGGTGGGTGCGCCTGCGCTCGGTCGCCGGGGTGCCCGAGCACGAGATCGACCTGCTCCGGTCGGCCAACTGGCTCGCCGGGGCGTTGCGGGACACGGGGTTCCCCACCGTGGAGGTGTGGGGCACCGAGGGCCCGCCCGCGGTCTACGCGGAGTGGTGCGCGGCGCCCGACGCGCCGACGGTCCTGGTCTACAGCCACCACGACGTGCGCGCCGCCAAGGACGAGCAGTGGGAGGAGACCCCGCCGTTCGAACCGACCCTGCGCGACGGCCGCCTCTACGGGCGCGGCGCCTCCGACGCCAAGGGGCAGGTGCTCGCCCACGTGTGGGCGGTCCGGGCGCACCTGGCCGCCACCGGGCGCACCGCTCCCGCGGTGAACCTCAAGGTGCTGGTCGAGGGCGAGGAGGAGGCCGGGTCACCGCACTTCGCCGGGCTGATCGAGGACAACCGCGACCGGCTCGGCGCCGACCTGGTCGTCTTCTCCGACAACCTGCTGTGGCGCGCCGACCACCCCGCGGTCTGCACCAGTATGCGTGGTCAGCTCATGGCGCACCTGGAGGTCCACGGCCCGCTGCGCGACGTGCACAGCGGCGCGGTGTCCGGCCCGGCGCCCAATCCGGTCGAGGAGCTGTGCAGGCTGCTGGGGCGACTGCACGACGACGAGGGGCGCATCACCCTGCCGGGCTTCTACGACGACGTGGTCGAGCCGTCCGAGCGGTTCAGGGCCGACCTGGCCGCCCTGCCGTTCAGCGAGGAGGACTGGCTGCACCGGTCGGAGACCCGCAGCGTGGGCGGCGAGCGGGGCTACACGGTGCTGGAACGGCTGTGGGCGCGGCCCGCGGCCGAGGTGCTCACCGTGGTCGCCGGCGACCCGGTCGGCGCGTCGAGGTCGGCCATCCCCGCCGTCGCCGGCGCCGACCTGGGCATCCGCACGGTGCCGGACCAGGAGGTCGCCGCCGTGGCCGAGCAGTTGCGGCGCTGGGTCGCGGAGAACATCGGCGACCGCGTCCACTACGAGTTGACCATCGCCGAGGAGATCGGCCAGGAGCCGTACCGCACCCCGGACGACCTCCCCGCGCTCGCCGCGCTCGAAGGCGCCGTGCGGGACGGGTTCGGCACGTCCCCCGGCCGCATGGGCAACGCGGGCGGTGGACCGGCCGAGCTGCTGGCGCGGAGCCTGGGCGCGCCGGTCGTGTTCTTCGGCACCGGCCTGCCCGAGGACCGGTGGCACGACAGCGACGAGCGGGTGTCGGTCGACGTGCTGCTCGCGGGGGCCGCCACCCTGGCCCACCTGTGGCTGCGACTGGCCGCCCTCCCGCGGGACGTCGGCGACCCGACCGCCACCTGATCGGGTTCCCGGCCGCGGTGGTCCGACGCCGCTGCCCGAAGCCGGTGGGCCTCGTGCGCTCCGTCCGCGGCGAACCCGGTGCCCGGGAAGGGGATTCCAGGTCGCGGGTCCTCGCCCGGGAGGGGCGCGAGTGCCACGCGGCACGAACCCCGCCGCGCCCGGGTCGGCGCGCGGTGCGAGACTCGGCGGGTGCTCCACCACGACCTCGCCCGCACCGCTGCGCGCTACCTCGCGGTCGCCGACCGGCTGCTGCCGGGGAGGATCACCGGTTTCCACCTCGTCGGCTCGGCGGCCCTGGGCGCCTGGCGGCCGAAGCGCAGCGACATCGACTTCATCGCCGTGGTGGACGGCGGTCCGGACGCCCGGCTGCTGCGCCTGCTGCGCGTCCTGCACGTCGTCGGCAACCTGCCGGCTGCCGGGCGCGCCGTCGCCACGGCCGACCCGACCCTGCCCGGAACCGTGAACGGCGCCTTCGTCCCCGCCGCGGACCTCGACCGACCGGTGACCAGGATCCGCCCCCTGGCCTCGCACAGCGGCTGGACCTTCGCCCCCGGCCGCGGCTTCGACGTCAACCCGGTGATGTGGAAAGTGCTGCGCGACAACGGCATCCCCCTGCGCGGACCGCGACCCGACCAGCTCGGGCTCGACCCGGAGCCGGCCCGGCTGCGCGACTGGAACCTCGACCAGCTGCGCGGCCACTGGCGCGGCTGGGCCCAAGCGCTCCTGAACGGCAGAGCACGGCGCAAACCCCTGGTGCCGGCCCACCGGCTGGCGCTCTCCCGCGTCCTGGGCCCACCACGCCTGCACCACACGATCACCACGGGCGAAGTGATCTCGAAGGAAGCCGCGGCCCAGTACGCGCTCGACACCTTCGGGGACCGCTGGCGCCCCCTCCTCCGCGCGGCCCTCGCCCAACGCGACGGCCGACCGGCGCCCGACTCCCCGACGCCCGGTGGACTCATCCGCATGGCGGGCGAGTTCACCCTGGAAGTCGTCGCCGACGCCGAGAAACGACCATGAACCCCGACCAGCGCCACCTGCCGAGCCGGTCAGCCGTCACCTGGGGCACGAAGTCGCGCGGGTCGGACGAGTGGGTGGAAGTGACGCCCGTCGACCGAATCCGGTGGATCTCCCGAACCGCCGCGTCGACGTCGGGTACGGCGCGCACGGCGAAGGTGGCGACCGCGGTGTCGAAGGTGTTGTCGGCGAACTCCGACGCGTGCGCGTCACCCGCCCGGGCGGGTCGGGTGAACCGCCGGGCGGGATGATGGCCCCATGCGCCGGATCACGCTCCAGCGCGGCGGGTCGCCGACGACCCGCTGGCGGGTCGCGTCCGGGGTGCCGGGCCGACACCTGCGGCACGTGGTGGACGGCTACGCCGAGTACGAGGAGTTCTCCGCCTCACCGGTGCGCCGGCGGGAGGTGCCCGGTCCGGCCGGGCCACCCGCCACGGCCTCGCCGGTAGGCCCAGGAGGACGCCGGTGCGGTGGGATCGCGGATCGGGCCGGTCGTCATCACATCGCGCGGCTCCGCCGGCGTCGTCCCGGCAGGTCCGCCGAGGACGGGTCGTTCGGGCAGGTGAACCTGGGATGACCACGATCGGAGGACCGCGGGAGCCGAAGCCCTCTCACGACCGGCCACCCGCGCCGACCCGGGCGCCGAGCGGCACGCGTGGGGGGAGCACGCTCCGCGCGGGATCTTCACGCGGGCCCGCCCGAGCACTGCACCGCACCGCGCCGACCCCGGGAAGTGCGCGGACCGGACGTGTCGGCCGAGGGCGCCGCGGCCCGGTCGGGTCACCACACGGAGGTGATTCCACTGTGGACCCGGCACAGCGGGTCATCCGGCGTCGCCGCCCGCCGCGGTGTTCCGCCGCCGACTTCCCCCGGCGAACCTGTGCTGTGCCGAGCCCGACACGTGCGGTACTCCTCCCCGTCACCGCTCCACCCGACAACGCCGGCGAACCGCCCGGCGACCGGGCGCCCTCCCGGGACGACGCCGCCGCGCGGGTCCGTGCCCGGGGCCACCGAGAAGACCCCGCCGGCGAGGGCGCCGGCCTTCCCGATCGGGATAGAGCCATGGCGATTCCCCGTGCGCGCACGAGGTTGCTCACCGCTTTCCTGGCCCTGCTCGTCATCACCGCCCCGGCTCCCACCACCGCCCCGGTCGACGCGGCGGTCGGCGGACGGGCGCGGGAACCCGGGAGCCCCGGCCGCCCCGCGACCCCGGCCCCGCCGAGGCTGGCCGTCGCCGACGGCGCGCTCGCCCCGGCCGCGCCGCCGGCCGGCGCCGCGGCGGACGGCCGGGTCGCGCTGCGCCCCCTGGTGGTCGCCGTCGACTCCGCCGACTTCGGCCTGTCCACGTGGAAAGCCGTGCTCGACCGGGTCGGCACGCCCTACGACGTCCTGTCGGCCAGGACCGAGCCGCTGACCGCGGACCGGCTGGTCCGCCCCGACGGCGTCGGGCGCTACAACGCGATCCTGTTGACCCACAACGCCCTGCTGCACCCCGACGGCGCCGGCGGCCACGTCAGCGCGCTCGACGACGCGGAGTGGCAGGCGTTGTGGGGCCTACGAGCGCACCCTCGGAGTCCGCCAGGTCTCGCTCTGCACGTCCTGGGGCACGTTCCCGGAGGACTACTGCCTGCGCCCGGGAACCGAGGGCGGCATCACCTCCCCGGTCCACCTGGCGCTCACCGGGGCCGGCGCGGAGTTCTTCGACCGCCTCAAGCCGGCCGCGCGCGTCCCGGTGGCCCACTCCTACGCCTACCGGTCCGCGCTCGCCCCGGGCTGCGCGGCGCGGCCCCTGCTGACCCTGGGCGAGCACGTCATGGGGGTCGTCGGCGCCTCCGCGGACGGTCGCGAGCGGGCCGCCCTGACCTTCTCCTCCGGCGAGCACCTGGCGCAGACCGACCTGCTCGGCTACGGGCTGCTGCGCTGGGCCACCCGCGGCGTGCTCGTCGGCGAGTCCAGGCACTGGCTGAACGTGGACGTGGACGACTGGTTCGACACCGGTCACCACCTGCACGCGGACGGCCACGTCGAGACCGACCCCGGCTTCCGGCTGAGCGGGCCGGACGCCGCGGGCGTCGCCGCCCAGCAGCGCGACCTGCGCGCCGACCACCCGGTGGCCGGGGACTTCGCCCTGAACCTGCCCTACAACGGCGGCGGCCTCGACCCCGCCGCGCCCGCGCGTGCGCGGCGCCGCCCACCGGCGACGCCCTGACCAGCTACTCCCGCTGCCTGGCCGGTGAGTTCCGGTGGCTCAACCACACGGTGCGCCACCCGGAGCTGAACTCCACCGCCTACGCGGAGACCAGGGCCGAGATCGCGGACAACCTGGCGATCGCCCGGCAGGCCGGGCTGACCGTGCCGACCGAGGTGCTCAAGACCCCGGCCTACTGCGGGCTGGGCGTGTACCACCCGGACCCCGGCGCGCCGCCCACCGACCCGCCGACGGACTTCGGGCTGACCGCGTCCAACAAGGCGCTCCTGGACGCCTCCCGCGACCTCGGCGTGCGGTACCTGCACGGCAACATGTCCTTCGCGAGCCACCGGCCGGGCTGCTTCAACTGCGGCATCCGCCACCCGCTCGAACCGAGCGTCATGGTGGTGCCGGACTGGCCGACCGACATCGGCTACCACGTCACCACCCCGGCCGAGCAGACCTACTTCTACAACAGCCTCCACAGGCGCAGCGGCGGGCTCCTCCCCCACGAGCGCGACCTCACCTACGCCGAGGTCGTCGACCGCGAGTCCGACGTCGCGCTCCGGCACGTCACGACCGGCTCGGCGTACGCGCACACCCTGCACCAGGGCAACCTGCGCAGTACTCGCGGTTGCGCAGCCTGGCGTTCGACTGGCTGCGAGCGGTCGTGGAGAAGTACTCCGCCACCCACCGGGTGCCGCTGCGCACCCCCGACTGGCCCGCCCTGGCCCGGTACGCCGACGAGCGCACCGCGCACTTCGCCGAATTGGGGTCGGGCCGGGACGTGGTGTGGGACAAGCACTCCAACGCCGTCACCCACACACCCGCAACCACCGGCCGGCTGTTCTTCACCGGCGTGACCGCCCAGGCAGGCGTGGTCGACGCCTACGGCACGGACAAGGTCACCTCGGTGCCGATCGCGGCCGGCGTCGCGCTCGTGGCCACCGCGACCCCCCGCGCATGAACCCGGGCGCCGGGCCGCGGACCCCGCTGCCGATGGCCGTCGCCCTCGCCGCGACCGCGAGCACCGCGACCGGCCCGCGGCCGAGCGACACCTCCCGCGGCGCGCGCCGGGAAGCGTTGCGGGACCGGGCACCCGGCTCCGGTGACCGACCGGGCGCCGGAGCCGACCCGTCCGCTCCCGACGAGCCCGGGACCCGGGGGTCGGGCGTGGTGGCCCGGCTCGGCCTGCGGCGCGATCACGGGGGCGGGTCCCCCACCGGCCCCCGACGACCTGCCGGCGCGACCCGCCCGTCGCGGGTCGCGCTGGTCTCCGAGGGCTCGTACCCGTACAGCGCCGGCGGTGTGAGCCTGTGGATCGACCAGCTCGTGCGCGGCGCGGCGGGGCACGCCTTCACCGTCGTCGCGCTGACCGTCGACGGCTCGGAGCGCCCCACCTGGCCGGTCCCGGCGAACGCGGAGGTGGTGAACCTCCCGCTGTGGGGCCGTCCCCCGCGCCAACCCCGTGGCCGGCCGCGGGGGTTCGCCGCCGCCCACGAGGCGTTCCTGCGGTCCTTCATCCCCTTCACCGAGGGCGGCGCGGACGCCGTGCTCGCGGCGCTGCGCCGGTTGTTCGAGCTGGCCCAGCGCTCGGCCGTGTGCGCGGCGCTGGTGGCCAACGACTCCGTGGACCGGCTCAGGGCCGTGGCGGCGGAGGCCGGGCACCCGCTGTCGCCGCGCGACGCGATCACCGCCACCGACCTGCTGGAGCACCTGCTGCGCCCGCTGTCGCACCCGCCGATCCGGGTCGACGTGTGCCACCTGGCGATGAACGGGCCCAGCGCGCTCGTGGGGATGGCGGCCAAGTGGGCGCACGGCACGCCGCTGATGATGTCCGAGCACGGCGTGTACCTGCGCGAGCAGTACCTCTCCGCGCTCGGGGACCGCCGGTCGCACGCGGTCGGGCGGCTGCTGCTGGGCTTCCACCGCGCGCTGGCCGGCGCCGCCCGCCCGACCCGCCCCCGGTCCTCAGGGCGCCTTCGGCAGCAGCACGTCGTAGGGCAGCGCCGCCGCCGCGCCGCTCCGGTTGCGGGCCATGGAGTAGGCGCCGTGGAAGGCGGTCGAGCCCTTCGCCTCGCGCCACTCGACGAAGCGCAGCTCGTCCACGTCGAGCCACCCGGTCCGGTTGGCCGAGTCGGTCATCTTCAAGTACGGCATCACCATGTTGCCCTTCGACGGCCCACTGTCCAGATCGGACAGCGCCAGGTCGATGACGACCTGGTGCCACTGGCCGTCCGCGGGGACGTCGACCTTCCTGGTGAAGGTGGCCACGACGTCCGAGGTCGGGTCCTCGGCCGGGTTGCTGTCGTCGAAGTGGTAGACGTCGAAGCGGACCTCGGGCGTGGCGGTGGCGGAGCGGCGGACCTTCGCGACCAGCGAGTAGGACGGCTGCGGGTCGGTCGGCACGGCCTTGCCGCGCTTCTCCTCGTAGGCCCGGTGCCGGGGCAGCGGGATGCGCGCGATCGGCCTGGTCTGCACCGAGTCGCCGTCCCGCACCTCCATCCGCAGGCTGCGCAGCCCCCGGGCGGCGTCGCCGGGCCGGGCGCCCTCGCGCTTGCTGTTCACGCTCCAGTGCACGGCGTCGCTGATCGCCGCGTCGGACGTCTCGTCCTCGAAGTGGCCCCAGCCGTACAGGTCGCGCCCGATGTCGACGCCGTCGCCGCCGGCCGGCTTCACCAGGGCGGAGGCGGGCACTGGCAGGTCCACGACCGCACCCGGCGCGATGTCCTGCTCCCGGCTCTCGGCGGCGGTGGCGTCGGTGACCAGGCGGCCGGTGTGCCGCTCCAGCACGACCTGCGCGGGGGTCCCCGCCTCGCGCGGCCTGGTCCGCACGTCCCCGGAGTCGGTGCGGTAGGACTCCAGCGGCAGCAGGCTGCGCTCCCACACGCGCGCCAGCACGCGCTCGGCCGCCGAGTCGGTGACCGGCACGGGCTTGTAGTCCACCAGTTCCAGCGGGTACAGCCTGGCCTCGACGAGCTGGTCGCCCTCCCAGACGGTGCGCAGGAACGCGCTCGCGAACGTGGCGAGGAAGTTCTGCTCGAACACGAAGTTGCCCAGGCTGTAGGCGATCAGCTTGCCCTTGTACCACTCCAGGCCCTGCAGGACGTGCGGGTGGTGCGCCACCACGACGTCCGCGCCGGCGTCGATCGCCTTGCGCGCGACCTCGCGGATGTTGTCCGACGCGGCGTCCTGGAACTGGAAACCGGCGTGCAGCTGGACCATCACCAGCGGGGAAGCCTCCGCCGCCGCGCGGATCTGCGCGGTGGAGCCCTTGTCCTCCCACAGGGCCGCGCCGCCGTGCCCGCGCCGCGCGACCCAGTCCTGCACCTCCGGGTACACCTCGGCCATCGACGCCCACATCGCGGCCACCCGGTCGGCGGGCAGCCGGGGCTCGGCGGCGTCGAACCGCTCCCACGCCTCGCGGATGCGGCGCGGCGCGACCGGCACGCCGCCCTCCGGGTAGCCCCACGTCCGGGCCTCGTACTGCCAGCGGTCGGCCTCGGCCACGTCGGCGGGCTGCCGCACGTCCGCCCCGGGGAAGCTCTCGTTCACGAACGAGCCCTCCACGCTGGTGTAGGCCAGCACGCCCACACCGGTGCCGCCGACGTCGCGCCGGTGCGGCGCGGCCGCCTCGGTGGCGTTCGCGCCCGCGCCGACCATCGCGATGCCCGCGCCGGACAGGGCCGCCCGGGTGTCGGCCACACCGGCGTCGAGCAGGTCGCGGGAGTGGTTGTTGGCCAGCACGGCGAGGTCCGCGGACAGGGCCTTCAGGCCGGCCACGGTGGGCTGCGCCGACCGGAGGATGTAGCGCTTGCCGGGGTAGGCGGCGTCGTCGGGCTTGTCGCTCAGCACGGTCTCGACGTTGACGGTGCGGAAGTCGGCGGCGGCGAACGCCGGCGCGATGGCGGAGACCACCCTCTCCGCGCCGGCCGCCGCGTCGCCGTCGGGGATCAGGGGTTCCGAGCGCCCGCTGGACTCCTCCTGCGCGGGGTCGGCGTAGCGCCTGCCGAACATCGCGTCACCCGCGGAGTGCACCGCGAACCTGCCGCCGGCGCGGGAGAACAGCCGCACGTCGACCCGCTTGCCGGAGTCGGACCAGCCCACGGGCACGGGTTCGGCCAGGTGGCCGTCGGCGGTGACCACGGCCATCGCCGGGCCGGGCAGGCCGGGCGCCTCGGCCACGCCGTCGTCGTCGGTGGTCAGCCGGACCGGGTCGGCCAGCGGCGAGTGCACGGTGACCGCCGCGTTCTCCAGCGGGTCGCCGGAGTCGTCGACCACCTTGAACGACACCGCGATGTCGCCGCCGCCCGCCGGTCGCAGGCAGCCGTCGCAGTCGGCGTCGCTGACGGCGTACACCACCGCCCCGGCCGTCAGGGCGACGACCAGCGGGATGGCGACCCACGGCCACCGACGTCTCAGAGTGCCGATGATGCGCACTGGAGTCCTTTCACAACGGTCATGTTCCGGTCAACGCCTCGCCCAGGGCGCGGACGACCTCGTCCCACCGCTCGGGGGACTCGCGCGTGGTGCGGTTGATCTCGACGTGGGCGAAGAACGCGCCGTGCTCGGCCGCCACCCCGCCCTGCCGGTTGCGCCTGCCCTCCAGGTCCCCGCAGTCGCGCGCCCAGGCGCGGCAGACGCGCATCGACCCGTCCAGGTCGTCGGCGACGCGGTCCAGCAGCGGGCCGCCGTCGCCCGCGCCGGGTGAGAGCACCAGGTCGGCCGACGGCAGGCTGTCGTCGTCGAACCCGTGCACCTGCACCTGGGGCAGGCGTTCGCGCGAGTGCGCTTCGGCCAGGGCGTGGAACATCGAGTCGGTGCGGTGCGCCATGTCGCCCGCGCCCGCGGCGGCCCGGCGGTGCGTGCCCGCCACGGCCAGCACCGCGCCCGGCAGCCTGCGGAACAGCGCCAACCCGATGTCGGCGGTGCGCAGGTCGTTGGCCGGGTGCGGCACCTGCACCGCGACGCGGGAGGGCTGCGAGAGGTCGACGACGTACAGGCCCCACGCGCGCTCGGCGCCGGGCTCGGTGGCGGCCAGGGCGTAGGGGCGGCCGGTGCGCCCGTCCACCGCGCGGGACACGGTGAACCCCAGTTCCCGCAACCGGTCGTCCGCTCGCGACGGCGTGGCGCCCAGCCCCGCCAGCGCCGCGGGGAAAGCCCGCCGCTGCTCGGCGTCGGGCGGGCGGTAGGGGGCGTCCTCGCGCAGCGCGGCGGCGTGGGCGCGCATCCGCTCGCCGAGTTCCGCGGGCGGCGGCACATCGTCCGCGGGGCTCTCGGCGTGACATCCGACGAGCGAGATGCTGATCACGGCGACAACAAACCGACAATGGCGGTGCGACCGGGAATTTGTCACTTAAGGTAGCCAGCTTCACTCGTTTGACCCACTGGTTGCCCCTACTGATGTCTCATTCGATTACCTTCTGGTGCACAATCTACGGGTTGCATCAACGTAGGTAGCGCATTCGGGGGGCGCGACCTTCCTCATCAGGTGATGGTCGGAGACTGCCACGTGCGCGAGAAAACGGCTACGGATCGTGACAGCCGGTTGAGACGCTTGCAAGATCAACTTCCCGAGGGCGGGTTCCCGGCGACGGTCAAGTCCCTGCCCGCGGTCCTGCTGGTGCTCCTGCTGGCCCTGGCCGCCACCACCGGCGTGCTGCTCAGCGGCGGTGACGGCGACGAGGTGCCGGCGGCGTTCCTCGACTCGCAGCGGGAGATCGCCGCCGGCGCGGCCCGGTCGATCGGCGCGAGCGCCACCCAGGGCCTGGGCGACCTGCGGACCGCCACCGCCGGCGCGAGCGGCGACCCCGGACGGGTGCTGGACGCGCTGGTGCGCAACCGCAGGTGGCGCGGCGCCGCGGTGCTCGCGGGGGCCGACCGCGCCCTGCTGGCCGCCCGCGGCGAGCAGGTGCCGGTGCAGGCCGTCCCGGCGCGGGTCGACGGCGCCGCCGTGACCTCCGCGGTCGCGGCCAACGGCGAGCCGGTGCTCATCGCCGCCGCGGCGCTGCCGGACGGGCGCCTGCTCGTGGCGACCGCGGCGGTGCGGCTGCCCGAGCCCGACGCCGACCCGTCCCTGCGGCAGTCCTTCCTGCTGACCACGCTGTCCGGCCGGGTCGTCGGCGCGGTCGGGCCGCTGGCGCAGGACCGCGGCCAGGCCGTCGACCGCCTGGTCGCCGACGCCGCCGAGGCGGCCGCGGCCGGGGAGCCGGGAGCCCTGCTCGGCACGCGGGCCGACCGCGTCCAGCCCACCTTCGCCTACGCGCGGGTGTCGCCGGCGGGCAGCCCCGAGGGCCTCGACCTCGCCGTGGTGGCCACCGCCGACGGCCCGCTGTCCAGCGGCTCGTCCGGCGCCTCGGGCATCGTCCCCGCCGCCGTGCTGGCGCTGCTGGCCGTCGCCGGTTTCGCGGTCGTGCGCCGCGTGGTCACCGCCCCGGTGCTCGCCGCGCGGTCCGACCTGCTCTCGCTCGCCTCCGGCGACCTCGACGCCGGGATCCGCCCGGCCCGGACCGCCGAGGTCGCGCGCGTCGTCGCCGCGGCCGAGCTGTGCCGGGACCGCCTGACCGGCGGGGCGGGCGAGGGCCGGCCGGTCACCGGCCGCCGACCGACCGCGCGCGCCACCGCCGGGGTCCTCGCGGCGTCGGTGTTCGCCTGGTCGGCCGGGATGCTCTTCGCCTACCGCGCGGACGAGGTGGACATCCCCGAGGGGGTCGTGGCCAGCGTGCGCGCGCAGACCGCCAAGGCGACCGACGCCCTGCGGCGCAGCATGAACGACGGCCTGGCCGACCTGGCCGCGGTCGCCGCCGCCGGCGACGGGTCGCGGGAGTCCCTGCGCCCCGCGCTGGAGCAGGTGATGGCCAACCAGACCCGCTACCGCAGCCTGTACCCGGTCGACCCCTCCGGCCGGCCCGACGGGGTCCTCGGCCGGCCCCCGCTGCGCATCGGCGAGCCCCCGGCCAGGAGCGCGGGGCTGCGCCAGCAGAACCAGACCGGCCGGGTGCCGGTCATCTTCGCCGAGGTGCCGCTGAAGGACGGCTCGACCCTGATCGGCGAGTACGACCTGGAGCACCTGGGCGGGCTGCTGCGCCAGGTGCCCGGCGACGCGCGCCTGGTCGACGCCGACTTCCGCACCATCAGCGCCACCGACGGGTTCATCGCCTTCGAGGAGGTCTCCGGCCAGGCGCTGCGCGACAGCGCGGCCCGCGCCCGGCTCGGCGTCGCCGTCGGCGAGGCGCGGCCCGGCGAGGACGGCCCGGCCATCCTCTCCGCCGCCGCCGTGCTCGGCGGCGAGGTGGGCCGGCTCGGCTGGACCGTCGTGTCGGAGAAGCCCGGCGCGGAACTGGCCCTGCCGGTCAACCAGACCCGCCGCCACGCGCAGCTGGTCGCGCTCATCGCCGCGCTGATCGCGCTGTTCGGCTACGGCTGGTTGACCTTCTCCGCGCTCGGCCCGCTGCGCCGGGTCGCCCGCGCCGCCGACCAGCTGGTCCGCGGCGACCTGAAGTCGGTCATCTACCCGCAGCGGCACGACGAGGTCGGCACGATCGCCTCGTGCCTGGAGATCTGCCGCCAAGCCGTGACGCAGGGCCCCGACCGGCTCGGCGAGGTCCGCCGGCCGCAGGGCGCGGCCACCGACCCCACCAGGCTGATGAAGCCGGTCGAGGCGCCCGCGCCGCACGAGCCGCCCCGACCCGCGACCCGCCGCCCGCCGGCGCGCACCGCGCCCGCCCGAGCCGGGAAGGGCGCCCGGTGACCTACCTCTACACCGTGTTCGTCGTCCTGACGCTGGGCACCCTCGCCGCCGGCGTCGTCGAGCAGCGGCGCCACCTCGCCCAGCTCGCCACCATCGAGCACCGGGTCCTGGTCAACGGCATCCGCGGCAAGAGCTCGATCACCCGGCTGTGCGCCGGCGCCCTGCGCGGCGGCGGCCTGGTCACCACGGCCAAGACGACCGGCACCGCGGCGCGGTTCATCCACCCCGACGGCAGCGAGGAACCCGTCTACCGCAAGTGGGGCATCGCCAACGTCGTCGAGCAGATCGGCATCGTGCGCCGCGCCGCGGCCTACCGGTCCGACGTGCTGGTCATCGAGTGCATGGCCGTCATGCCCGACCTGCAGGAGATCAACCAGAGCAAGCTGATCCGCTCCACCATCGGGGTCCTGTGCAACGTCCGCGAGGACCACCTCGCGGAGATGGGCCCGACGCTGGACGACGTGGCCCGCTCGCTGAGCCGGTCCATGCCCGTGGGCGGGGTGTGCGTGACGGCGGAGAAGGACCGGCTGCACATCCTGGAGCAGGAGGCGGCCAAGCGGGACTGCGAGCTGATCGCCGTCGACCCCGAGGAGGTCGCCGACGAGGACATGGCGGGCTTCACGTGGGTGACGTTCAAGGAGAACGTCGCCATCGCGCTCAAGGTCGCCGAGCTGCTGGGCGTGAACCGCCGCTCCGCCCTGCACGGCATGTGGACCGCGCCGCCGGACCCCGGCGTGCTGTCGGTGCAGACCCGGGCCGCGGGCGACAAGCGGATCAAGCTCGCCAACGTCTTCGCCGCCAACGACCCCGAGTCCACGCTCATGAACATCGAGCGCCTGCTGGAGCAGGGCGCCATCACCCGTCCGCTGCACGTGGTCGTCAACTGCCGCCCGGACCGCGTGGAGCGCAACAAGCAGATGGGCGCGCTCGTCGCGCGCATCGACCCGGACCGCGTGGTGCTCATCGGCGACCCGACGCGCAGCGCGTTGTCGACCGTCGACGAGCAGTGGCGCGACCGGGTGACCGACCTCGGCGGCGCCCGGGGACCGCAGGAGCTGCTGGACGCGATCCTGGCGGAGGTCGACTCCACCGCGTCGCTGGTGGCGATCGGCAACATCCACGGCCAGGGCGAGGTCCTGCTCGACGCCATCGAGCACCTGCCCGAACCCCCGGCGGAACAGGCCGCCGGCGACGAGCGCCCCGACGCCCGACCGGCGCGACCCGCCGGCGACGAACGCCCCGACAACCGGCCGGCGCGGGCCGCGGCGACCGGCCCGCCCCCGCCGCGTCCCCCCGCCGC